>Ga0247740_1001154_pt1 | contig 11607 bp, 13 predicted proteins | sample UWRJL148409B2_FD_180942 | JGI IMG/M metagenome (GOLD analysis project Ga0247740, IMG submission 180942) | Plant litter microbial communities from Arlington Agricultural Research Station in Wisconsin, United States - UWRJ-L148-409B-2 | ecosystem: Environmental > Terrestrial > Plant litter >...
AGCCCGAAGGTCACCTTCGCCGATGTCGCCGGTTCAGACGAGGCCATCGAAGAGCTCGAAGAGATCAAAGACTTCCTGAAAGAGCCGGCCAAGTTCCTCGCCGTCGGCGCCCGCATCCCGAAGGGCGTGCTGCTGTACGGCCCTCCCGGAACCGGTAAGACCCTGCTCGCCCGCGCCACGGCCGGCGAGGCCGGCGTGCCGTTCTACACGATCTCGGGTTCCGACTTCGTCGAGATGTTTGTCGGTGTCGGTGCGAGCCGCGTGCGCGACCTGTTCCAGCAGGCCAAAGACAACTCGCCCGCCATCATCTTCATCGACGAGATCGACGCCGTCGGCCGCCACCGCGGTGCCGGTGTCGGCGGCGGAAACGACGAGCGCGAGCAGACGCTCAACCAGCTGCTCGTCGAGATGGACGGCTTCGACGTGAAGTCGAACGTCATCCTCATCGCCGCGACCAACCGTCCCGACGTGCTCGACCCCGCGCTTCTGCGCCCGGGCCGTTTCGACCGTCAGATCGGCGTCGACGCCCCCGACCTCCAGGGCCGCAAGCAGATCCTCGAGGTGCACGGAAAGGGCAAGCCGCTCGCCAAGGGCGTCGACCTCGAAGTTCTCGCACGCAAGACGCCCGGTTTCACCGGCGCCGACCTCGCCAACGTGCTCAACGAGGCCGCTCTGCTCACCGCGCGCAGCAACGCCCAGCTCATCGACAACCGCGCCCTGGACGAGGCCGTCGACCGTGTGATGGCCGGACCGCAGCGCCGCACCCGCCTGATGAACGACAAAGAGAAGCTCATCACGGCGTACCACGAGGGTGGCCACGCCCTGGCGGCCGCCAGCATGCGCAACACCGACCCGGTCACGAAGGTCACGATCCTTCCCCGTGGCCGCGCGCTCGGCTACACGATGGTGCTGCCGCTCGAAGACAAGTACTCGGTCACCCGCAACGAGCTGCTCGACCAGCTCGCCTACGCCATGGGCGGCCGTGTCGCCGAGGAGATCGTCTTCCACGACCCGACCACCGGTGCGTCGAACGACATCGAGAAGGCCACCGCGATCGCGCGCCGCATGGTCACCGAGTACGGCATGAGCTCGGTCGTCGGTTCGGTCAAGCTCGGTCTCACCGCCGGCGAGCCGTTCCTCGGCCGCGACATGGGTGCGAGCCGCGACTACTCCGACGACGTCGCCCGCGTCATTGACGCCGAGGTGCGCGTGCTCATCGAGCAGGCTCACGACGAGGCGTGGCAGGTGCTCAACACCAACCGCGACGTGCTCGACCGGCTCGCGAGCGAGCTGCTCGAGAAGGAGACGCTCGACCACAACCAGCTGGCCGAGATCTTCGAGGGGCTCGAGAAGCTGCCCGAGCGTCCGCAGTGGCTCTCGAGCACGAACCGTCCGCTCTCCGACCGCCCTCCCGTGAAGGTGCCGGCGAAGCTCCCGATCGACCCCGAGGTCGTCGACGGCGGTGTCGACTCCGAGCCGCCGGTTCCGCCGAAGCGCACGCCGCGCCCGCGCAAGACCCCCGGCATCGCGACAGCCTGACCCTCGATGGCCATCGACACCCGACGCATTGAGGCGGCGGTCGCCGAGATCCTCGCCGCCATCGGCGAAGACGTGACCCGGCCGGGTCTCGAGGCGACGCCCGCCCGGGTCGCCTCGGCCTACGCGGAGTTCTTCTCCGGACTCGCGGTCGACCCGCTCGACCACCTCGCCGAGGCCGTCGACCTCGAACCCGGCGAGCTCGGCGAGGCCGTGATCGTGCGCGACATCGCTTTCCGCTCGATCTGCGAACACCACCTGCTGCCGTTCATTGGAACGGCTCATGTCGCCTACATCCCGCGCGACAAGGTCGTAGGCCTGGGCAGCCTCGCTCGGGTCGTCGAGACGCTCGCCGACCGCCCCCAGCTGCAGGAACGCCTCGGTGAGGAGATCGCCGACACGATCCAGGCCGGACTCGATCCGCGCGGTGTGCTCGTTGTGCTCGATGCCGTGCACCAGTGCGTCACCACCCGCGGACCGCGACAGACGGCGAGTTCGACGGTGACACTGGCGAGCCGTGGAACGCTAGGCGAGACTGGTTCTCGAGCGGAGATCATTTCGCTGATCGGAGGCGGCATCCGTGGGTAACGACATGGTCCTGGTTCGTAGAACGGCGCGACCGCGCCCGCGCATCATGGGAATTCTCAACGTGACACCCGACTCGTTCAGCGACGGCGGGCGGTACGACTCGCTCGACGACGCGATCGCGCACGGCGCGCTGCTGCACGAGCAGGGCGCCGATCTCATCGACGTCGGCGGCGAGTCCACGAGGCCCGGCGCGCAGCGAGTGTCTCCCGACGAAGAGCAGCAGCGCGTTCTGCCCGTCGTGCGAGAGCTCAGTGATCGCGGCATCCGCGTCAGCATCGACACCCTCAATTCTTCGACCGCGACGGCCGCCGCCGAAGCGGGTGCGTCGATCATCAACGACGTCTCGGGGGGCCTCGCCGACCCCGAGATGTTCCGCACGATCGCGGGCCTCGAGACCGAGTACATCGTGTCGCACTGGCGTGGGCACAGCGACAGCATGAACGAGCTCGCGACCTACAACGAGGTCGTCGGCGACGTTCGCACCGAGATCCAGCGCCGCGTCGCCGAGCTCATCATCTGGGGCGTCGACGAGAAGCGCATCATCATCGACCCGGGCCTCGGGTTCGCGAAGACCGCCTCGCACAACTGGAAGCTGCTCGGCAACCTCGACCGGCTCGAGAGCCTGGGCTACCCGGTGCTGATCGGGGCGTCGCGCAAGCGCTTCCTCGCCGACCTGCTCCCCGGCGACGCGTCGACCGACGACCGCGACCCCGCGACCGCCGTGATCAGCGCCCTCGCCGCGCAGGCCGGAGTGTGGGGCGTGCGCGTGCACGACGTCGCATCGACCAAGGCGGCCCTCGCCGTCTGGAGCGCGTGGGAAAAGGGAGCGACCGAGTGACGGCCCCTCTCGATCAGATCACGCTGACCGGGCTGCGGGCATCCGCCTTCCACGGCGTCTTCGAGAACGAACGGCGCGACGGCCAGGTCTTCGTGCTCGACGTCACGGTGTCGCTCGACTTCGCCGCAGCGGCGGCGAGCGACGACCTCGGGCTCACCATCCATTACGGCGAGCTCGCCGAAGAGATCGTCGGCGCTGTTGAACGCGACCCCGTCGACCTGATCGAGACCGTGGCCGAGCGCATCGCGCAGGTCGTGCTCGCCCACCGCGCCGCCCAGCTGGTCACCGTCACGGTGCACAAGCCGAGTGCACCCATCACCGTGCCGTTCGACGACGTCGCCGTCACCATCACGAGGTCGCGCCCGTGAGCGCCCTGCGCCAGCAGCGCCTGCGCGTCGAGCTGCCGGCCGTACTGTCGCTCGGCAGCAACCTCGGCGACCGCGAGGCGACCATCCGTGAGGCGATCGCCGAGATCGCCCGCCTCGACGGGGTGACGGTGCTCGCGGCATCCGGACTGGTCGAGAGCGCCGCGGTCAAGGTCGACGGCGTCGACGAGACCGCGCCCGCCTACCTCAACGCCGTCGTCGCGATCCGCACCGCGCTCGACCCCGACGACCTACTCACCGCGCTCAACGCGATCGAACACGATCACGGCCGGGTGCGCGACGTGCGCTGGGGCGACCGCACCCTCGACATCGACATCGTCGACTTCGGCGGCCTGCGCGTCGACACCGACCGGCTGACCCTGCCGCACCCGCGCGCGGCCGACCGTGGTTTCGTGCTGGTGCCCTGGCTCGAGATCGAGCCGCTCGCCACCCTGCTCGCGCGCGGACGCGTCGACCAGCTGCCCGCCGCCGCCGTCGACGACGTGCGCCCCTACCCGGCGAGGCCTCTACTGTGACGCGCACCCGACCCTCCATGCTGCTGCTCATGGGCCTGCTCGGCGGCGTCGCCGGCTGGTTCCTCGAGACCGCCCTCGTGGCGAGCGGCCGCGCCGCCTTCATCCCGCCCGTCACTCTCGCGGCCGCGCTCGCCCTGATCGGCATCATCGTCGTCGCGCTCGCCCTGCCCGTGTACCGCGTGGTGAAGGGCACCGCGAAGACGCGGGTCGACCCGTTCTACGCCACCCGCGCGGTCGTGCTCGCGAAGGCGTCGAGCCTCACCGGCGCGCTGCTCGGTGGTGCCGCTGTCGCGATTCTGCTGTTTCTTCTCACCAGATCGGTGATCCCGCCGGTAGGCTCGCTCGCGCTGGCGATCGCTACCGTGGTCGCCGGGATCGTCTTGCTGGCCGGCGGCCTCGTCGCCGAGAAGATGTGCACTCTTCCGCCGAGCGACGACGATCAAACCCAGCTCCCCGCCAGTCAGGACCACGTGTGACCGATCGCCTCGACCTGCCAGAAGTGACCTGGCGCCGGGTCTCCCCGCGGTACATCGTCGTCGATGTCGTGGGCTACATCGTGTTCGGGCTGATCATGGTCGGCGCCGGATCCGCGGTCGCCTACTTCGTGCCGATCGACTGGCTGTGGTGGGTGGTCGCCGCCGTCGCCGTCGTCTTCGCGATCACCATCGCGCTCACCCCGCGCCGGGTGCGTTCGATCGGCTACCAGTTGCGCGACGACGATGTGCTCTTCCGCCGCGGCATCCTGTACCAGCGTTTTGTGGCCGTCCCCTACGGCCGCATGCAGCTCGTCGACATCAACCGCGGGCCGCTCGACCGCCTCCTCGGCCTCAGCGAGCTCAAGTTCGTCACCGCCGCGGCCGCGACGGGCGTCGTCATCCCCGGCCTCGCCGAGGCCGACGCCGAAGACCTGCGCGACCACCTCGTCGCCCTGGCCGAGAGCCGCAGGGCAGGGTTGTGACCTCGTTCACCGACGGCGAGTGGCACCGCCTTCACCCACTCACCCCGCTGCTGCGCGGCGGCATCACCTTCATCGCGATCCTCGGATTTCTGCTCTACAACATCCGCGACATCCTGATCGACATCGTCCTCGGCGGCGACGGACGCAACGGCGAGCCGCTGGTCTGGCTCTACGAGAGCGAGTACTTCTGGCTGGCGGTGCTCGCGCTCGTCGTCGGGCTCGCCGTGATCGTCGTCGGTTACTACCTGTCGTGGCGCATGAACACGTTCCGCATCACCGACGAGGTCGTCGAGGTCCGCAGCGGCATCATCTTCCGCCGCAACCGCAAGGGACGCCTCGACCGCATCCAGGGCATCAACATCGCGCGCCCGTTTCTCGCCCGCATCCTCGGGGCCGCCCGCCTCGAGGTGAACGTCGCCGGGCAAGACGCCAACGTCAAGCTTGACTACCTGGGGTCGGCGTCGGCCGACGAACTGCGCCGGGAGATTTTGCGGTTGGCGTCGGGAACGCGCGTCGCCGAGGCGCAGGCCCTCCAGGCCTCGCAGAGCCTCCAGACCACGCAGACGGATGACGCGGGGCAGCCGATCACGCGCAGCGCCGCCGCCGCTCACCTGATCGACCAGCGCGTGTCGGAGTTGCTCGCGCCCGAGCTCGATCCCGACCTGGCACCCCCGCAGTCGGTCGTGCAGATGCACACGGGCCGACTCATCGGGTCGCTGCTGCTCAGCGGGTTCAGCGTGTTCGTGCTGATGCTCGTCGGCGGCATCGCGTGGGGAGTCGCTGCCACCGGCTCGTATCTTTTCCTCATCGGCGTGCTGCCGACCCTGATCGGTACCGGCAGCTTCTACATCACCCGCTTCACCCGGTCGCTGCGCTACAGCATCGCGGGTACGCCCGACGGCGTGCGCATCGGCTTCGGCCTGCTGTCCACGAGCAACGAGACGCTGCCGCCCGGCCGCATCCACTCGATCCAGGTCACGCAGCCGCTGCTCTGGCGGCCGTCGGGCTGGTGGGAGATCAAGGTGAACCGCGCGTCGACCTCGTCGCAGAAGGGTGCCGCCGGCCAGGCAAACACCACGATCCTGCCCGTCGGCAACCTCGACGACGTGCGCAAGGTGCTCGCGCTCGTGCTGCCCGACCACGTCGACGCCGAGGCGGTCGCGCTGTTCGAACGCGGCATGCTCTCGAAGGGCGGCGACGACGGCTTCGTCAACTCGCCGCGTCGCGCCCGCTGGTACCTCTGGTTCTCGCAGCGCCGCAACGGGTTCGCCATGCTGCCCGGCGCCGTCGTGCTGCGCCAAGGCGCCATCTGGCGCCAGCTCACGATCGTGCCAGAGGCACGTATGCAGAGCGTGGCCATCAGCGAGGGGCCGGTCTTCCGCGCCATGAACCTCGCCACCATCCGCGTGCACACCGTCGCAGGGCCCATCTCGCCCGCGCTCTCCGCCGTCGACCGCACGCAGGCCCTCGTCTTCTTCAGAGAGGTCGCGGATGCCGCGATCTCCTCGTCGTCGGCCGATACGAGCCATCGCTGGCGCTCGGGCGAGGTGACGCCGTGAATGGCGCGAGCGGACGTCTCGGCGTCGGCATCATCGGCGCCGGCCGCGTCGGGCCCGTGCTCGGCGCCGCCCTCGCCGGCGCCGGTCACGCCATCGTCGGCATCTCGGCCACCTCGCAAGACAGCATCGACCGCGCCGAGGCGATGCTGCCCGGCGTGCCGATTCTCGAGATCCCCGAGCTGATCGAACGCAGCGAGCTCGTCATCCTCGCCGTGCCGAGCGACCAGCTCGAACAGCTCGTCGCAGGCCTCGCGGCCGTCGGCGCGTGGCAGCCCGGGCAGCTCGTGCTGCACACCGCCGCCGGGTTCGGCACGAAGGTGCTCGCCCCGGCGACAGCGGCCGGCGTGATTCCGCTCGCGGTGCATCCGGCCATGGTGTTCACCGGAACCAGCCTCGACCTCGTGCGACTCAGCGAGAGCTACGCCGCGGTCACCTCGCCCACCCCCGTTCACCCGATCGGTCAGGCCCTCGTGGTCGAGATGGGTGCCGAGCCGGTCATCGTCGCCGAGGCCGACCGCGCCGCCTACGCCGAGGCGATCGAGACGGCCACGAGCTTCTCGGCCGCGATCGTCGGACAGGCCGTGGGCATCCTCGCGGGCGTCGGGTTCGACACCCCCGGCCGGTTCCTCGGCCCGCTCGTGCGCTCGAGCGTCGAGACCGCGCTGCAGGGCGTGACGCCCACCGAGCGCTTCCTCGAGTAACACTCGCCGCATGCGCGCACTGGCGGGACCCCCGCGCACCGGCGCCGCACCGCGCACGTCCCGCCGCCCCGCGCACACCTCGGCTACACGAGCCGGAAGCGCTCCAGCACGACCAGGGTCTCGTCGTCGACAGTGAAGTGTGGATCGCCGAGGTAGGCGCGCATCGCGTCGCCGTGCCAGAAACGTTCGTGGGCGGCGCGCCACTCGGCCACCGTCGTGTACCCCTCGCCCTCGTCGACCGCGTGCTGCAAACCGACGTCGCCGAGCCGTACGACATCGACCGCGGTGATCTCGATGACGGCGACCGGGGCATCGTCGGAGTCGACGACCGACTGGCGCGTGCCGACGAGGGGCAGGGGCTCGTCGTCGACCGAGTACTCCACGAGCGTCGAGCTGGTCGCGGTCTTCGAGCCGTCGAGGATCGCGGCGACGAGCCTGTCGCGCAGCGGTCCCGGGAAGGCGAACTCGACTGTGGGCAGATCGTCTTGGTCGGTCATCCCCTCAGGCTACGGCGCACCCGCCGGCCTCCGCGCACTCCCGGGACGCCCGCGCACTGTCGGGACGCCCGCGCAGCGGCGCCGTACCGCGCACGTCCCGCGGTTGCGCGCACACCAGCACGCCACCGACCACCGCCGCGGGTACCATCGGTAGCTGGCCGTCGCGCGGCCGTCCCACACCAGTACCGAGGAGTTCCACCGTGCCCGTCACCGTTGTCGAGACGATCGCCGAACTGCGTGCCGCGCTCGAGGGCCGCACCGTCGCCCTCGTTCCCACGATGGGCGCGCTGCACGAGGGGCACCTCGCCCTCGTCACCCGGGCGGGCGAACTGGCCGACACGGTCGTCGTCTCCATCTTCGTGAACCCGCTGCAGTTCGGTCCGACCGAGGACCTCGACCGCTACCCGCGCACCCTCGCCGACGACCTGGCGAAGCTCGAGGTCGCCGGGGTCGAGTTCGTCTTCGCGCCGAGCGTCGCCGAGATGTACCCCACCGGCTCGAGCGAGACCAAGGTCACCGCCGGTCAGGTCGGCACGCTCTACGAGGGACGCTCGCGCCCCGGTCACTTCGACGGCATGCTCACCGTCGTCGCCAAGCTGCTCGGCATCGTGCGCCCCGCCTTCGTGATGTTCGGGCAGAAGGACGCCCAGCAGGTGTTCCTCGTGCAGCGCATGGTCGCCGACCTCAACGTGGCCAGCTCGGTCGAGGTCGTGCAGACCGTGCGTGAGGCGAACGGGCTCGCGCTCTCCAGCCGCAACCGCTTCCTCGACGAGCGCGAGAAGCGCGCCGCCCTCGCCCTGTCGACCGCGCTCGAGGCCGCCCAGTCGACCGGCGAGCGCGGCATCGACGCCGTACTGGCCGCCACGCAGTCGGTGCTGATGGGCGAGAACCTCGTGCAGCTCGACTATCTCAGCGTCGTCGACCCCGCCACCTTCCTGCCGGTCGACGACGACTACCGTGGCAAGGCCCGCGTGCTCATCGCGGCCCGCGTCGGTGACACCCGCCTGATCGACAACGAGCTGATCCACCTCGGCGGCTGACCCCGCCGACAGGATGCGTCAGCCCGTGGCATCCGAATCGTCCTGTCGACCGAGCGATCGACGCGATCGGTCCTGTTCACCGGTCGCGCACCGTCCCCCGGCTACCATGGAGCGTTGACCATCGCAGCGCCAGGAGACCCATTGACCCAGCACGACGCCGAACCGACCCCTGAGTTCTCCGAAGAAGAACTCAGCGAGCAGAAGCAGATCCGGCTCGCCAAGCGCGACCGCCTGCTGGCCGACGGCGAGGCCTACCCGGTCTCGGTGCCGATCACGTCGACGATCGCCAAGGTGCGCGAGCGGTTCGAAAACCTCGAGACGGATGCCACGACCGGCGAGATCGTCGGACTTGCGGGTCGCCTCGTGCACTCGCGCAATACCGGCAAGCTGTGCTTCGCGAGCCTGCAGGCCGGCGACGGCCAGCGCATCCAGGCCATGGTGAGCCTCGGCGAGGTGGGCGAAGAGTCCCTGCAGCGCTGGAAGGACCTCGTCGACCTCGGCGACCACGTCTTCGTCTCCGGCGAGGTGATCTCGAGCCGCCGCGGCGAGCTGTCGATCATGGTCAAGGATTGGCAGATCGCGGCCAAGGCGATCCTGCCGCTGCCCAACCTGCACTCCGAGCTCAGCGACGAGGCGCGTGTGCGCAGCCGCTACCTCGACCTCATCGTGCGCGAGCAGGCCCGCTTCGTGGTCAAGGCCCGCGCCAAGGTGAACGCGAGCCTGCGCGACACGTTCGCCAAGCACGAGTACCTCGAGGTCGAGACCCCCATGCTGCAGACGATGCACGGCGGTGCATCCGCCCGTCCCTTCGTCACCCACTCGAACGCCTTCGATACCGAGCTCTTCCTGCGCATCGCGCCCGAGCTCTTCCTCAAGCGCGCCGTGGTCGGCGGCATCGACCGCGTCTTCGAGATCAACCGCAACTTCCGCAACGAGGGCGCCGACTCGACGCACTCGCCCGAGTTCGCCATGCTCGAGGCCTACCAGGCCTACGGCGACTACAACCAGATCGCCGACCTCACGCAGGAGATGATCCAGAATGCGGCCATCGCCGTGAGCGGGACGACGACGGTGCAGTGGGCGGATGGCACGGCTTTCGATCTCGGAGGAAACTGGGATCGCGTCTCGATGTACGAGTCGCTCTCCGAAGCGTCCGGCATCCAGATCACTCCCGAGACGAGCCTCGACGACCTCAAGGCGCTCGCCGAGAAGGAGGGCGTGGAGGTGCACCTCGCCAACCACGGCAAGTATGTCGAGGAGCTGTGGGAGCACTTCGTCAAGGAGTCGCTGGTTCGTCCGACCTTCGTGATGGACTTCCCCATCGAGACGAGCCCGCTCGTTCGCGCGCACCGCAGTAAGGCGGGCGTGGTCGAGAAGTGGGACCTGTACATCCGCGGCTTCGAGCTGGCGACCGGCTACTCCGAGCTCGTCGACCCCGTCGTGCAGCGCGAGCGTTTCGTCGAGCAGGCGCTCCTCGCGAGCAAGGGCGACCTCGAGGCCATGCGTCTCGACGAGGAGTTCCTGCGCGCCCTCGAGCACGGCATGCCGCCGTCGGGCGGAATGGGCATGGGCATCGACCGCCTGCTGATGGCGATCACCGGCCTGGGCATCCGCGAGACGATCCTCTTCCCGCTGGTCAAGTAACGCTCAGGAGCGCGGCTTCAGCCTGACACCCGGCAGTTCCGGTGCCGGTAGCGGTGCGCCCGGGTACCCGGCCACAACACCGAACCGACCGTCGTCGCGAACGCCAGCCACGACATCCGTCTGCCACTCCTCGCGGAAGCGCACGATCTCGCCGTGCGTGCGGCCGATGAAGTTCCACCACATGATGATGCTCTCGCCGAAGGGCAGCCCGCCGATGAGTACCAGGCGGGCGCCGGCGGGCCCGGCGACGAGCCGCATCACGGCGGAGCCCGGCTCGCGATAGGCGAGGTGGGCGACGGGAACATCGTCGCCGTCGACCGTGAGTGCGCCCGCGTCGAGCAGCACGCCGTGCTCGAAGCCGGCGTCGACCGGCAGCTCGACGACGGCGTCGGGGGCGAGGTCGATCTGCGCCCCGACGATCGCGCTGAAGGTCAGCGCCGGGGAGGTGCTGCCCACGAGCGAGCCGAGGAAGACGCGGACACTCGCACCCGGCAGCTCGACGGCGGGCGGTGCGTAGTGCTCGAACGCGGGATCGGTGTGCCGGCTGGCATCGGGCAGCGCGAGCCAGAGCTGGGCACCGTGCAGAACCGTGGTCGCATCCGTCGACACCTCCGAGTGCGCGATTCCGCTGCCCGCGGTCATCAGGTTCAGCTCGCCCACACGCACCGCGGCGTGGCTGCCGACGCTGTCGCGATGGTCGATCTCGCCGGCGAAGAGCCAGCTCACGGTCTGCAGGCCGGTGTGCGGATGCGGCGGCACCACCATGCCGCCGCGGTCGGCGACCACGTCGGGCCCGTAGTGGTCGACGAAGCACCAGGCCCCGATGAGCGAGCGATGGCGCTGCGGCAGCGTGCGCCGCACGTTCATCGCACGCGGGCCGCCGAGCGGAACGTCGCGCGGCGCCAGAAGCTCGACGGCACCGACGGCACGCGGCTCGGTGTCGATCACGAGCTCCGGCGGCTCTTTCTCGAGGTTGCTCATGCGATAAGCGTAAACTCATGCCCCATGAGCGATTTCAAAGTCCCCGGCGACGACAAGAAGAAGAAAGAGACCTCGCTCGGCCGTATCGCCATCTGGCTCGGCGTCGGTGGCGTCGCGATCTACTTCCTGGCCACCGGTATCGCCGGCATCATCGCCAAGGGCTGACCGATGACCCGCCGCACCTCCCGTCTGCTGATGACCACCGCCCTGCTGGGAATCATCATTGTGATCGCCGTGATCACAGTGGTTCGCTAGCCGAGACGAAGTACTCTGTAACCGTGCTCGAAAACTTCTGGGCGAATGCCGCCTACTCCCTCGCACCGACCGTTCTGATCGGACTCATCTTCTGGTTCGTCATGCGGTC
>Ga0247740_1001155_pt1 | contig 11607 bp, 11 predicted proteins | sample UWRJL148409B2_FD_180942 | JGI IMG/M metagenome (GOLD analysis project Ga0247740, IMG submission 180942) | Plant litter microbial communities from Arlington Agricultural Research Station in Wisconsin, United States - UWRJ-L148-409B-2 | ecosystem: Environmental > Terrestrial > Plant litter >...
CGATCGCGCGACAGTGTTTGTGTTCCCGAGTCTCGCCGAAGGATTCGGTCTTCCCGTGCTCGAAGCGTTCTCGTTCTCGACGCCGGTTGTGCACTCCGACGATGCCGCACTCATGGAAGTCAGCGCTGGCTCAGGCATCTCCGTCGAGCGCGAAGACGCCGCCGGCTATCCGGAGCGACTCGCCCACGCGATCGCCTCGGTCGTCAACGACCCCGAACTCGCCGCGACCCTCGGAACAAAGGGCAAAGACCGCGCCGGGCTCTTCAGCTGGCGCACCTCGGCCGAAAAGGTCTGGCAGCTGCACGCCGACCTCTAGCCCCTACTCGGTGGTCGAGCTTGTCGAGACCAGGCCGCGGTCGGTGGTCGGTGGTCGAGCTGGTCGAGACCAAGCCGAGCGCAGCCGAGGTGTAGGGGTTTCGATACACTCGCTGGCGCTCGCACTCAACCAACGACAGGTCGCTGGTTGAGTAGGCCCGCTAGGGCCGTATCGAAACCAACGACAGGTTGCTGGTTGAGTAGGCCCGCTAGGGCCGTATCGAAACCAACGACAGGTCGCTGGTTGAGTAGGCCCGCTCGGGCCGTATCGAAACCTACTTGTTCGTGGGGGTGGGCGACGGCGACGGCACGGACTGCTCCAGCGCAGCATCCACCATCGCGTGTATTGCCGTGAAATCGGGGTGGATAACGTCCACGCCGTTGGCGGGCACGAGGTTGAGCTTCTCGACCGGCAGCGCGCGGGTCTTCGAAGCGAGGTCAACGAAGAACCCGAGCATCGCGCTCGGAATATCGGTCTTGACAACCTTTTTGCCCGCTGAGGCGACCCGCTCGAACTTCGAGAGGATGTTCGCGGGTTCCGCCTGCACAAGAATCGCTTCCTGCACCTGGCGCTGCCGCTGCATCCGGTCGTAGTCGCTTGTTCCGTGGCGGGCGCGCGCGTACCAGAGGGCCGTGAAGCCGTCCATGTGCTGGGGGCCCTCCTCGATCCACCCGTTGGGCTCGGCGTAGGGCTCGTCGCTGCCGTCGCTTCCACCGATCGGGTAGCGGCCCGTCGAATCGATGTCGACGCCGCCGAGGGCATCGATGAGGTCGCTGAACCCCTCCATGTCGATGAGCACGTAGTACTGCAGCTCGAGGCCCGTCACCGACGAGATGGCGTCGCGCATCGCCTCGATGCCGGGCTCACTGCCTTCGGCGAGCGCATTCGGGTAGAGCTCGGGGTGCTCTTCGCCGTAGGTGTACAGGTAGCTGACGAGGCACTCGGGGCCGCAGTCGTACCCCGTCGGAAACACCTCGTGCATGGGCGAGTCGTCGGCGAAGGTCACGCGCTGCAGGTTGCGCGGAACACCGATGATCGTCGCGGCACCCGTCGCGGCGTCGATGCTCACGACCGAAATGCTGTCGGGGCGCAAGCCCAGTCGGTCGGCACCCGCGTCGCCGCCGAGAAGAAGAATGTTGTACCGGCCGTCGACCGGAGCGGCAACCTGTCCACCGGAAAACACCTCGCCGAGCAGTCCGCGCGCCGAGTTGGACACCACGAAGCCGTAGCCGGCCCCTCCGGCGACGAGAACGAGAGCAACGGCCGCGAACCCGGCGATGAAGCCGCGCGCCGCAGGGCCGGTTCTCACGAGCCGCACGAGGCGGATCGTGTCGAAGGTCAGGATCACCCACAGCACGGCATAGAAGACGATGACCGCCTGGATGGCGACGAGCGCGTACGAGTTCGTCGCGATCGACAGAACGACAAAGCGCGCCGCGAACCACAGCACGGCCGTGACCGCCGCGACCGTCCAGAGCACAAACGTTGTGCCAACGCCGAAGCGGCCGAGCTTGCGGTTGCCCGCGAGCATCTGCGCGGTGCCAGGGATCAGCAGATTGAGCACAACGAGCGTCCAGCCCCTGCGAGTCATGACCTCGCGGGAGCTCGCATCCGGGTACCGAACGGGGCTTGTGGCGCTCACAGCGTGGACTTGAGTGCCGCGTTCTTCTCGGCGACAAGTGTCTCGAGCGAGCGCGCGTAGTCGGCGAGCTTAACGGCGAGGGCGTCGTCGGAGGTCGAGAGAATGCGAGCGGCGAGAATCCCCGCGTTACGGGCACCACCAATCGACACCGTCGCGACGGGAACACCGGCGGGCATCTGCACAATCGACAGCAGCGAGTCGAGCCCGTCGAGCTTCGCGAGGGGCACGGGAACGCCGATGACAGGCAGCGTTGTCACCGACGCGAGCATGCCGGGCAGGTGGGCGGCGCCACCGGCGCCAGCAATAATCACTCGGATGCCGCGGTCTCGCGCCGTCTTACCGAATTCGATCATCCGCTCTGGTGTGCGGTGGGCCGAGACAACTTCGACCTCGTGAGCGATGCCGAAGTCGGCGAGGGCTGCGGCGGCGTCCGCCATCACGTTCCAGTCGGAGTCCGACCCCATGACCACGGCGACAATTGGTTCTGACACGCTGACCATCGTAGGTGTCAGTTCTCGAAGAACGCCGAAGCGGCGCGCGCGCGATAAACGACGTCATCGAGATCGTCTCCGCCCGCGGTCACGTGTCCTACCTTGCGCCCTGGGCGCGGGTCTTTGCCGTAGTTGTGAAATTTCACTGTCGGCTGCTCGGCGAGGGCGAGCGGGTAACGGTCGGCAAGCGAGCCCTCGAGGGGCCCTCCGAGAATGTTGACCATCACCGACCACTCGTCGCGACATCCGGTTGCCCCTAGGGGAAGATCGAGCACCGCACGCAGGTGCTGCTCGAACTGGCTCGTCGTCGAACCGTCGATCGACCAGTGCCCGGTGTTGTGCGGGCGCATGGCGAGCTCATTGATGAGAAGACGTTCGTCGGTCGTCTGGAACATCTCGACGGCGAGAACTCCCGTGACGCCGAGGGCTTCGGCGATAGTCGTCGCGATGTCGGCGGCGACGTCGGCGAGCTTTCCGGCCGAGTTCGGAGCCGGGGCGATGACCTCTGCACACACACTGTTGCGCTGCACCGTCTCAACGACCGGCCACAGCTCGATGTCGCCGCTCGGGCGGCGGGCGACGATCTGGGCGAGCTCGCGCGTGAACGAGACGAGCTCTTCTACGAGAAGCTCGGCTCCTCCCTCAAACCAGTCGGCTCCTTCGGCTCCGCTGCGCACAACGCGCACTCCCTTGCCGTCGTAGCCACCACGCGGCGTCTTGAGCACGCCCTGGCCGCCATGGTCGGCGAGAAAGGCGTCGAGCTCGTCGACGGTCGTGACGCGCGCCCAGTCGGGCACGGGCAGGCCGAGGGCGGAGAGCCGTTCGCGCATCAGAAGCTTGTCTTGCGCGTAGAGCAGCGCGTCGGGCCCGGGCTGCACACTTACGCCCGCGTCGACGAGGGCCTTGAGCACGGCCTGGGGCACGTGCTCGTGGTCGAAAGTGATGACGTCGACGCTCTTCGCGAACTCGAGCACTGTGGCCTCATCGCGGTAGTCGCCGAGGCTCGTGACGGCGATGTCTGCCGACTCCCCGGCAGTCTCGGCAAGCACCCGAATGTTGATTCCGAGGTTGATCGCTGCGGGCACCATCATGCGGGCGAGCTGGCCGCCACCGATAACTCCGACGGTGGGGGACATCTTTTGCTCCTGAGGGTTGGGTCACGCGGTGCCGTTTAGACTGGACAACCTATCTTCGCTTATCGACCAGGTGGATGCATGCGTGCCCTTTTCGTTCAGTTGACGCGCTTTGGGCTCGTTGGACTGGTTGGACTCGTCATTGACGTCGCAGTTTTCAACGCACTCATCTTCACGGCGCTGAGCACGGAGCAGGTTCACGAGGGGCCGATCATTGCGAAGATCATCTCGACCTCACTCGCAATCGTCGCCAACTGGCTCGGCAATCGGCACTGGACGTTCCGCGCCGTGCGCCGCGCACAGTGGTGGCGCGAGGGGCTCGAATTCGCCGTTGCGAGCCTCGTTGGCATGGGCGTGAGTCTCGGCTGCCTCTGGGTGTCGCACTACGCACTCGGATTCACCTCGCCGCTCGCCGACAACATTGCGACGAACGTCGTCGGTCTCGGTCTCGGCACCGCCGTGCGATTTACGCTCTACCGCCTCTGGGTGTTCAAGAACGTTCCGCTCGCTCCGGGCGACACGCACGTCAAACCGGCGCATACTGCCGAAACCCGAGTCGTCGAAAGCACGTCATGACCCGCATCCTCATCGACTGCACGGCGCTTCCCGCGAACCGCGCCGGCGTCGGCCGGTACCTCGAGGGCCTGCTAGCCGGGCTCGACGCGTCGGTCGACCTCGTCGTCGTCGCCCAGGAGCGCGACGCCGCGGCTCTCGCGGCTCTTGCGCCCGCGGCACTCATCGAGGCCGTGCCGCCGCGCTACACGAGCCGCGGACTGCGCATCCTGTGGGAGCAATTCGGGCTGCCGACGATCGCCCGCCGCTTCAAGGTCGATGTCATCCACTCGCCGCACTACACGTTCCCGCTGTTCTGGCGCGGCGGACGCGTCGTTACCGTGCACGACGCAACGTTCTTTAGCGATCCCGGAGTGCATGGGGCGCTCAAGCGCGTCTTCTTCCGCACCTGGATTCGTCTCGACTGGCGCTACGCCGACGTCGTTGTGGCGCCGAGCGCCGCGACCGTGAGCGAGGTCGAGCGCTACCTCGGCCCGGCGAAGGCTCGCGTGTCTGTCGCACACCACGGCGTCGACGCGGGGCTGTTCCACCCGCCGACGTCGTCAGAGGTCGATGCATTCGCCCGCGACATCCCGGCCATAAAAGACAACGGCTGGTTCGCGTTCCTCGGAACGATCGAGCCGCGCAAAAACCTCACTGCCCTTCTCGACGCGCACGCCCTGCTCGGTGATGGCGCTCCCCCGCTGCTCGTCTCGGGCGGTCGCGGCTGGGACACCGACGTTCTCGCCCGCCTCGACGCCGGCCAGCCCGGAGTCGTCGCGCTCGGCTACCTGCCCGCAGAACAGCTTCCGGCACTCCTCGGTGGAGCGACAGCCGTGATGTACCCGAGCCTCGGCGAAGGCTTTGGCCTGCCGGTGCTCGAGGCGATGTCGTGCGGTGCCGCCGTCATCACAACCGACCGTCTCGCCCTGCCCGAGGTCGGCGGAGACGCCGTCGAATACACGGGGGTGGATGCTGCGGCCATCGCCGAGACGATGCGCGCGCTCTTGGCGTCCCCGACTCGGCGAGCCGAGCTGTCAGGGCTCGCACAGGCGCGGGCCGCGCGATTCACCTGGCAGGCAACGGCCGCCGCGCACGTGGCGGCGTACGAGCGCGCCGCGGGTTGAGTAAGGCGCCCTTCCAGTCGCGGGTTGAGTAAGGCGCCCTTCCAGTCGCGGGTTGAGTAAGGCGCTCTAGCGCCTGTATCGAAACCTCGCCCACGCGCAACACTTGCGGGTTGAGTAAGGCGCTCTAGCGCCTGTATCGAAACCTCGCCCACGCGAAACAGGATTTCGATACGGCCGTGAACGGCCTACTCAATCAGCGACACTTGCGGGTTGAGTAAGGCGCTCTAGCGCCTGTATCGAAACCTCGCTCACGCGAAACAGGATTTCGATACGGCCGTGAACGGCCTACTCAATCAGCGACATCGGCCGTGAGCGGCCTACTCAACTAACGACGACGGATTAGGGGCGACCGAGGCTGCTGTAGGTCCAGCCGGCGCCGCGCCAGAGCTCGCGGTCGAGGCAGTTGCGTCCGTCGAGGATGACAGTTCCCGCAGCACCGGCGAGATCGTCGGGGGTGAGGGCGCGGTACTGCTTCCACTCGGTGAGTACGAGAACTGCGTCTGCGCCATCTACCGTGTCGGCAACGGTTGTCTCGTAGCTGAGCTCGGGGTGCAGGCGCTTGGCGGTCTCGATTGCTTCGGGGTCGGTGACCGTGACGATCGCACCCTCTTCGTGAAGGCGAGCCGCGACATCCAATGACGGCGAATCACGAACGTCGTCGGAGTCGGGCTTGAACGCAAGACCCAGAACCGCGACGCGCTTGCCTTCGAGGCCGCCGAGGGTTTCGCGGGTCAGCTCGACCATGCGCTCGCGACGACGCAGGTTGATCGCGTCGACCTCGCCAAGGAACGCGAGCGACGAGCCGAGGCCCAGCTCTTCACCGCGGGCCCGGAACGCGCGGATGTCTTTCGGAAGGCAGCCGCCGCCGAAGCCGAGGCCGGAGTTGAGAAAGCGGCGTCCGATACGCACGTCGTGGCCGATGGCGTCGGCGAGCATCGTGACGTCTGCGCCGGTCGCCTCAGCGACCTCGGCCATTGCATTGATGAAGGAGATCTTCGTCGCGAGAAAAGCGTTGGCGCTGACCTTGACGAGCTCGGCCGTCGCGTAGTCCATAACGATGCGCGGGGTGTCTGCCGCGAGTGCGACGGCGTAGATCTCATCGAGAAGCTCTGTCGCGCGCTCTCCCGTTGCTCCTGCCGGAACACCGTAAACGAGGCGGTCGGGGCCGAGCGTGTCTTGCACGGCAAATCCCTCGCGCAAGAACTCGGGGTTCCACGCGAGTGTCGCGTGCGGGGCACCAGCGGCGATCTTCTCGGCCAGCCGCGCGGCCGTGCCGACGGGAACCGTCGACTTGCCGACGACGAGCGCGCCTTCGGCGAGGTGCGGGATGAGTCCGTCGACTGCAGCGTCGACGTAGGTCATGTCTGCGGCGTACGAGCCTTTGGTCTGCGGGGTTCCGACGGCGACGAAATGCACCTCAGCGTCGGCGACCTCGCTCATGTCGGTCGTGAAGCGCAGTCGACCCGTCGCGATTGCGGAGGTCAGAATCTCGGGGAGTCCGGGTTCAAAGAACGGCGCGCGCCCTTCGGAGAGAAAATCGATCTTCGCCTGGTCGACGTCGACACCGATGACCTCGTGGCCGAGTTCGGCCATGCAGGCAGCGTGTACAGCACCGAGGTAGCCGCAGCCAATCACTGAAATCTTCACACCGAACTCCATTTCGAGGGCCCACGATAGGCGGACGCGCCAATACATCCTACGAACCCTGAGGGGGTGTCTCTAACGCTCGCCCCATCGGGTGGTCTCGTCGGGGTGCGCCGACTGCTCCTGTTGCCTGCGTGCGGCGACCGGATTCTGGCTCGACTCCATGAGGTCGTGAAGTGCCGACTGCACAAGATCGGCACCCGGAACGTCGCGCAGAACGACGGGTCGCTCGAGCCCCGTGTTGATGATGACGTCTCCGGATCCGAAGAGCGACTGCAGCGAGTTCTTGCGCACGGTGACGTCATAGCCGCGGCTGTGCAGAAGCTCCTGGCGCACGCGCACGAGAAAGCCGTTGCGCAGCACGATGCGCCGCGTTGTGATCGTGTAGTGCCGACCGAGCCAGGCGAAAAGCGGGAGAAACCAGAGAAAGAGAACGATGAGCGCTGCAGCGATGAGAACTGCGAGGTTCTGCCAGAACTCGTCGAACGAGCCGTAGAAGTAGGCGAAGAGACCGATTGTCACAACGAGCACAAGGCTCGGCCAAAACAGCGCACGAGCGTGAGGACGCAGGCGGGCTACGACCGCCTCGGGCACCCTCGCTTCACTGGACATGCCTCATTCATACCGCACATGCGTCACGTCACCAGCGGCGACAGACACTGATTGCCCATCCGATGAGCGACGAACGATGAGGCGCCCGGCGCGATCGATGTCGATCGCGGTGCCGTGCAGGTCGTCTGCGCCCGGCAGCTCGACCCGCACCTGGGCACCAAGGGTCGTGCAGGTGTCCCTGAGTTCGTCGCGGATTCCGCTGCCCTCGGGGTCGCCACCAAGACGCACAAAACCCGAGTACAGGGCGCTGAGTTCGATCAGGTACGCGGCGAGCGCGACATCCACTATTTCGTTGTCGTTGAGCATGGAGCCCGCAAGTCGCAGCGATGTCGCGGTCGGGATGGGCAGCTCTTCGCGCGTTTGCGAGAGATTGAGGCCGGCTCCCATTACAACGCCGTCGCCGGTCGGCAGCAGTTCGCCGAGCAGTCCGGAGATTTTCGCGCCGTCGACCTGAACGTCGTTGGGCCACTTGAGGCCGGTGCGCTCGTCTCCTTGAGGGACGATGGATGCAACGGCTCGCGCCATGGCGACGCCAGCGATCAGCGGAAGCCAGCCGTAGTGCGTGAGTGCGAGAGGTTCTCCAGCGGGCAGCACCGGGCGCAAGAGAACCGAGACGGCGAGTGCCGTTCCCGGCGGCGCAACCCACTCGCGGCCGAGACGTCCACGACCCGAACGCTGGTCGGTAGTCACGATCGCGGAGAGATCGCCGAGCGCTGCCGCACGCACTCGCAGCTCGTCATTCGTTGAGCCCACTCGTGGCAGAACCTCGAGGCTCGGCACCGCCGCGCGACTGAGGGGAAGCTCCATCGTGCAAGGCTAACCGCACAACTCTGTAGACATCCGCCAACGGGATGGCACCGTTGCTGGCCAGTAGAGTGAAACCCGTGACTGAATCGAACACGACCCCGCCGATTTCCACGACCGCCGGCAAGCTTGCCGATCTCAAGGTTCGCTACCACGAAGCCGTGACAGCGAGCGGCGAGGCCGCGATCGAGAAGCAGCACTCGCGGGGAAAGAAGACGGCGCGCGAGCGCATCAACGAACTGCTCGACCACGGCTCGTTCATTGAGCTCGACGAGTTTGTGCGCCACCGCACCCACGCCTTCGGCATGGAGGCCAAGCGCCCCTACGGCGACGCCGTCGTTACGGGCCTCGGAACTATCCACGGTCGCCAGGTCGCTGTCTACTCGCAGGACTTCACGATCTTCGGTGGCTCGCTCGGCGAGGTCGCCGGCGAGAAGATCATCAAGGTCATGGATCACGCCATCAAGACGGGCGTTCCCATCATCGGCATGCTCGACTCCGGTGGGGCGCGCATCCAGGAGGGTGTTGTCGCCCTCGGCAAGTACGGCGAGATCTTCCGCCGCAACACGCAGGCATCGGGCGTTATCCCGCAGATCTCGATCGTTATGGGCCCGGCAGCCGGCGGCGCCGTGTACTCCCCCGCGCTCACCGACTTCGTCATCATGGTCGACAAGACCAGCCAGATGTTTGTCACGGGCCCCGATGTCATCAAGACCGTTACCGGTGAAGACGTCGGCATGGAGGAGCTCGGTGGAGCCCTCACCCACAACTCGATCTCGGGTGTCTCGCACTACCTCGCGAGCGACGAAGACGACGCGCTCGACTACGCTCGCGCGCTCATCAGCTACCTGCCCGACAACAACCTCGCTGAGCTTCCCGTCTACGAGAGCGAGGTCGAACTCGAGATCACCGACGAAGACCGCAAGCTCAACACGATCATCCCCGACTCTCCGAACCAGCCCTATGACGTCAAGACCGTCATCGAGCACATCGTCGACAACGGCGAGTTTCTCGAGACGCAGCCGCTCTTCGCGCCCAACATCGTCGTCGGCTTTGGCCGCGTCGAGGGCCGGTCGGTCGGTATCGTCGCCAACCAGCCGAACGCGATGGCGGGAACCCTCAACATCGAGGCCGGCGAGAAGGCCGCGCGCTTCGTGCGCTTCTGCGACGCATTCTCGATCCCGATCCTCACCCTCGTCGACGTTCCCGGCTACCTGCCCGGAACCGACCAAGAGTGGACCGGCGTCATCCGCCGTGGCGCGAAGCTTCTCTACGCCTACGCCGAAGCGACCGTGCCGCTCGTGACAGTCATCACGCGCAAGGCGTACGGCGGGGCCTACATCGTTATGGGCTCGAAGCAGCTCGGCGCAGACCTGAACTACGCCTGGCCGACGGCCGAGATCGCGGTCATGGGTGGCCAGGGTGCCGTCAACATTTTGTACCGCAACGAGATCAAGGCGGCAGAGGCAGCGGGCGAGGATGTCGCGGCAGTGCGCACACGTCTCGCCAACGAGTACACCTACAACGTTGCTTCGCCGTTCCTCGCCGCCGAGCGCGGTGAACTCGACGGCATCATCGAGCCGGCCGCGACCCGCGTCGCTGTCATCAAGGCCATGCGTGCGCTTCGTACGAAGCGTGCGACACTGCCGCCCAAGAAGCACGGCAACATTCCGCTGTAACTAGGGCTTTCTGCCAAACGCGCGGGCTATCCCCCACGCTGTCACCTTTGCCATCGCCTCGAACACTATGGCGCCGCTCATCTTCGACGTGCCCGCGACCCTGTCGTGAAATTCGATGGGGATCTCGACGATGTCGAAACCGGCGTCGTGAACGCGCAGCGCGAGGTCAATCTGAAAAATGTAGCCGCGGGAGTGGATGCTGTCGTCGATCACACTCTCGAGCACCGAGGCCGTGTACGCCCGATAGCCCGCCGTTGCATCGCGAACGGGGATGCGGAGCGCCATTCGCGCGTAGAGGTTCGCAGAGCGGCTCAGAGCCTCGCGGAACCGCGGCCAGTCGACGACCGAGCCGCCTGGTACCCAGCGTGAACCGATGACGAGCGCGACGGCGGGGTCTGCCGCGAGCGTCGCAAGCATCACGGGAAGCCGCGCGGCGGGGTGCGACCCGTCGGCGTCCATCTCGACGACAACGTCGTAGCCGTGCTCGAACGCCCACGCGAATCCCGCGAGGTAGGCGTGGCCGAGGCCGTCTTTCTCGGCGCGATGAAGAACGAAGACCCGCTCGTCGCCTGCGGCGATAGCGTCGGCAATCTCCCCCGTGCCGTCGGGGCTTGCGTCGTCGACGATGAGCACATTGGCCGTTGGCACTGCCGCGAGCACCTTCTCGATCGCCGAACTGACGTTGAGCGCTTCGTTGTACGTCGGCGTAACAACGAGAACCCGCTCCGGCGCCCCGGAACCCACGGGCGAAGAGCTTTCAGGCATGGCGGAAATCCTACCCGGCTACGGCGCCGCGCCCTTCTCTCGATACACTCGCCCTATGAGCGAGCACGACCAGGTCACCAGCGACATCCGAATTCTCGGCGGCAATCCCACAGCGGTGGATGTCGCGGCAACGACGGCTGTGCTCACCGCAGCCCTCGAGGAGCTCGCCGAAGAAAACGGTCGCGTTTCGGCTTCGGGGCCGAGCGCCTGGGAGCGAAGCCAACGGCCGTTTCGCACGCCCGTCACGCGCGGTTCCGGTGCGTGGCGCGGTTTTTCCGGCTAGAAACAACTGATTCCGTAGGATTCACAATCCGTTTCGTCTGCCTAGCGGTACGCAGACTGACCTTTTGCGTCGTGTAACCCTGCCTGTACCCCGGTTTTCGCAGCACAGTTCCCCGTAGTTACGGGGGTTTCTGCCTGAAATCTGGCACTTTTCGCACGAATTGTCCCCCTGCTGTCCCCCTAAATGACGACTGTGCGGGGTTACCACCGAAGGCAGTATTGAACGTGCTAGGTGTCTCTCGTATCGAGTTACACCACCAGTTATTAGCCGACTAGGGTAAGCGGGCTAATAATTTGGGGGCGCGTCAGGGCGATATTCGGGTTATCGCCCTGACGCGGAACTTGCGAAGGGCCGGTCATCGACCGGCCCTTCCGCATTTTCTGCGCTGCACTCGTTCGCGAGTGCTCATGTTGATGAGAGCGAATGCTTCAGTTGTGCGAGCGGATCTCCAGAAAGAGATCGACCTCGTCGTCTTCGTGAGCGTCGAGTCCGCCCTCGGCGGTTGCGCTCCGCAAGCCGACGACAGTAACCGCAACGTCGGTCGCCTCCGCAGCGGTAC
>Ga0247740_1001156_pt1 | contig 11606 bp, 6 predicted proteins | sample UWRJL148409B2_FD_180942 | JGI IMG/M metagenome (GOLD analysis project Ga0247740, IMG submission 180942) | Plant litter microbial communities from Arlington Agricultural Research Station in Wisconsin, United States - UWRJ-L148-409B-2 | ecosystem: Environmental > Terrestrial > Plant litter >...
CCTACTTGACGCGATTTCAAGCGGATAGGATGAAATCCAGCCCGTAGGCTGTTCTATGTGTCCTCGGTGATAGCCAACTAGATGATGTGTGCTTGTTACCCAGGATGTTGTGCACCATGGCCTGCAAACGCGAACAACACAATACACCTCTGGGTCCATTATGCACGGCGCAGTAAGACAATCTAAACCACCGCCGAGCACTTTGACCGCGCAGCCGCGCAGACGCCTTGAAACTTGACATCGCCATCCAACGTGAGGTACCTCTGCACACAGCATTCTCACTACCCCAGCAACGACAGCGGCTTCTGACATGCAGGATGCCGAAACACACGGGCACCGTTGGATCGTAAGATGTGGCGATGCACGTCGTTCTGTGCCGCAAAACCGGCTTAGCTGTGACCCGTGCCGTGTAAGCACGGGGAGCCGTGTTGGTACCAGCACCGGGCGGGCGTTTCCCCCATAATCCTGGCGGTAAGGATGACAACGGCTTTGTTTTGATGCGGGTGAGCTGTTCGTCTGGATTGGGAGGGCATCATGGTGTTGATTTGGAAGGAAGATGGTGCACTCATCCCAACCTTGCGTGTTTCGACGGCGGGGAACGATCCTGTGCTTACATAGACATCATAACATGATACGGATTTATTATATTCTGTGCCATCTAGAAGACGTATTCATCCTACTTGTACATCTCGCCAAAGCGTCTCCGACTTTCGATGCAGTCAATCCATCAATCGCTCGCACCAATCACCTCCCACCAAAGAGCACAATCCCCATCAAGCGCGCGCTGGTCCACGAGTTTCACAGACTCTTCTCCGTTCTGGAAAATCGCCACGTCAACGTCCCCTTCTCCAATCGCACTCCACCCTGGTCCAACTTGAGGATCTTTGGCAAACCGTGCCCACGCGCCACGCATGACGTCGCTCACAGCGTATTCGTCTGCAGTAGCATTCTCGCGCGGAAATGTGCCAAAGACAATCTCCAGTTCGCTCGAGTGGTATGCCCGGCCATCTGGGATGTGCTGCGTATTTGGGAAAGTAGCGTTGAACTGTGCGGTACCGCAACTTAGCAGTGTTCACATCGTTGCCTTGGACGGGCCTAGGATGTATGGCAAGCTTACAAAATATCTCCACGAAGGTACTCCAAGATCTGCCGTATCATTTGCAACGAGAGCCGCTCCACACTGGAACGAAACATACGTCTCCATCTCAGCAATCGCATCAAAATCGGTGGGAAACTCCGCACCGCCGACTGGATACGCAGCCGTAATGGCGGCGACAAGTTCAGGGCTGGCATCCGGTCCAAGTACGTTTTGCCGATATGCAGTGATGTTGTTCTGTCCAATAGTGAGAGAACGTCCTTCGTCTGCAACTGTACCGCTGAGAAGAGGGATTTGCGCGGTATTCCCAGATGTGCGTGCAAGTGCCAGGTTTGCTAAGTACGTGTGATTATCGACGGTTGGGTTGAAGATCAATGTTTGTTTTTCGATGATATCTTTGATGGTGGTTGCGGGCGCCGCCGATATGCATGTCAAGTTGCTCTGGCCAGTGCAGTTCAGTGCCGCAGCGAGCGCGTCCCATGAAGGCCTGCCATCGGGATATACTTCGCCTGGGCTTGGATTACCACGATAGCTGATTTGTCCACTTTGTAGGATGGCGGCGCGGAAAGGAGGGTTTGATGCTTTCGGGTAGCTGGTGAGCAACGCGTCGATCGAGAAAGCGCCTGCCGATTCGCCAAAGACTGTGACTTTGGCGGGATCGCCGCCAAAAGCATGGATGTTGCGCTGGACCCATTCTAGCGCGAAGCGTTGGTCTAGAAAGCCGAGGTTGCGGTTCTGCGGTGGCAGTTCGGGCGAGTTTATGAATCCGAATGCTAGCATGTTCAAATTAGTCGGCATGCAAAGGTTCCGTTTAGCTGATGAGTACGAACCGTTCAGTCGGTAGTTGGCGGCGACGACGATCACATCCTCATAAGCTGCGAAGTGCGATCCGTCGTAAACAGGATGGCCGGCATGACCGAAGTACAATCCGCCGCCATATATCCAGACTAGGACAGCTCTACCTTTTCCGGTCGCCGGCGTAGCTGGAGCAAAGACGTTGACGAACAGGCAATCCTCGCTCTCCTCGGGAGCAGGAGTATTAAACAGCTCCATGTTAAGATTGCGACTTTCCTCCGGATCTAACCGGCGTTAGAGACCCGGTAAACATCTAGTACCGGAAAGAGTACCATTGGTCAGACTTACAAAAGAACTGCTGTATGCAAGACGCTCCTCTCCTATTCGTCTCCAGTGGTTCGGACCATGGCTCAACCTCTTGAGCCGGCGCGAAGCGTTTGGGCGGCGCGGCAAAGGGTATTCCGAGGAACTGGTTGACGGCAGTTGGGGCTGAGGGGAGGGATGTTGTCGTGCCTATGACTACGCCTGCATCAATGGTAGCCACGGGAGATGATGGAGAAGCAATGGCGACATTGCCGAGCCATGAAAAGATTGCTGCGGTTACGGCAAGTGCTTGCAGAGAGTGCATTGTGATCGGTGCTGGGAAGATAGGCTTGAGAGCTGTGGAATGGTTGAGGGTCACATTGTCTTTATATGATTGATAACTCGATGCCAGAGAGCGTTGGCGTAGGAGTATGTTCAACGGACTCTGCGTTACGTATACCTTGAGGTTAGTGTTCCTACACTAGTCAGGATAGGATTGAATTGCCGCGCAATATCCTTCTATGCAGAGTGAATGGGCACTCGTGTTAATCCACTTCATTCCTCCTATCGAGCAACAAAGTATAGCTGTATGTTTTTCTGATTTGAAATCTGACTTGGCATTTGACTTGGCATCAGCCTGACAGTCAGAAGTCAGAAAAGCTACAAATCGTGCCGTCAGAGGCCAGTCACGTCGAGTTATGCACAGTGTAAGTCGATCTTTTTAGATGAGAAAGGGACTCATGGAGTGAGGAGAGAAAATAGCGGGTACATCAAGCAGTTCAGCGCTACAAAAGTTTCATTTTGTTTGTAATCTTAGTACCACTCTCTGTTAACATCATACCAAATCCTCGCGGCTCAAGCTATGAATCTGGATGCTCGTCCGCGCGAAAAGATTAGAATCCACTTATAACCTGGGAGGAAGAACAGTCGGCACCGGGGGGCGACTCGTGGTCCTGGGTAGTTCCGGAACAGCAGTGGTAGGTACGCAAGCGCAAGCACTGCTAACGTGCGCAACTACTTCGCTCGAAGATGAGTTGCTCCCTCCAGCACATCCCACTCTCGCATAGTCCGGAATAATTGCAACATCATCAATCTGTCTGACCGTGAAGTTTCCGCAGAACTGCTGGCTTTGCTCAAGACGTCCTTCGATGCTGCTTGCACGAAGCGAGGTTAAACACTCGTCGGCCTTGCACACAGCTGGCTTGGGGCACTCTTTGCTGGTCATCTTGACGACAAATGAACCGCGCTCGATGGTGTGCACAAAGATGAAGCCAGATTTGAAGTTCGCATAGGATGACCACGATCCGAGGAAGGCGACTAAGCCGCCTCCCTCCATCTCGTCATCTTCCGGGTAAATGTCGAAGAGACCGGCCTCGCACAGGCCGTCTCCGCTGGGATCCTCCGTGATGGAGCTGATGTCGATGACACTAAGTCCGGCACCGTAATTGCTTTGGTAGAGGAAGCCATCAACGACGTATTGGTTGTGGTCAATGGCGCGCCTCTTTCCCTCGTAGTTCCCGGTGTAATGCGGGTTCTCCAGATCGCGGATGTCGAAGATATGAGTCGTCGGTAGGCCTTGAGTCATTGGGCCGACCTTTGCATCGCGCTCATCAAATTCGTCATCAAGAAAGATGTATTCTTGGTTCTGCTCATCGTTGACCACACCTTGATGAATGTACTCTGCTCCGGGAAAGGTAGTGATAGATATAATGTTGGTGGTGTTGCCGACCTTATTCGTGACATCGTAGATGGTGATCGTATCCTCATTATAGGCGTAGCAGATATCGCGGCCCTGGTATTTCTTATCCGGACCACGGTAGACCAGACATTGAGCATCGTGAACGTAGCCATCGCCAGCCGCGCATCCTGGGCTCCAGGGATTGGCCGGATCAGTGATATTGAGAAAGATCAGCCCGCCTCTGCATGGTAGGTTGTCTCGCACTCTGATGGTCTCGTTACCACCGACGGAGCCGACGGCAATAGCGTAGTTGAGTTCCTCGTTGACCACGATGTTATGAGTTCGTCCGACGGGAAGCTCGTCCCAGTGACCGGTCAGATCTGCTTGCGTGAAGTTTGTAGGGCTCTCTGGATCGAGATCGAGCAGTTTTTTCATGTCGAAAATTTGAACACCGTGTTTGATCGCTTCAGATCCAATGACAACGTGATCTTTGACGATGCGGATCTCCCTCCAGTTGGAGCCGATGGAATCGTACTGAGGGAGTCTGCCGAGATATAGCATCTTCCCCTCGCTGCTAATTTCGGCGAAAGCTGTGCCATCGTATTGCCCGATGGCAACGAACTCTCGTCCGTCCTCGGAAGTCCACCCCCATGAAGAGGAGCCTCGACTGGCATTACTGCCCAGATCTGCGTGTGACAAGAAATGGTACAGGTCGATCTGCGCGGATCAGCACCACTCGCGCAATCATCGCGGTTTCATCATGCTCACATTGTGACACTTGAATGTGTTGTTGGAATCGCCTGGAATCGCTGCAGCCCATCCGTCCACACACGGAGTGTATCCAAGCTCGGGATATTGGCTGCTCTCCATTGCACCCGCAGCAAGCTCAGCATCCCATTGCGCCTATGAATCAGGTTAGTGACGTGCGATTGAAATAAGGACGTGCTAGATTACATACCATCTTGATTCCCATGATATGAGCGTGGACAGAGCCGGAAGCATAGTCCTCTGATGAGCCCAAAGCAGCTGCTGTGCTCAAGCCCAACAAGGACGAGCACAGAGTAGCAGCAGAAAAGAGCAGATGCATGATGAACAATGTCGTGCTAAGCCACAAATGAGAGCAGGACAAGAAGATGCGAGCTGAGGGCGCAGTCTCGTTGAAGCGCCTTCAAGTATAAGTACTCGCATCTCGCAGGCTCGCCGCAGTGACGCGGCGCGCATGGTGCGTCTTGTCTCTCATGGCAACCCGGGTCCAAGGAAAGCGGGCGTCCTGAATAGGGAGGTCGACAAGCTCAACGCCCGGTATCAACATTCTAATAAGACTCTTGAAGCTTGATGTCGTGGTAGATGCTCGGCGTATGACGAAGAGGAAGATAGCGAACATGGTGGGGACAGGAAGGCGGAGATGATTCGGCTGCCCAGCGCTGCCCAGTTCCGCCGAACCCCCGCCAACCATGCATGCGTAATGGATGCACTTGGCTCGCGTGCGTCCTGCCGCTGGCAATTCAATAACATTGCAGGCTGCAAATATCTGGAAGGTACATTTGCGCTCGGGCGTGGTGGAGTGACCAACGTTAATGAGTTCGCATCGGATGTCGGACAGCGACAGAGATGCCAATCATCAAACCTTACAAAGTGAGATCGGCCATGGAATTCGGTCCGACATATGCGCAAACGTCCCGCCGCGCCGTCTTTATCGCGCCCCGCTCTTGTACTCTTGGTTGTTTTCTTGGTTGCTACTTCAGGCAGGTGCGCATTCGGCACATGTCTTTGCCTTGCGTGCGGCATGGTATGTCCATGTCACCGACGTGAAAGCTGTAAGTCGTCATCAAAGTTCGATTAATTTATTCTTGTGGTCCCAGGAATTGGGATGCTAACGTACCGCAACCCGAGTTCGTGGAATACTAGGCATAGTCTAGGATTAGAAGAGTATTAGTATAACACTTTGCGCTTCAGACTAGTGAGAGTGCTAAGTGCAACGCATATAATTTAGAGTGACGCTTTAATTATATGCATCTTCGCAGGAAAAGGCAGGTTTAGCAAGAGTACCTTTATAGAATAAGCTTCTTTACTACTCTTCTACGTAGCTAGACTTCTTATTTCTATTATATAATCTATCTTATATTTCTCTTTCACCTCTACTATACTTAAAGTCTAAACAATCTTTAAACATAATAGGAAAGAGAGAGGATATGCTTTAAAAAGATAGTTGTAGAGAGAAAATCTTAAAAGGAAATGTAGGAGGGAAAAAAAAAAGGAAAAAAGATTGGAGAGCCTGGGTGTTGATCCCAGATCTCTCGACTGCTTGCGACCCCGGTTGTTGTTGTTATTGTTGGTTGCCCTTTCTTCCTTCAATCTTTCTATCCCATTGGATACTGTTGTAGGGCTCCGTACGGTCGCTGGAGTAAACACCCCTACCGTACCCCTTTTCTTGCGCTCCTCGCAGAGGTCTTGCAGGGATCCCTCCAGGTGCCCAGGGCTGTTCCGTCTTCTCTCGTTCGCCGAAGCTACTAGAGTGAAGTCGTACTACACTTGCTGGGTCTGGCGGACGGCCACAAGGCGTGCTCACTAGCGCAGATCGCTTTATCCCATTGGATTGTTGGTGTTTTGGTGGGTTCGAACTGTTGATCTTTTGTAAGACCTCGAGAGGATTTACGCAGAAGCAGTCGAGCGTGTTTACCGATACACCAGCTCTCCGGAAGATTTTATGCAATGCGCACACGATAACAAATATAAATAACGTTTAAAGATGTGATAAGTAGCATTGCTAGTAACGGGGGCACTTCGTCGCCGTATATCAGTGTGTATGGCATTGTGGTGAAGGTTGAGGACGGACGGGTGGCCCCAGCTTCGGCTTCTTTCACCTCCAGCCAGCTACATTGAAGTCTGATGACATGACATTGTGTTCTTTGATGCGGAGAAGCCAAACACTAGTCTTGAGAATCTGTTGGATCCGGATACCTTTGAAAGCATCCACTGCGAACCATAATGGTAAGCACTGTAATACAATGACTGCTGATCGAGCAGCATACGGTATTAAACGATTGCATTACGCCTGCTATGTGGTCGCCCTGAAACTACTGGAGCAGATCTTACAAAAAATTGAAGAGCATGTGCCGCCAATGCCCACGGAGCCGCTGTGGCTACGTATCACCCGAAACCCTTTATGAGTGTGTTGAGCAACCCGGTTGTGAAGAGGTTGAATTTGAATTGATGGCTAGCCATGACGCGCTGACAATCCGTCGTAAAGACACCACACTCTTTGAGTAGCGGAGGATAGAGGTGAGTGTTGTGCAGTCTCCACTTCATTCGCAACAGGTGAGCTCTAGCGACGTTCAACGGTAGACATTGTGATTGAATATAACTTGTGAACCGCTTTGATAAAGTCAACTTAACCCGACTAAATATTACATATTCGTGCCATTATTCTTTCAAGAGCTACCAGTCCATGATACCCAAGAACACCCCTCTCTCTTTAGTACACCCGCCATCCAGACATGGCCGTTCCGCTTCGATTCCTCAACGTGCTCTTTGAACCTTTCGTCGCCGACTCGGTACGCACATGGCGCATTCTAGAACACCTCAGCTCCGCGACATACTCTGCATTTCGTCAAGTCCGGCCAATCCCAGGAGACCGTACAGAATTACAATTCTATCTCAAAGCACATCAATGGCTAGACGAAATGTTGGACATCGCCTTTGAAGAGGCCGACGAAGCTATCTACAACGCTTTGTATGATTTTCCTCGCCTGCCCTTCATCCGCGCTGCTGCACAGTGGCTGTCTAGCCGGGCTACATTTTCAAACGACGAGAGGGTAGAGAAGAGGATGCTCGAGCATTGGATCATCGACTGCACAGTGCGTGTTGGGGCAGACTTTGATACCCTCCGGGGTCCCTTGCTTTCCGAGTACAAGTATCAGCCACGTCATGATGGAGACTGGACATTGACTGAGGAAGACGGTCAGACACCCTTCCCAGAATTAACAATGGTCTTCCGAAGCCTCTTTAGTCACACTTTGCAGCGTACAGGATCAACGATTCTTGCTGACGACGACGTCTATCATGTGCTTCGCGAACTTATACGTTTCGGAGTAAACCTTACTGACGGAATTCTTGCCGGTTCCGAATCCCATGAGGGAAATCTACGTACGTCGATTCACACAGACCGATTCGGCGCGGGCATAGCACGCGCAGAGAGAGCTTTCACCGAGATGATACGGAATCCTTTCGCCGAAGCCCCACTACACGTCCGATGCATCCTCGCCAATTTTCACGTCTACTCGGCTACACTTCACCTGCTTCGATCCACTGGGATGAATGACCACAACTACCAGCACATATTTGATGATGAGCTGGCAACACTCAATTTTGCCGTCTACAAGTGGATTATTGAGTCTGCCGTATGCCCGGAAACGGATGGAGATGGAAAAATCCGGCAGGCTGTGGAGCGTCGCTTCCCCAGCACATGGAAGGTCGATCGTCCGGCGCTCTACCCTCGATATTTCCGTCCGCTGGATCTTCCAAATGAAATGAGCCGCTTACTCCCTGGATATGAGCGTTTCGATGAACCAGACACATGGGATGATGTATGGGTCAACCATGAGCTCATCGACCTCCCCGTGGAAGCCACTGGCTCGAAGAACGATCCTCTTGCTGTAGCGTCTGCATGCGATACTCTTGCCAAAGAGAATTCGTGCCCTATCTGTCTGGAGGAAATTTCAAACACGACGGAGGAAAGAGGTGTGAAGCTGAACGCTTGCGGACACATGCTGCATCTGCAGTGCTTGGACTCGTGGATCAATACGGCACAAAAAGTCCGAATTGTGAGTTGTCCGTACTGTCGAGCGGACATCTGCTCGTCTAGAGCTTGTCGCGCTGTGACTTGAGAGAATTCCCAACTGAAGAGAAGATAAGCGGTTGTCTCTGGGCTGTTTAGTTTCCACCGGTCGCTTTGGTGAGCTGATCTTCGTGTTTAGTTTAGCAATAGTACGAATGCTCGAACTTCTAACGTATTTTTCTGTGAAGCTTCGTGCGACCTGGTGCATGCTGTGATGTGTGCGTAGTGCACTTGACCGTGCAAGATGACCACGAAGTGCGCAAGCCTGTCGTGAAGGTCCTGGCGCGAAGGACGAAGCCGATAATCTCGAATGGAACGTAAACAGGTGAGCGCTTCCGCGTAGACGGATTCTCGGAGGGGGAGACTAGGCCGACGTACGGAGACGCTCAAGTCGGAGTTCGGTGGTCCGCTACAATTTGTGCATGGTTCCGCCGGTGTCGCTAAGGATCGGAAGCACATGTTAATGTCAACGTCTTTCAAACATCAAGTTCGAGCTGTACATTACCACGTGCTCTCAAGACATGATTCGGGACACTTTGCACAGGTAGTAAATTGACTAGTAGAATCGGCGCAAAGTCGAAGCGAACTAGTTGTACGGCGCAATATGTGTCCTTGTCTAGAATGCTTGGGCGGGGACATTTCGTGATGCATCGGAGATGTCAAGAGGTGACTTCGCCATACTTTCGTACCCACCTTGTCCACCAATGAGCGGAGGGCCGAAAGCCGCGGTAGTGTGCTCGTACGAGCTGCCGGAGGACCCCATGGCGCGCTTGGGTGGACTCGCATCGGCTGGCATCGTCGTGAAAGGGAAAGGCCACCCGCAGAGCCTCAGCGGACAATGCCATGCACTCAGGGGTGACGTCGAAGGCCAGAGTCGGTCCCTCGGCTCGTGAAAGTGCATCCGTGCGCCCAACGGTTCGTGGGATGTGTGGAGATCCGGGGCAAGCTCTCTCGCAGCATGCAGCGCTCGTCGTCGCCTCGCCATCTGCCTGATTGACACGGCTTGGTAGCCTCTTAGCATCTGCATCATCGTATAGAGAGGGCGAAGGAAAGGAGCCGGACCAACGGCACTTTGGCAGCTCGCTGTTTCGTCACGTTACCACACGTCACGCCTCCGAAGCTTGAACATTTCCGACGAGTGCCGAGGTTCTTTGCCCGCAGCCCGCCAGAGCTACGGCCCGCCGCAGAACGACCGAAACGCCGACACGTACGAGCACGCGCACTGCCCGAGGATCTACTGCTCTAGAAATATTACGTCGAGGGGGTCTTCTTCTTCTTCCTTCTACTGTTCTCCTTCATACGCCATACAGATGTTCAATGCAGTAGCCCGAGCGCGAGCACCTGCCTCACTCCTCCGCCGTCCCATCCTCTCACGGGCTCCCAAGGTACGAGTAGACGCAAATGCGGATTGCCGGAGTAACTTCTGACGTGCTGTTCTACAGATCGCAGCCATGGCTCCAGCTGCAAGACGGCAGCAGTCGTCGCTGCCAGAGGGTATGTAGCTCTCCGCTCATTCACGTGTCAACAACAACACCACGACGATCGAGGGCTGACACGGCAATGCACAGGCTACAAGGAGGACCACTCCAAAGGCCCCATGCTGCGCTTCGAAGACTCGCTCCCGCGCCTGCCCGTCCCCACCCTTGAGGAAACCGCCAAGCGCTACCTCAAGTCCGTCCACCCGCTGCTCTCCAAGACCGAGTATGAAGCCACCACAAAAGCCGTCAACGACTTCGTCGCGCCAGGCGGTGCCGGCGAGACGCTCCAGAAGCGCCTGGTTGCGCGGAGGGAGGAACCCAACATGCGGAATTGGATCGCCGAGTGGTGGGATGAGGCTGCGTACATGAGCTACCGCGACCCCGTGGTCCCGTACGTGAGCTACTTCTACTCGCACCGCGACGACAAGAAGCGGAGAAACCCCGTCAAGCGCGCGGCTGCCATGTCGGTCGCGGCTCTGCAGTTCAAAACGATGGTCGACAACGGGACGCTGGAGCCAGAGTACATGAAGAAGCTTCCCATCGCCATGAGCTCCTACGAGTGGATGTTCAACTGCTCGCGCGTGCCCAAGAAACCCTCAGACACGTCGGTCAAATTCCCCTTCAAAGACAACCAACACATCCTTGTCATCCGCAAGAACCAATTTTGGAAGGTTCCTCACGAGATCAACGGCAAGACGCTCAACACTGCAGAGCTCGAGCTCCAATTCCAGCGTATCTACGAGAAGGCGGAAAAGTCTCCTCCAGTCGGCATCCTCACGTCCCAAAACCGCGATGTCTGGTCAGACGTCTACCCCCGACTTCGCGACGCCTCAGATCTCAATGCTGCCTCCCTCCAAGCTATCGAATCAGCCTCCTTCGTCGTCTGCCTGGATGATGCCTCCCCTGTCACTCTCGAGGAGCGTGCACACCAATACTGGCACGGCGACGGCTCGAACAGGTGGTTCGACAAGCCCGCTCAGTTCATCATCAACGAGAATGGAACATCCGGCTTCATGGGTGAACACTCCATGATGGACGGCACCACAACGCACCGCCTAAATGATTACGCGAACCAGCTCATCTTCTCAAACACCCTCCCAGAAGGCACAGATGTCCGCTCCAACCTTCCCAACCCTAAGCCCCTCCGCTTCGACATCACCCCCGAACTACAAAAGGACATCGACGCCGCACAGAAGCACTTCTCGGGCCAGTTCGGCGCTCACGAACTGCGCGTGCAAGCATACCAGGGTTACGGCAAAGGCCTCATCAAGAAGTTCAAGTGCAGCCCCGACGCCTACGTGCAGATGGTCATCCAACTCGCTTACCACAAATTCTACGGCAAGAACCGCCCAACCTACGAATCGGCCGCAACCCGCCGCTTCCAACAAGGCCGCACGGAAACCTGCCGTACCGTATCCG
>Ga0247740_1001157_pt1 | contig 11605 bp, 9 predicted proteins | sample UWRJL148409B2_FD_180942 | JGI IMG/M metagenome (GOLD analysis project Ga0247740, IMG submission 180942) | Plant litter microbial communities from Arlington Agricultural Research Station in Wisconsin, United States - UWRJ-L148-409B-2 | ecosystem: Environmental > Terrestrial > Plant litter >...
ACCCAATCCTCACCCCCGCCTTCGTCAAGCAGACGGCAAAGGCGTGGCATGCAGACTGGGACCCAACCGACCGAAGGGTCTCGCCCATCAACGCCGACATATCGCTGTTGGCCCAAAGCGGTATTCAAGTGCACGGTATCACCGGCGGGTTCGATATCCTCAGCCCCGACGCTATCATCTTTCGCGACATGCTGGAGAAAGAGGGCGTGCAGGGCAAGTGGCTGCATTGGGAGAAGCAGATGCACTGCTTCGTCTTGACCCAAGCCTATGGCGTAAGAGAGGCCACAGAGGCCATTGACTGGGTCATGGACGTGCTAAAGGCAGAGTAAGTCGCATTTGGAATTCGCTTAATTTTTATTACCTACGTAGAGATACCCCGTCATGCCGTCCTATGTCCGGAATTGAATAGTACACCAACATCGTATCACGCACTAGAGAAACCGCTATATCATCTTCCGCTCTCCACTTGCTTTCTCCTTGACGTGTTCCTCAAAGTCAAACCCCAACTCTTCCAACGACCGAACTCCAAACCTCTTCTCCCCCAACTCTCCAAACGCTGCTCGGATCTTTGGAAAGTTCTCCCTACACCAAAACTCCCACTCTCCCCAGATAGGAGGAGACTTGCCCCTACCCTCATTTTCCAGTCCTTCGCGGCGCGTAGCAGTAAGTGCCCAATTTGACATCTCGTTGATGTAGTGTGCATCTCGCGGGAAAGGGAGAAGGTGGAAGTTGCGCCCACTACTCACTTGCTGGATGTGGTCCTGTTCCCAAGCTTGCATGGTTGAGAGAGGCGGGAGTGCGAGGCGCCCTGAATATACACGCGCAAGAACGGAGGACTGAGCTTCGGCAGTTGGAAAGGGGATCACGCGTTGGTTGAGAGCGAGGAAGGAGAGAGTTGGCCGAGGCGCGTAAAAGAGGTGCTTGTATGTGTGATGAACGTGGGACCCGTCCGTGATCAGACTCGGTTTGATTTTATCAAGAAATGGAAGCGAGTAGAAGTAACCGGTTGCAAATACAACAGCATCGATGTCTTTTTCCACGGTCCCGTCCTCGAACTCGACGCCTCTAATCTCTGGTAGGAACTTAGCAATGGGCGGGAGTTCGCGCTTGACGGGCGATGGCGCGGGTTTGAACATGGAGTCGGATTTACTAGGCCAGAGGAGTGGATGCTGTGAGTATTGGGCAATCTGTGTGCTGATGTCGGAGCCGGATGCTGAGTTGCCCACCACAACGACCTTCTTACCCAAAAAGTCTTCTGGGCGGCGATAGTATTTGGAGTGTGTTATGGCCCCCGGAAATTGGGCGTTCCATTCTTTGATGGCGGGGATGTCTGGCACGTACGGCACGATGAAGTGTCCGTTGGCGACTATGACAGCATCAAAGACTTGGGTTGTCTGCGAGTTGGTGCGCAGATTGCGCGTCAAGACGGTCCAGGCGCCATCATACGTTTCGTCCGCAGGTTCAACGTTGATGACCTGCGTCTCGTACTGCACAAGGTCATGTACGTCTCGTCCATAGTCTTCAATGTACTGCCGGACCGTTTCGTGTTTTGGAAACAGTTGGCTGTCCTGTGGCCATGCCAGGTCCTGGAACCCCATAAGTCCTCTAGGAATGTTGGTCTCGAGTCTCTCGTAGATGGGCGAGAGGAAAGATGCTGGGGGCTGGAGGCCGTGAACGCCATTGGTCGGCGGTGATCGATCTGTGTCACCAGAGTCATCCCGCCACATCGGATCTTGCTTCTTTACGTGGGGATGGGTTTGGGGGACATTGAAGAGATGCTCGTCTCTTGGGTTGCCGGTGTAATTCCATATCCCTCCGGATGTGCTACGCTGTTCGAAGACAGCTATCTTACTGAAAGCCTTTTCAGCTCGCAAATATCTGGCGGTATTAGTTACCAAGCCCAGACCGTGCATGACGAACGTACTTGGCAGCTACCACTCCAGAAGGACCTGCACCAACAATGGCTACTGTCCTCGCTTTCAAGGCAATGGCATCCAATTGCGAAGCCATGGTGCTCGGTGGAGGGACGGGTTGGTTCAGTCTAGATCAGGAACGTAGGTGCCACGATATGTGGCTGGTGGGTGGTCCGAGCGGTAGGCGGTGCTTGGACCCCCGCCGACAGAAGCCGGAGATTCGTTACTTGTGCATATACATCGCGACCATCACCTTTCGTACGTGGATTTTGTCGCGGCAGAGCGCAATTGAGCTCCTGTCGCCAGCCACACTGCTTCCCGTCTGCTCGGCAATGTTACTGACGATGCGTGTGCAGCGTGTTGCGCCTCTCAGTCGACATATTCGGACTTTCTGTTCTCAGAGAGCGACCATGTCGCCACTGAGGGTCGGCTTCGTGCCCGGTACGTAGGAAGCTCATTACCCCAGCCATGCTTCTGACCGTGGCCAGAGCACTTCTCTACACCCCTTGAGTTCGCAAAGAAGCACTACAAGCTCGATGCCAGATTGCTGCCCTACCCGTCGGGCACCGGCCACATGGTCGCGGCACTACAGTCCGGGGAAATCGATGTGGGAGTGGGCTTGACCGAAGGCTGGATTGCTGCGCTGGGAAAGGCGCAGGCCGCTCAACAAGATGCGGGGTTCCGCGTCGTAGGTACATATGTCGAGACGCCGCTTTGTTGGGCCATTTCAACCGGAGCGAGGCGAGAAGACTTGACCAGCGAAAATGACCTCAAAGGGAAGAAGGTCGGCGTGTCGCGAATCGGAAGTGGTTCTTATGTCATGAGCTTCGTGCTGGCAGACCAGAAGGGCTGGCTGAACACGCAGTCCTCAGATCCCCCGTTCCCAGTCGAACCTTTGAATACCTTCTCTAACCTGCGCGAGGGCGTTAACAACGGCACCGCCGACTTTTTCATGTGGGAGCATTTCACGTCCAAACGGTACTACGACAACGGCGAGATCAAGAGGATTGGCGACATCTACACCCCCTGGTCGTCGTGGAAGATTGTGGCCAGCAACAACCTCCTGAATCCGGCAAATTGGGCAAATGGAGCACATGCTTCGCACCCAGCCATAAAAGACGAGCTAGAGGATCTCCTCCAGAAAATCAATAAGGGTGTAAAGCACTTTGAAGAGCATCAAGAAGAGGCGATTGAGTACATTAGCACCAAGCTGGACTACTCTGAGGAGGATGCGCGGGCGTGGCTGAAGACGGTCCGTTTCGCGCACGACGTGCGAGGCGTCGATAAGAGCGTCGTGGAAAAGACAGTGCGGATACTGCAGAAAGCTGGCGTGCTGGGCGAACACGTCGACGAGCAAGCCATGGTTGGCCTGTCGCGCAGCGAGGCCGTCAAGTGGGTGTAGGTATCGACATCTGCTGAATTAGCCACTGCCATCACTACTGTACCTCCCACCCTTAGGAAGGCGTTCCTCCCATCGGTCATGCCAAATTGCTCCGCCAGCATAGAGCGGGCACCATTCTGAGTTCGATTATCGCCATCCACCCATCAAATACTCTCTTTGTCCATCAGTCTTCGCCATCTTCACGCATGGAACCAGTCTCGAAAAGCCTTTGCAGTCCGCAAACGGGCGGCGTCACCGCGGCTTCCACGCATTCGCGCACCTCGCTCAGTAAACTCCACACCGACGCTCTATAAAACGCTATGCCGAGCAAGAAGCTCGATCTATCAAGCTTAGAATAGACCGTCTTCCGCGACTGCATCCGCTCATTATTCATCGAAGGGAATTCAAACAGCCATCCTCTCTACCGCATAGTGGGACGATGCTAGCTGCCATGATCGGAGCTTTGCAAGCCGCCTTTATAAACTTGACCCGTTCCCAAGCTGCCCCCCTTCTTTTTGTCTTACACTTTGTCTATGGTGAGCTCACCGCACAATACATTGTTCTTCCGACATGCGTTACCTCGGCCAGCCTGTTTAGCACCAATTTAGAGAAGGGCGCAGGCATGCGACCGTGGCGGCTCGGCCTTTTCCGAGATCTGTCGCTCGGTCACCCAGCGCTAGACATAGATACGCAGAGAAGTCAACGCTGATTCAGTAGCCTAAGAAGATAGTTTTCGCTGCATAAATCGTCTTGCAGGCTGGCGTACTGGTGTTGGCTCTGTTCATGCGTCATGTGTTGTTGTATAGTAGGTCCGCCATCGTCACCTTCGCTGGTAGAGATGGCTCTTAGTGAGGTATGGGACGATATAGTTCACGTCGGACTCGATAATTCCTTCAAGGGTGGAAAAAACGGGCGAGAAGACCCTGTGGAGGCGTAGGAGGCGTAGTCGTGGTCGGCATCTCGATCATTACCACGCAGCCGTGGCCGATGTGCCAATAGTGGGGCCTACGAATGTGTGGTCATTTTATTGCGATAGAAATCCACGCGCAGGAAGAAGGCTTCCGAGTATGAAGAAACTTAACACGAGCCAGTCTTCACACCTGCCTGATCAGGCACTTCAACCGGTAGCTCGTAAGGATACAGCAGCAAAAGTTTTCCACCATAACACCGACCCTCATTGCCCAGCACCTTCATACTTGACATTCAGCTATCTCTGTGCGTGACTTGCACCCATAGAGTTGCTTTCACAGGCAAGAAATCCTATCACCAGATCTGTCGCTATGCGAGGCTGTTCACTTGAATGTCGAACTTCGAGCTTGGCAGTCGGTACGCAACCGCTAGCGCTACGGATGAAATCATCCATTGTCGGATCAACATCTGAATGTGCTACAATCGCCGGAGCGAATGGTGAATCCGATATGTGTGTCAACTGTTACCTAGACCTTCCTTCCGGTACCCTCAATCTACACGTCGTTCCCAATCCTACATCAAAATGCGGGCGACCTCGTTGCTTGCTCTGTGTATTCCTCTCTGCGCAAGTGCAACAGATTATACCAAATATGTGAATCTTTTCATTGGAACGGAGGGCCCAAAGCCGGGGAGCGCATTCAGCAGTGGTAACGTTTTTCCTGGCGCTGCACTTCCATTTGGCGCCGTCAAAGTGGGTATTGACACGACGAGGTATGAACACTTCAGCACTGTGCCTTTGACGATTGAAACGATCTGACTTGCAACTCCCTAGATGGGACACGTCCTTTGCTGCCAATGGGGGGTACACGCCAGATGGTAACGTAACTGCCATAACTATGCTCCACGTGAGCGGAACCGGCGGCGCGCCTACCTACGGGCTGGTTCCTCAGATGCCGCTCACGACTTTGGAGGGCGTGAACTTGATGGACAATATAACGTATATGCAACCTCGAACCACGCCGGATGAAGCGAGTGTGGGCTACTATCGCACAAGCCTACAGAATGGTATCGTGGCTGAGATGAGTGCAAGCCAACATGCCGGCATCATGCGATACCAATACCCTGCGGAGAAGAAGAATTACCTTTTGGTCGATCTCAGTCACTTTCTACCCTCGAAAGGTAAACGTGAGCAGTGGTATAGCAATGGTTTTCTGGAGAGGTCAGAAGATGGGAGTCGGTATTCTGGCTACGGTGTTTGGAGGGAGGGCTGGACTGGAGGTTTGATGCGAATTTACACCAATGACCTGCTGAGCATGCTGACTATTACCTACAGGTGGTGACTTTCGTATCTACTTCTGTGGCCAATTCGACACCGTCCCGTTGATCGCGCAGTTCTTCTCAGGACCATCGACTGATCCATATTGGCCGAATGCGACATTCACTTCTACTACGTTCACTAACTCTACTTCTATACGTGGCGGGATTCCCGGATACCAGTACGCAGATCGCATAGGTGCGCTCTTCGAGTTCCCATCCAATGCTACCACCGTCATCTCCAAAGTCGGCATATCCTGGATATCAGCCGAAAAAGCCTGTCGATTCGTCGACGACGAAATACCACATTGGGATCTCAACACCACTGTTTTGCAAGCCCAAGAAAAGTGGAATAAAGAAGTCCTGTCTAAAATCGAAGTGAAAACGCAAAATGAGACGGAGCTGGAGATGTTCTACACTGCCTTGTACCATGGACATCTGCTTCCCGCCGATCGTACAGGCGAGAACCCGTACTGGGAATCACAGGAACCTTATTACGACGATTTTTACACCCTGTGGGATACGTTTCGCTGTCTGCATAGTCTCCACACCCTTATTGTACCAGATCGACAGGAAGGTGTCATAAGAGCAATGATCGACATCTGGAGACACGAAAGATTCATGCCCGAGGGTCGAAGCCACAACCATAACGGCAGGGTTCAAGGAGGGTCGAATTCGGACAATGTGCTTGCTGATTCCTACGTCAAGGGTCTTCGAGGAGGGATCAATTGGAAAGATGGATATGCCGCTATGAAGACAAACGCGGAAGTTGTGCCTTACAACAACTTCGATTTCGAGGATCCGACGGGGAGCACCAAGGAAGGACGGGGTGCTCTAGAGGACTGGTTGATGTACGGATATGTAACGCCGAAATTTGGGCGCAGTCTAAGTAAGACGGTGGAGTATGCGCTGAATGACTTTTCGCTATCGCAGGTGGCAAGGGGTGAGGCACCGGAAGATGTGGCGCTGTATTTGAACCGATCAAGGTGAGTCCACACAACGAAGGTGATTTTCTGCGGACGAGTTCTGATATATGGACGAAGTGGCTGGCAAAAGCTGTGGGATACCAACACCACTTCCCTCAACTTCACGGGTTTTCTTGCCCCGACGTATGCAAACGGCAGTATTCAAACATACGATCCCCTTTCCTGTGGGGTGTGTGACTGGCTTGCTATCGCATACGAAGGTGTTCCATGGGAATACAGCTGGACGATTCCCTTCGATATGCGCACCCTAATCGATCGTAAGCAATCCTGGAAAACCTATACTACCGTGCTATGAGAAACGTACTAAGTCTGTCTCTACCTCTAGTCATGGGCGGTCCCAATTCAGCCGAAACACGTTTGGACGCCATGTTCATTCCCGGCCTCTCCAAGTCCGACGCAAACGGCAACAGCGCCGGAACCATGATCTACAACCCTGGTAACGAGCCCAGTTTCATGACCCCGTTCTTGTACAACTACCTGGCCGGGCGCCAATGGAAGAGCGTAATGAGAGCCCGGCAAATCGCCGATGACTACTATGGAAGTGATCGGTCTGGACTACCCGGTAACGACGATGCTGGCGCTTTAAGTAGCTGGTTGGTGTGGAATTGGATGGGGCTTTATCCGGTAGTGACGCAGCCGGTGTATTTGCTGCTGTCGCCGAGGTTCGACGATATTAGTATGAGGTTGGGTAATGGAACGTTGAGGATTACGGCGGATCGGCAGGGTGGACGGGGTTTCTATGTGCAGAGTGTGAAGGTGAATGGTGTGCAATGGAGCAAGAGTTGGGTTTCTCACGAAGATCTTGTTGGGGGCGGAGGCGGGCTTATTGAATTTGTGCTTGGTGAGGAAGCTGTGAGTTGGGATGTAGGGGATGTACCTCCAAGTCCGGGGCACATTTGATAGACTGTGACAGGAGGTAGGCGTCATTCGTGTTCGCATGTGACAAGACCCGACATGATATGCCACGATCTGGACGAGGTGCTTCATTGAGTACGTCCGGTTCGACCACAACAACTCTGCAGCTGCTTCCTCGAGTACTCTTTTTGGTCGCGAGTCCTTCTGCTGCAACAACTCCATGTCTGCAACACCTTAGTTTTGAAAGCGTCAGCCGGCACCCCAATATTGACCAATATTCCGTACTTGATTCGGTCCGACTGAAACTCGGTCGTGTGAGCATGAGGAGAGGCCAGCAAAGCAGTGAATAGACTGACGAATCGTGCAAAAAAACTTGCAGGCAGGTGAGGAGAGCAGCGCCTGTGAGACAGTAAATGCTTAATTATATAAATTCGATATATGCCGAGTCAATTTGACTTGTAGATGGGTTCAAATGGCTAAACTCACTGTGAGGATACTCTTACCATGGAAACGAGCCTAAACGCCGCGGCTATGCAAAAGGGGCATCGATACATCCTCCGCCATCTTCCTGGCCAAGGTATCAAGCTACCGTCTTCCTCGTCCTCGTCCTTGGCCTTGGCCTTGATCGGGCATTCCGCCCATTCCGCCCATTCCTCCCATGCCACCCATCATCTTCATCATCGCATTCATATCCATGCCACCCATGCCTCCAAGCGCTGACATATCCGGCATGCCTCCGCCACCTCCCCTCCCACCTCCGCCGAGCATCTTCATCATAGCGCCTAGATCCGGCATGCCGCCGCCAGCACCGCCCATAGGATTTGCGCCGCCCATACTCTGCATCCGCTTCTGCATGGCGGCAAGCTGCTGAGCCTTGTTACCCCCGCCCATGGCTCCCTGTGCTTTCTGCATGTTGGCCATGCCACCCTTCATCTTCTTGGCCATGCCGGCCATCATGCGGTGCTGGGTGAGAAGTTCCTCGACCTCGCGCACAGATGTGCCAGAACCGCGGGCTATGCGCGTCATACGCGTAGGCTGGTCAACAAACATTTTGCCATCAGAATTAAGCTCCTTCTCCGTCATGCTGTCGCAAATGTAGATCATGCGCTTGAGCTTCATGCTGCCTTCTTCATCGTCCATGCCGCCCATCATGTTACTCAGTCCGGGTATCATGCCTGCCATCTTGGACAAGGGGCCCATCTTCATTATGTTGGAGAGCTGATCACGAAGGTCCTTGATGGTGAAGATGCCGGATGCGATGTGCTTCATCGTGTCCTGTTGATCGAGCTTGAGCGATTGGACGTGTTCGACGAGGCCAGTGATGTCGCCCATGCCGAGCAATTTTGACACGAAGGGTTGCGGGCTGAAGCGCTCGAAGTCGAGCATGTGTTCGCCGGTGCCTAGGAAGACAATGGGCGTGTGTGTGGCTGCAACGGCGGATATGGCGCCACCGCCCGCTGCTGCACCATCCGTCTTGGTCAGAATGATAGCTCCGAAATCTGCTGCTTCCTTGAAGGCGCGGGACTGCGCCTCTGCCGCCTGACCAATTGTAGAGTCGAGGACCATTATGGTTTGGTCGGGCCTCACGGCCTCCTGGATCTGCATCATTTCGTCAAAAAGATCTTGCTCCTGACTATGTCGGCCAGACGTGTCGACAATGATGATGTCGAACTTTTCCTTCTTGAACTTGTCGACGCCTTCCTTGGCTACGATGGCCGGGTCCGTCTGTGTATGGCTCCCGTAGTAGGGAATCTTCGCCTTGGTCGCATTCTGCTTGAGCTGGTCAAAGGCACCCGCACGGAAGGTGTCGGCGCAGACCAGGCAGGCCTTGAAGCCTCGCGCCGAATACCAGCGTGCAAGCTTTGTACAGCTCGTCGTCTTTCCCGAACCCTGCAGACCGACGAACATGATGACATTCGACTTTCCCTTGCGCGGCTTGAAGGGCTCGGCGTGCGGGTCTACGAGCTTGACGAGTTCGTCGTAAACGGCCTTTTGAATGAGGCGCTTTTTGTTGACGCTTGGCGCTAGGTGCTTGAAGTCGACGGACCGCTTGATCGAGTTGCGCAGGTTCGCTACGAGCTTGATGTTGACGTCGGCGCCGACGAGGGCGGCGCATATTTCCTTGAGCATGGAGTCGAAGGCCTTCTCGTCGAGGTTCGGCGACCGTGTGAGATCCGAGACGGCGGCATTGATGCGCCGCCCGAGATCCTGAAGCACCATGGTGGCGGTCGTGTAGTTCGGGTCGTGTAGGTGGCGTGTGGTGTTGGGGTGTTTGGCGGCGACGAGGTGGTGTCGAATCCACGTGTGGGGTTGGGTTGGCTGCGCGGGGCGGCATGTCTTGGCAACGGTGAAAGAGAGCGAAAAGGCCGATGTCATGAATTATTTTTGCGGGCATGCACAAAAGTTCGCTCCACCACAACACACCGCCAGCACCCACGACAATGCCTTCCACAACGTTGAAAAGGAGACGGACCGAAGACGGGATGAAGGGGAGGGGTCCCAAGAAGCCGAAGAAGCACATCAAGCGCCAGAAATTCTACCACAGCTCAGACGACGAGGACGAGGAAGAGGGTGCGGCGCGAGACGCACCCCTTGGAGTGCCCCAAACGGCTCATACAGCATCGGTGCTCACCGGCGCCAATGCCAGCGATGACGAGGTGGCAAAGCCGTCCGCAAAAGCCCGGCCCGCGAAAGCACAGCCCAAGGTAAACACGAAGAGTGCGCTCAAAGAGTCCTCTGCCCCAGCGGTGGGCGAGGAAGATGCCGCCATGTCAAGCGAGGACGACGGTGAAGAGGACGAAAAGGATGACTTCCTCGGTTCAGAGGACGACCACTCGGACGACTCGTCAGTTTCGGAAACGTCGGCGAGCAACCCCGCGCGCAAAGTGAAGAAGCGGAACGACCCCGACGCATTTGCAACGTCGATATCGAAAATCCTCAGCACGAAACTCACCTCGCAAAAGCGCTCCGAACCCATCCTTTCGCGGTCCAAGTCTGCCCAAGATGCCAACAAGGAGCTGGCGGACCTCAAATTGACGCATAAGGCACAGCGGCAGGTGTTGGCGGAGAAGAAGGCTGCGCAGGAGAAGGGCCGGGTCAAGGATGTGTTGGGCCTGAACGACCCAAGCGTGAGCACGGCGGCTACCACAGCGAAGGAGAAGGAGCTGCGGAGAACGGCGCAGAAAGGTGTCATTAAACTCTTTAACGCGGTGCGCGCTGCTCAGGTCAAGGGTGAGCAAGCCGAGAAGGAGTCGCGCGAGCAGGGCGTGGTGGGCCTGGCGAAGCGGGAAGAAAAGGTCAAGGAGATGAGCAAGCAGGGCTTCTTGGACATGATTACGGGTGGCACTAAGAAGAAGGAAGGCAGCGTGGAGGCGTAGTATGCGGCTCCAGGTTAGTTCAGGGTAGATATGGTGGAGATGGATTTGCCGCCGAAGCAACTAAGCACATAACGACCCCACCCGCTAGATGTACCATGTTATGCTTCGTGTGACGCTGCCTCGCAATCAAACAAGCCCTCTTCCAAATATTGAAGCAGTTTCGCCGTTGTAATTGAAACATATATTTTTACACAATGCCGCCAACTTTTGCGCCCGTCCCTTCTTCACGACTTGAAGTCGCTAGCCTGCAGGTTCCGCGTCATGCTCGGCAACTTAACCACCATCCCGTCCAGCTCCTTGGTCATCTTGACCTGACACCCCAACCGGCTCGTCTCAGTCAGGCCAAAGGCCAGATCCAGCATGTCGTTCTCGTCGTCGTCGGGCTCTTCCATTTTCTCGTAGAGTTGGTCGTCTTCTACAATGACGTGACAGGTCGAGCAGGCGCAGGAGCCGCCGCATGCGCCCTCCATCTCGAGGTCGTTGTCGAGGGCGATATCGAGGAGGTTGTCGCCGGCCTTGACGTCAAAGGTGTAGCGTTCGCCTTCCTTGGTGACGAAGGTGATTTTGAGTCTTGTCATGTTAGCGAGAGCACTGTAGCAGACGCGGCGATACTTACTCTTCGCCGGGTTTCGGGGGGTCTAGATGTTCGTGTCGCGGTACGGGGGTGGAGGAGAATCTCCTCCGTGCTCGAGGGAATGAAGGAATGGAATTCTGGGTGGCAAGACGTGACTGCGAGAGCAGCCATGGCGTCCTGAGGTGGTTGGGAGCCCTATTCGTCCCCCAATTGGCCGCGGGTGTGGTGAATGGTCGTATCGAGTCTTTCCTTCTCAGAACTCTTGCCAACGTGCGCCGTACTGTGCCGACGCCGGT
>Ga0247740_1001160_pt1 | contig 11582 bp, 9 predicted proteins | sample UWRJL148409B2_FD_180942 | JGI IMG/M metagenome (GOLD analysis project Ga0247740, IMG submission 180942) | Plant litter microbial communities from Arlington Agricultural Research Station in Wisconsin, United States - UWRJ-L148-409B-2 | ecosystem: Environmental > Terrestrial > Plant litter >...
GTCCATGCGAGCTTACCGCGCTGATGGGAGCTGGGCCGCGAATTCTACTCGTTGCGGACACGGAACTGACACACCGGCAGAACGGACGCACCGTTGGGGGGTTGTGTGGACGAGAGGACCCTGCGCACATCTTCAGTTTGCAAATTTCATTCGATAGAGTTTTCCCGGCGACGGCATCTACCACGTCTCCGACGCCGCCATGCACTCTTCCGGTATGCGTTTCGCAAGTATGGTTTCGCGATTCTACTATGATCCGTCTCTACCAGTATTGCACCGTACCGATCCGGCCCCAAAACGCACCATCCTCATCCGTCTCCCGCCTCCGTCCGAGCCGCCGGCCCCTGCCCGCCTAACCAAATCCCCTCCCCGTGCCCAACGGCTTCCAGCTAGCCGCTCGCTTCTTCGTCAAGAAGCGTGCGTACACCATGCCTAAAACATACACCATACCCACCCCACATTCGGCTCGACAACCCACAGCGCACACCCTTTGAGTCTTTGCACACGCAGACGTGACCCAGACACGGGAGGACGCTCGCTAACCCTCCATTGCGAATACATGACCAGATGTGAGATCGCCATATCGGAATCCTTTCGCATTCGCTTGCGGAGGATTCGCCTAGGTTTCCAACGGGCGCTCGAGACTCCGTTCTATTAGTCTGGGTACGACACACTAAGAGCCGCTCTACGCAAAAACCAGCCGGCAGAGCCGCGCAATCCACGACTCGCTCCCCTGCACTGGCCTGCTCGCCCATCCCCACCTCCAGATCCACTTCCACGCCCACCAGACTTGCCTCAGAGCGGTAATCTTTAGCTAGCTCAGATGATTTTCCATTAGCAAAGCTGCTACTGTTTGGGAGTGCACGGTGCTGGTAAAACGGTTTGCTCGGAACATCACATCACATCACAGATTTTAGATTTGAAGTGAGATGAGATGAGATGGGGGGGCATCGACGCACGGGCTGTCCCACGTTTTCAATTTTCACAATGCACGTTTGTGCTTCAGGTTAGGTTTGGTACTTGTAGGGTTGGAGGACGTGCGGAGGGGTTGCTCGAATGCGAGTCCGAGGCCGTTGGAGGGGTGGATGGTGGTGGGTACGTGCGTTGGTGGTTCAGCATGGCCTGAGAGGTGGGCTGAGGTCGGTGAGGGATGGGTGCAAACCTACTGTGATTTGAAGTCACGATCTTCAGCGTCGCCGCGTCGCCGCAGCCAGTAGGCCACCCACCCTCTCTTGCGCTGCTTCGCCATCAGCCCACCTCCACCGCCCGCCATCCCTGAGTCTTGAGGCCGTTGGAGGGGTGTAGAGTGGGTACGTGCATTGGTGTTTTGGCATGGCCTGAGGGGTGGGTACACACGCGTTGGCGTTTTGGCATGGCCCGAGAGGTAGGGTGGGATTGTTGAGAAATGAGTACCTACCAGAATGTGTGAACGAAGTCACCATCTTCGGCGACGCCGCTGCACTCCAGCCAGCCCACAACGTGTGCAGATGTCAGCCAACGCCACTATCAAAAAAGGATGCACACGCATCAGCATTCACGAGTCAAGAACAGTCAAGAACTGTCAAGAAATCCGTCAAAGAAATCCATCTGGCTCTAGAATCGCTCTAGCAGCGATAGAACGCGTCCGCTTCGGGACTCTTGACACCGCGCGCCGCGCTTCGATTAGTCGGTGTCGTAACTGCATGCGGAACTCTATAGCTGACGCAAACAGCACCATGTACGGTTTAAGTGGGATTGCAAAGTCTCAACGTTCGTCTAGCCCCACTCTGGCCCTTCCTCACATATTCGAACGCTCGCTGTAGTCTAGTCGTATGCTCTTCGACACGGTGCCAGGCCGCCTACCCCACCCAATACGCCGGCGCACACTGATCCAATACTTCTGTACAATGTCACCCAAACAAGCGTACCGGCCACGCTTTCTGCTACGAGTGGCATGCTGCTTTGGGTCGTGACTACTGTAGCTTGCGGGCCGTTTGAGTTCCCTCTCGCCCGAGAATCGAGCATAGATTCTAGCGCACTTCGAAACCTCTTTGTCTTTGTCGCTCCGCGGAAAGAATAGATTAAGTCGTTCCCAGCTTCCGGTACCGTGTCACTTACCCGCGTGGAGGGTAAATCTCTGCGATTAGAAACGGCGACAGCTGCAGTGCCATGTGTTCGGTGTTCGGTGGCTTGCGTCGATGAAGCCAGGCTGTTCTGAGATGCTGCATGTAATTTAGACGCCTGCATCTTCGGCATGTGTACTCGGGAGTGAATGGAGAACAAGACGTGTTAAGCGTTACAGCTCGAAATCACGCAGTGTGAACGTTGGTATAGTGTACTCGAGCCTTTAATTCATTCGTCGCGATATGTATCGCTTTTGGGGTATTAAGTTCCGCACACTGCAGTGCCGCTTCGCCAACAACCAACAAACTAATACAAACAATAGAACAGCAAGGAGAAAGCAGGCCGAAGCCAAAGGAAGCGCCTCATGACAATGACATGATGTGGTATAGTATGGTAGGATATGATATATGCCGCCACGCAGAAAAGAAAGAGCCAATTCTTTCCGCCCAAATCTTTCTCCTTAATTCCTACATGATGTGATGGGGGTATCTATAGCGGCCGTAGTCAGGACTAAGAGCCCACATGTCCAGCTTTTCCCCTATTGAACAATGAAGGAAAGCGTAGCGATGGATGGATGAGATGAAATTGTGAAGAGATAGAGATGGGGCTCCCGATCATTAAAGGTGGCTATAGACATGAAGTAGTGTACGCCAAGCGACAGACGTTCAAAGGAGGTTCTTCAGGCTCATGCGGGCATCCTGAGGCTGATCCTGAGGTGAAACAGGTGCGCTCCGTGTCTCGCTCGGCTGTGCAGGGCGCGCAAAAGGCGACGGAAGTTGCCTTGCTGAGTGCGGGCTTGCAGTGCTAGGCGAAGGCAGCGGGACGCGGCCTGGTTCCGCAAGCGTATGGAATGAAGGCAACGCGCGCTGTGCAGATAATGGCGAAGGCTGAGAGAGGGAGTGATGATGCACAAGATGCGTCGCAGGCTGCGTGAGTAGCTGCGGCCTCTCCGTCCTGTACTCTTGCCTGTAGTTCGGTTCCTTGAAGGGCGTTGCCGAGTGAGGCTCCGGGCGGTGGAGGGGTGGCAGCTGGACAGAACTACGTCGCCGATACGGGTTGTAGGCTGTGTGATCATCGTCCTCCGTTGCAAAGCCAGTCTGGGGCACGTAGCGAGTAGAAGAATTCCGGCGCTCAGTCCGGTTGCCAACCAAGGGCGCAAGAGTAAGATCGAGGGGCGAGGCTGCACCACGTGGTGAGCGAGACTCTGAGCCGGTGTCGGTGATGAGCGAGGGCGCACCATCCGCCGAGACGATACTGTAGCCAGAGGGCGAAGGCATGGGCGTCTCAAATCCTCGGCCCCGTGCGGAATGTGAGTGATACTGCGGGAGCTCGAGAGGTGCGGGCCGTGACCCAGGGTAGGGCTCGTAGCTCGATGGTTGGGGAAGCTTGAGGGTTATTGGCGAGTGCATTGGTGGGTTGAGCGAAGCTCTTCGAGATTGGGGATATGTCGGAAGGTGGTGGTGCATGTGGTGAGCGGGTTCTTCGTCGTGGTGCGGGGCACCTGTTATCGATGGATAGTGGTAAGCGGCCTGCGATGCGTGCATGTGTTGTTGCGAGCGCTGGTCTTCGCGATCGGGATTACGCTTCCGGCGGTTTTGACCGCCGTTCCACCAGTTCTTGACTGCGTTGTCGGAGCGGCCTTTGAGACGACGTGCGATCTCAGCCCACCTCTTGCCCATCTCAGCGACTAGCTTCTCAATCAACTCACCCTCTTCGGGGGTGATGGGCTCATGGTTGAGCGTCGGCTTGAGGTTCTGATGAAATCTCTCCCGACATTGCTTCGGGGATCGAGATCCGATCTCTTGAGATATGCGGACCCAATTGTGAGGTCCATTGCGGTTGACGAGTTCAATCAACCACCGGTCTTCATGCTGCGACCAAGGGCCGCGACGGTGAGCCACCATGATGTGTGCTACATTGTGTGTTAGTGAGAGTTCGGGATCTTGGCTGGTGGGGTCGTGTGTTGGAAGCACTGTGAGTGAAACCGCCATCTCATGTGGGTCGGCAAGAAACACGGAACGCTCGGCGGTGAACAGGAAATTGTCTGAAGTGACTGGAATGAAATGTGCGGAACGAGGATGGATAAAGGTGCAAGACGCGAAGCCAGCGTCAACAATGACAGGAGCAGTGAGCAGCACGTACCTTGTGGACCACGGTTTCAAGTGGACTGGTGACAGGTTCAGGAGCGGGCGAGTCAACCGGCGGAAACGTGCCAGAAGGGCGGCGGGTTCCTGAGGAGTATATAGTGTAGCGGCGAAACGGGTGGTGGGCTGGAAGGTGGGAAGTGCCAAGAGGGGGGCAGAGATATTGACTTGTTCGGGACGGATGGTGCAGGCGGGCAGTCTGGTTTTGAGTATGCGGCTAAGGCAGTGGGCAGCGCGGTGCAGTTATGGAAGTCGGGGCGTCATGCGGCGCTCGAGGCCCTTGGCTAGTGAATGGCGTGGGCGCTGACTGGGCGATCCGGAGAAGAGGTGAGCCCTGGCGAGTGACGGATGCGTGTGCTTGTGCGATGGCCCGGCGCGACTAATGTATCTGCTGTCGGCGGGCACCTCGTTCGCTGTACAGGCCTTCCCAGCAGGTCCCCAGTCGGTGGACCAGATCGTCGGAATCGGTGCGATCCCTTGTAGCACATCGTGGCATGGCGCGCAGTGGGCCGCCTGTGCGCGGGAAAAAACAATTTACGCTCGCAAACGCTTCTCTTCCGGTCTGGTCGATTGCGAGCCCCTGCCACGCTTGTGTGCAGCAGCAGCAGCCACCGTCCCATGCCTCTGTCGCCGTGCAGGCTGCTCGCGCCTCAGCAGCGGACAGGCGCCGGGGAGCCCTGAAGGGCTGGCGGCGCAACAATATGGCGGTGCGCGACAAGGTCACCGCCTGCGAGTTGATGATCAGTCACGGCGCTCACTCACAATTACCCCCACCCGAGTCCGCCGCCGTCGTCTGCCCATGCCCTCATCCATGGCTCTGTTGAACCAAACACGCCCCGGCGGGCGGCTTCAGCCAGCCTGCGAGAACGGCAGCGGCCAGGGGTCTGGGGTCGGCGATGCTCGACGGCCACGGCCACGGTTACGACACGGCGACTCGCCCTTGCCGCGGCCTAGTTGCGGTATGCTGTGCGTATTGGGTGCCGGGGGCCATTCATTGATGGTTGCTGTTTTGTGCGCGCGCCGCGAATCCATACCGCAACCTTGGGGGAGGCTAGTCGGCGGCCATGGATGGGGCCTGCACGCCTGGTCGGGAGAGGGCACTTCCGCGTGAGCCTCGACGTCAACTACATCGTGACGACGAAACGCGTCTGCAGTACCGCTCTTGGCTGGCCTGGCCCGAAGCGCGCTGGGGGCCGGTGGCAGCCCGCTTGGAGTGGTCTGGTAGCGAGCGAGATGGTGAGGACAAATGCGCTCGACAACGTCCATGGGAGCCATTCAGCGGCACCGCCAGAAACGCTGGCCCGTCGAGACAGCGTCACCACTGGCCGCGGCGTTTCGACAGGGCCGCGGTCGATCAAACGGCGCTGAGGCTTGCAAACGGACCAAGCGCTCCAGATAGCGATCGTCGAGCCGTCGACAGGGAGAAACGAGAGGTCGGCGAGGTGGGGCTTGGCGCGCAGTAACGCTGTCCGTCCCTTTTCGACGCAGGCCTGTGTCCAGCCTGAGCAGCGTCGCTCCGGCGACGGGACGAGGGCACGTCGAGCCCATTTTTTGGCGCTGCAGCTGCCGCTGGCGGTGCGCACCGTCGGCTGGCGGGCGTCGCGCTGGCTGGTGATGAGGCTCGCCATGGGCCGGCGACGTCTGAGCAGACGGCCGTTGAGGTGACTTGGCTGGACCGTTGCTCCGGGCCGGCGCAAGGCGAAAGCGAGCGGCGGGTGCTGGCGTGCACCCACATCCTCGGAATGGTGTGCGCGTTAGTCAGCGCGGCAGCCAATGGGCGCGGACCGTCTGATTTGGAAAAACCGCCCCCCTGCGCGCTGCCCTCGCCTAGCGCGGCTGGCTTCCGCATCGGGACGACGTTTGGCAGAGGCCTGGATTCCACCACTCAGCACCCTCGACTCGCACCGCCATCCTTCCGCCGAACGCGATGCCACACCTCGTTTGTCGTTTGCGTGTGCTGCTAGCGGACTTGCTCGACGTGGCCCAGCCTCGGATCGCCAGGAGGCTGCCGACGTGTTCGTTCGCTGCGGCTGCGTCTGCATCAGGCACCGCAGCCTCGTATCGGACGCGCAGGCACGCACATGGCCTGCCGTTCGGTCGCCATGGGCGAGTTGATGGGTACATGGCACAGAATAGGCAGTGGTGGTCGTCAGGCCGTGTTTCCGCCCCGTGTGCTCTCCAGGGCTGCAAAAATAGACTAGATGCCTTGTCCCCCGTCGTCTCACCTACATGCCTACACGGTACATGCGACAGGGCCCCTGCCACGCGACAGGCACCCGGCACCCGCTGCAGACGTGCAGTCTGTATTCAGGCAGAATGCGCTCCCGGGTCGGCGTCGGGCAAAGATATCGCCATCGTACAGTACAATGCTGCCCGCGGGGGTCCCCGAGCACTGGACCACACGGCGTGCGTGCCTCGCATGTGGCTGACCCCCGGGGTGTGCGATCCCAGCTCGCTGGCCAGGTGCGCCACACGCCCTGCCACTGGCTGGGCCTCGCACACGCCATCCCGCAACCCGCCTAGTGCGCTCCCAACCTGCTGGGGACAAGCGTTGAACCGCCGCCCGCACACTCCCGAGTCAGCGCCCCCAGACAGCCTCTGTATTCCAAACACCAGGGCTCGAAAAGACCTCGTGCATGCGTCGCCACGCACCCAGCGCAGCCGCCGGCCAGACCCATCACCACCCTTCACGCTTTCGGACCGGGCAAATGTTGCACCTCCCCTTCATGGCTGGCCCGAAACCTCGTTCCGTCATGGGCCTCGGACGCGTGCAGGCCAGGCGGCTTTCGCACCCTTCAACACGGCCAGGCCTCATCTGCGGCTAAATGCCACTGCGGGAATTGCCGGCCATGCAACGTCGACGTCGGGACTCCCAACGACGCACCTCCCTACGCCAGCTGAGCCAGAGATGAAGTCGCACCCCACGGCACGCCGGCGACGCACAATGTCATAGCCGATAGTCAACGCTCGTCGCCGCGACGCCGTGGTTTCTCTTTGGTGGAGCCAGAAAGCCAGCATCCTAGTCCATGTGCTCAATGGAGCAGCGTCACTTGCCTGTCAGATGCTGGGGTGCGAGTCTATGCTTCTGTCCCCGTACTCTGGGATCAACGGTGGTTCCAGCGATCCGAATGTGGCTCATGCTGTGGCCAAATTGATGTCTGAGCAATATTTAGCCTGCCGGCACAATGTTTGATTGCGTGTGGCATGTGTCTGGGATGGCAGGTGCCAATCGATGATGCTTTTTGGCGGCTCTGTGCAACTACGTTTCATGGTCGCCGCCGGAACAACATCCCCCCCTCCGTACCGCAGGCGCCCCACGCACGCAGCGTAGAGTGGTGGTGGGGCTCCGATCCGCCTGCACATTCACCTTTCACCTTCCACCTTCCACCTTTTACAAGGTCCATCTCGCCCGCGGTTCTCCGTATTCAAAAATAGGCCGTGGCTTGCCGTGATGGCCCTAGCAACGAGTGTGTGCGGAAGAGGATTCGCGCGGGAGGGAACGGCCGCTGCAGCTGCAGCGACCAGATGGACACACGAACGTGCAGCAGTCCTTGCGAGTTGCGAGCAATGGCTAGTCCACCAAACGCCAACGTACCGCCATCAGCGCCCCTCGACCCGAGGAACCAGACGTACAGCCAGCGAGGCACCACCCTGAGGGTAACGAAAACGGTTGTGGTGCCCAGCGGCTGTAGCTGGCCACTGGGGCGTGGTACCACGGTACCACCAAACAGAGGTGTGGCAGGTCGGCGACCTCGAAGCCTAACACAGCGAACATGCCCCCGACCTTGCAGCGCTGCCCATTCCTAGACTGGTGAGGCAGTCATTACGGGACTTGCACATCACAATCACATGGACGAGGGTGAGCGAGTCGTCGGAACCGCCCTGGAATGGGCCGTACTCGATATTCTGTTTGTGGGTTCACGTCGCAGGAACGGCAGGCAGTCGATCCTTCGACATGGATGCTGCCACAATTAGGTTTCAATAACTCCCTGGGATATAGATCGTGGCCACTGTGCACCCAGCGAAGGAGTTGCGAGTCCGAGCGGGGCGGTCACAGCTGCTTGCACCGAAAAAGAAACGCGGCTGGGGAACAGCAGACAGGGGTCCCCGGACGCGATTGCCGCAGATTCAAGATTACCGAGCACATCCCACACCCGACGCCGAACCAATGACGTCCTCAGCTGGCCCCTCTCCATCTACCCGCCAAACCCGCTGCTGCACGGGGCACTGTCTCTACTCCCCACCCCTATTGTCCGTCGCTCCAAGTAGCAGTCCATAGCTAGCGCCACTGACCGCCAACGGCCTTTTCGTGGCAGCGGGAGCTTCCATTGCGCAGACGTGTGGCTGTTCACCCTGCCCACGCGCCCGATCACGCGGCCACCCGTACGTACGCATCCAGCACGGCAAGACAGTTGCTGGGGGATTGTGCGTATTGCGCTGATCAGGAGAACAGTCACCCGTGCAGCCAACATGTTCTGACACGTTCTGACTCGCCCAGGACCCTCTAGGTGCCTTAGTGTGCCATGACGACGTCGACACCGCGCGGTAGGCCGACCGACCGAGGTTTACACGAGATACAGCACCCCGGCCGTTAGATCGGATTCACGCGAATCGGATCCGCGGGCCCCACTCCAACGCGAATCCGACGGCGCCCCTTTCTCGCCCATCAAACCGCGCCAAAAGCAAGACAACAAAGACCACCTCTGGCCCCGCTCTGACGACCAAAGTCAACGTTTCAGGCGCTTGGCCGCGGCCGCAGACTTTCGGCCTTGGTGGATCGCCCACGGCACGTCAGCTTCTTCCGCGGTTGTCCTGGTCGCCAATAGTACCATACAATTACAATAGATGGCTGGACGGGTTGTGGCGGGCGCAGAGGATTTTCCGGCTCTCTCTGCCCCGGGCGATCTTCCCACGAAAACATCGAGTGCGGTGCTTGCCAAGAAACGAGCCTGCCTCATTGCTGTGGCTGACCATCCTGATTGGTCGCCCGCCAAGATACACGGTGCTAGGAAAGTGGCAGGCACGGGTTGACCTCGCCGACATCACCAGAGTTGGATGCCCTCGCTATTGATTTCTTCAGCCCGCAACCAAATTTCCAGAGCTGATACTCTCAACCTCAACGAGTCGAGCGGTTGGCGCGAGAGCGCCGGTGCTTGGAGCGGATACGCCGCGCGCTGTCGGAAGCGCCCGTCCGTCGACGGCTGGCTGGAACCCTCTATTGAGCGAAGCTGTCCAGCCGGCGCTTTTTGACAGTACTTCCGGACCGCGCATCCCTTCCGGAGCTTGCGCCTTCGCAATCATAGCTCCACGGTGACAAATGGGTCGATTGATCTACCCGTTTCGGCACATCGCCGTGCACATCATTGAGCCAAAGTGGACGACATGTACCAACGTCACAACGCCAACAAGACATACTTGCGCATGTGAGGAGTCGTAAGAGTCGTGGGGTGGACGCGTGGTCTGGTACTCGTTCCCAGTATCGGACTCGCACAAGGACCTTCCTCCAGATCACGAGGCCGCGATTCAATCATCCAGCCTCCAGGACATCCACCACCGACACGCACCCTTACCGCCCAACGGGCCGAAGATGGTGCAACTTCTTAGTCGCATCGTAGGCACGATTCAGAATACTTGGTAGTTCCCCGGAGGCGGAGGGCCACTACCGTAAACTACAACGGCATCCCTTGTCACGTCTAAACAGCCAAATCGTCCGCCTAGACTGGACACTAGGCATGCACACGATCGTAGGCCATCTCTAACAGCAAGTAGGCGAGCAGTTGACATGAGCGAGACCGCGAGCGGGCACAACGGCAGGCGGGCGCCAGTCGTTGTCACTGACACCACACCACCCGGCACCGTCAAGCCGCCTCCACGGTGAGTCTTGACACATCCCTTCCTTTCCAAGCCCGAGGCGTTTTGCTTCTCCATCCGCGCCATCGCGCATCGAGTTCGCCTGGCCTGAACAGTCTCGATGATCATCCTGATTCGGCGAAGACACTGCCACGTACCGCGGACCCACTGCAACGTACCGCTAGGTAGCGCTAAGCTGACGACTCCATCGCCGCCATCAGCGAAGCTAAGGTGCTGCAGGTCAAGACTGTCTGACCAACAAGCGCTTAGCCATGGGAAGTCATTGCAGTCAAAGTTGGGTCCGTTCACGACTCGACAGAGCAGGTCAAGGCGGGTGGGTATCAAGGCAGCGCCCTCAACGCATGTAACGCTCACAACGCTTGCTAGCTCATCGAACAGAGGTGATTCACTAGCCTCTCGAGTGGACGGCGACCTTATGTGGGACTCTGCACGCGGTAATGATCGGCCGCGTCGATCTGTTTTGAGTTCAGTCCCTCAGGAGAAGCTGCAATGGACCCAACGGTCCGCACTGGCAATCACCGTAGATTCCTTTTTGCACGATCTCCAGATCTCTGTCAGGGAGATGGCTCTTGTTGCGGTCGCCATGCCGATCATATCAGCGGCTAAGGACCACTATCTCTGCTTTGCCCTTACCCCTTCACAAAATCACAGAAGCACCGCCGCATTTGTTTTTGGGGACCCTCCAGGTTTCTGACATGAAGAGGACTCTTGGTGTGGTCACTATGCCGATCAAGTTAGCGGCTAAGATCCATCACTGAGAGCTCACAGTGTGATACCAGGCCGCAACCAAATGAGCACGGTTTGGAACACTCATCGCGATCACACACGTAGTACAATATTGCCTCAAGACTCCCGACATGCCGATCGGCCAAGATTGGAAATTCTGTCTAGATCACGGTGGACCGCGCCGGGCGTGATGCATGTCCGTGAGGTGTTTTCAGCGGTGAGCGAGATGGCGTGAGTGGTGGCTTTATGTCTACCAATCGATATGGGCTCAGCCCTTGCACGGGGGTGGGCTGCTTGCTTTGCTCGTACTTGTTCACAGATGGTCTGCAGTCGTGCTCCGGCCCGGTCATCCTATTTTGTCTTGTCTTTGATACTGGGATTTGGCTCTCGAAGTGGTAAAGTATAATTCTTGCATTGCGGGATACTTGTTCGGGAGGACCAACGTGGCCTTGTGCTGGGAGCTGCGGGCAGGGGGAGGGCGGTAAGCTGTCTGGCTTACTTTTACCTCTTCACGCAAGCACCGCCGTGGCCCTGTACTCAGGGACGGCAGGCAGGGTCGGCAGGCGGGGACGGGTGGTGGGCTGTCTGCTTTCCACTCACCTCTTCGCCTATTGGAAAGCACTGCCGTGGCCCTGTACTCACGTCCGACAGAGAGATGCTTCACGCTCCACCGCTCAACCCAAGAGATATCATTTAACAGCCAGGGACGCTGGGCGGGAAAGGGCGGCGGGGGCGGCTGGT
>Ga0247740_1001162_pt1 | contig 11579 bp, 13 predicted proteins | sample UWRJL148409B2_FD_180942 | JGI IMG/M metagenome (GOLD analysis project Ga0247740, IMG submission 180942) | Plant litter microbial communities from Arlington Agricultural Research Station in Wisconsin, United States - UWRJ-L148-409B-2 | ecosystem: Environmental > Terrestrial > Plant litter >...
GTATAATCTGATTGTTGGTTATAAATCTTTGCACTTCCCTAGTCAATGATCTTTAGCAACAAATCATTCCGTAAGTCCATGAAGGCTTTCCTGGAAGCCAATGCGTGCAACACGAAGACTTCGGCATGCGACACTATCCGCATATCTGGACACAACGTTGGTCTGCTTTTCCACGTGCTGACACCCATTCACCGAATCCTGAGGGCTGTAGAGCTTATCGTGTCACAATAGCGGAGAGAGAACCCCTGTGTGTCGGGTACTGCAAAAGGTCAATCATGCCGATGTGTCGATGCAGCTTTGAGCAAGAGCGCCCAAAGTCACATCTAAGCGGAGGAGTCCTTCAAGCAGATAAGTCAGTTACTAATGGTCAAAGGCCGCGCTGATCGCGGCTCTGGGTGCTTGTCTCGGCTTTCAGACTAATTCTAGACCGGATCTTCCTGTTGCGTCGTCCCTTTCTGTAGCTCCACGTCCTCAACTGTTCGCACCCAGTGAAGAGCTTGGAAAATTTCATCGTTGTCTAATAGCTCGGCTTTGTTCCGGTCGATCGCACGCAGTGTTTGCCAATGCTTTCACGTTTCTCTACGAATCTGGCGACGTTCTGGCAGGTCGAGGTGCTCTAAAGGCCCGGGCAGCGCTGTCGACACGCCTCGGAGAGTTCATCAATTGGAGGCATTGCGCCTTCAAAGCCTGTAGTGGCCGAGTCTTCAGATTCGTTCGATGGTGTGATGGATCAAGATACGCTAGACTCAGTCCCCTGCGGTTCTAGGAAAGTTGAACGGCATCGGAAGCGGATCGAGCCTCGATGGAAGGTCGACCTCCTCTTAGTTTTCGCAGAGGAAGAGTTGAACATAGTTTCAGAGTTCCAGAATATGACCAATCCCGAATATTGCATAATCCAATCCCGCAACATAATGGGAATTCAGATCAGTGTTCGTCTGGACTTGTAGATTGACCATGGTATATCCCGTAGAAAGCCACCTCCAATTTGCTATCTTGAGATCCTTTTACGAGGCGTTACGGCGTTAACAAAGACTCGGTGTCTTTGTTGCTTGTCGAGGTCCATGATAAGGCGGTCGTTCAGGTTCAGCCTCAACAAGACGGGGCAGCGCTTAGTAACCAGCATACCGGTCAATCTTCGGCCCGACGCCGCTCTTCACGTGAGCGATGATCGCACGCCGAGGAGAGGAGGGAAGACAGCCAGCTCCTCGACCACTTCCGCACGCAAACACTCAATCGACACGCAAGCAGACAGCGGCTTGTCGCTTAAAATGCGCCTCCAAGTTGCATGCACAATCTTTACTCTTTAGTTCCAAGCCATTTGTGTCGAGCGCCCGCTGCCTCTAACGCCAGAAATCTTGCCCGCCGCACGCCTCGCGCATACCCATCATGCCTCCAGCAGGCTCACGCACTGTTGGCGCCGGTACGACCTCAGATCGCAGGCAATCAACGCGCCAGGGACGTACCACGGTGCGCCCTACGAATTACTATGCCCGCACCTTTGCTGGCCGGCTCACGGCGAACGGCTTGGAGCAGACCCCCGAAGCTTCCACTGGCGCCAGCGGCTTCTGCCCGGCGCTCACACACTTCACACAGGCAGTCGATGCCTTTCCCAAAGAGCTCATTAAACACTTCTCCATGTTTAAAGAGGTCGAGGCCAAGATCCACGACCCTGAGCATGTGATGCAGCTCCTGCTCGACGAGGTGGCCCACATGTCCGTACCGACCAAGGTACAGCGACGCGACACGATCCAGAACGGCAACGGTGCCGATCACAGCGCCGCCGCAAGCATCAACGGATCTGTCGTTCAAGACCCCGCCGCCCACTACAAGCAGCTCTTCCCCGACGACTTCTCCAGCCTTCCGCCGGACGAGCAGGCCGATCTGCAGAAACGCCAGGCTTTCTTTCGTCTGCGCATGCTCATCGTAAACATGCTCCCCACGCTCGACGAGAAGCTGGTGGTGCTAGGCGCCGCCATAGCGACCAAGGACCGGGGTCTGGCGCGCATGAACAACTCCTACCCGCAGCTCGACGACGAAATCAGCGACGAGGCCCGATACGGAAGCCTCACGCATTGGGCGTATGCCGACAAGGAGGAGAAGAAGAAAGGTGGGCCTTCGCATGAGCGGCAACGGAGAGAGGTGGTGTCCGCAAACAACCTGGCTGCAGCTGCTCAACATGTGCACGATGCCGACTCCATCGCGGCGAAAAGCGAGGCTCGGAGAGATGCCGTGCTGGCGAACAAGCGAAGCCGACACCAACACAACGACTCCGACTTTGACGACCGACCTGTCAAGAAGCCGCAGAAGCGAAAGGCGGTCGCAGCAGATCCAACGGCGGGCGACGCGCGCAGCATTGGGTTGGGCATCACAGGCAACGCCGCTCCACCACAAGGAAAGAGGAAGAAGACGGAGAAAGCCCTGGCGGCTGCGGCGGCTGCTCCACCAATGGAGCGCTCGCTGAGCGGCGCGTTGAAGGCTGCTGGACCTGGCGGGCGGGGCGGAACGAGCCCGCGAGCGACGCCAGGGGTGGAGGGCAGTGGAACGGGCAAGCGGAAACCACGGGCAGCTCCTGCGCAGACGCAACGCAAATACCCGCTACCGCAAAATTCGCCTCCGCCATCCTCGCCGCTTGCTGCAAACTTCCAGCTACCCAAAGTGGCAGCGCTTACCGCCGACCGCCCCGCATCGTCACGAGCCAGGAACAATTCCCTCGCGCATTCTGTAGCATCTACCGTGCCAGAGCCGACCATTGTACATCGTCCTTCCTCGTCGCATTCCGTCCAACAAGCAGTCAGCAGCAACGCCATCACCGAGCTAGAGCAGGCAGCCGGTATAACTCGCGAAAATGTTACAAGAGAAACCTCCCCACCCAAAGACACTACCGAGCTCCCACCATACGAGACCATGACAACGGATACGCTGAAGCATGAGGAACCAGAACCTCAGGAGCCTGTGGGAATGGATATTGATATACCGGCCCCAGCTCCAGTAACGACGCGGGCCGGACGCACTTCCAAGACAGCCACACCTATCGTGGGGACCTTTGCGGAGGTGCCGATGGCTCGAAGTCGGAGCACACGCAAGGCGACCAACGGCAACGGCAATTCGAACGCGTCATCTGAGAATAACAGCACAGTCACAGGCATCGTTTCGAAACGAGCACCCAAGAAGGCTGCACAATCGGCCAGTGCCATCGCACAGTCTCCAGCGTTGGCAGCCGTGGAACCGAAATCGAATCCCCAGTCTTCCAGGGCCAGCTCAATCGCGCCGGAGCAGGATTCCCAGGACGCAGACTCAGAAGAAGACGGCGACGAACCACGCTATTGCTACTGCAACCAGGTTTCGTACGGAAACATGATTGCCTGCGACAACGAGTCTTGTGTTCGCGAATGGTTCCACCTCCCCTGCGTGAACCTCGACCGTGCACCCGGCGGCAGGAAGAAGTGGTTTTGCAGCGACGAGTGCAAGGATGCGTACGCGGAAGGGAAGAACGCCAAAAACGGACGTCCGGGAAGTAGTAGGCAATAGGAATTAGGAAGGAGTTCGAGGCGTTCTACGGCGGGTCCAGCGGCTGGGTCCAGGCCAGGTCCTAAGGGAAAGGGCCGGGCTAAGTTGGGTCTATGGGATGGATGGGAAGCCTTATGACGACTTTGATTTTGGATTTGCTTTTGGTCTGTGGGTTTGCGGCGTTTTCATGGCTGAGGGTTTCGACGCTGCCGTTGCGCACACCGTTACGACATACTGGTCCCTTGATCATCTTCACGGGCCTTGTTGCAACGTGTCGCATCTCCTTCGACGGTGATATTGATATCGACTTGCGATTTTCAGTGGGAGCTGTATGACGACACTTATTCGCTTCCCGATATACACATTGCATGGACGCATTTTAGCATCTAGCGTTTGACATGATACACACCTCATAGACGCTTGTCTTTAGTTTTAGCAAGTAGTTATAGACAGGACACATGTTCGCACACTTCCTGTCTGAGTTCTGTGTCTTTTCCTTTGTCGACGTCGGTTTGGACCAGGTTCCCAACCACTCCTCTTAGAGCCCCTTCGCCGCTCCCTGTTTATGAAGTCACTTGTTACCACCTAGGCGCGATTGCGATCAAACTTACTGACCTTAGATTCGCCACCTCACAATGTCCTAGCCAGTGCGGGCTGTCCCTCCCTGCTGGTGGTGGCAACCGGAAACTTTTGTACCTCGCAATGATTACTACGCGAACTGCTGTACTTTAGCTGCGATTATTGTGCTACGTCCAGCCTGCCGCTTTAGAGACAATCTGCGTGCTAAGCTATTCTCTGCTAAGAGTTAGAAACCCCTCACCAAGTATGTCACGTCGAGCAGCCCTACGGTTTCTGCGTGTGTAGACAGCAAATATCGAGTTACGAAGAGAGACGTAGCAGATTATGATTGGGTGCCACAACATCCTTACTCGCACACTCGCATCCTTTCTCTCACGAGCTGAAAGGTCAAATTTTGGCAAAGTGGCATGGTCCCCAGACCCTCAATGCATTTTGATAACTAGTTTTAGCGCTTATGCATGTCTCAGCCCCGCGAGGACGACGTCGCTCGTCCTTATAAGTGGCTTGTCTGCCTGCATTGCTAGAACACCCTCCTGCCTCCAGAAAACACGCCTCTACCTGCTCGGCGCACCCAGCTTGTGTACGCACCGATGATCCGAAATGTCTGGTGCCGAAGCCATTACCGCCATCCAGCTAATCGACGCCTGCATCGGCATCGCTGAATCGATCATTGACGTCGGGCGTGCCGTTCACGATGCTCAAGGATTACCACCAAAGCTTCGAGACCTGCTCGAAAAGCTACCAGCGTTCGAAGAACTGTTGGAAAGTGTGCATGAGAGCTGGGAGGATCTCGGAGGATGCCAGCAAGAGCGCACAGCCGATTTTGAAACAGTGCGCGGAGACTTTAGCTGAACTAAGGGACATATTCAGGAAAGCCTGCCCAAAAATGGAGAGAATCGTACCAAGCGCATCTGGAGAGGTGCGAAGGCTGTCTTCTTCGACCGAGACAGCCAGGTACAGAAGCTTCTGGTGACTATTCAAGACGACTTGAGATTTTTAGAGCAGAAGGATTTCTATGTTATTGGCGACAAACTAGCTGCACTGCAGCAAGATACGGAAGCACTAGCGGATAATGACGACGGCAAGTATACACACACTGGAGCGGGCAACATCATTGCCAATGAAGGCGGCAGTCCTACGAATTATGTAGTTGGTGGAACCAACGACCGGCAGATCAACAATCCTGGGGTATACCATGAGGGTCCTTCGAGTACGTAGTCATCTTTCTCACGTAGTCACACCAACTTCTCGATTGAGACGGTTTTCAAAGCGCATCTAGCACTGGTTCGAGCCATCCGCTCGACTTGGGCCAACATAGTACCTTCAGCCCGCTGGGTGGTCATGTCGACAGTCGCCGGTGCAGCTGGGTTGGTACGGGAGTGTCCTTGCCTCGATGCAGCCCGTTGTGCGGGGGCCATACGACGGCGTATAGCTCCCGGGTGATCAGACTATCAGGTGAGCCTCACGATACCTATTGACACGTCAGATGCCAGACGCTCTATAATGAGTCCCATCATTTTTCCACCCATCCACTTAGCATACAATCAAGCACAACTCCTCTCTTCTGCTTCCTTGAGAATTTGGACCAATTCTTCCGCACGGCCGGACTTTCCCGCCATCGTTTGCGCGTACTTCTGCTCCGCCCAAAAACGTGGCGTTTTCCCTTTGCTATCTAATTTCAGGGGGTTGGCGCCTCTCTCTAACAAGTACTTGACAATGTCCACCTTCCCACCATCTGCAGCTCGATGGAGGGGTGTCCCAAGGCCAAATGGCTTACGCCAATAGTATGACGCTGGATCGTTTGCGTATTTGATCTCGTCAATCGGTACACCTTTCTCTACAATCTGGCGGACCACATCTAGACCGTCTGGTTCGTTCCTTATAACAGCCCACTGGAGGAGCTCTCCATAGAGCGGATCTGCGCCTCGTTGAAAGAGATAGTTGATAGTTTCGATCGGAGCTTTAAACATGGCCATTGATGCGGGTGTCAAGTCCCAATCGCAACGGCTATTAGGATTGGCACCGTGGTTAAGCAGCCATGTGACCATCTCTTTATCCGAGGTACAGATAGGGACACTAAATATATATAAGTAAAGGTCTAGTCTTGTAAGGATTAGAGGTAATACCTTAGCACGGGAGGCTCATTATGCCCAAGCGGCTGGTTGATATCCAATCCATTCTGAAGGAATAGTTCTAGTACCTTAAACGCTCGCGCACGTACAGCAGGCTCGACTGGAAAACGACCACCGGTAACGTCCTTATCAAGTAGAAACTGCACTATTTTGACGTCATCCTGCTGAATTGCTTTAAGAAGCGAGTCATATAACCATCCTGGATGCGGTTCCTCCCCCTCATGTGTTATCCTAGGGTTGTAGAAAAGCTGCTGGACTTGTTCTTTAACACCGCTAAGATCTCCATTACAAGCGGCGTGATAACATAAATTAACTTGTTCTGGCCTTGTATAGCGGGAGGAGAGATCTTCTCCTAGGGGCAAGGGTAGGGGCGGTGGGGTGTGTGGGGACTGCATCTCAGCGAAAGTCGCGAATGTGAAAATATCGCGCGAAGAAAGGTTAGAGCTACTCCGCTTATAAGCAGAAGAAGAGCGGGGTCAGCGTTGCATTAGCTAATCAAGTAGAGCCTTGCCGCTGGTGTTGCCAATAGGTGTTACAATAATTCGTGTCCGCTTAGCTCAGCCCCGCCCATCAACATGTTTGATTCATTAACACCAATCACCAATTGCAATTATTTACACCCACCACCCAAATCAAGCCTAATGTTGATATAGAATCGCCTTGCACCTCTCCACAGTCCCTAATCTGAAAAGTACCTAATACTAGTACGCGTTCGTCGTATTTCTAGCACCGCGATCACCGAACGAATAGCGAGACTACAGCCGACGTTCTAGCTACGCATAGTATCGACGGGCGTACAGGACGCAGATAGACAAGAGAGCGCGAGCTTATAGGTACGCTAATAGCTATAAGGGTAGTATTCAATTGGATCAAGCGAAGGAGTCAACTGCCTTCGTATGGGGTGTGATGTAAACCAATTCACAGAACCGCGTTCGGTGAATAACCAGCAAGACTATGTGATCTAGCAATGATTCCAAAAGGTACAATATGTATTGAGTTTTGATTACGAAGTATAAAGGAAAGTATCCGATACCCTTTAATGTCCGTCTATCTATAATAGAACAACTACTAAGACGTTCATCCACGCGCAACGGAACATGCCGTAACGGAACAAACTATAGTCACTTCTATCTCAAAGCCACAGAAATTCTCCTCGCTTTTAAAAGAATTTACTACATCTACCTTAGGTTACATGCTTAGACCTTTTCTAGAGCGCTATATTCCTACTTGCATAAAAACTGCACTTGTACAGACGCCTTACTATCAAGTCTTGTACGCTAGAAGGCCGCCACTACGCTTACATTACTGTCGCAACTCTTTACGCGTCTCAATCAAAGCTAGAGAATCTAGTAGCACTACTAAAAATAATAATTAACCGTAGGATTGCGGGCAGCGCTCTAAGTATTGGGGATCGCCACCCCAGTCTGATCGGGACGATTACCTATACTAGCTAGCACAGAAGTGCCAGGGTTATAGCTGCAGGTGAATCTATCGTCAGCGCTAGAACTGAATCCTTTGGCCCAACGCGATGGATAAGGTTGATGAACTGCGTTTCACTGCAATCTCTAGCGCTGACGATAAGATTCATCTCAACTGAAGCTAATCACTGGCGACTTCGTTGCTCCTGTCGCAAGCCTTTGCACAGCCACAGGCATAACAGCCACAACCCCGCTCAGTCAGATTCGCTACGATCATGTAGCACTTTGTTACGGGCCTTTACGTACTAAGCCTGAACCAAGTGAGGGGATGACAGCTTAGGGTAAAGAAATTTCATAATTCAACGACCGACCTGGACGTTCCTGGAACGCTACCTCTGCTAGCTTCTCCCACGGCTGGACATAGGAACCCATCATAGATGCCCTCGTTGTACACCAGAGTGCATGCTTTGTACATGCGCCATCAATTTATCCTTCCTGTGGAAAGCTTCGCCCCCTCCGCCCATGCTTCGTCGACAACATAGAACGTGACACCAGAAGTTCGGTTTGTTGCTGGCATGAAGTGTTGTGTAATGACGTCTAAGCTCGGCCTGACGTGCGAAGGTCTGGCCTCCGCATCCTTCAGCGTCACACGCAAACTTGCCGTTACTGAGTACGGAGCCGATTCTCGCAACAGCATCTTCTGTCTCGGTCGTTGCGACTACGGTGCTGGAAGCTTGGCCTTGGCCTTGGACTTGTTCCTCTTCCGCCGTATGTACCGTTTCACCTGAATAGCAATGATCAACGAGATGCGAAGTGAGGGGGTGGATGCTGATATCAGGGAGCGAAATGTCTTGTATAGTCGTAGGATCAGGTTGAAAGAGTACAGGAGTCGAGTGTATTGGGAAGGATTGGCTGTGAGATATATTAGCGAGGGAAGAGTGTTGTAATCATCAGTGGTACTTTCCTCGTTAGATACTCATTCGGTGTCCAGCAAGGTATGCCTATGGAGTTGCTCATCCCATGTGCATCGTATGGCGATGGAAACTGATGGGGAACAATTGTATCCGTGTTGCCATTGTTGGTTCCCGGCCCCGGTTGGTCACTGCGACACATCCCAAGTCTGGAGTAGTGATTGTGCTCTGTCAGGGCATCTTGTCCTTCTTTTGCGTCTAACATCGTGTGTGCTTGATTGTTGTTGAGATGGTTCCATTGATGTACTGCGCATGCATTTGTCAGACGGCAGCAAAGCCACGGTAGATACTGACATACCTCCTCTCATACTCTCGTCGACTCGCCCAGGATGCCTGTCAAGCAGACTGAGTTGGCCAGGGTCGTTGTGTTGCAGAGCTGGGCAACAGACGTCAGTCTTGTTCCAAGTCGAGATGTCTGCGAAAATCCTCAGTACTTACTTTCGACGTTGCTACTTAGTCTAGGTTCGTGGCTGCTTTGACCTGGCAGATCACCGTAGTTTTGATCAGGGTCGAGGGAAAAGAAACAATCCATGCTTCACCACGTCTGGCAACAGGATAAGGAAGAGGCGGAAAAATGGTAAGTATTGCGTCCCTGTCGAAGGCTGTATTTCTTCTTATACCATAATGGAAGGCGACAGTCGAGCTCGCTATAAGCAGAAAATATCTACTTATAGGTGCTGGAACGACTCTTGAGGATCATGAGAACTCCGAAGCATCTTTGCCCCGACACCTTAGTATAGGCAGGCTCCGTGTCAGTGCGTTGTTGCAGAAGAGACGCAATGGGGGGCGATCGAAGGGAAATGGGTAACACAACCGAGTGTGTTCCACCGCCCATTGCGATTGTATGTTTCGTGATTTGTTGTTTTGCTAAAGTTCAATTCAGAGCTGATAGTAGTATGGCCCACCGGCCAATGAGCTCGCTTCTTTGGAAACTGTACTTTTGCCAAAGTTCAATTCAGGGCTGATAGTAGTTTGGCCCGCCGGCCAATGAGCGAGCTCGCGTGCTTCGGAATTGTACTTTTGCGAGGGCGGGCAGGGCAACGGCTCTCCCGGTGAACGCTTGGACAGCTCGCACATAAGCGCTCTGCTAGCGCCATGTTGTGTCCTAGCGTTAGCGCCCCGTCAGCCGAGCGACAATAGAAGTTTTGACCTGCGCCCAATCACCTCTGATCCAGCGCACGTCTGATGGTTTGCGTGACTGCGACACCCCCTCGCCCCTCGGAGCCTTACTCCTAACTAGCCGCAACCTGAAATATAAAGCGCCCTCTTGCTCTGTCCCTGCTCTAGGCAGGCTCTTTTTGTTTTGCATGCCTTACTACGTTTGGCGGCCACCCACTTTTGTGTTTCGTACAACTGAGGATGGACTTCCCGCCGCGCAGCCTGGCGCCAGCCTACCTTCCCCATTTCGCACTCTCACATACTGTACACTACAATGCTCTTCCGGCCCAGCAACAGTACGAACTGTACGCCGTCGACCAGACCTCTGCGTTTACCTCGCAGGTACAGCTCTCTGGCGGACAAGTCGCAACTATGCAAAACTATGACCTGCACCTGCCCAGTTTCTCTACAGCGCAGCCTAACCAGGCGCAGTTCAACATAGGATTTGCTGGAAACAGCCAGTCTGTGTCTGCGTCTGCGTCTGCAACGCCTGCGGGGCCCCCATCGCCCATGGGTCCGCCAGCTCGGCCGCGAAAGCGCAAGGCAGCGACTCTTCGCGCGCATGACTGGGAGCCGTACAAGAAGCGCATCCTCGACTTGCATATCGTGCAAAATCTATCTTTGCCAAAGGTGAGGCAGATGATCGAAGAGGAGTATGGCTTCAAAGCTGAGTAAGTTGCTCTTCTTCGTGCAAGACAGCGAGAAGCCCCAGCGTCGTGCTGACACAGATGCGTCCGCAGGCCACGGCAGTATCGAACGCGCGTCAGCCAGTGGAACAACGACAAGAACGTCAAGTCGCAGGAGATGGAGGCGATCGTGCGAAAGCGACAGAAGCGAAAGCTCGTCGAGACCAACAAGCGCCCGCTCGTGTTCGAGGTGCGAGGCAGCCAAGTAGAGCCGCAGAAGATTGACCGGTGGATGAAGCGGCACGACGTAGCGGAGAGCTTTCTGTATGCGCCCGTTCCGGCAGCATGTAAGTGAGCGCCAGATGACTTACCCTTTCTTTGCTAACGCACTGGAGCCACGCCGTCTGCTGTAGGATGCCACACAATCTCCGAGCGAGGCTCGCCTGCGACAATCTCTGTATACTCGCCGGCGGCTTCAGTCTTGTCGCCCAGAGGCGTATATCTTGCGGCGCAGAGTCCGCAAATGCCGTCTCCTGCCCTGTCAGTCTCGAGCATCGTGCGTCCTCAGGCCAGCGCCTTCGCCGGGCAAAGCCCAGCCATGGCACATCGATCTCTTGTGGAACTGCAACCCCGCTTCGTTCATGATCCAAGCGCCTTCGAAAGCGAGATGGATGTCAATGCATGGCCTCGATATAGACGAGACGAGGAAACACGCCTGCGGGATCAGATTCGTAGAGCGGAGATAGATATCATGAGCAGTTCTTCAGAGACAATGGACAAGCGATACAAGCTAGGAATCGTGCTTATCGCCCAAGGAAGGTACAGGGCTGCAGAGCATGTCATCCGCAGGCTAGTGGAGAGTTATGAGAGCCAGAGCGGCAACGACGACGACGATATAGAAATGCTTAAGGCTTTGGATCTTCTCGGTGAAGTGCTGAAACGTCAAGGGCTGTATGTTAAGGCCAATAGACTGTTCAGTCGAGCAATGCAAGAGAGAGAGAAGGTGCTTGGAGCGGAGCACTCAGACACGCTCATCAGCGTCAGCCAGCTTGGGTCGGTGTTAGAGAGCCAGGGCAAGTATAAAGAGGCGGAGGCGATGCACCGGCGAGCTCTAGCAGGAAGGGAGAAGGTGCTCGGGGTAGAGCACCCACACACGCTCACCAGCGTCAGCGAGCATGGGACGGTGTT
>Ga0247740_1001163_pt1 | contig 11577 bp, 8 predicted proteins | sample UWRJL148409B2_FD_180942 | JGI IMG/M metagenome (GOLD analysis project Ga0247740, IMG submission 180942) | Plant litter microbial communities from Arlington Agricultural Research Station in Wisconsin, United States - UWRJ-L148-409B-2 | ecosystem: Environmental > Terrestrial > Plant litter >...
GATTATTAAAGTTGACGTAAAGAAAAAAATTATTGAAGCAGTTACTACAGGAAAGATTAGTGAAATGACGGCTGCTTTTACCAGATTGATTATTACGAAAGGCCGTGAAAGCAACCTGCCGGAAATCAGTGCTGCTTTTATTGATGCGTACAAAGAAAAAAAGAATATACATACCATAAAGCTTACAACGGCTGCACCTGTGAATGATGCCTTCAAAAATGCGATAGTGGCACAGGTAAAAAAATCGGCTGGTTTTGAGAATGTAGAATTGGAAGAAAAAGTAGATGCAGATTTGATTGGTGGCTTTGTATTACAAGTGGGAGATAAGTTGGTGGATGCAAGTGTGGCGTATGATTTACGTGCCATTGCAAAGCAGTTTGAGAATAATGATTTTATTTATAAGTTGAAGTAAGGGACAAGGTGCAAGAAATACAAGGCACAAGGCTTTAAACCGAAGAGTTCTTAGAATAGCAAAAATTTAGAATAGACACAGGGTATTATAATATGCTCATCCGTGTTACTGCAGTTGAAGAGTGCGACGCAACAGACGATGATAGTAGTACTGCAGCCGGGTTCATAAAAAAGATAATAAACAACAAACGATAAATAAACAGATATGGCAGAGATTAAACCAGATGAAATATCAGCGATACTGCGTCAGCAGTTGAGCAACTTCAACGCCGCAGCAGACCTGGAAGAAGTAGGTTCTGTATTGCAGGTGGGTGATGGTATTGCCCGTGTATATGGATTGGGCAATGTTCGCTATGGTGAACTGGTAGAATTTGAAAGTGGCGTAAGAGCTATCGCCCTGAACCTGGAAGAAGATAATGTGGGTGTGGTATTGATGGGTGCCAGTGGTGCTATTAAAGAAGGTGCTAAAGTAAAACGTACTGGTCAGATCGCTTCTATTAAAGTAGGAGAAGGAATGGTTGGTCGTGTTGTAAATACATTGGGTCAGCCAATTGATGGTAAAGGACCTATTGCCGGTGAGTTGTATGAAATGCCACTGGAAAGAAAAGCACCGGGTGTTATATTTCGTGAGCCGGTAAAAGAACCATTGCAAACAGGTATTAAAGCCATTGATGCGATGATTCCGATTGGCCGTGGACAACGTGAGTTGATCATTGGTGACCGCCAGACTGGTAAAACAGCGATTGCTGTTGATACCATCATCAACCAAAGAGAATTTTTTGCAGCAGGTAAACCTGTGTATTGTATATATGTAGCGATTGGACAGAAAGCATCTACTATTGCGGGTGTAATGCAAACATTGGCTGATGCCGGTGCGATGCAATACACAACTATTGTTGCAGCTTCTGCATCTGACCCCGCACCGTTGCAGTTCTACGCTCCATTTGCTGGTGCTGCTATTGGGGAGTTTTTCCGTGATACCGGTCGGCCGGCATTGATTATCTATGATGATCTTTCTAAACAAGCGGTAGCTTATCGTGAGGTGTCCTTGTTGTTACGTCGCCCTCCGGGACGTGAAGCTTATCCTGGTGATGTATTCTATCTCCATAGCCGTTTACTGGAAAGAGCTGCGAAGGTGATCAATAACGATGAGATCGTGAAGAATATGAATGATCTTCCGGATTCAATTAAACATTTAGTGAAAGGTGGTGGTTCATTAACCGCTTTGCCAATCATAGAAACACAGGCTGGTGACGTATCGGCTTATATCCCTACAAACGTTATCTCTATCACTGACGGTCAGATATTCCTTGAGTCGAACTTATTCCTTTCTGGAATTCGTCCGGCGATTAACGTAGGTATTTCTGTAAGCCGTGTGGGTGGTAATGCGCAGATTAAATCGATGAAGAAAGTAGCAGGTACGCTTAAATTGGACCAGGCCCTATACCGTGAGCTGGAAGCCTTCTCTAAATTTGGTGGTGACCTTGATGCTGCAACCAAGAACGTAATTGATAAAGGTGCAAGAAACGTGGAGATATTGAAACAACCACAGTATTCACCTTTCCCTGTAGAAAAACAGGTAGCGATTATTTATCTTGGTACAAACGGTTTGATTAAAGATGTAGCTGTAGGAAAGGTAAAAGAATTTGAAGAACACTTCCTGTTGGAAATGGAAAACAAATTACCTGAAGTAATGGCTGAATTTAAGAAAGGAAACCTGCCGGAAGATGGAATTAAGAAAATGGTGAAATTGGCTGAAGGATTGATTCCGCAGTATAAATAAGACAAAATTTATCTTAGATAATAAGTACTTTTAATCCTGCCGAAAGGCAGGATTTTTATTTTGTATGTAGCATTTATGAGCATGTTCGCTTTAACCCTCAAAGCAACAATGTGGTATGTACAAAGCCCTGATAATTGATGATAACAAGGTAGCCCGAGTTATGCTGAGCCAAATGCTCAGTAAAATTGAAGGAATAGAACTGGCAGGCGAATTTGAAGACGCCCCTTCGGCTATCAGCACGTTGAAAAAAGAAGACATTGATCTGCTTTTTCTTGATGTGGAGATGCCCGGTATGTCCGGCCTCGAACTACTGAAAGTAATCCCCAAAAAACCTCTGACCATTTTGGTAACTGCCCAGCCTGGTTATGCAGTTGAAGCCTTTGAATTGAATGTAGTGGATTATCTCGTGAAGCCATTTTCTGTTTCAAGAGTGATATTGGCAGTAGAAAGGGCCATGGAGCTATTGAGAGTGAAGGATACCAAAGTAAACCAGGTAGAAAAGGATAATATTTTTATACGTGATGGCAAAACAATCAGAAAAATTCTACTGGCAACGGTGTTGTGGTTAGAGGCGAAGGGTGACTACGTAAAAGTAGTGACACAGAACGGCAGCTTTGTAATACATGCTACATTGAGAAACCTTGAAGAAAAATTATCGGGAAATGAATTCGTAAGAATCCACAGAGGTTATATCGTTCCCTTAAATAAAATAGACTATATAGAAGATGGTGCTGCTTTTGTAGAAGGTACTCCTCTACCTGTTTCTGAGAATTACAAAAGCGAATTATTGAGAAATCTTCATCTGCTTTAAGTGATAAGTATAAGCGCTATTTTATGAAACCTAAAATCGGATATTTCTTCTGGATATTAATGCTTGCATTTGCCCTGATGATACTAATTGTAGCAGCGCAGGAGCTTACCCGTCAAAATATTAAAGGGCTAAAGAAAGGAAATAAGGAAGCAGTTAAAACCTTCAATATTAATAATAGTCTGTCGAACCTGGTTAATCTTTCATTCGAGCTGGAGAAAAAAATTACCGACCCGATTAATGAATTTACAACTTCGCAACCGCTTACCGATTCACTCGCCATGCTTGGTTACCACGCATCGCTTCTTGAAGAAATGAGCGTAAATGAAGATGTGGACAATGGCTTAAAGAAGCTTAGTAATTTAATTAGCAGACAAGTGGAAACAAGTATTGTCATCGTTCAGACAAAAGGAATAGCAGTTAGAAAAAGTATTGCTGATTTAAAAAGATTACATATTTCCGATAGTGTTTTTTCTACAGCGTTATCTATACAGAAATCATTGGAGAAAGAGTTACAGGATACATTAGACAATAATGAAATTGCTTCTACACAACTTACTGCCTATAACAGAACATTGGCCATTATTGCCATTGCTGCCATATTAATATTATGTACAATAATAATAAATCGTCATCTGCGACAGGTACAGCTAATTTCTGAACTGGAAACAGCAACAGCAGCGGCAAAACAATCGGCAATGATCAAAGAACAATTTCTTGCTAATATGAGCCATGAGATCAGAACCCCGCTCAATGCAATAAAAGGATTTAGCAGGCTCATTTCCCAGACAACATTGAATCCTGAACAAAAGCAATATGTAACAATTATAAACAATTCCAGCGATAGCCTTGTATATATAGTTAACGATATACTGGATATCTCAAAAATAGAAGCGGGAAAATTGCGGATTGAAGTAAAGGATTTTGAACTGAATAAAATCCTGCAAACAGTTGAGTACATGTTTGTGAATGCAGCAACGGAAAAAAGATTGCAGTATTTTCAATATATAGATAGTAATATTCCGTTGCGGTTGAAAGGCGATCCCGAAAGGCTTTCTCAAATATTAATTAATCTTATCAATAATGGTATAAAATTTACCACAGAGGGCTATGTTAAAACTATTGTTACGCTTCAGAAAGAAGAAAACAATACGGTATGGATTGAATTTAAGTTGGAAGATTCTGGTATTGGCATACCTGCAGATAAGTTAGATACAATTTTTCAAAGGTTTCAGCAATTACGCACCAACAAAGAAAACCTTACACAGGGAACAGGGCTTGGTCTGAGTATCGTAAAAAATCTTGCCACTTTAATGGGAGGTTATATTTCAGTATCCAGCGAGTATGGTAAAGGATCTGTTTTTAAGGTTATTCTGCCATTCGAAAAAGTGATCTTCCCGGGAGCTGTTAATGATGAAATGATGACTTTGCCGGTTTATACCAATAAGTATGAAGGCAATGTTTTAATTGTGGAGGATAATAAGGTAAATCAACTATTGCTGAAAAATATATTATCAGGCTTTGGCATTGCCACAGAGATTGTTTTCAATGGGCAGGAAGCTCTCGACATAATAACGCAGGATAAATTTGATCTTGTTTTGTTAGATATTCAGATGCCTGTAATGGATGGTTATGCAACTATTGAAGCTCTACGTAAACAAAAAACAATTACAACACCAGTAGTTGCTATGACAGCTTATGCCACTATGGGAGAAAGAGAAAAATGTCTTCTGGCAGGAATGAATGATTATATAACCAAGCCTGTTGATTTTGCCCAATTGATAAAAATTTTAGATTTTTTCCTGGATACCCAAAAGAAAAGTCTTCGGCAAAAAACTTTTTCTGAAACTGTACCTAATGATTTTTTATTACAACTTGCCGGAGGTGATAAAATAATAGCACAAAGCATACTCCAGGAAATTAAAACGGAAATACCGAAAACTATCCAAAGACTTAGTAATATAAGTAAAAGCAAAGATTTTTCACAGTTACGAAGTATTTGTCACCACATGGTTTCAACTTTTTCACCTATGGGCAATGAAACAATCGTTATGAGAAAAATAAATCAAATTGGAGAAATAGACATAAGCAGTCACAATAACAAGGTAATGTTTGTTGAGGAATTATTGAAAGATTTACAGTTGTTTGAAACAGAATTGGATGAAAAAATTTTACAGTTGAATTTATCTTATAACCCTTCGAAATGAAATATAACCTAACATCCGGAAGAAAGTTATATCTCATATTGTGGGGTGGCACCTTATTTATTACCATCGCTGCAATTTTGTTTGGCAATTGGCAGGAGTTTCGTGAAAAAAGAGTGCTGAAAATTCAAACTCAGGAAGAGCAGCAAGTATCCGAAAGAGGTATTGATGGTTTACTGCTGTCCAGCAACGATTTAACCCTGGCAGAAAAAAAATCATTTATAAGTCTTTACTTAAAGCCGGGTGAAGATATTGAAACCTCAATTTACCGAGAAGCGAAGCAGAAGCATAAAGAAGTATATAAACAGATTTTTCAGCGTAAGCTGGCCAGGATAAAAACAAAATCCACAGACAATTTTTTTGTAGGTCCATTACCAAAATAATAAACCATGCGCAATCTTTTTTCCATAGTCGTAATTATCATTATTTTCTCATCATGCCACACACAGAAAATGATGGCAGATACGCAGGATTCTCTGCAGAAATTAAAGAATGAGCAGCAAACAGAAAATGCAAAGCTTAATGCAGTAGACAGTATTGCAAATGCAAAATTTGAGCAAGGCAAAATTGATAAAAATGTCAGAGGGCTTATAAAAAACATTTTGAGTAAACGACAGCGGGCAATGGACTCTGCCAGAATGGAAATGGCTTCAATAGATAGTTTATTAGCCAATAAAAGAGCGTTTAGAAACAATTATATAACTAATGTTAAACCATCCATTGATTCATTACGTAAAAGAGTTGCTTTTAATGAAGCAAAGTCATCTTTGTATGTAATGGTTGAAGATGCACTCAATATTGCTGACTATAAATTATTTGACCTGGCAGCATTTTTTGGTCCGGGTATTTATGTTATTCCAGATGATAAAAAAGACATAGTAATACAATCATTTGCACCAATACTTGATTCGCTTATTCTTTTCTCTAATAAGTACAATCAAATACCCAGTACAGCTACATTAATTGTATTGGGATATGCAGATGGTGCAGGTTTTGCCTCCGAGGGTCCGCTTGTAGATACACTTAAACTGCTGTTGGCAAAAGAAAGCCCTACCAAAGAAGAACTCAATCAAAAGCTATCTGAGCTAAGAGCAAAAGAATTAAGTAATGAATTTAAATTAATGTTTGCTACAAAGGAAAGTTCATTTATTAACCTGTCTAATTTGCGGATAACATATATAAACCAGGGAAAAGGAGAAGAATATCCACTTCCCAATATTAAGGATTATAAAATCGAGGATGATCGTCGCCGGATAGTACTTTGTTACTGGGCAGTTCTTCCGGATTAGGTAGTAGTTAGAATTTTTACAGTATTGAATTATTAATCTTTCTACAGGAATCGAAATTATTTTTCTGCTGATTTCCACTTAGGTTATTTTGAAAATTTACTTTGTATTTTTTTTATGGGTTTGCTTTAACCATCAATAAAAGCAATTTATCTACTCTCTCGTTCATTAATTAAGCACTTCCTTTTTTCTTTTAACTATAAAAAATGCTATTTCAACGAATAAAATAGAACCTTCATCGAAAACAATCTTTCTCAAAGCTTAAACTGTATTTCTTTGTACTGCTTTGAGGTAAAACAGGAGTCGGGGGAAGGCACAATTGATTTAGGTTAATGGTTGGTCTTTATGGCCGCTTTCCCCTCGACGGCCTGTTATTCATTAATTAAGTCAAACCCAATTTTGACTTTTTTATTGGTTCGTCAAATTTTGTACCCTACCAGCATGAAAACATTGACCTTCTGTTTTCAAGATTGTCATCAACTACACGAGACTTGTAACACTTTTTTTAAAAACCTTAACATTTTAGATACTAATTCCAATTAGAAATAAATTCTATTTCCAGTTGTAAAAAGCGAGTTTAATATCTTAAAAAAATCCTATGAGTATTTATTTTGAAATCGCAGTAGTTATTTTATCCTTTGGCGCAGGCATTCTTATTTGTTTCGCCAGAATGAGAAGAATGGAAAAGAAAATAGTGAATCTGGAATTGAATATGCTAAATGACCAGGACGAAATACTGAAGCTGAGAGCAATGCTAGGAAAGATAGATGCTTACACCGTGGCCGTTTATGACAGTGAACAATCTCGTACCAAACTTTCCAGAGCCACCGCCTGACACGGAGATAAATGAGTTTTTAATGTACTCTTATTATTGACTAAGAAACAGTGTTGGGAAATAATCTGAAATTATTTTTTACCCCACTCATTCTATCGGATTTCCCATGCTAAAATACTGCCCAAGGCATCTCCAAACCGAAAAACCCGATATAATTTTAGGAGGGTTTCATGAAATTTCTATAAAATTTTTCAAAATATCATTTTTTAAATTATTGATTATCAATACTAATCGTATTTATACTGCATAAAATACGGTATTATTTACGAGAAAATACCCGAAAAGCTTGCAAGTAAAAAAACTACGTAGTATGTTTGTGTCAGAATCGAACAAATCCTAAGAAAGCAACGTAAATCCGACCTTAAAGCAAGCATATTTTACACGGGATATTACCTCCCAACCTTTTCACTCGCTACTTCTTCGTCGGTTTTCAACGCAATCTTGGCAGTTTGAAATTACCCGTACAACTTAATCCCGAAACCCTAAATTGAAAGTGATGAAAACAACTTTACCCCTTAGCAAAACTATTCTATCCTCTTTTCTGATCGTATTAATGACAGCCCTGGGAACTTTTACACAGGCACAGGAACTTCAATTCAAAAATGTTGTATTAGTACCGGGTAGTCCTGCAGCTGGTACCGATGGTGCCACTTACCGCTTTCCTTCTGTTAGTTCCGGTGTGGATGCATTAGTGAAAATCAACGGCCGTTCTTCCAGCCTTGTACAATTAGTAAATATTGATGTTACCGATGCAGGATTTGATAAAGCATTTCAACCCCAGGTAACCTATAACAATGGTAGCGTATCCGGCAATAAAAATTGGTGGATGGAGTTTCAGATCAGCTTCGTTCAAGCTAATACAACTATACCAGCTATTGTTTCAAGTTTTGATCTTACAGCATTGGATATAGATGGTGATAATAACCGTTTAAAAGAATATGTTTCTTTATATGGCCAAACATCTTATACATTGGAAAGTAATTCTTTGCTGGGTGTCAATAGCATTCTTGAAACAGTATTAAGTCTGTTAACAACAGTAGGAAAAGAATTTACAGGTGCACAAGCAGATTATTCTGGTATAGTTACCACTGCCACACAGTTAATGACCACCAACAAATACAATAATAAGAATACGTTCAGAATACGCACCGGGGCAACTAATGCAAGTGGAACCAGCACTATGACCCAAAGAAATTATTCAATGTGGTTTAAATCTTTTACTTATTCAACTCCAATAGTAACAACACTCCCTGTAAAAATGTACTCTTTCAACGCCAACCTCAACAACAATAAAGTTGATTTGAAATGGGTTACTGCAAGTGAAATTAATGTTAGTCATTTTGTAGTGGAAAAAAGCATCGATGGTGTAAACTACAATGATGCAGGAGTGGTATTTGCTTATGGTAATGCAACCGATAAAACGAGTTATAGTCTTTCCGATAATGTAAATACAGCTAACAATGGTGTTATTTATTATAGGTTGCGTTCAGTTGATAATGATGGAAAAACTGAGTTATCAGAAACACGTCTTATTCGTGTAGGTAAACAAACAGAAAAAAGTACCTCAATAGTTACATACCCTAACCCGGTACGAAACGAAATCAGGGTTACTATACCTGCAGCATGGCAAAATAAAAAAGTTGTTTACGAAGTTTATAACGCAGCAGGCATTGTTACAAATAGAAAGGAAACTACGGGTAGCAGCCAAACAGAAACAATTGATGCAAGCAGCATGGCTCCGGGTTTTTACATCGTAAAAGTTAGTTTTGAAGGACAGGTAGCACAACAAAAAATTATCAAACAATAATATATTATCAATAGGGGTTCACGATGCCGTCTCGTTTTTGCGGGACGGCTTTTTTATTTTTGTTGGTAATACAAATTTTTTTACCAGCTGCATTGCTACTATCATCGTCCCTTGCGTCGCACACTTCGACGACATTAACACAGATGAGCATATAGTGCAACTCCGATCAAACTTTCCAGGGTTTGTTCCGAATGATCATTGCGCTATCAAGGTTGAACCTTTTGAACGTTTTTGGGTGAACTGTATTTGCTGATACTTCGGCAAGCTCAGTAGTGGACAGAACCCCAAAAAGTGATTTTCTGAAGCTTTATTGTAACAATTTTTTTGACAGGCATGCATTGAAAAAGGAAAGTAATAGATTAAGATAGAAGAAGAAAATAATAATATTGACTATCACTAGACTACAGTGCTAAAAATCAATGTGATTTTGCAATATTACTCATGGTATTCCCCGATTTTTAGTACTAAACCTGATATTGCTTGCATTTTTGTAATATGAGCAGTATGTTTATAGCCGAATCCGAACGATCCTAAGAAAGCATTGTACATCCGACTCATGTAATTTTCCACGAAGCAACTTAATTCTTTCATTGCTTTTCCAACAGCCAGTCGTTTTTCACCGCAGTCTCAGGGGCGTTCATGTCTAATTATCCTGAACCAAACCCAAAGCGATGAAACCACCTTTACTTTTATCCCGACTTTTTTGCAAATTAATTTTAATTATTTTTCTTTCATTGTTAGTGGTGCAGCATACTTATGCACAGTCACTTTCTTTTAGGGCTCCAATTTTAGAATCGGGAAGCCCGTTACAAGTTGGTGCACAATATCGATTTGCCAATGTAATGAATAGAGTCGATGCGTTGGTAACCATAACAAATCTTGTGAATGGTGCAGCAGTAATTAATATGGATACACATGCCACTGAAGGATACGACGCTTCCTTTCAACCATTGATTTACACCCCTGCTGGCAGTGCTACTTCTTATGCATTGTTTACGATTAGTTTTGTATCACAAGGTAGCTACACACCCGCAAGCATTTCTGAATTTGCAACTACAGTTCTGGATGTGGATGGCAATGCAACTTTAAAGGAATTTAGCGAAATTTCTTTTGCGGGTAACAACCCGTTAGCAGAATATATAACTCCCAATAGCCGGATAACTGTTGCCACAGAAGCACATGGATACTCAGTCAGGAATGCAGACATAACCGAAAGGCCGGGCATAGATACTTCTGCTGCCAATCTAAGTTCTTTGTTTTGTGTTAAGGCTTTTAATGTAGAAAACCTTACTGTAAAACTTGGTGCTATTACAACAGCCAGTGCTGGTGAAAACCGTGTATATAGTATGTATATGAAGTCCTTTTTGTATAATAATGCGGCTGCTGATTATGTTACTTTGCCTGTAAAACTGGTTGCTTTTTCTGCTGTATTAAGTAGTAATAAAGTAGATATAAAATGGACTACCGCTTCTGAAATAAATACAAAGCATTTTATAGTAGAAAAAAGTAATGACGGCATATCATTCAGCAACCTGGAGATAATATCCGCAAAGGGTACTGCAACTGATAAATCTCATTACAACGTGGCAGATATTATAAACAATACAACAAAAATTATTTATTACAGACTCCGCTCCGTAGATAACAACGGGAAAAGTGAACTATCAGATATAAGGATCATTCGGACAGATAAAGAATTCGAAAAAGGAACTACAGTTGTTATATATCCAAACCCGGTGAGTAATGAATTACGGGTTACCATACCAGCTATTTGGCAAAACAAAAAAGTTATATATGAAATAGTGGATATCAATGGTATTACTGCAAAACGGGTACAATCAAATAGTAGCAGCCAAACCGAAAATATTAATGTCACTAATCTTGCTTCTGGAGTCTATATTCTGAGAACGAGCACCATGGGATTGGTTGAACAACAGCGGATTATAAAAAGATAGGTAGATAGATAGTACTTACAAATAAACAAATAATGACCCGCCTAAAGCTGGCCATTATTTGTTTTAATAAATTTGGTTTATATCGTAAACTACTTTACGTTTGTGTTGAAAATGTAGAATCAGACATGAAAAAGCTAACACAATTGCTGGTAACATTACTTCTTACCATTCTTACAGGTGCGGCTTTTGGCCAAACTGTAATAAGCGGTAAAGTATATTCTAAAAAACAACCTTTACCGGGCATCAGTATTACATTAAAAGATACTTACGATGGTACCACCAGCGATTCGTCTGGTGTTTTTAAGTTCACGACTACCGAAAAAGGGGAGTTGCTTTTAACAGTTACTGGTATCGGCTTCAAACCCTTCGAACAAAAATTGACCTTACCTTCTGCACAACCTATTGTTCTCGATATAAATCTGAAAGAAGATGTAACAGAATTGAATGCAGTAATACTCAGTGCAGGAACATTTGAAGCTGGTGATAAA
>Ga0247740_1001164_pt1 | contig 11572 bp, 11 predicted proteins | sample UWRJL148409B2_FD_180942 | JGI IMG/M metagenome (GOLD analysis project Ga0247740, IMG submission 180942) | Plant litter microbial communities from Arlington Agricultural Research Station in Wisconsin, United States - UWRJ-L148-409B-2 | ecosystem: Environmental > Terrestrial > Plant litter >...
GTCGAAGAGTACGATTTGTACGTGCACCGCGGGCAAGGCGGGACGATCGACGTCGAATTCAGCGATCCGGTGTCGGTGCTCCTCCCGAGCACCTTCGCCAAGCTCTCGGAGGGCCAACAGGTGTTTTTGCTGGCGCGGGTGATGGCCAATATTTCCCGCAACCTGCAGGCAATCGACAAGCTGTCGGCGGACGCGGTGGCGCTGCTCTTGGCCGCCGCTGCGCGCACGGTCGACGGGGCCTTCGGCGCGGGCCTGGCGGAAGAAGAGTTCCTGAACAATCATGCACGTCGCGTCTCGCGTTCGCTGCCCTGGCTCGGCCGCGGCGCGGTGGAGGAAGCCGCGCGCGCGTACGTCGCGGCCCCGCGCCTGGATCCCGCCGAGTGGCTGTTCCGCGCTCGACTGGGCGCGCAGCGCGCGGCGCTGATCGTGGCCGACGACCTACCCGGCAGCGTTGCGTTGCTGCGTCAAACGGAGGGCGATCTCGCGGGGCTCACCGGCGCGCCCTTGGCCCAAGGCATGCGCAGCGTGCATGATCTGCTGCGCTTCTGGGTGAGTGATGCGGCGCTGGCCGCACGGCGCAAGCTCGGTACTCTGTGAATCAGTACGGGCTGCCCGTGCGCTCGGCGAGCAGCCCTTCGAGCGAGTTCCACAGGGCGCGCACGCTCTGAAAGCGGTCGTCCGGCTCGATCGCCAGCGCTTTCTCGGCCCACACGTCGATCGCCCGGGGCAGACTCGGGCGAAGCGCGTGCAGGCTCGGGCGGTCGCCCTTCATGGCCCAACTGCACACTTGCAGGACGTCGCCCTTCGGTCCGGGCGTGCGCCCGCTGAGTGCGCGAAACACCAGGACCCCGAGCGAATACACGTCGATGCGGTGGTCGAGGATGCGCGAGATGCCCTTCCAAGCTTCGGGTGAAATGTAGCTGGGCGTTCCGGCCACCATGCCATCGGCGGTCAACGCGCTCGCGTCCAGCATTTTGGCCAAACCGAAGTCGAGCAGGCGCACCCCTCCGCCGCGCGCCGCATCGACGATGAAGACGTTGCTCGGCTTGAGGTCGCGATGAACGATGCCCTGGCGATGCGCGGCCTCCAAGGTGTCGACGATCGGTCGCATCAGCTCCAAGAGCTTCGGCTTCTTCAGCCGGCCGCCGACGCGTTCGGCCTCGCCCAGGTAGGCCTCGAAGTCTTTGCCGACCAGGACTTCCATCACCAGGTACAGGCTGCCGTCTTGGGCGGTGTTCAGGCCATGAACGTAAACCGCGCTGGTGCCGCGTAGGCGGGCCATGGCCGTGGCCTCGCGTTCGATGCGCCGGCAGTAGTCCGGATCGAGCGATTTCCCGTGGCCCAGAAACTTGAGCGCGACCTCGTCCCGAGTCTCCAAATCACGAGCCCGGAACACGATGCCATGCGCGCCCGCGCCCAGCTTTTCCAAGATCCGGTAACGGTTGTTGACGACATCACCGGGTCCGAGAGCCATGCAATGATCGGGGAGTTTAGCCCAAGACCGTACTCTCCGCCTATCGCTTGTGCCAGACTCGGCGCGCGCAACCACTCACATGCATTTCAAAGCTCTCCTTGGTCGTCCGGTAACGCTGTCGGTGCGGCGCTTCACACCGTCCGGCGCATTTTTGGGTGATCCGGCCGATCCTTCGCCGGAGGCACCGTGTTTGCTCTTGATCGGCAGCGAGATACCGCTCGGCGCGCAAGTCGGTGACGAGCTCGACGTGTTCGTTTACCTCGACTCGGAGGACCGGCCGCTCGCGACCACGCGGACACCCAAGTTGAGCCTGGGTGAGGTCGCGTTCCTGCGTGTGACCAGCTGCACGAGCTTCGGCGCCTTCGTGGATTGGGGACTGGCCAAGGACCTGCTGGTGCCGTTCAAGGAGCAAACCCGAGAGCTGCACGTCGGGTCGCGGGAGCCCATCGGCGTCTATTTGGACGATTCGGGCCGCCTGGCGGGCACGATGCGCGTCGCGGAACTGCTCGATCTCGATTCCGCCGATTTCGTCGAGGACCAATGGGTCGAGGGCGAGGCATGGCGCAACGACCCGGACGTGGGTCTATTCGCGATCCTCGAACGGCGCTATTTGGGCATGGTGCCGGCGTCGGAGCCGCACCGTTTGACACGTGGGCAGGCGGCGCGTTTTCGCGTGAGCCACCTGCATAGCGACGGCAAAGTCGAGCTGTCACTGCGTGCCCACGCCCATGAAGAGCTCGAGAATGACGCCGAGACCGTGCTCCGCATCATCGCCAAGCCGGGCACGCCTTTGGTCGGTGACCACTCGTCCCCCGAGCAACTACGAGAAGTGTTCGGCCTGAGTAAAAAGGCGTTCAAGCGCGCCGCGGGGCGCCTGCTGAAGGCGGGCTTGGTCACGCTCGACGGTCAGGGCTGCCTGATCAAGTCCCCGGCCAAGGACTGACCTCTGGCCTCACGGCCGCGGTTGGCGAAAGCACCAAACCATTTGGCCGGGCCCGTTGCTGGTCGCGGAAGCCATTTCCCAGCCGCGCATGCCGGCGGCATTCGCCTTGAAGCTCACTTCGTCGACGTTTGCCGCCTCGACGCAGAAGTAGGACCAGCGCTGCTCGACTACCGCCGCCGCCTCTGCCTTGGGTACGCCGTAGCGTGAAGCGCCTGCGACGCAGCCCACGATGAACGAAAGCGAGACACTGAGCCCAATCAAAAATCCGCGCATTGGCGCATCTCGAACTAGCTACGCGCGGGCGGCCAGGAGTTTTTGCGGCAGGGGCAGGGCTCGGATTCTTTGCACCGGATTGTCACTCGTTCCTCTTGCATCTTGCCGCCCCGCTGAGGTAGACCCGGCGCGCCAGTTGGGACCTGATCGGCTTCGCGGCCGACCCCTGGTGATACGGAAACGAGACACACGGCAAGTGCCGCCGACGTGGCGGAATTGGCAGACGCACGTGGTTCAGGTCCACGCGATCGCAAGGTCGTGGGGGTTCAAGTCCCTCCGTCGGCACTTCGAAGCGAAATGCAGAAGGCCGAGCAGGTTCAAACCGGCTCGGCCTTCTGGCTTTTGTGCGCTGGAGCGAGGGCTCAGCGAGCGCGCTTCTCGCCGCCTGGGGGCGGCAAGGGCGGCGGCATGCTCGCACCACCTGCGCTCGAACCGGGGCGAGGCAGGGGCGGCGGAGCTCCGACGGAGCCGCGACGCGTGCCACCGCTGGGCGGCGGGAGGGGCGAGGGGTTGGGCGGCGGACGCAGCGAGGGGTGCGCCTGCTCGTAGCGGTGACGCTCTTCGAACAGCACGACCTTGATCAGCGAGTCGACGTCGGCGTCGCGAATCACGGGGTCGTTGATGTCGATGCTGGGGTCCAAGAGCTCGATGAGGGCCAGCAGGGCGCTCGACATTTGAGCCGGGTTCGGGAACGACTCGCGGATACAGAGCTCGCGTGCTTCGTCCGTCGAAGCACTCAACAGCTCGGCGTACATCGACTCGATCGAGAGTAGCACGGGCGTGGTGAGCGCTTCGTGATGGGGAGGCAAGCGGCTGATGCCGGCGAGCTTCTCCAGCACCCGGCGGCGCGCCTCTTCTTCTGGGGCCGGCCGCTGAGCGTTCTCGATCAACTTATCGACGTCATCTTCGGCGGCGGCCATTTCCGCCAGGCTGTCTTCTTGTTTACGCGGGGGGCCGCTGGGGGGCTTCGGCGGCGGCACCGACTTACGAGTTTCGGCGACCACCTCCTCTTTTGCCGATGCGGACGCCGGCGCGGGCGGCGGCGGCGGCGAAGAGGGGCGATTGGCCGGGCCCGCGGGCGTCGGCGTGGACGGCGGCTTGGCTTCGACCGCGGGCGGAACTGCGAGGAAACCGGCGGGCTTGGCCACTCGCTCGACGACGACCGACTTCCACACGTGCTCGAGCGGCACGTAGCCGACGATCTGCTGCAGCGATACGCTGTCGAGCAGTGCTTCTTCGGTCAGCGGCTTGCGCTCGCGACCGAGCTTCAGCGCATGCGCCACCAGCTTTTGCAGCTCCTTGTGCGGCAAGCGCGTGGACAACATCTCGAAGGTGATGCCGTCGGCGATATCCGCGAGCGAGATCAGGTCCTCGCGCAGCGCGTTTTCGAGCGTGAAGGTCATGCGGCCAATCGCGCGTTCGCGGTTGGCTTCCGCGTTCAGCGTCGACCAAAACTCGTCTTCGACCAGGAACGACCACAGACGCGGACCTTCGAGGTAACGCACGCGGTCATCGGCCGGGAACAGCTCCAAGATCGCGGCCGCGTCGGTCAGGCCTTCTTCGATCGCGATGCGCAGATCTTCGGCGCCCGAGGTGGTCGACTTTTTGATCGCGATTTTTTGGTGCACGCCGGCGGCTTTGACCAAAATCTCGGCGCGCAAGTCGGTGGCCGATTCTAGCGCCACCATCAGGTCGAGAGGTTTGAAGTGCCTCAAGAAATCATCGGCAGTGCGGAAGCCTTGAGCCAGCGCATGGGCGAGGGCTTGAGAGAGAAAGCGTTCAGCTCCAGTCTTCAGGGAGGACTTGAAAGCAAAGGCGGTGTCGGTCGAGGTTTTCCCCATGGGTGGTGGGGCATCGTAAGGGCATTTGCGTGCCTTACATCAGACCTTTTTGTAGGTCTTGCGTGATCTACCCCTGCTAGAACTTTGCGCGCTGAGTCCATGAATGCGCGCGGCTGCTTCGGCGGCGGCGTCATCCAAGCGCGCGAGTGCTTGGCGGTGCTGCGCCGCGGGTAACCGAGTGCCCACGAACAGCTCGTTCGGGCGGATCGAAAGCGCGCGAGCCAGCTTGGCAACGAGCGCGGGATCGAGTTGAGCGGCCGCGTTGAGGAGGAGATTGCCGTCCAGGGCGAGCGCCAGGGGCGCCGAAGAGGTGCGTTTTGGCATGACGAGGCTCCCTGCACTGCGAAGCGTGTGCCACATGAAAACGCGGCAAATCCTGCAGGGAGCGGTCCCGAAATGAGATATTTGTCTCGACTTCGATGTCTCGCTCACGAAAGAGCGCGCGGCGGGCGGCCACTTTTGGGCGGTCTTTGGCCGGTCCGGCGCTTGTCTCGGTTCGTCCATCGCGAGTCGGCTATCCTCTCGGCTCGTGAGCTCCGACAGCATCCCCAAGTCCGGCGGTTCCGCGGGCGTCGCCCTGACGGCGATGCAGGTGGACGTCAGCACACGGCTCGGTGCGCATGCGCCGGCAACCGCGACCGGCTTTCCGACTCTAGACCGCATGCTCCACGGAGGGCTGCGCAGCGGCACCGTGCTCGGCATCGCAGGGGCACCTGGTATTGGGCGCACGGCATTCGCGCTGCTGATCGGCTACATGGCGGCCCGGGCCAAGGCCGGAGTCGTGTTCGCCAGTGCGGCGCTGGATGCCACCGAGGTCATGGCTCGACTCGCGGCGCGCGCGCTGTACCGAGAATATCCCGAAATGCACGCGCCCTACGGCATGATTTGGTCGGGTCAGGCCTGGCAGAACGCGGCCACCCACCGTGCGGTCTCGGACTCTCTGGAAACCGTCGTCAAAAAGGTGGGAGCGCAGCTTCACCTGTACCGCGCGAGCGCGCTCGAATCGACCCACTCGCTCAGCGAGTGCGCGGCCCAGCAGTGGTCGCGCCACGAACGCGCGGTGCTCGTCGTCGACGATATCGAGGCCTTCTCGGCCAGTGGCGGGAGCTCGCCCTCGCAAGCCGCCGCTGCCAACGGCAGCTTGGAGGCCCGCGCGATGCACGTCGCATATGATCTGCGACGCATTGCCGAACAAGGCTGCTCGGTGGTGTTCACGACTTTGGCGCGCCATGCGGATTTCGTCGCGCCCGCGGCCACGATCGCGGGACAACTGCGCTTCGTATCAGACGTGCCCGAAGCGGACGGCGCGCGTGCCATGGAGTTCTACGTGTACAAGAATCGCATCGGCGAGACTGGCAGCGTCCCCCTACGTTTCCTTCCTTCGGTCGGCTTGTTCGAAGAGGCGCCGCCCCGTCCGTGACCTCGGCTGAACCGGGCTCGCGCTTCATCCTGCACGCCGACATGGACGCGTTCTACGCGTCGATAGAGCAACGCGACCATCCGGAACTGCGCGGCAAGCCCGTGATTGTTGGCGCGAACTCGCCGCGTGGGGTCGTCTCGGCGGCCTCCTATGAAGCGCGCAAGTACGGCGTGCGCTCGGCCATGCCGGGCTTTCGGGCCCACGCACTGTGCCCGCACGGCATCTTCGTCGCGCCCAACATGGCGCGCTATGCCGAAGTCTCGGAGCACGTGCACGAAGTGTTCGCCGAGTTCACGCCGGAGATCGAGCCGATCGCGCTCGACGAAGCGTTCCTGGACATCAGCGCCTCTCAGCGTTTGTTTGGGGGGCCGCTGCAGCTCGCAACCCGGCTCAAGCAGCGCGTCCGAGAGCGGACCGATCTGACGGTGACCGTGGCCGTGGCCCCCAACAAGCTCGTCGCCAAAATCGCCTGCACGTTGGCCAAACCAAACGGCCTACGCCAAGTCCTGCCCGAAGACGTGCGCGCCCTGCTCGACCCGTTGCCGGTGCGAAGGTTGTGGGGCGTGGGCCCGGTGCTGGCGCAAAAGCTCGGTCGTTTGGGTCTCCAGACCTTGGGTGATTTGGTTCGCTACGACGCTCAGCAACTGGCCCGCGAGCTCGGCGACCGCGCCGCGGAGCTACAGGCACTGGCCGCGGGACACGACACGCGTCCCGTCGTGTCCGACCGCGTCGCCAAATCGATCGGTGAAGAGAGCACGTTCGAGGTCAACGTGCTCGATCGCGAGGTCGTCAGCGCCGCGCTCACTGCCCACGCCGATGAAGTCGCGCGGCGCTTGCGCCGTTCGGGCAACGCTTGCCACACCATCACGCTCAAGATCAAACTCGGTCAGGCGCGCACTCGACGAGCCGCGCGCATCCCCGGTGAAGAGGGCGACGAGCCCGTCTATCCGCTGCTCACGCGCGCCAAGACACTACGCGCAGCCACCGACGACGGCCGCGTCATCCGTGAGGTCGTGCTCGACCTCTGGGACGCGGCCAAGATCGGCGAGCCTGTACGCCTGCTCGGCGTGTCGGTCTCTCAGCTGAGCGCGGCCGGGCAAACGCAGCTCGACCTGTTCACGGAGAGCACGAGGCCGCAGCGGCAACTCGGAGCGGCGCTGGACGCAATACGCGAGCGTTTCGGACGCAATGCGATCGGCCCCGCCGTCGGCCGCTTCGAAAAAGTGACGCCCGCGATGCGAAAAAAACGCGGCGAGTGAGCCGAGCGCGGCCGCCGCCGCGTTGCTCGAGCCCGCGCCGAAAAAGTGAGTGATCCTCATCATTTATGTCACAATTTGTGCCAGGCGCGAAAGCTGCGAGCGGCACCTACGGCCCGCTACAATGTAGTTCGGGCGGAAAAACGGCTCCGTCACATGATTGCAATGAGAATCAAGGAGTTGTAATAGGCCTGACACCATGACACGAAAGTCGGGGTCCATGGCGGTGGGTGTAAGTTCAACGAACTCACCCAGCTTAAATTGCTTAATTATTCTTAGTACTTAGCTGGTTTTTAGCGTAGCGCGCCAAAGTGGCACGCCACGTGCTTAAAGGCCAGCGGGCGGCTCCGCCCATGTGACTGTGACTAACCTAGGTTATTCGGAGGAATGGATATGAAGAAGCTAACTGGCTTGCTAGCAGTGGTCGCGCTCGGCGCGGGCATCGCTTTGGTGGGATGCGGCAGTGACGACGACTCGAGCGGCGGCACGGGTGGTTCGTCCGGCTCGGCTGGCAAGGCCGGCTCGGCTGGCAAAGGCGGCGGCGCTGGCAAGTCCGGCGGCGGCGGCGAAGCCGGCGATATCGTCTCGGCTGGCGCTCCGGGCGCTGGTGCGGGCGGCGCTGCGGGTGAGTCCGCTGGTGGCGCAGGCGGCGAGGGTGGCGATGCCCCCGTTGCTGGTGCGGCTGGTGCCCCGGAAGCGTTCGCTGGCGCTGCCGGCGGCGTCTGAGACGCTCGTTCTTGAGCCCGGTGCGTACGCGCCGGGCTGAGGAACAAAATTTTCGCTAGTGCAACGGCGCGGTAGGTACCGGACCTCCCGCGCCGTTGTTATTTGTGGCCTCTGGGTTTGATGCGCGCGGAACGAGCGCGCTAAGCTGCCCCGGACATGATCTGTGCGAAGCGAGTGAACGTGAACGCGACTCGCGTCCGAGTGCTGGGCGCACTGCTCGCAGCGGCCTCGGCTAGCGGCTGTGCCGGCCGCTTCGATCCAGCGAACTTCCAAGGCACGCGTGAAGAGCGGCGCGCCGAACCGGAGGCGCTGGTCGAGCTCGCCGCGCGCACGAACGAGCTGGAAATCCTCGGTACGGTGCGCGATCGCTGCACGTTCACCCCCGGCTTCCGCCGGCTCGACGGCGAAGTACTGAGCGATCTGGACTGCTCGAACGAGCGGCTGACGACTGCGCTGCGTGAATCCGCCGCGAGCGCGGGCGGTGAGGCCTTGGTCGGACTTCGTTGCGCCTCGCGAAGCGTGGGCGCGAGGCAACCCGCGAGCCGGGAGCTGAATTGCGTCGCTGAAGTCGCGCGCTATCGCGTTGGGACATTGGCAAGCCCTCGGCCTCTGAGCGCGCCTCGCTCGGTGCCGCCCGGCAGGCCCGCGCCGAGCGCCCGCGACGTGAAGCGCATCGATCAGCCCGACGCTTCGCTCGGGTTTCGCATCTGCTTGCACTTCGAGCCGGTAGTTTCGACCTTCGAGCGCCCTGCGCGCGACAGCGCAGACGTGCACGAGCTCGCGGTCCTGCCGCTCTCCCACACGCGGCTGGGCGATCTCGCGGCCAGCTGCAAAGACGACTGCGACGAACGCGCGCTCCGCCACGGCGTATTGATCGCGGCCGGTCGCTTGGGAGCTCCCGACGTGGTCGGGGTGCGCTGTTTTCGCTCGGCCCGCGGCAACTCGTGCGTGGGGACTCTGGCCGCGCCCGAACGCGCTGAGTAGCTGGTCAGAGCGCGGCAGCCGCGTTCGACGCGGGCGTCAGCGCCGGACGCGACAATTCACGGCTTCGCGCGTAGATTCTGGCAAACTCCGCCCGACCGCCCATGGACATCCTGCTTCTGCGTCACGGCGAGAGTGAAGGCAACGCGCAAGGCCGCATGCAAGGCCGACGCGACTACCCGCTCAGCGCACTCGGCCGCGAGCAAGCCGCACGTGCCGCCGCGTTCATCTCTAGCCACGGCTTGCCGCTGAACGCGGTGTACTGCTCGCCTTTGAAGCGCGCCTTCGAGACCGCGAGCATCGTGGCCGAAAGCGGTGTTCGCCCCGAGCCCGTGGTCGACGAGGATTTGCCGGAGATCGCCGCGGGCTCGTTGGAAGGGCTGAACGAAGGCGAGATCCGAGCGGCGTATCCCGACTTCATGCACCGACCGCTGAGCGAGACCGGGGACTTTTCGACGTTTGGTGGCGAAAGCAACGCCGACGTGCAAGCCCGGCTCACGCGCTTGATGGCGCGCCTCGAAGCGCGTCATCGTGAAGGGCAAGAGCGCGTGCTCTTGGTCGGGCACGGCGGCTTCCATTATCAGCTGGTCAAGGCACTGTTGTGTGAGCCGATCCCGCGGGTGTGCATCCTGAAGTTCGGCAACTGCACGGTATCCATGGTGCGCATGCGCGAGCGGCGGGGGCTGTACATGGGGGAGCTCGTGTTCCACGTGCCGGTCGAGCTCATGGGTGGCGCGCCCTCAGCCGAGGGCGCCGGGCGCATGTTCGGGTGAGCGCGATTAGCCTGCGTTTTGCCGCGGGAACGCTCGAACTGCGCGGCAGCTTGCCGGACGGGCTGAGCCTCGCCCCGCACGCGACTTGGGACGCGCGTAGCCGCTGCTTTCGCGCGCCGGCATTGGCCTACGCCGACCTCGTGCGGCTATTGCACCGCGAGGGGGTCACGTACGAAGACCAAGCGCGCGCGTACGCCGAACTCGAGCGCGGCCTGAGCGTGCAGCGTGAACCACGGCCCTTCCAGAGCGAAGCGCTCAGCGCGTGGCGCGAGGCCAAGGGCCGAGGAGTCGTGGTGCTGCCCACGGGCGCCGGCAAGAGCCACGTCGCGCTGCTCGCCATCGACGACAAAAGGCGGAGCGCGTTGGTCGTCGCGCCCACGCTGGACCTGGTGCGGCAATGGTACGATCTCCTGCGCACGAGCTTCGCCTGCGAGGTCGGCATCGTGGGCGGAGGGTCGTACGAGCTCAAGCCGCTCACGGTGACGACGTACGACTCGGCGTGCCTGCACATGGATCACTTCGGCGCGCGCTTCGGTTTGATCGTGTTCGACGAATGTCATCACCTGCCGGGGCCGAGCTACGCGCTGGCCGCGGAGCTGTGCCTGGCGCCGTTCCGACTCGGCCTGAGCGCGACTCCCGAACGTGCGGACGGGCAAGACGCCAAGCTGCTGCGGTTGATCGGTCCCACCGTGTACCGCAAGGACATCGTGGAGATGACCGGTCCGTACCTGGCGGAGTACGAGACGGTGCGCGTGGAGGTCGACCTGAGCGCGGAAGAACGCGCCGAGTACGAGCTCGAACGCGCCATTTATCTGGACTTCGTGCGCAGCCAAGGCATCCGTATGGGTACCCCGCGCGGCTGGAGCGACTTCATCATGCGCTCGGCGCGCACGGCCCCCGGGCAACGCGCGATGCGCGCTTACCGGCGGCAGCGCGAACTCTCCCTCGGCGCGCAGGCCAAGCTCGAATACATCGAGCGCCTGCTCGAGGCGCACCGCGACGAGAAAGCCTTGATTTTCACGCAAGACAACGCGACCGCGTACGCCATCTCCAAGCGTTTCTTGATCCCGATCATCACTCACCAGACCAAGATCAAGGAACGTAGCGAAATCTTGGAGCGCTTCGCGGACGGTCGTTACCGAGCGATCGCCACCTCCAAAGTGCTGAACGAGGGCGTAGACGTGCCCGACGCGAGCGTCGCGATCGTCATCAGTGGCAGCGGCTCCGTGCGCGAGCACGTGCAGCGCCTGGGGCGAATTCTGCGCAGAAAAGGCGACAAATTCGCGACGCTATACGAGCTCGTCTCGCGCAAGACGGGCGAGGTGTACACGAGTGACAGGCGGCGTGAGCACGCCGCCTACGGAGGCGGCTGAGCCGTGATCGGTCCCGATCTGGTCCGCGTCAGGCGGAAGAACGGAACGCTGTCGTTGGCCAAACCAACGGCGGACGCCACGCTACGCGCGCGTGCCCTGGCCGAACAAATCTTGCTCGTGCTCGCGGGGACCGTGAACGAGACGCGCCTCGTCGTCGAAGAGGCGCTGAACGAACTCGAGAGTGCCCCCCAAGAAAAAAAGCTACTCTCGGCCCTACGCAAGTTGGCGCTCGACGACAGCGTGTTCGACGGCAACGCGGCGCTAGACGCGCCAGCCCTACGTCGAGAAGTGTTCTCGCGCGCGGCCATCGCGCGGCAAAATCTCGCCATTGGCGCGCGCTTCGAGCGTGATTTGGTGCTCGCCGAAAGCGCGGCGGCCCTCGGTCTCGACGTCGAGTCGCTGGAAGGCGGCCTGTATTCGGACTTGCGAAGCGCCGAGCGCCTACTCAAACCCCCGCCGTATGACGCAGACGGCCTGCTCGCGCGGCACGCGCGGGCCGAGGTGCAAGCGGT
>Ga0247740_1001165_pt1 | contig 11570 bp, 6 predicted proteins | sample UWRJL148409B2_FD_180942 | JGI IMG/M metagenome (GOLD analysis project Ga0247740, IMG submission 180942) | Plant litter microbial communities from Arlington Agricultural Research Station in Wisconsin, United States - UWRJ-L148-409B-2 | ecosystem: Environmental > Terrestrial > Plant litter >...
AAAGGTTGCATCGGCTCTTATTTCCAGGTTGATTGGTGTGGCATTTACACCGGCACCTGCTTCAATTAATAATTGTTCACTTTTAAAATATTCGTATGATTCGTACATCCAGCTATCGCTGCCAAAATCGTTTCTTCCAAAATTGTTTTTGATTTGAGCAACAGCGTTTATTACCGTACCCTGTGTTATATTATTGCCCTGCAACGTACGTATTACAGAAGTTTGTGCGGTACCTGCAGCTACTAAAGCGATATTCATATTTCTGCGGCTGGTGTATCCGCTAAAGTCGCTATAGCTGCCATCATCAATGGATGAGATATTGATAATACGGCCCGGCCAGAATTCAATACCATTAGGATCCAGCAGGTTTAGTTCATTAAATCCTGCTGTTAGTGTTACTGTTTGTGTAGTACAAATAGTAGTAGCATCTTTTGATTCAGATTTTGCACCGGCATTTTCCCTGGCCCCATTCAAAGAGCCATCGAACACTACCACTTCCCTGGTTACACCATCTCTTACTGTGCGCCTGTTAGCAGCAACACTTGTGCCGCCCCCTGTAATTGGTTTTACCACTTTACCTTTAAAGGTAGAAGGCTTTAGCCTGGAAAGTGCCAGGTTGCTGATTGTCTTTTTTTTCTTAATAGTAATGTCTTGTGAAAAACTTACTGTGGTACACAACAGTGCTCCCAGGAGTAACATGCTTTTTATTTTCATACTAAATAGTTTTTGCGGTTAATGAAATGTGTTAATGATTTTGAGAAGATAAAATTGCGGCGGTTTCGCAGGTATTTCTATACCTGAAATGCAGCAATTTGATAGTAAAAAAATACCTGAACTCAGGTAGAAACTGGCCCGCTATTATAGTTACCTTCAAACAAATTATAACCTCATGTCCTGCTTTTTATACAGGTGTTCTATAAGATCCCACACATTCATAAAATGGCTGTTGCTACTAGTATTACCCATTTTATTTTCCACTACTGCCATCGGGCAAAAGATGAATGTAGATAGCCTTCAAAAAGTAATTGCCACAACGACGAATGATTCTATCCGTATAATGACTATGCGCAACCTGGCTAAATATTACCTGCTGCATGAACTGAAAGAGAAAGAAGGATTTGATTGGCTTGACAAAGCAGAAACAGAAGCCCGCTCAAAAAAATTCTATGTGGGTATTTCCAGTGTATTATTACTGAGGGCTAATTATGCTTTTCAGCATAACCAGCTCGGCCAGGGAATAGCTTATAGCAAAGAACAGATAAGCATGGCTGCCAACATTGAAGATAGCGTAACACGTAAGCGAACTTTAATGACCGCTTATGGTAATATGGCAGGTATATTCAGCAACAATGGAGACTACACTACCGCCATTGATTATTATTTAAGAAGCCTTTTCATTATGGAAAGCATGGAGAAAGATCCTACAGCCATCTGTGTGCTTTATGTAAATATTACTTACATGTACAACCTGACTGAGCAATATGCCTTGGCAGAAAAATACCTGGCCATTGCACATCCTTATCTTCCTTATGCAAGACCTGATCTGCACACCAATTTCTGGTCGGAGAAAATTACACTGGCAAAAGCAAAGAAAGATGCTGGTGCGATAAGAGCCTGTATCGATTCGGTGGAGAAAGTACTAGCTACCATTAAATTCAGTAAAAAACAGGAGATAGATGCCAGGTCGCTTTTACTGGAAATGAAAGCAGACTATATATCTACTTATCAAAAAGATTATGCAGGGGCTATAAAAATTTTTGAACAAAGAATAGTACTGGAAAAAGAAATGGGCAGTATTCCCGGGCAATATGCCTGTATGAAAAGCATTGGAGAGCTATACTTTAAAATGGGCGATTACGCCAAAGCAGCCGGTATTCTGGAAGACACATACCAATTAAGCACAAGAGATTCTGTAATGGGTACTGCTTTCAGCACCGCCAAACTTCTATCCGAAGTGTATGATAAAACAAATGATAAAGCAAAAGCATATAACTACCTGCTAAAAGCTTATGAATTGAATGAGCAGCAGTCGTCGGAGAAAAAATTAAAGTCCTTAACTTTCCTGGAAGCCAATTACCAGGGTGAAAAAAAAGAAAAAGAAATTACGGCACTTACTTTATCCAATACACAAAAAGAACTGGCAGTTGTAAAACGGAACCGCTTTTTGGTTATTGGCGGTGTGGCTGCTGTAACCATAATGGTATTGCTTGGGTTGATGTACCGTAATACCAAAAACAAACAAATTATTGCAGAAAAAGAACATAAAATAAAGACAGACCAGGTAAAATTTTTAGAGCGTCAGCAACAGGTTATTTCTTTACAAAGCATGGTGAACGGACAGGAAACAGAACGTACCCGCATAGCTAAAGATTTACACGATGGATTGGGAGGATTATTCAGTACGGTGAAAATGTATTTCAGCACATTGCAGCATGAACAAGCCAGCTTAAAAGGAAACGAATTATTTGGAAAGAGTTATGAACTGATTGATACTGCCAGTGAGGAAGTACGCCGCATAGCACATAATATGATGCCTGAAGTATTGATGAAACTGGGATTAATTCCTGCTATACAGGATATGTGCAGCAATATCAGTGCAGGCAAGCTTATACAAGTTAAACTTCAATCCTATGGAATGGAGAGCCGCCTGAATGCCTCCACAGAAATAATGCTGTACCGTATAATACAGGAACTTTTAAATAATATTATTAAACATGCGAAAGCTACCGAAGCTATAGTGCAATTTAACAGGGATGGCAACCGGCTGATGGTAACAGTAGAAGATAATGGCCGTGGATTTAACTTGCAGGAAGTGGACGATAAAAATCACATAGGTTTAGAAACTATCAAAAGCAGGGTTAGCTACCTGAATGGAAATATATCCATAGATTCACAGCAGGAAGTGGGAACTACAGTGATGATGGAATTTTTACTTAATGAAACAGCATGATTTCAATACTGATTATAGATGATCACCCACTAGTGGCTGGTGGCATACAGATGATGCTGAAAGATGCTGCGCACTTAACCATTAGCGGCACTGCAAAAAATGGAGCGGAAGCATTAGAAATATTACAAACTACCGAACCAGAAATTATTCTACTCGACATCAGCTTGCCGGATATGGATGGCCTGCAACTCTGCGATAAAATTCGGGTAAAAAACAAGTACAGTAAAATATTGGGGCTTACTTCTGCCAACGATCCATCCATTATTACGCAATTGCTACACCGCGGTGCCAACGGTTATTTATTAAAAAACATGGAGCGGAGTGAATTACTGGAAGCTATAGATAAAGTGCTCGACGGAAAGATATTTTTAAGTAAAGCAGCCAATGAAAAAGTATTGGAACAATATTCTTCTGTTTCCAATGCTATTAATGCTGTACCCGTATTAACAAGAAGAGAAAAAGAAATACTGCAATTACTGGAGCAGGGGCTCAACGGGCCGCAAATTGCGGAAAAACTATTTCTCAGTCCTTTTACTATTGAAACGCATCGAAAGAATCTGATGCAGAAGATGAATGTAAATTCTACCCAGCAGTTATTGAAAGTGGCGAGAGAGCAAAAGTTGCTGTAACTCTTAGACAAAAAAAATCCCTGACTTACAAAGTATGCCAGGGATTTTAAAGTTCTTTCAAAATAAAAAGCTATTGCTTAATTATTTTTTGGTTCACTATAGCTCCATTCTCTTGTTGATACTGCAGGAAATACATTCCGTTTGTATAACCAGCCATACTCATAGTTGTACTTAGTGATGTAATTGTTTGCTGTTGCAATAATTTTCCATCCATACTATATAAACGGAGGGTTCCATTTTGTTTAAGTCCGCTGATAGTTACAACATTCTGCACCGGGTTAGGAAACACCGTCATTTTTATTTGTAGCTGACTGCTTAGCCTGATTACAGGTGAAAGAGTAAACTTGCCATCTATATCCACCGACCTGAGGCGATAGAATACAACTGATTTAGTATTGAAAATATTTATATCAGTATAAGAATAGGATGAACTACCGGGTTGTATTGTACCAATTGCTACAAAATTTTGTCCATCACCACTACGTTGCAGTTCAAAATGTGAAACGTTTACTTCGTTAGCTGTGAGCCATTGCAGTTGTGCGTTATTGCTTTGTTTGTTACCAGAAAAAGAAACTAAACTTAATGGAAGCACTCCCCCAAAACTAAGAGTAACCTGCCCTGTACCCGGCTCATTATAATTCTCAAACCATCCATTAATAATGGTCGTTGCGAATGTACCGGTCAATGCACTTGCATTAATTATGGTAATTGAATTTCCAACAGCAGGACTAAATCCATTCGTAACGTTCAATCTTGCATTGGACAAGGTTAACATTCCACTAACGTTAAGCACATCAAATGTTCCGGCTGTAATACCATTTGCCTCTATCATCAAACTTCCATTGCCAAGATCAAAATTTCCTGTTACGCTTAATGTGCCGGGACTTAATCCTGGTTGAATTGAGGAACCAGTTGTATTACTAAAACCACCGTTCTGTACGATTGTTCCAATTCCTTTAACGATTCCGTTATTTGTAAATGATGCTCCTGGATTATTATTCAGCACAGCTGCCCCCGTTTGCAATGAAAAGGTTCCATTGTTTGTAATAGTATTATTATTATTTACAGTTCCACTATTAACAATGCTTGCTCCATTTGTAAGGGTAATATCACCTGTAATACTATTGGTAATTACAGCATTCGAACTATTGGTAATGCTACCCATGATGCTAAGTAATCCGGAAGTGCCTGTTTGAATAAGACCACCACTATTGTTTTGCAAATTCGAATTGGTGCTAACACCAACACCGGAAATATTATTTCCAAAATTGATTGTTCCTGTGTTTACTAGATTTGAAGAACCGGCTGCATTAAAGATTCCATCCGGGATGGGGCTTCCGCTAACAGCAAGATTAATTGTTCCTGCATTATTAAATGCAGAAGTGTTGCCCTCGATACGAATGCCAGCACTTGCAGCATCCGTGATGTTGTTGATATGAATAGTTCCGCTACTGCCATTCTGAAACAGCCCTCCGGATTGAACATGAATTCCATTGCCATTAATTGGATTGGCAATACCAATTGTTATTGTAGCATTGTTGGCAAACTTGCTCGATGCATCTGACACCCTGATCCCTTCTTCATTCAGTGTACTACCGATCCTTATAATACCTCCGGTATTATTATTCATTTCACTTCCACCCAATATGTATATCCCGTTATTATTAATGCCTGTAAAAAGTTCGCCAATTTTAATTGTTCCGGCATTGTTTATTATAGTTCCACTGCTAATGCTGCTTAATGCATCAAAGCTGGTTACATTATCTATCTCTATTGTAGAACCTGTTTGGTTATTTAACAATGCACCGGTTTGAAGAAAAATTCCATCAGCAACAGGGCCCTGATTTCCAATTTTAATAGTACCAGCATTACTAAGAGAAGTATTTGCATTAGCCATCCCTATTGCAGAGCTTGTATTAACCCTGTTTATTTCCACTGTTGCATTGGCCTGGTTAGTAAAAGTAAAAGCACTGCTCAAACTAATTCCTCTCTGTTGAAGAGCCGATATATTTCCTATTTTAATACTGCCTGCATTCATTATACTTCCGGTACCACTCCCTGTAATACCAGAAGAAACAGTGGTTCTGTTTATTTCAACAACTCCTGTACTTTGATTGGTAAATTGCCCTAACCCTACAAACAAACCGATTTGATTTATTGCACTCGTTTTCCCAATTTTCAATGTACCTGCATTTACAAAACTGCTTCCTGCATTGTTTACTGCAAGTCCTCTTCCTTCATTGGCAGTAGCGCTGCTGATATTATCTATCTCTATTAATGCTCCGCTGCTGTTTGTAAATGTGCTGGCAGAAAAAAGACTGATTCCTGATCTTTTTACAGCCGACGAGTTTCCCACTTTTATCGTACCAGTATTAGTAACAGTACTGCTGGTTGCCACAGACATTCCATCAACAGTTGCCACCCCATTTATTTGTATTGTGCCGCCATTGGTAATTGTAGCAGCAGACATATTAATACCAACGGAGCCTGTAATACGATCAATATCTATCAATGCATTTGTATTATTTATCAACTGGCCGCTACCGCTTACTGTAATACCAGAAGCGTTAATTGCTGCTAAATTTCCAATTCTGATAATACCTGAGTTATTTACTTCAGACCCTGCACCGCTAAACTGTATTCCATCAATGGCAGTTATCCTGTTTACTTCTACAATTCCAGGTATTTGATTGATAAATTTTCCACCCGTTGATAGTAACATTCCAATTCTGCTGATAGCAATTGTTTTTCCAATATTAACAGTACCCGAATTTGTAAATGTGCTTGTGCTGGAAACTGAGATACCAATTCCTTCTGCGGCAGCTGTGCTTGTAACATTATCAACATTAACTATTGCAGTATTATTATTTGTAAAAGAGCTACCGGAAAACAAGCTGATCCCAATTTTTGTGATGCCAACAAAATCTCCAAGACTAATCTGACCATTATTAACAACAGTCGTTCCCGAACCTGTTAATGTAATTCCATCGGTAGCAGAACCATTTATACGTAATAATCCACCAGCACCTATAGTAAGATCTGCACCTGCAGAAAGGTTTACACTTAAAGCATTTGCTGTTGTGCCTGTGGGTATAAAAACATTATCACCACCCCCTAACACAACATTCGATGCTCCGTTTGGAACACCACAAGGTGACCAGCCTAAAGGGTTATCCCAATTTCCTGTTCCACCAATCCAGGATTTTGTATGTGTTGTTACTGGCGATACGGATGAAGAAACTGTAAGGTCTGTTCCATTATCTGTCCCTACTATTACAGGATCAGATGATACTACTCTTATTCTATATTGTGTTCCGGCGGTTTGTGCAATAGGAATAGTTGCAGTAATTGTACCGCTTGTTGTTGAATTGATAAAACCTATATCAACCGGCGAACCAAAGCTTCCTGTTACATCACTTAGCTGTGCCGTAAAAGTATTTCCAACATTAAAAGTACCACTACCAGTAAAGGGAACACTTACAGATGACCCGACACAAAATGGACTTCCTGTAATCGTATTTGTAGAAACTGCAAAGCTGCTTGCAAGAAATTCTTGTTGTACTTGTGCATCTGTCAATGCGTTATTATAAACTTTTACTTCGTCAATGGCGCCATTCCAAAAACCATTATTTGTTGCACTCCCAATTCTAAAATCTCCGCCTGCTGGGTTAATTGAAGCGGTAGTTGTAGTTGCAGATAGTACACCATCAAAATACATTTTCCCGATAGCATTAGCATCTCTGGTAATTACTACATGATGCCAGGTATTAATATTGTTAAATGTAAAGCCACTATTTATTAGAACTTGTCCCGGATAATGCAAATAGAAAAAATTACCTGGCCCGGTAATATCAGTATTCAAAACATGCATTCCATATCCATTACCGGCAGTCGCTGTACTATTTCCATTTACTAAAATCGCTGCACTTTGAGAAAGTGAACCTGCCTTTACCCATGCAGAGATAGTCCAATTCTGGTTTTGAGAAATTGCAGTTCCGGTAGTGCCAATAAAATCATCCACCCCATCAAAACTATAAGCACTGTTGGCATTGCCAAAGCGGTCGGTGGTGAGGGTGGCTCCATTGACGGTTCCATTTAATGAACCTGCGGCATCGTTGGCATTACCAGTAAAAGGGTAATAAGCTACAGGAGTTTGCGATTTGCTGAAAAAAGAAATAAGCACAAGGCAGCATAGAAGGACAAGTGATTTCATAACAGTAGTGTTTAATGATTTTAGACCCGAAGTATAAAAATCGGGGCTTTAGATTCAATGGAAGATGCTCCATTTGGATAGATTTTATAAAACCTGTCTGCTAAAACTATAGTTGCCACGAAAACTTAGTAACATTGATAAATGAATAAGTCGTTTTACTTCTGCTATAGATTATATCTTATTCTTCTTTGCAATGGATATACTACGCCTGCAAATAGTCAGACGAGAACAATTGACAGCCTCCGTATTATTACTTTGGCAAATACAACAGCAGCAGAAAGATTGAAGGCATTTGTTTTACTTGGCGAGGAAAGAAACTCACTAAATGCTGACTCATTAAAAAGATACGCCGAAGCAACCCGGAAATTAGCAATAGCATTGCATAGTGATGAAGCATTACTGGATGCAACATTGATGGATGTATCTGTATTTAGTAAAAAAGGGCAAACCGAAAAAGGTTTAAAACTTACAGAGGCAGAGCTTTCCAAAATCTATTCTATTCCCGCATTGCAACATAAGCGAAGAAGATTTTATCTCAGCAAAGGATTTATTTTAAATATTATTAATAAAACAGAAGAAGCCCAGGAGACCTTTTTTACTGCTCTCCAGGAAGCAGAAAAAGAGAATGACATATTTGTACAGGCTACCGCACTGAATGGAGTAGGATGGTCCTATCAAAACCTGGACGATAATAAAACAGCCGTAGAGTGGTATAAAAAAGCTATATCAGTACTTAAAAATGGCAACCTTAAAAGCCGAATGGCAGAAGAACTGATGGCAATACTTCAGTCAAATATCGGCCCTGCTTACTACATGATTTCACAAAAAGAAAATTATAGAAATTTTGCTGACACTGCGCTTTTATACCTTGACTCTGCAATAACTATGTGCCGGCAAAAAGATTTTACCGGCATACTGGCGATAAGCCTTGGTAGTAAAGCCTTATTATTTTCTGAACAAAAGAACAATATTCAAAAAGCCGAAACCTTACTATCAGAAGCCATCATCATCAGAAAAAAAATAGGGCAGCTTTACTTTATTATTACAGATATGGGTAAACTGGGTGAGCTATATTTTAAAATGGGAAACTACACGAAAGGAATTGCGATATGCAAGGATGCTATTTTTCTTGCCGATTCATCTAATATAAAATCAGACATCCTCTATTTATATGATATACTGGCAAAAAATTACAAATCTTCGGGGCACTATAAAGAGTATGGAGATATTCTTAGCCGACAAATGCTAATACGGGACTCTATTAACAAAGCAAACACTGCTTCTTCACTCAATGAAATACAGGTAAAGTATGAGGTTCAAAAGAAAGAAACCCTGATTGCAAAACAAGAATACAACCTGTTTCTCCGTAAACTATTACTATACGGAATCAGCATTATTGCTTTGCTCTCAGCTGTTATAGTTTTTATCAGATTTAATAAGTACAAAAAAAACCAGCGGCAAAAAGTAGTAGCCCTGCTAGAAGAAGAGAAAAAACAAAATGTGGTAGCTGCAAAAGAGGCAGGTGAAAAAGAAAGAAAAAGAATTGCAGCTGAGCTACATGACAATCTTGGTGTACAGGCTAATGCTATTCTACACAACAGTAATTTACTTGGCGAACTAAGTAATAATAATATTGCTATTGTTGCCAACCTCCAGGAAACGGCTAAAGAAATGTTGTTAAACTTACGGGAAACATTATGGGCTATGAAGGCCAATGATATTCCTGCTCCCGAATTATGGCTGCGAATAATAAATTTTATGAAGCAAATGGGCAGGCATTATTCCACTATACACTTTGAAACAAAAGGGTCTGTTCCGGAAAATTTTATTTTAACATCCGCTAAATCGCTTGACATTGTTCTTGTAATTCAGGAGGCAGTAAACAATGCGGTAAAGCATGCCCACGCAAAATCTATTGCTGTATATAGCGAACTTGAGAAAGATCTCTGGATAATCTTCATAAAAGATGATGGCAAAGGTTTTGACCCGGCTGAAGGGTTTGCCAAAACAGACAGTCATGGTTTTGAAAACATGCAGGAACGGGCATTAAATAGCAATTTTAAAATACAATTTAAAAGCAACCCCAATCAAGGATCCTTTGTACAACTCATAATTTCAACCTGATTTATCCAAATGGAGTATGCTGATAATAAAGTAGTGTAATTAATTTTAAATCATGATAAGAGTAGCCATTACTGACGACAAGTTTAATAACAGGAAAATGATTTCCGACAAGCTTTCACAAAATTCAGCTTTTACAATAAGCTTTATTGCCGTGAATGGTGAAGATTTCCTGACAAAGATGAAAGAATTACCTGAAGAACAATATCCCGAAATAGTTTTGATGGATCTCGAAATGCCTGAGATCGATGGCGTTTCTACTATCGGTACTGCTTCATCACTGTACCCTTCAGTAAAATTTGTGGTGCTTACTGTTTTTGATGATGATGATAAGATTTTCAGAGCTATAAAAGCAGGTGCTTGCGGCTATCTGTTAAAAGAAGAAAGCACTAAAGTTGTTTGTGAAATGCTGATAAGCCTTTGGGAAAGCGGCGCAGGTCCCATTTCTCCAAGTATTGCTTATAAGATACTTCAAATGATACAGCAGCAAGATAAAAAAGACTTGCCGGGCCCATTGCCAAATATCTTCAAATTAAGTGAACGGGAAAAAGAGATTCTGATACTATTAAGTCAGGGACTTGAATACAAAGAAATTGGGAGCAAAATTTTTATAAGTTCAAACACTGTAAAAAAGCATTGTATTAGTATTTATCAGAAGTTACATGTGAATAGCAAAGCTCAGGCATTACGTATTGCTTATACAAAGGGACTTATTTAGTTGAAGCTATTAAGTATGGGTTAATAAAACAGCTGCTGCCACACCAGCTGTCTCAGTTCTCAACCTTGTATCTCCCAATGAAACAGGAATAAATTGATGCTGCAATGCCAATTCAATTTCTTTTGGCGTAAAATCGCCTTCGGGGCCTATGCAAATGAGTTTATTGGTCAACTGGTTAATTGCTTTATCTGTTAGCTGGTCTTTCGCAGCATCTATACAATGAGCAATAAAGTTTGAACCCTCTTTATTTTTCCAATCCGATATTTTTTCAAATGCTATGGGTTCATGCAAAACCGGTAGCCATGTTTGCTGGCTTTGCAACATGGCACTAATTACAATGCCCTGCATTCTATCCTGTCTGAATTTTTCTTTCTCCGTTCTTTCGCAGAGCAGGGGAATAATTTCCGATACCCCAATCTCCGTTGCTTTTTCCAGAAACCATTCAAAGCGATTGGCATTCTTCAACAACGAAATTGCGACAGTAACAGACTTTTTTGATTTTTGATTTTTGATTTTTGACTTGACGATAACAGTACAATGTTTCTTATGCTCCTCCATAATTTCACAAGTCAGTAAACTTCCTTTCCCATCTGTAAGATTTAACGGCTCTCCTACTTTCATGCGCAGCACCTGCACCACATGTTTCGATGTTTCTTCATTCAGCACAATTTGTGTTTGTGCATCATCGTATTCGCTGATATAAAAAAATGGAAGTGCCATGCGGGTAAAGTTAGAAGTACAAAGTACGAAGTAGGAATTAAACTACTCCGCTTCTTTTGGAAAATATTCTGAATCAGGGATTTTAAAATACTATTTGTTGACCAGCTCCAGTACTACTATCATCGTCCCTTGCGTCGCACACTTCTGCTGCATGAATTCTATTGGCCATAATGCAGCACCCCGATGTATTTTTCGGGGAGCAGTAACACGGATGAGCAA
>Ga0247740_1001167_pt1 | contig 11548 bp, 16 predicted proteins | sample UWRJL148409B2_FD_180942 | JGI IMG/M metagenome (GOLD analysis project Ga0247740, IMG submission 180942) | Plant litter microbial communities from Arlington Agricultural Research Station in Wisconsin, United States - UWRJ-L148-409B-2 | ecosystem: Environmental > Terrestrial > Plant litter >...
AGGAGCAGCTCGGCAACCGGTTCAAGCACATGGTGACGGACAAGGTGCTATATGGAGGGGATGACTGCTTGAAGCTGGAGTACTTGCAGGGATTGCTTATCATTCTGGCCTGGTACGAGCTATTCAACTTTGGGCCGTGTTGGATCCGAATGGCTAAACGAAATGTAGGAATCAATATCACGGACAATCGAGATTCTTCTCCCAGTACATCATGCTGGCGATCTCCATTGCGGTAGATATGCGACTTGACCGCAAGCCTATCCGCAGCAAACCCACTAAAGATACAAGCAAACGCGATCCCCTCAAGGCGGTTGACCCCGCATCTCAGAACGGGGGCGCAGAGGAGCAGCGCGCGACGGCCGGCATTTTCTATCTATCTTCTACGTAGGTGGCGATGCACCCGATTCTTTTGCAGTGCTTACGCTACACAGTATGTCCAAGCTATTTGACAAGTTGAACCCGTTCCCCTGCTCACACTACATGGAGGAAAGCTACTTGTTGTTAGGGCAAAGGGCCGAATACCGGACCGACAAAGATCTCTACCACGTGATACGGTTGCAGCGCATTATTGAGAACATTGAATCGCTTGCCAAAGAACCCAGCTCGGAGGCGGATGCGCAAGCTGCGTATGTAAGGGTCCGAACTGAGCTAGAAGAGTTCCGGATGTACTTGAGCACCGATGTTAGCGACAGCCGTAAGTCCTTTCACATGCCTGCGATACACACCAACTAACGGTTGTAGATCTGCTCTTCATGCAGTTCCACACTGCAAAGCTCTTCCTATATCAAGTCGCGTTCTTCGAGCGCAACCTTCAACAATCGCCGGCCCTACACTTGAACATCCTCTGTGAAGGTCTTGAAAGCGCAAAATCTTTCCTGGACCTCTACCTCTGGCTCCCTCCCACATCGGAGATGGCTCTGACCAACGCGGAGTGGGTCCAGCTCTCCTTCGGCCTGACACAAGCGGCCAAATTTGCAATCGTGAGCAAGTCGCCAAACGTGGAGACACAGACACGAGAGCTGCGCCAAAGATTGAACATCGAACATGTGTTCCGACATCTGAGTCTGAGAATTGGGGCTCTGGTGGGCCGAGCTGGCGAGCGCAACAAGAACAAGGACATCTTCTTCTACTACGAAACGCGGGTTCGGAAGATACAGACCTGGTACGAGAAGATGTCACGGGCGACCAGCTCCAACAGCCCTGCACCGCCGCAAAAACAAAGCAAGTTGGCCGCCTCGGCGAGTCCTTCGCCGCCAATTCATACTCCATCGCCTTACTCTTCTCACACGCCTGAAGGTGTTCCTCCGCAGCACCATCAAGAACAACAGCAACAACAGTATCAGCAGACTCCCATACCCGCATCCTACTCACATCAACAACTACAACCGCTTGCGTGGACAACGCCTCCAGCACCCATGCCAGGCGACATATACCAAGACCAAACGGCTGCACTTGGCATGATGCCTATGAGCACATATGGAACATACAGCCCGGTCCCTTCGATAGCATTCCCCGACTTGATGAGTGCACCCGGATGGGATACATTGTTTGCGGTGCCGATGGAAGATACGTCGTGGTATATTGATGTCAATCAGACATACAGTGGGACGGCGACAGGGACGGCGAGCCCGCCGAGTACGGATAGCGGGTGGCGAGACCCTGGAGGCTTGTGAGTCAGTTCGAGGTTTCTTTCAAATCCCCGAAGCATATCGCGATGCTGAAGTGGAGGGTTCTGATTTTCGACGTTGGCGGAAAGCCAAACATGGAGCGAAGAAACGCTCAGAGCGAAACGTCGAGCATGAACGGCGGATTGCGGCGCCTTATACATAGCATATGGCATTGCGCACTATACCACAACTGGTAAATCTCTCCATCCTTCCTGTTCGGGGCGCTGCCTCTTTCGGTAATTGTCGGTCGGTCGGACACGGAGATGCATCGGCGCTCCACAACCATACCACACTGTACCGTGTCCGTATGTGCATATACGATTCGTATATGTCGGCACGCGTTCCCCCGGACCGAGCGGTATCGGTCACAATGAGACCCTTGATGGTAACTTGTTGAAAGGAGTATCCTCAAGAGGTGGGGACCCTTGTTGCTATCTCACTACATTTGGCCCGTCCCCCTACTCGCATCGCGTTTCTCGTCCCAACTTACGCTTCATACACCTTCTCCCCAGCATACCACGTCTGCATCACCTTCGCCTTCAACAAACTGCCTGGCTCAAACCGCATATCCACAACCACAAAGTCAGCAGCCTTTCCAACCTCCAAACTGCCAATCCTCTCCTCCGCAAAACACGAATACGCCGCGCCAATTGTCGCCGCACTTACAGCCTCCGCAATGCCCAATTTGAACTCCGCATTCACGGGCGCATCGCCAGCGTCTGGCTGCTTCGCGGATTTCCGCGTAGTCGCAACGTACAGATTGGGAAGCGGTGCGTGAGGTGCCGTTGGTGAATCCGATCCAATCGCAAGCATTGCACCATGGTCTGCAAATTCCTTATATGCGAAGGCCCGCTTGACACGGTCGGGGCCGAGGAGTTTCGACCAGGCGCGGAGGATAGCTGGGTCGGAGTGCACGGGTTGAATCGAAGCTGTTATACCGAGAGCTCCTAGTCTCGCGGCATCGGCGGGTTTCGTGAGTTCTAGATGCTCGATGCGATGGCGTTGGCCTGGCTTCCCTTGCTCTTCAAGCACATTGATGGCGTTGTGGACGGCTTGGTCACCGATTGCATGAAGTGCACATTGTAGACCTGCATCGCAGGCTTTCTTCACGACCGGTGCTAGCATATCGGGTGTCCATATGGGATCTGGAGATGCGGCGTTCGAGGTGTACGGTTCAGCGAGAGCGGCGGTACACGCATCGATTACCCCGTCGCAGATAATTTTGATGCCTGCAATGCGGAGATCCGGACTGGTAGTCGCGTTATATTGACGCGATAGTTCGATGGCACGCTCGACCTGCTTCAGTCGATGTTCTTCGCCGTCGCCGGGGAGTATACACCAGTGCGCTGCTACTCGCATGGGTAATTTTCCAGCCTCATGTTCTCGCAGCGCGAGAAGAGCTTCCCAAGCGTTCTCATCCATGGCCATGTCTATGCATCCTGTGCAGCCCACTTCATGGTACGCCGCGATAGCTGATCTGAACGCGCGCATTTTCTCCTCTGTCGAGAGCACAGTCGCGAGGTACGGCCATACAATTAACAGCACGCACGCTTCACTCAGCAAGCCCGATGCCTTACCCCCTTCATCCCTCTCGATCGTCCCACCAGCCGGATCTTCCATCTCTTGCACGTGCATCTCCGCCAATGCAGCGCCATTACACCACACCGAATGCAGATCCTTGGAGTCGATGTAGATTGGCCTGGGATCCAAGTCGTCTAGCGCACTCGCTTTTGCTTCTCCGTCAGTCATGGAATGCATCCATCCCATACAAAGAATGCGTTTCTTATCCGGATTTTCTTTCGCGTACTTGCTGATCCGCTGTCGAATCTCGGTGAGACTCTCGCAGCCGTCCAGGTTTACTTTGGCGAGCGATTGGCCGAGCATGAGGAAGTGCATGTGGCCGTCGATGAAGCCGGGTAGTACATATTGGCCGTTTAGGTCACGCGTTGGGATATCGTCATGTACTTGTAGTTCGGGAGAGGATGAGGGTCCAATACTAGTGATTTTCCCGTCTTCCACTAGCATGGACTCGTGGAAAGAGGTAGTGGAGGCGGTGCCATTGAAGAAGCGGCCGTTGGTGAAAAGGGTGGCATTTCGATGTGGGGACATTGTAAAGGAGAGGTGTGTTGGTACAAAAGAGCTCTGTGGGAGTGGAGGGGGTTGTTGGTGATGGTCGCCGGTGTCGGAGATAGGATCCGAGAAAAGCCTTCGTCAGGCTAACCCGCGACCATCCACGGAAAGAAATATTCTTTCCTGTCCTTTTCTCCCCTCCATGTTCGAGATAATATTTCTCCACTGCCATGCAGCTCCGGTTCCTCCTCGCATACTGAATGGAGTATTTGCGAAAAATATTGATTAGCGTGATGATATATACGATAAAGTATTACTGCAGTTGAGAGTGAAGTCTAGGGCCTCGGCAGCGGTACTTGTAGCGGTGATCGAACGTTCAGGCCGGGATCCAGATATTTTTGTGGACTGTACTGGAAGTGGAGATAGCCGATAGTTTGGCTGCTTCTCAGCTGACAAAAACTTTGAAGTTTTATAGAAAGGCCTCGCACGTACGTCGTACATTGTAAATACATGCTAAATGGGGGAGAGTTTGCAGTGTGGAGTTGAGGGGGTGCGGGATATTGAATTGTGTAGAAATAAGTATCCAATGCGCTCGGTTCCGCGGTCTTTCTTGTAGCCAAACAGTTAGTGCGTATGGAGAATAGAAAATGTGATGTCTGGGAGCGAAGTTATTCGAGCACATCTGGAGCGGGCGCGGAGTCAATGTAACGGTATTAGTGGCTTCACAGATTTAGCAAAGTCCCAACCTCAAATTACTACAACGTAAGCCCGATTGATGCACAACAGTCTAGATAAGGCCGACATAGGCGACTCAGCAGAATCTCAATACAGGAAACCAAACATGAGATACACCCTATTCCTTGAACCATCACAAATCAACGCCTCCAGCCTTGAAAACCGGAGCTCTAGCTTTTCCCAAATTCCTGAGTCGTGTCCGCTCTTCTACTCGCCACTCATTTAGTAATTTCACCGCCTCCGAAAAATCCAGATTCTCAGACTATCCGGAGAGCCGGGGAGGGGTAACCAGGATGGACGGGATGGGAGGGCCCTGGTGTTGAGCGTTTTTTCCACCCGAAGGTGCTACTGGATCTCCTGGGTTCGGTCTTACTTCTGGTGGTGTGTCTAGGTTCTTCGGATCTTCTGGGTTCAATCGAGGTGGGGGGTCCCCCGGGTTTGAGAGATCTGCTGGTCTCACTGGCTTCGGTGCCGCTGGTCTTAGGCGCATTGATCCTGCGCGAGGAAAAAGATGTTGAAGCGCCCTTCTCGTATCAGGTGTGAGTTCGTTCACACTTTCAGGAGAGATCCGTGTTGCTTCAAGGCCTCCGAGTTGAAGGCTGTCATGGCTAACAGGAATTACAATAGCTTTGATGGGGGTAATGCCCAACAATAAACAGAGGACGAACATTTGCAGCGGGTTGGATCCGGAAGTTGGAAGTGAAAAGCGCATACCGACTTCAGGCCAGAACGAACGAGGAATAGATGGAGATATAGTAATGAGATGATAAGAAAGAATCGGCAGTGATAACGAGCAAAAAGAAAGGCAGTGGCCGTCTTCGAGTGTGCGCAAAAGCTTCAACGTTTTCGAATTGATGGATGAAGAGATATGTTAGAAGAGTGGTAGTATCAACACGAAAATCTGCTCAAGAAGGAGAGCGAGTATTTAAGTCACTTACTCCCGTTCTAGATCCCAGGTGTCATCCTAATAAGGCCACGAACATCGGCTAGAGGATATATCACACATCGTACGTCGGAACTCCGGAAGACCGATTGCGGCAAAGCAATGAGCTTCAAGTTTCTCTCCGAGGTAGACACAACGTTCTAGCCCAAATCAGCGCTCGCAACGACGAACTACTATGCAATAACCAAAATCGTTCAAGATTTTAGTCAATAAGACAAAATGCGCGCATGTCCCTCCTTTGTCTCTATTGGTTCAGTCGTAGTTAAGACCGCAAAGAACTCAGTCTGCAATCTGAGAAAAGGTAAGCGGTACCCGTAGGGCGTTCACTCCTACGCCAAACCTCAGCCAGTGCCATCTCAGTTTCATTTCCCAACCACGGATCTCCGTTCTTATCAAAACATCTTTCACCTCGAGTCAGCTTGTTTGCAGGTGGCGTGAATACAGGCCTGACTAACGCGCGATCGACACCGCGATTGCTACAAAGTCCAATTTCTACAAAACTTCTGTGAGGTAGTTACTTCAATAGTAGCTGATGTGAGAGTTGTTGAAAAAAACAAAGCCTCAAAGTATGAACTCAACAGTGATGCGCATAGAATTAACCAGCAGGGTCGCCAGCGCCTCAACTTGCAAGGCGTCAATCAGCCAAAACGCAAACACCAACACCGAGATTTGGCTAAGAAGATCAGCGGAAATATTGCACGGGTCCGAAAGTTGGAGGATCTCGCAAAACCCACGCCGCCACTTACGGCGCAGCAGGGCGGAATTCGCGGACTACGGATTCTTGATTCGATCCGATGGAAGCCATTACCGCTGGCATTTAGAGACTTCATTTGATCGTCATGCGCTGTCAGTGTAGGCAATCGTAACTTTGCACACGGTGATTTACCAATATCGAGTAAGATAGCTCCAAAATGGAGTCCACTTTGATCAGAATCACTCGTACTCTTCGGATTTCTGCTAGGTGTTCCCACAACATCACATTTCCCCAGAATTAGGGATAAAGAATTGGAGCTGTAGATAATTGCATAAATAACCAAAGCACCAATGACAGTGTAGATCGGTCCAGAAATACTGTACACAAAAAATCCTAGTCCCTTACTACAAAGAGGATGCTGGCGTAAAAGGTTCATGGATAGTTTCCATCAGTCTTTGATGCTCGGGCGGGTTGTCAGAAGATGATGTGCGTTTAGGTTTAGGTTGATTGTGAGAGCTTGGGGTGCGTACGATGTGCTAGCCAGATTCGAGAACAAGCTGATGCCAGGAGGATGGCCATCATCGTTACAGGTGTAGATGGCGACTACGTCAACCATTGTTGCAGCGCGAGCTTAGAGCAACAGTGACTCCTAGTGTTGCTTTTTGACAAGGCTTACGAACCACGGATGATTTTGGGTTCACATGTGTAAATGTGGACGTGACCATGGTGTGGCAAGAAGGAGCGTAGTGGAAATGATTCTTTTGTTCGGGATAGTCGGCTCATAAACGGCCCATGATAGCGCGTGCGCATTCATGCTGCGGTATGCGCATTCTCAGCGTTGGAGATACAATCCATGCAACCCATTCCCATTCTTCCTAGTACAACATTCAGGGCTCTACGAGCTACCTGATTCTATGCAGACTTCTATGAAGGCTTCTATGACTATTAAAAAAAATCCTCCCCTGCTGGTCCGTGTTCGCATGTTATTCCGAGCTCCATGTCTCGAATACGCGCTGGGAAGTTCATAAATACTTCCCATGCCCCGCTCTCCAAACTGCGCCGCTCGCCACCCGACATGAACGTCCAGATGATCATCCTCACTTCCAATCCATACCCGCGATCCTCTTGACGCGACGCTTTCGAAGTTTTCGAGTCTAGCTATGGCTAATCCGGCACCCCTGATATTCATCGAACTAGACTTCAAAGACGGTGTTGCGTTGCGACCTGCGAAGGAGTTCGAGGACACCTGGAAGGCGTTTGACCATCTGTTATGGACCCCAGGTAGCTACGGGAAGTACTATACATTCAACTGGGCATACGATGCCGATCGGCCCAACACCATACATGTCATCATCGGTGAGTAAGTGCCATATACTCAAGTATGATGCAATGATGCCCCTGATCGTACACTCACTTGTTATAGGATGGATGTTACACCATCTCATGCAGCACCCAGCATGCGATTGTCCTGGCCGATGCCAGCATCGCTGCAGAGAAAGGCACATAATCTCACGAATGGAAAGCACGGCAGCTTTCGAGTTTCTCGGGGAAATGACACCCTATCTTCGCTCGCCCCCACGAATCATACGCATACTTGGCAGCGGCATTGGAATGTCTAGTGCTGTAGGCGGGGCAGACGTCGATATTATCACAATAGAGACGCCTGTCAACGGCGCACTTTACGATGAGGTGCGCACCGCTACCCAGAAGCTCCACGAGGAATGCGGGATGATTACAGATATCTTTTGTACCAGACCCATGTCATCTAATCAAGAACGTGGCAACATGCGTAACTGCACGTTCGGCATGCAGGAGCTAGGCGACTCGTGCACGTTTGTCTTTTTGATTTGTTGGACAAGTACAGAGAGAAAGATGCAATTCAAGGATTCGCATCAGCCTAGTATGGCGTCTAGGGGGAGGCGCTTGAAACCAAATTGGTGGGAGACGCAAGTCGTCCAACCATTTGATGAGTTATCGTCTCTTGGAGCCAGAGTGACGTTCAAAACGGCATGCTTTCATCATACCCAACAGGACTGGCCTTTTGAAAAATTGTCGGATGATTCTCTAGACGAAAGGGAAATGCCCATGGAGAAAGAGATGGATAATGGAGGTCATTGCTTCAGTACGAAACACTTGAAAAGATCATGTACTATGATGTAGTACGGCGACTAGGGGCAGAAAAGAATGAAACCAACATTGATCACACCGGAACCCCTTTCTCTAAGTCTTCTGACACTCGTGTATTCTATTCCAAACAAAACCTCTTAACGAGGTGGGGGTTGCGCGTAACCCAGATGCCAATCCCACTCGTTGAGATACATTGCTTTTGCAAACAACGCGAAGTTCTCCGGACTCTTGATCGCAAGCTCTGGAGCATGTTGGGCGATCCGCGAGGCGTACTTGAAGGTGTATCCGTTCCCTGGGACCTCTTTTGTTACGTATTGCTGGACGTCTTGGTCCCAAACCTCTTTCTTTCTGGTCTTGGGATTGCCCTTTCCATCGTACGATGGGTGATCTTCCCCTATCTTGAATTAGCAACCGATGAGATGGGATAGGCAGGTATAGTCCCACATTCGCTCAATGCGTGCCCCATCTCATGTACCCACGTCGTCGCCATATCATTTTTCGAAGTGTCTCCAGTGATATGATCGAGCGTTGTAATCAACCCAGTCTTGATCATCATTGGAGCCACTTTTGGAGAAGGAGTCTTTGCACCCTTTATCTTAGCTCGAACGGCGTCAATGGAAGGTGTATCCGCCAGTCCCTTAAATCTATTAATAGTTGAACATAGCACCGAAGCGAATAGCTTACATTTTGACACCAGCAGACCATGTTATGCTGATAATGGGTCCAAGCCATGGCACCATCGCACTGATTTTGACTTTCGGGACTTTTAGGTGGTTCTATGAATCTGTAGCGCAACCCTTCCGGAAGTTGGTCGCTGTACCATAGCCCTCCAAAATGCCCACAAGTCGGGTCTTGAAGGGTGTATTAGAGCAATTACTGGCTCCTGTAGAGCTCCGAGACTTACTCTTCTCCTCGATTTTCAAATCCGGATCTTCAGGATCCGCTGACCCGTTCTCGATCCATCGGAGAAACTTGTCGTCGCAGTAGAGCAACTTTGACCCATCGAATGGTTCCTTGGTTGAGCACACACCCTGCATCATATCATAGAAGACTACGTGTAAAGTTAATAATGTTTGATAAGGAAGGGATTTTTTTAAGACTTACTACCCATGTGCGCTAATATTTCGCGGCTACCAGTGAGTAGTTTTCCCTGGTCATCAAATGGGTTCCCAAACATAACGAGAAGCATCGGATAGACACGATTCCATCTTTTTCGGTCATCGGGCTGCTGCTGAGCGTCTGGGCCTTTTCCGTCGTTGAGGTTCTGGGTCATGAAGTTTACATCGCTAAGAGCCTGTCTGCTCATTTTGCACGCCTCTTCCCACGAAATTTTAAGGTTCGCTTCGTGAGCATCACAGCCACCTCGAACCTCAGATTTGCCTGACTGGACATTCCAGTATGGCTGTCACTATGTTAGTGCATAATCATCGCATGGGAAGAGAAATACCTTAAGTGCGTTGTCTTCATTGTCCTTTGGGACTGCTCTTGTTCCGACAGCGAAGAGGAGCGAGGAAAGATATAGAGATACGAATAAAATTACTGTCATGATGACGAGTTTGGCTTAAAGGAATCCGAAATCCCGGCAAGGAAATGGTAAGAGAAACGGTAAAGTGGAGTAGAGGAGTTGCAAATTTAAGCACAAATATAATCCACACTTGGTACTTATACAACCATAAACACTCGGTGATGTTCTCCACGGATCTTATGTCTTCCTATGTGGCAGGGTGAATCGGCGAAGAAGCCCTACGCCGCAGTAGAACCCCACCCAGTTTCTGCCACATCGCCCAAAATACACGTCGAAGGGTATGCAATACTATGACCGTTTCTTCATGAAACAGAGTTTCGAGAGCATCTCCGAACACAGCGTTCGCTGTGTTAGGATACGCGCGCGTGCGCTGCTGTGAAGCGAGCTTACACGACCGGCGCTTAAGGTCGTCGCCAACGCAGATTACAGATTTGCGCCCCATTGCCGCTTACTTCATTGGACACTCATATGGAAGTAGATGTTACCGTTCTAACTCTGTTACGGCACAGTCACGTGTTTCACTGATAGAGTGTGCATGTAGGAAGGATAAGATGCGGGTATCTGATCAACAGTGCGTAATCTTCGCCACGCCACCAAAGCAAACATTCGTCCTTGTGCTATTCTAGTGATTTGTGTCTTATACGCCACCTCCTTCTTATCTCGGGTACGATCTTTTTCAAAATGACAGTAAGAAGAGAGAAGATTGCGGCAGTCCAATCCCGTGTCATGGGTGGGAACGAATATAGATTTTTGTAGTTACAGGTTGCTCAAGACTACAGCAATTATAAATTCAGCTGTAAAGCCCGAACTCTCCGGCATTGATTTCATTTCCAGCCTCCCCATCTCCATACACTCATATATTGACAATTCACTTGCTCTGCGGCCAGGCTCAGCAGACTGCAGCTCGCTGCAATGGTCGCTAGACTGACACTGTTTCTACTTATCGGCTTGTCGACAGCCGCCGACTACCTCGTCTGCACGCTCGATTCCTGCTACGCCACGGCACCCGATCTACCATGACCAACAACAGTCGAAGGCCCAGATGGCGCACCGATATCCTTTTTGCCCTTTATCTGGCCCGAATTGAGCGATCTTGCAGCCACAACTACCCTGACGACTACCATCACGGAGACTGATGAGAATGGCGCGTTGATAACGCCTACTGTACCTATCGTGGTCCAGCCAAAAGGTTATTGGTTGGTTCCCATGATATCCTCGAAGAAGATAGAGTATACTAACCAGATCAAGGTGGAGAACTGGTCTCCTAGGTCCGCCAGTGACCCCCCCAGGTCCGCAAGCACCTGAAAATCGCACTGCAGTACCGCCACCTACACCAACTGGTACGAAAAGTCCACCACAGACGGACGGACCATCATCGATAGGGGAATCAGAAGTACCCATCATTTCCACCTCCACTTCTACTAATTTCGACGGCGCTCTTGTTCCGGTGACCGTCACATTGCCTGCGACGCAGCCGTCCATTCCTCCTAGCGAAGCAGATCCATCTATTACACCAGATCAGCCTCAGCGTTCGACATCAATTTCCACTGACGCCAATGGTGCTCTAGTTCCAAATCCCACTACACTTTCTGGAACCAGTGCATCACCAACCGATACCCCAACGCCACCAAACAATAGCGGAACCTCTTTGCCACCACCAGAACAGAGTACCAACACGCAAGTGCCGCCCTCGCAATCAGAAATACATTCAGAGCAACCCACAATCTCAACATCCACGTCTACTGATGCTGGAGGCGCGTTGATACCCGTTCTGATCACGCTTCCGG
>Ga0247740_1001168_pt1 | contig 11543 bp, 9 predicted proteins | sample UWRJL148409B2_FD_180942 | JGI IMG/M metagenome (GOLD analysis project Ga0247740, IMG submission 180942) | Plant litter microbial communities from Arlington Agricultural Research Station in Wisconsin, United States - UWRJ-L148-409B-2 | ecosystem: Environmental > Terrestrial > Plant litter >...
TTCACCCTTTCATCCCGGCAGTCAGAACGAGGAGATCATGTAACAGTATCGAGATGGTGCGTCATTCTATACGTGCATGTTTTCGGGTCGGTGTTTACTTTCTCACTTGTCATCTTCGACTGGCTCGTTTCTCTCTTGTTCGCGTATCCTCGTCCCTATCTTACAATCACCCGTACACGAACTCCATCCATCCACTGCCCTTTGTCACTTTTTTGCGATTCTTCTGCATGGGTGGTGAGCCGAGGGCCACAACAGCACTGCATCAGACACGCACAAGATATCCCCAGGATCTGATTCATTTCCCTTTGACAATTGCCCGCATTCTTGTAGGACGTACCCATTTGTTCTCTCCTGGAATCTTTTATTCCTTATTTTGATTTTGTACTGAGTGGACGCGAGAGCTAGCTGTGCTGTATCAGCATGTAGCGAAGGTGTTGGGAGCCCAAGGTCTGAGGCTACTACGGTAGTCGCTACGGATTGATGCAATTAGCATGGTATTAGAATGAAGGCTGTCTAATTTCTACAGCTGCTGCCTTTCCGTCGTTCGTCGTGTGGCAAGCCTACGAAGGACAAATGGCCCGTCGACCCAATCTACAACTAGCTAACTCCGCCTCAACTTCAAACACAACACCGCACCCCTGCTAACAAAGACATGTAATGTAATTCCCTAAAGCTCCAGTTCTACGTCCATATCCCAACCCCACAATTTCCGATCGCAGCACGGCCTCCTCACCGCTCTTCCCGTACGACGACGCTCAGCATCATCACCGACTCTCGTTCGACTCTTATTCGACTCTTCTCTCGAAACTACGCCCATGCTACGGTAGCAAAGCTGTGTACGTAACTTCGGCATCGAGAGCCGCGCAAAACAGCGGTTCGGCAGCGGTGGATCGGGCGGGGTGTACGGCCGGCAAAGTCAGCAAACGGAAGGGAAGGTGGAATGATACACATGGTGCTCGTTACTGTGGTAGGTGGTAGGGTGGTAGGAAGTGGCTTGGGACGTGCATGAAACGGCTGTTCGGAGAATTTCCACAATGTCGGGATGGTGGCTGGCCGGTTTGTGCACGGTTGGACGAGGCCTGGGACGGTTGGGGCATGGGGTGACTCGAACGTGTGTTGTGTTGTGACGGCTGGTGGAGTCGGAAGTTTCCATCGGCATTTGCATGTTGCGCGAAGCAAACGCGGGTTGTGGTAGGTGGGTGTCGCCACGTAGCTACATATCAGCCCCGCCTTTGACAGCGCTGAAGATCCCGAACGAATCCGATATTGTGGATGCGGACGCAGATGCAGATGTGGATGTGGATGCGGATGCATCCCCCCGTCCTCCTTGGTTTGATGTAAATGGTTTGGTAACGTGTATGAGGCTTCTCCGACTGGGATGCCGTATCGATGGATCGTGGAACCATACTACGTGGCGCGGACCATGGTTCTTGGAATTGCATTCGCTTCCCGCTGTCTCAATTGTCTTAAACTGTTGCTGGTATGCTGGGTAGCATTGTGGTGGCATACCTGTGGTTCCAATCGCTGGGTGACTGCAGTGGACAAGACGGCGGTTGGGTATCCGAGTTTGCGGGGTTCATTCCCCCGTGCAACGCGTGCGGACTGCGAGTTTGTTGACTAGTTCGAGCCTGTCCATTGCTTGCCCCGTGGTTATATAGGGCTCAACGGCTGGACGGAGGGATAAGAGTCAGGGGTCATTTGGGACGCCTTGGGCGTGGTTCGTTTACTGCCTTTCGAGACAGCTATTTCCTTGTTCAGACCAAAGTACCCAGTTAGGGTTCTTGCTTCTAAAGCCTGACGATGACATGTTAAGTGTATAGACCCTATTATGAAAGAAGTCTCTCCTCGCAATTAGATGTAGTTTAAATACGGAGAAGGAAAGACTATTCACAGTCGTAGAATTTCCTTTTCCAATCCTTGGTCTTTTAAGTCTACAATTATACACAGACCCCGGGCCCTCTCCCGTTTCTCGCAAAACCCTTTCTACGCTCCGCTCAGCTCGCATCCGCCTGCTGCTGCTGCATCGCCTTCCACCTCTGCGCATTCGCCATAAGTTTCGCCAATTTCGCCGCACTCTCATCGTCCGCCGGAAACACATAATCCACATACTCCTCAAAGCTATCATCATCCAACTTCCTCCTCTTCTTAACCTTGCGAGGCATCTGTTTCTCAATCTTCTCGATATCCTCGGGCGAGCCACACTCGTCTTCGAACGACTTCCACGCATTGAGCAGCGCGACGCGTTCCTCTTTCAGATCGCGTTCTTTCATGCGGCTATGTGCGCGGTCGAATATGGCGCGAGCGCGGGTTGCGGCGGCCGCGGTAGGCAAAGCGTCTTCTGTGGTGGAAGTGGCGGAGGTGGATTCGTCGGGGACGCCGAGCTCGAATTGCGCCCATGACGTCCAGACTTTGACATGGTCTGTCTTTTGGAGAAGGCGCTCGTACAGGGCGCGTGTGCGATCGTACTCGCCTTCGCCCTCTTCAAAATCAATGTATGCTTTCCAGAGAAGTTCGGGCATGTCGAGCTGTGGTTCTTCGACGGCAAGCTCGAAGATGGCGCGCACACGCTCCAGATCGTCCAGTCCTCGCTCCAGCTCTGCGAACTTGATCCACGTCTGACAGTTCGTACCGTTCCACTCAATGTACTTTGTGTACAACTGACGACACCGTCCGAACTCAAAGAGTTTGAGCTCGAGCTCGATATAGCCTTTGAAGAGCTTGTCCTTGGGACACATTCCTATTGACTGACCGAGAAGTTTACGCGCTGCTGGTAATTGGCCTTGTCGGATCTCAAAATGGGCGGCCATGAGCCAAACCTTGGCGAATGTGAAGCGCTTGTGTGGGAGCAGTCTCAAACACTCTTGGTAGATCTGCCGCGTCCGTTCTGTATCCCGGGACACCGTCTCTTCGTAAATGGCGTAGAAGAGCCAGAGGTAGATGTATCGCCTCCAATGCCGCTTCTCCTGTGTCGGTGGCATTTGGGCGATGGCACGCTCGTAGACGTCTCGTACGTGATCGACATTCCCTGAAGTTTCCTCCAGCCGCGCAAAGTCGATCCAGGCGTCGTAGTTCTTAGGGTTCTCCTTGACCTGCTCTTCGTAGTGCACCCTCCGTTTTGACATGATGACATTCTCGATACCATCTCGGTCGCCGTATTGCTTCTCAAATGTCGTGAATGCCTTGTGCAGATTAATGGCTTTTGACCTGGGCATACGGTCCAAAGCGAACTTGTAGATTGCCCGCGCACGCTCAAACTCCTTCATCTTGGCCTCAAACTTGGCATAGGCCATGAACAGCTTCTCGTCCATGAAGTCGTCGCCCAGAGTCTCCACGGCGGTGCCAAAAACGTCTCGAACCAAGTCACTGGTGCCATTGTCTTCCTCGAACTTGGCCCACTTGATCCAGTTCTTCGGCTCCGGGTGCACTACCGTGAAGCGCTCGAAGATGGCTCGGGCTCTTTCAAACTCGCCGTGTCGCTTCTCCAACTTGATGTACGACGACCACGCCGCCTCTTCTGGCTCCCACTGCAACCATCGCTCGAAGACGGCACGTGCACCCTCGATGTTCCCCAGCGTCTCTTCCATGTAGACGTATTTGTACCACAGCTTGTCGACACGCGGAAGAATGGTAACGGCACGGTCGAACAGATTTCTCGCATGGTTGATGTTGCGGTTCTTCATCTCGGCCTCGGTGTAGCGTATCCACAGCACGACCGACGTGCTGTCCACGTCCAAAGCGCGCTCGAAGATGGATCGCGCCCGGCGGAACTCCTTCTGCTCGAGCTCATAGGCGGCATATCTCATCCAATTGTTCATGTTGATCCTGTTGCGCCGCACATAGTCCTCAAACTCCTTGCGCTTCCGGCCCTGGTGCTCGTGCAGCTCCTCGAGGTCGGCGAAGCGTTGCGTCGGCGCCTTGAGTTTCTCATCTTGCCGGTCGACGGCCTCACGTAGCAGTTGTTCGGCGCTGATCTGGATGGGCGCGGCGGCCTTGTTCTTGACCCGTGGCGGGCCCCGTGAGCTCTCCATGGCAGGCAATGTCAAATCGGAGACGGGTTCGCGTGGTCGCGTCGAGAGGCACGTGAGGTCGAGATTAGAGATCGGATCAGGGTTCGTGGCTGGTGTCGAGCACGAAGCTGGGGGGTGAAATAGTTCGTCCGTCGCGCTTCACTAAAAACCTCCGCTCCGCGTGCCAAGACCGACACCCTTAGCGCCTTCTCGTCACCTCGAACTTGGCTCGCACGTCTTTTGTCCAACACCACGACACGACAACTCCCATCGGCGACCACACCCGGTCAAAGGTACGTTCAGTCCGCGCAATAGCGAACCCAACACTCAACCAAACTCTACTAGGAGGTTCTCCTCCGACCGACTTTTGGTCGCAACCGCCCATTCTCGACTGCCGGCGCATAGCTTACAGCAGGCCCCTCCTTCCCTTGCAGCCACCCGCGCAACAATCTGGATTCACCATGGCGACCCTCGAGCAAGAGCTGATGGCCGATTTCGCCGATCTGGGCTCCGACGACGAACAGGGCTTCGGCGACAACGCAGGGGACGACCTTGCCGATCTCGAGAAGGACTTTGGCGGCGGCGGCGGCGCATCATCTGGAGACGAGCATGGAGATGACGAGATGGCAGACGAAGAGGCAGATTATGCTGCGGAACAGAAAAGAAAGAAACAGAAGGGTCCGAACGACATCCGGGGCGCTACCAATTTGCTCGCCAATCTTCGACCTGTCCTGCAGCAAATCGACGCCGTCAAGGATCGCATGGAGGAGGTCATGGACGGGGAGACAATCGAGGATAATCCGGAATACCAGCTGCTCAAGGAAGCCAACGAGTTTTCGACGCAGATCGACGATGAGATCACCGCTGTGCACAAGTTCATCCGGGACCACTACTCTCTGCGCTTCCCTTACCTCGAGGAACTGATCAAGAATCCCGTCGACTACGCAAAGACGGTCGCCATTATCCGGAATGGACCCTTGAACGACATCAAAGCCATCTCACAGAAGGCGGACAACATTGTCGGTGTGCCGCTGAAGAACATCTTAGATGCGCCCTCACTCATGGTGGTCACGGTCGAAGCGACGCGAGCGGCCGGTCGCGATCTCAGCGACGCCGAGTTGGACGTCATTTCGAATGCCTGTGTATTGCTGTTGGAACTGGACAAGGCGAAAGCGATCCTGACCGACTACGTGCAGTCGCGTATGAATGTCTTTGCGCCCAATCTCACAACCCTCGTCGGATCACTCACAGCCGCGCAACTCATCAATTACGCTGGTGGTTTGGCCGGTCTTGCAAAAACACCTGCTTGCAATATTCCGCCCCTCGGCTCCAACAAAGCAAGTGGTCTCGGTCTGTCTACCAATGTCGGCGTCCGCCATCAAGGGTTCCTGTACCACAGCCCAATGCTGCAGACTATTCGCCAGGATCTGAAGAAGCAGGCCATGCGCATCGTGGCCGCCAAGCTCATTCTCGCAGCTCGTGTCGACTTGGTGCATCAAGCTTCAGATGGCTCGACGGGTCAACAGCTCAAGGACGAGTGCGAGCGCCGTCTTGACAAGCTTACCGAACCGCCCAAGAACCAAGGTGTCCGCGCTCTCCCAACCCCAGACGACAAGCCCTCCCGCAAGCGCGGTGGTCGCCGTGCCCGAAAAGCCAAGGAAGCCACCGCCATGACCGAAATCCGCAAAGCCCAGAACCGCATGGCCTTTGGCAAGGAAGAGAAGGAAGTCGGCTTCGGTGACTCTGTACGCGGTATGGGCATGATCGGCGCCACCGACACAGGCCGCATACGCGCCCACCAAATTGACCCCAAGACACGCGCCAAGCTGTCCAAGAAGAACCCCGGCTGGGGCGGCGACACAACACTCGGCTCCAATACGTCTCTCAAAGGCTTTGGTGCCTCGGGTACGGCGACAACGCTTCGTGCGTCCGGTCTCAGGACAAATGGTGTGGGTGCTGCGTCGGCGGGAACGAGCTCTATTGCTTTTACGCCTGTTCAAGGACTTGAGCTTGTGGACCCTAGGGTGCGAGAGGAGATGAGTCGAAAGAGGAAGGCTGAGGATGATCGGTGGTTTAAGGGTGGGACTTTTACGCAGTTGAAGGTGGACAGTGGGGGTTTCAAAGTTCCGGCATTGCCAACGACGAAGAAGCCGAAGCAGAGTTGAGTTTAGAGGATGGTGAAATGGTGCGGTGTATCTGTGTAACATGGACAAGCTTCTCTATGGGAGAAGGGCATTTATGGCGCTTAGGCGGGACTTGCATTGGGTGGCGTCTTTCTGAGAGTGGTGGATATATCCATGAGTACCTGAGGAATAACCTCTTTGACGACTCGCTGAGAGTTTACATTAGCTACGGCGTGTATTGTGTGTAGCACAGCATGCAAATTAATAGAGTTTGTTGAAGTTGATCGTTGTGTCTTTTGTTAGGCTCTCCAACGGAGCCGCCGCAAAAAGAGCTTCGTAGCAGTCTGCAAATACACTCTACCACCACATTCCCTTCTAGGAGCACAATGCAGCGTTAAAGCTGTCCCGGATCCGAGTCCCACAAATAGAACTTGATACTTTACAATGTGTGCAACGCTGACTCAAAGGAGATTTTAGTCTGGCGGCCTTGTACCTGCGGACAGTTGTAAGGACCAGTGGGGTACGACTCAAATACCGGTATAGCAAGGGATAGAGCGTATTAAGAAGATGCTCTGTTAGTCTTTGATATATGAACATTCCGTGGAGGACATATCCCGTCCATAGTCAGACGATCTCTAATTACAAAAGCACGTATGAAGAGTCTCCAGGGATTCGATCGGAGGTATGGGATATACCTCTCAAGCTGCGGGCTCTGTTACAGATATTGACAGGTAATAGAAAGCAATGCAGTGTGACCATCTACCAATCCCAATGCAAAGGCGAAGGCAAATGCAAACGCAAACGCAGACGGGGCCTCTATCAAGCCGCCCCCCCAAGCGCAACCTTCTTCCCCTTCACACTCTTCCACTCCATTCCGAGGCTGATCCCAAACGCCACCCCGCCTACCACAATCGATATCAGAAACGCCCCTGTAATCGCCTTGGTATACGCCTCCAACACCCCCGGTAAACTCTCCACCGGCACAATCTGTCTCACGAACGTCGCGCCCGCCCCAATAACCACGCTCGGATCAACTTCTGGGGCATACTTGGGCACATTCTCCGCCAAACCGTTGATGAAAACATTTTGTGCGATGGCGAGTGACACAGCACCACCCAATGAATTGAAAAAGAAAACCAGCGCGTTGGCGGTCGGCATGTCTTTCTCCGTAGTAACGACTTGTACCGCAATGAATGGGATCTGCACGGCAGCGCCGCAGCCTAAACCCGCGAGGACTTGGTAGCCGATCCATTGGCCCGATGAGGAGGAGACGGTGAGGGTGTACAGCATGCCGCAGCCGACGGTGAAAATGGCGCTGCCGAGCCACATGAAGGGGGCATAGTAGCCGATGAAGGTGATGCAAGCACCGACGATGATGGAGGCGAGAGTTAGGCTGACGAGGTAGGCGATTGTGCGGATACCGGATTCTTCGGCTGTGGTGCCTTTGCTAGCTTGGAAGTAGAAGGGGAGGTAGAAAAGGTGGCTGTTTCTTACGGTCAGTATGTGGGGCACGGGAGGGAAAGGCGTACTCACACATATAACGCCATACTCAACAACGCGCTGAATACACAGCTCACCAACACCGTCCTCTGCTTAAACACCCGCAACGGAATCGTCGCCCTCTCCTTCTGCCAAATCTGACACCCAATAAACACACTAATGATCAATCCAAACCCCAACAGCGTGCCCCAAACCTTACTATTCCCCCAAGCATACGTCTGACCACCCCACTGCAGTGCGAGTAGCAGACTGACAATGGCGCAGATGAGCAACGTAGCGCCGACGAGATCTATCTCTTTGATACGGGCCTTGATGCTCATGTGGCTGTATTCGCGCTTGGGATTGGAGAAGAAGAAGAAAACGACGGCGAAGGACACGGCGCCAAAGGGGAGGTTGATCCAGAAACACCAGCGCCAGGATACGCGGTCTGTGAGTGCGCCGCCTAGGATGGGACCGACGACGCTGGCGATTCCAAACATGGAGGATAGAGCAGCGATATAGATCGGGCGTTTGCGAAGAGCGACCGAATATCCGATGATGGTCATGCCGCCAGAGAACAGCGCCGCAGCACCTGCGCCCGCGACGGCCCGTCCAATAATGAACATGGCTGATGAAGTTGCCGCAGCGCAGATGATGGAACCAACCTCGAAGATTACAAGAGCCCCGAGATACGTCCATTTGACATCGAAGTAAGTGTACACTTTGCCAAATGAGGGTTGTAGCGAACATGTTGTGAGGAGGTAGGACGAGCCGTACCACGCAACGTCTTCGAGACTGTTGAACACGGTGGTAATTTTGGGAATGGCAGTCGCAATGATGGTGTTATCGAGGGCGATGACAAAGGTCACGAGGCAAAGACCCAGAGACAAGATGATCAGCTTCGGGCCGGAGAGGTACTTCGACTCGTCTTCCGCCTCGTCTTCTGCAGTCCCATCTTCGTCTCTCGTTGCCGTCGCGCTTGTTTCCAATGTCGTACTCTTCTCTTCACCTTCCACTGCAGAATCTCCATTCGACGCCTCAGTGTTCCGTACAGCGCTATCCCGACTCGTTCTCCCACCCGCCTCCTTGTCCAAACTCCCCATCTCTTTCTCTCTTGCAACCGTCCCATTGGCACTAGCACCCGTCATCTGCTCGTCCCCCACCACCGGTTCCCGTGTCGCCACGCCGGTACTCGATCCATTAGCGGTTGGGTCTTGCATGTATGGGACCGGCTGCGGCGCCGTGGCACCGGTCTCCCGTCAAATAGGGCGAGCGAACGCGCGGAACAGGCCGTGTACGACGAATCGCTGTGAGAAAACAGATGTGCAAAACAGCGGGGATCAATTCGTTGGGTCGCAGTTTTGTGCACGTGAATGCTGCCGAAACCGCCAAACAAACCAAAACAAACTCCAAAGAACGAAGCGTAATGTGTTACAACAGCAATCGAAGAATGTTCATGTCACATGGGCTGCTGAGCGGGCATCCTCCAGCTTAAGAACGTAACTAACACCACTGCACGCGTGGGAATTCACCCCATCTCGTGGCGCTTTCACCCTAGCGATACCCCCCAGGATCGTGGAAGGCGACTGTACAGATCAAGGCGGGGGCGGGCTTCCCCCAAAAGAGCATATGGTTTGCAGAGATGCGCGCAACCGACGTTCGGAACGTCGAAGACCCGTCTCACGGGCCCTTCTTTGTCCAATTAGGTGGCCGGGCGCAACTGAAGACATCCTTGCTCCCGTGGGCGTCGCTTACGATGGTTGTATCGTGGTGTTCACGCGACACAGATGGCAATTGCCTCTTTGCATCGCTTCGAGGTGTGGTGGTTGCATGAGTTTCAGATGCTCGCCCAAGAGGAGATGATGCCAGATGGCATCCCTCTTTGTGGAGCGAGGCAAGACAGTGAGAGCGTTGTATTGGCTTTCGCGCTCCTGTGCCCGCGGACTTGGGAGAACGTTTCTGCAAGTTTACCCGAGCCTCTGGGATCTGCACTATCGACGCAAGGGGATTAGCGCACGGCTCGGATGGCACAGTTCCACTCGTACTCAAGTCTATCGTACGGGCGCGTAAGACCTGGAATGTGAGATGCGCCTCTGCGTGAGCAACGGGCTTACTTTGACGGTGGTATTCCGCGGTGTCACGTTTCGCGGATCACTGGCCTGGAACTTCATGCTCGGGTCTGGACGTCTCGTGTTGGTAGGACGATGCCGCCGAAACAATGCTCCCACAACACAGCCTTATGCAAGCGAAATATCAAGATCCAACGTCGAATGTTAAGATGACAGCGTCCAAGCTCGAGCCACCGTGCCACAGCGTAATAGCAGGAACCACTTTAATTCCGCCACCATGTACGTGCGGGAAGCGGCCCGACGTGCTAGAATGTCGCCTTTTTAGGCAATCTATAGCTTGTATCTTGCTAGGATTAGATTTGACACTGGGAGCCGGATACGGGTGTCTGATGAACGTGGTGTGCCGCGTGGAAGGACATGGAGGTTTTGCGCGACAGTACGTTGGTTCGTTGGAGACGGTGGAGAAGAGAGTGGTGGTGAAGTATACGTGGAAGATGGGAGATGTATTTGGTGCTTTTGGTGGTCTCAAAGAAGAGAGATCAATGACCCAACAATAACGACAACCAGCAATTTGCCAAAGCCTCACCCCTTCCATAGCCAGAAATCCTCGTTCTTCGGACCAATGTACAAAGAGTACACGGTCAGCCTTGCTGGATGTCTTCTCACCAAGATGTAGTGACAGCTTGGATGCAGTGCCAAGTCGAATAACGCACCTACTTGGAGCAACCACCGCAAGAATACTCAACCTTGACTGTCGTCAAGATGACTCCCTCTTGCCCTCGCGGGCACTTCTTCTGGATCATCTGGCCTTTCGTGCAGAGTTGCTGGAAGACCATCTCGGTGTGACCGCAGCGGTGGCTGTATGCGTGGTAGTAGCACATTTGGATGCGTGTTCGCGGGTTCGATCGGAGACGACTGGTCTCAGAGTGCTCAATTCGGATAGAAGGGTTACGAAGGAGAGATACTTTGGGCTGCACTGTCGACTGGGACAGGGCTGGTTCAATCAGTATGCAGCAGCGAAGCTACGTAGTGAAAACCGACCTGATGCTTCCGATGCGGTCACCGCTTCGTGTGCAGAGTCCGGTCCAACAGGGTTCGATGTCCGAATGAAGTTGCAAGAAGTGAGACGTGTTCGACGAAGGCGAGGCAGGAAATGAACACGGTAAGGGCACAAGGCAGCGTTCGTGTGATGGAGAAGTACTGAAGTACCTCCGGTGCCCAGCTTTATATGCTCCAATTGCCATGGCTCGACAGGTTGCCCTCTCCCTCGTGGAGAGACTCCAGGCAGTTTGACATTGGTGCGATACCAGCAGCTGCAACCGTACTCCACCCCGAAGCTGCGTTACTGATACGCTGGAAAGTGGCTGGGGGTGACGGTGCAAATGGGCAATCAAGAGAGTTGGATGCGACAGCCAGATTCGACGGGGAGGGTTGCACGCGCTGATTTGCTCTGAACATGTCGCGTGGGGCTCGGGTTCGGGTGGCACTCGTTTTCCTGCCATGTAGAAGCTTGCACTGCAAACTACAGCGATGGCGGCTTGTCTTCGAGTGCAGCGTGACTTTGACTGGCTTCGAGTCGTGCAATCGCGTGGTTCCCGGCAGGTTGCATAGGGAAGAGGGCGGGCCGGAAACAAAGCGATGTGAGGAGGCAATCACAGAAGCCTCGAATGGTGACGAACACGCTTGTTTGCTGATGGGGCCGGTGACTGTTTGCGGGTCGAAACCATGGACTGTGGACTCTTGCGCTGGAAGATGCACAACGTCGTCGGGAGGCACCACGGCTCTGCGTGAACGGCTCATCTCTTGGAGTAGCATCGGATCGGGAGAGCTCCCTCTCCAATACCCGCTCGCCATAGGGGGTCAGC
>Ga0247740_1001169_pt1 | contig 11542 bp, 7 predicted proteins | sample UWRJL148409B2_FD_180942 | JGI IMG/M metagenome (GOLD analysis project Ga0247740, IMG submission 180942) | Plant litter microbial communities from Arlington Agricultural Research Station in Wisconsin, United States - UWRJ-L148-409B-2 | ecosystem: Environmental > Terrestrial > Plant litter >...
GAATAATTGCAACTTGATTTTAAGCTAGGTAACGCACGGAGCTTATAACCGTAGTTTAATAATATTTTAAGCGCTGGCACTAGTGTAGTGCTTAAAATATTCATGAATTTTCGGAGTACAATAATGAACAGAGATATGCTGAGTGGCAATGATTCTTTTAGCACCAAGCTTAATCACACAATGGGTGAGCAACCTAGACGATTAATGTCGCGTAAAACTAAAAAAGAATCGCGTTTTGAATATGATTCAGATGACATAGAGATTGACCGTCATCGTCAAAATTACAAGCGTGCTGCAGCCAAATTTGCAACGCGTATACAATTGAACGCCAATGAAATTAGTTTTTAATACTGCTTTGTGAAAGATTTATACTTATAGCGGATATAAGTAACAAGGAGGGTGAGGATAAGGATCGCTTTATTTTTAAATTCAACTCCATAAACTTTTAAATCATAAATCATAAATCATAAATCATAAATCTTATTAGAACCTCAGTTCTTATCTTTTTCGTTTTTTCTGAATCGAATCTCAAGTACTAAATAGACAAGTGCCGCTACCAATAATGGCAGTAAGAAATAAATTGTCCTGTAACCTAGTAGTGCGGCGATAATAGTACCCTTTGACAACTCATGGCTGAGCATGGCGATAAAGATAGCCTCGATAACACCCAGCCCTGCGGGAACGTGAGTGACTGCGCCAGCGATACTACACATAAGTAAAATTCCAAGTACAGTTGGGTAATTTACTTTGCCCAATAAAAGAACGTATATCAGTAGCCCCATCAAACACCAATTCACACATGCGAATCCCGCTTGGACCAGAGCCAATTTAAATTGCGGCAAACTAATTTCTTGCTTAAAAAAGTGAAATGTTCTGCGCTTGGAAAATCGGCAGGCAATAAAATAACTTGCAGCGACAATCAATAAAACTACGCCAGTGACCTGCAGCGCGGTGTTACCGACTTTCCAATTATCTGGTAGATCTAACAACCCCGATGAAAAAATTACACCCGCAACAATGGTGTAACCCAACCAGTTAGTGATTATGTTAGTGCTAATAAGTTTGGTAATCGTGACAGCATCAACACCCAGACGTGAATAAAGTCGAAAGCGTGATGCAACCCCACCCACCCACGCAAGGTTTAGAGAAAATACGCAACCCACAAATGCCATGGGAATGACTTCCCGAATTTTGATGGGGTTTTTTAAATAATGAAGCGCGATTAAGTCGTAGCTACTGAACACCAGAAAGCTTGCTGTGGCAATTGCACAACCTAGCAGCAGTGTTTTTAACTGATACGCGTGCATGGCTTGCTTAACGTCTTGCCATTCAATATTTTTCAACACCATATACAAGAGTATGGGGATTAAAATAAAGAAAAACGCAGAGAGGCCCCGTTTCGCCCACACCCATTTCTTATCCTTCCCATCTTTGTCAGTGGGTGCCGGCGCGGCATCTGACTTTTTGTTCGAGTTGGAATTTGATTTCGTTGCCAAGCTTGCGGTCATATTATTCTCTTAATCCTGAATCACTTTTAATTTGCCTTCGTTTTTTTCTTTTAACGGTGTACTTTTGAAATTAAATTCGCTTTTCCCATAAGCGCGTTTTTTAGATCTAATTAATTTGAGTTCTGGGCTGTGTGCAGGTAGCCAACCGAATATTCCCGGGAAATGACGCAAGAAGTGGAAACTTATGAAAATTAATGGAGTGCGCCACCAATAACCACGCGTGGCAACTTTCATGTTGACTGGTGTGCAACTATGTTCCGAAAGATCTGTGAAGTGCTCGAAGAGTTTCTGATTCAAGGCCGAGTCCATCACAACGACATTAGCTTCAAGATTTAATGAAAGGCTCAGTGGGTCTAAATTACTTGAACCAACGGTCGACCACTCATCGTCAATTATTGCGACTTTGCCGTGCAGCGGGCGCTTGCAGTATTCATGAATTTTAACGCCGGAGCGCATGAGATAACTATAAGTTAAACTCGACAGTAAACTTACCCAAGGCATGTCCGGATTGCCTTGCAATATCAGCGTAACTTCTACGCCTCTAAGTGCTGCGCGACGAAGTTCGCGCAGGATTCTGTAACTGGGAAAGAAATAAGCGTTTGCAATAATGATACGTTTTTTTGCCAGGCGCATGGCTAACAAGTATTGCTGTTGAATATCTTTCGAATGCTTTTGGTTATCGCGCACGCACAACAATACTTTTGCAGCACCAGTTGAAGCTGGTTCAGGCAGATTCACACATTTTTTATATTCAACAGCGTCTTTTTTATTAGATGCACGAATCAATAAATCTAAACATGTTTCGCGAATATCTTTAACAATAGGGCCGCCTAGTTCTACAGCATAATCTTGTTTAGCTTTGGGGCCAAAATCTAATAGGTGATCTGCAGAGATATTTATACCACCAACAAATGCAAGTTCATTATCAATTACCACCAGCTTACGGTGCAGGCGTCTGAAAAAATTAAATCTTATGCCCCGAAAATTAGGTTGTGGGTCAAATATATGGAGCTTGACGCCCGCGTTAATTAATTTGTCTACAAAATCTTTGCTAAGGTCAAATGTACCGTAGTCATCAACAGTGATATCCACCTTTACACCGCGACTCGCCGCCGCCACCAGGGCATCTCGCATTTCATAGCCAACTTTGTCTTCCGCCAAAATAAATGTTTCAAGCAACACTTCTTTTTTTGCGTTGCGAATACATTCCATTACGCGGGGATAAAATTCGTCACCATTAATTAACAACTTTACGTCGTTGCCATCGCGCCATTCGTTATTCATATGTGAATCTCCACACTTAAAGGGGCATGATCGGATAAGTGCGACCAGGGTTGGTCGTGCAAAACTTTTGGATTTAAGCTGGTAGCATTGCGTATATAAATTCGGTCCAGCGATAAAAGCGGCCAGCGTGCAGGAAAACTTTTTGCGGATTTTCCAAACGCATTTAAAAACGCTTCGTGGAAACCAACTTGCGCAAGTGTTTTGTTGGCTCGTATACGCCAGTCATTAAAATCGCCTGCAATAATCACGGGTTCTTTTTCCGGCAGGCTTTCAACGAGTTTGCATAATAAATTTAATTGCTGCTGGCGATGATTTTCACGCAGACCTAGGTGCACACATATCGCATGCAATTCTTTACCGTTCGGTAGTTTTAAAACGGAATAGAGCAGACCGCGCTGCTCGATTTTCCCAATTGAAACATCCAGATTTTTGTAGCGAGTAATAGGGTATTTCGAAAGGAGCGCGTTGCCGTGGTCACCGTGTGGATAAACCGCATTGCGACCATAGGAATATTCCGGCCACATACTGTCAGCCAAAAATTCATACTGGGAAACTTTTGGCCAGTTGGAAAGTTTCTCAGCATGCTCGCGATGGGTGCCGTGCACTTCTTGTAAAAAAACGATATCAGTTGATAAGGCGCGCACCGCATCGCGCAGTTCCGGCAAAATAAAACGACGATTAAATACCGTAAAGCCCTTATGCATGTTGAGCGTTAAAATGCGCACCTTATTAACAGCTGGCGTAGCGACATTAATTTCGGTGATTTCGTCCTGTGTAGACGAAATCTCTCCAGAAAAATGTAGATTTTTACTGCTGTTACTCATGGTTGGCCTTACATTCTTCAGTAGTGAGTTTGAACAAAATCACCGAGCGTTCTGTTGCAATAAATTCCTGATCGAAGTCGTAAACATCGTTTACTTCTTCCAATTCGCTATTGGAATCTAACAAGCGCAGCCAGCAACAACCTTGTGGAACTTTCGGTAAAGTGAAGTTGATGGGCTCATGATGTGCGTTAAAAATTATTAGCAAAGTTGTATCGCAACCACGTCTATGTATGCCACTCGATTGAGCTCGGCCATCTAAAATTATTCCCAGGCACGAAACGGGTGCATCGCTCCACAGTGCATCATCCATTTCGGTTGCAGATGGAGAAAGCCAGGTTACATCTTTCACACCCAGCTCTTCGTTGTAAGCGCCCACGAGAAAGCGCCCACGACGCAAAATGGGATACTCGCTTCTCAAGCTGCCTAATTTTTTGGTGAACTCAACGAGATTTTTTGCTTCTTCGTCCCACTCCCAATTTAACCAACTAAGTTCGTTGTCCTGGCAATAGACATTGTTGTTACCTTGTTGGCTATGCCCGAATTCATCGCCCGCCACAATCATTGGTGTGCCTTGCGACAGCAACAAGGTGCTCAACAAATTTTTAATTTGCCGCACGCGAATGCCGCGAATCCCTTGATCATCGGTTTCGCCTTCAACACCATAGTTGTAGGAAATATTGTTGTCATTGCCATCGCGATTATCATCACCGTTGGCTTCATTGTGTTTATCGTTGTAGCTCACCATGTCGCGCAAGGTGAAGCCGTCATGCGCGGTAATGAAATTTACCGATGCATAAGGCCGACGTCCGCCCCAATTGAATAAGTCCCCCGAGGCTGTGATACGACTCGCAAGTTCGGGTAACTTGCCTTGGTCGCCGCGCCAGAATGCTCGAACCGTGTCACGGAAGCGGTCATTCCATTCGAACCAGCCGGGCGGGAAAGCGCCTACCTGGTAGCCACCCGGGCCGCAATCCCATGGTTCTGCAATCAGTTTGAGCTGACTTAACACGGGATCTTGTCGGCATGCCACATGGAACCCGTGGCGTTCGTTAAAACCGGTGTCTTCACGAGCCAAAATAGTACCAAGGTCAAAACGGAAGCCATCCACACCCATTTCGGTCGTCCAATAACGTAGCGAATCAGTTACCAGGCGCACCACGCAAGGGTGTGAAAGATCCAGTGTGTTTCCGGTGCCGGAATCGTTTATGTAATAACGATTATTGTCAGGCAGTAGACGATAATAGGTTGCGTTGTCTATTCCTCGCATGGAGAGCGTAGGCCCTAGCTCGCTGCCTTCAGCGGTGTGGTTGTAAACCACATCAAGGATTAATTCGAGGCCAGCGTCGTGCAGGCTTGCGGCCATCTCTTTAAATTCATGCAAGTGACCGCTTGATAAGTACTCAGCGTGGGGCGTAAGAAATGCAATGCTGTTGTAACCCCAGTAATTTTTCAGGCCTTTTTCGAGCAGGTGATTGTCATGCAAAAATGCATGCACAGGCAGTAGCTCAACGCTGGTAACCCCTAAGGATTTAATGTGGTTAATTAAATCTTTATTGGTGAGGCCCGCGCAGGTCCCACGTATCTTTTCCGGTACTGAGGGGTGAAGTTTACTAACGCCGCGAATATGCGCTTCGTAAATAACGGTTTGATCCCACGGTATACGGTGGGAATGTCTACCATTCCAATCAAAGCTCGGGTCGATGACTTTGGCTTTTGGAACAAAAGGTGCGCTGTCGCGTTCGTCGAAACTAAGGTCTAAATCAGGGTGGCCAATGGTGTACCCAAAGAGCGCCTCATCCCAAATCAATTCGCCTACCAGTTGTTTAGCGTAGGGGTCAATTAACAGTTTATTTGCGTTGAAGCGGTGGCCTGCTTGTGGGTCATAGGGCCCATGAACACGGTAGCCGTAAACTTGGCCAGGTTGCAGGTCTGGCATGTATCCGTGCCAAACTTCGTCGGTGTATTCGGGTAACTCAATCCGCTCGATCTCATTCTTGCCTTCTGCATCGAACAAACACAGTTCAACTTTAGTCGCATGGGATGAGAATATTGCAAAGTTTACGCCTTTGCCGTCCCAAGTTGCGCCCAATGGAAAAGGATGACCCTCAAGAATCCGCGTCATTTCGGTCAAATTTTCCAGCTTTTCATGTTTAGTCATAGCGACTCCTTAGCTTTCAAAAGCAATTGTTGCTAACTCAATTCATTTTCAATGGTTTTAGCTTTACGAGCCTTAGTAGCTTTTTTTGTTGCAGTGTCTTTTTCGTTTTGCGTTGATTCCAAATCATTTTTGGATTTCGAATCAGCTTTTCTCAAATCAGTTTTAAATTTAACGTCAGTATTAGGCTCGCCTTTTCCGGCCGACTTTTTTTTCGCCGCCGCTTTTTCATTGGTTACGACGCGAGTGATTACCTCGTCCACATTCACTGCTTTCGCGCGCGAATTTTTGGTTGCAGTTTTTGCGCTTACGCTTTCAGCTACCTGGGCGGTAGGCGAACCTGGTTGCACCGGCTGGCCAGGCTGAACCGGGTCGGTTGGTTGAATGGGGTCACTCGGCGGCACTGGTTGTGCTGGTTGCGTAGGAGAAATCGGTTCAATCGGCTCGGTGGACGGAGGTTGTTCGTTCCCAGCGGAAATCTCATTGTGGGTTTGAGCCAGCTTGCAGGCCATATTCCAATGGCGCTCGCCTTGCCCGTGGGGTTTACCCTCGGACTCCCAGATTTGGTACGCAAATTCACGGATACGATGCTCATTAATGCTCATGGGATACTTCTCCATTCGGTGTGGAAGCTTCAGATGAAGGATGAGTTGAAGATTTAGCTGTTGAAAAAATTAAAAAATTAACCGGCGCGTTAGCCAGTAGATCGCTCACTAAAAATGAGCTTTGATGTGATGGACTATTAATCGGGGCAAGGCCCTCGATAAGATTGAGTGATTTTGTTGCCAATTCCGTCGGCATAGAAACCCGAGTCTCGCCCCAAGCCGTTGGGTTTATAAATGGAAGACTGCTTTCGCCCAGCAGATTTGAACAAAGGCGAGGCGCAATAACTAAAAGAACGTCATTTCTGTGCTGGCGCACAAAGGCTACCACTTGATCGGCATACTCGCCCTCGACAGCAAGCGCTTGATAGTCACCCTGAGCGAACAAGGGCTCATTGCGCGTGCGCGCTTGCAGGGCGCTAGCGATCAGCCACTGCTTAATGTGTCCGTCTTGCCAGTGTTTCACCAGTTCTGCCCCTTTGGTTGAGTCAGATATGGTCGAGCCAAATGTAGTTGAGCTAGAACGGATGTCGGATTCAACAGAACGTAAATCATTTGAACTTGCCGACCCGTCTATTGAAAACGCTGCAACTCGCGCGCCAAAGTCCACCGGCTGGCGATTGTCAGGGTCTACCAAACTGAAATCCCAAAACTCATTGCCTTGATAAAGGTCAGGAACGCCAGGCGCTGTTATGCGTAACAGCGTTTGGGTCAAACTATTGAGTGCACCAGCAGCAGCAATGGAAGCAGCGGCGTTAATAATATCCTCACGTAAGCTTCGTGATTCTTCTGCGGTAAGTAAACGTGTTAAAAATTCCCGGCTTCCAGTTTCATAAGCACTATTAGGCGCGCTCCAGCTAGTGCGTAATTTTGCTTCACGCATGGCCTTTTCCTGCCAGCGCAAAATCCGTTCAAGGTATTCGTTAATTGTTTCAGAATTAATCGTGTTAGGTTCCAGCAACGACAGCGGCCAACTTCCCAAAAGAATTTGGTACAGCATGATTTCATCGCCGGGGGAGGGAACGACTCCATCGTCCAGCGTTGTTCTTAATGGGGCAGCAAGATTTAGCCACTGTTCCAATTTTCCGGCGAACCAAACTGAGCGTTCGCTAATGACCGCCATGCGTGCACGTGTATCTTCACCGCGTTTATGATCGTGCGTTGCAGTGGCCAATAAATTTGCAGGGAATTGCGCAGCGCGTTCACTATTGACTTGATGAAATTGAGCAAGTGGTGCACTAAAATTTTGCGGGTCAAAACCTACGTCGTTGCGTGAAAGCAACACAGCAGATCTGTAGCACGCCGTATCTTCAACGGCTTTCGCAGCCGCTGGTGAAGTGAGCTGTTGAAAACGGGCGATGGTTTTCTTGCGAAGATTGCGAATCGGGCCTGGTGGAAGTGCATGAAGTGCTAAACCGCCCAACCAACGTTCGAGATAATCCAGAATCGGCCAATCATTTTCGGCTAGCGACTGGCGCGCACCAGTGAGTGCCTCATTAAAAAATATCTGATCCTGTTCTGATCGGCCGCACGCGTTCGCGTAGGTGCGATAGACAGGAAAATGCACCACGATTTCGATAAGCGCACGGCGGATCGCACCTAAGGGTAAATCGCGCGTGGCTATGTCGGTGCGAGCAATTTGCAACAGACCTTGTGCAACAGTTTCAACATCACCAGCCAAACTGCTACCCAATACTAAACGTCGTGCTTCACGCGCCTCTTCTTTAAAAGTGCCTTGTCTGCCGCTCAGGCGAGTCCACAAATCAAAAAGATGAAGCTCGCCTCGCGGGTCGTGTTGAAGCAGTGAAACCTGATTCATAAATTCATAGCCAGTAGTACCATCGGTACACCAACTGGTATTTAGTTTTTCTTTATCCGCGAGAATTTTTTCAACATAAATTGGCAGATGATCCTGCGCTAATTCTGCTGGACGCTGCTTCTTCAAATAGTCGAGACGGCGGCGCAATTTGCGACAATAAGCACGAGGATTCGCCAAGCCATCGACGTGGTCAATTCGCAATCCGTCAATCCAGCCGCGCGCTACTAAATCAAAAATTTTTCCGTGACTCGCTTGAAAAACTTCAGCTCGCTCAACACGTAAACCGGCGAGTTCATTGACATCAAAAAAACGCCGCCAATTAATATCATCCGAAGCAGTGCGCCAACTGGCGAGGCGATAATGTTGTAATTCGAGTAATTCGTGAAGGCGTTGCAGATTTTCATTATGTTGCCAGTCGGGATGCAAATCGCCTGAGTGTTCGTCTCGGGCTGCGTAATCTTCCTGGCTTGATAATCCAGCGGTTTCTAGCGCAGGTCGTTTTATCGGAGAAGAAGCTTCATTTACGTCATAAGCTTTTAAGGCTTCAGCAATACTCGCTGCAACAGTTTCATTTTGTGCGAGCGTGCTTAATTGTTTATGCAGAACTTCTGCATCTTGCCAACGCTCGCCATCGTCCGCTGTAGCTTCTAGTGCTTCGAATAAACGGATAAACGGCTGTAATGCCGAACTATCGGTGTTGCGTAAGATATGCCCATAGCTAGGTGGATAAATGGGAAATTTGTGTTCGTAATGCTGCGCAAAAAACTCACCTTTTTGCGCATCAAATTGCAAGCTGATTTTTCCTGCAGCAAGAACTTCGCCGTAGTTATCGCTCAAAAAGGGCAGCAATAATTGGCCTTTCAGTAAGGGGTCTGGCGAATTCCATTGAATATCGAAATAGCGCGAATAGGGGCTTTTCAAGCCCCATTGTAAAACTTCTTGCCACCAGGGGTTATCGTCTTTGCCAACCGCCATATGATTACAAACGATATCGACAATAAGGCCCATACCATGTTCACGCAATTTTGCTACCAAACGTTCCAGTGCTTCCTCACCACCCAATTCAGGATTAATGCACGACGGATCAACCACGTCATAACCGTGCATGGAACCTGCGCGTGCTTTTAAAATTGGCGAAGCATAAATATGGCTAATGCCAAGACGTTTAAAGTAGGGTACTAGCGGTACAGCATCATCAAGAGTAAAACCCTTGTGAAATTGCAAACGCACTGTGGCATTGACTGCTGTCATAGCGATTTGCTCTCAAGGTTGTATGGAATTTCCTATAAACATTTTTCCTAAATTGACGCCATTACGTCTGTGGGCTAGCGAACGCTAAGTCCGTGTCGCTGAATAACGCGGCGCGTAAATTTCTTTGCGAGGATGGGTTTTTAGTTTAAATAGTTAAAGATGAATAGTTTTGGCCTTGAGAAGTGTTAGTTTATAGTTGCAAAAAGCTTTAGCGGCGCTCTGTTAAATTTGATTCGTCTAAATATAAATTTTTTGAATATAATTAGCCTGGATATAAACAGTTAGACATTTATTATTAATCAAAAATTTATTTAACAGCACAGACTCAATTATTTTTTTCTTCCGAAGTTACAACGATGCTTTTCGCTGGCAATTTACCTGTTTCATACTTGCACTTATCTACACCATATTCAAAAATTAATTTTGAGTTTGCCCACGAGGGGGTTGCTACTACGTCTTCTTTAGAAAAATTTATATAAATTCTCCAAGTCTTTTCGTTTCCCAGAGTCCACGCGGAGGTAACGGCGCCTTCTGCAAGAATATCAGCACCTAATGACAATGCGCCCTGTAAATGAGGCGTCAATTCTGTGCTGCGAAACTGTAATAATAATTTGTAAAAATTCCACCATTCTTGATGCTCTGCAGACTGATGAGCTTCATGATGTAAACCAGAGTTAGTAAATGTAGATTCTGCATTAGGATCGGGGATTTTTTCCAAAGACTCTTTGTCAGTAAAAATTGCAAAATCTGCAAATTCGTTACGGCGACCTTCGCATACTAATTTGCTAAGTTCTTCATTATGATCAGTGAAAAATAAAAATGGTTGTTGTGAACCCCATTCTTCACCCATAAATAACAAAGGTACCATTGGGCATAACAACATAAGTGCGATGGCGATTTTAATTTCGTCAGGGTCAGCAAGTAGCGATAAGCGTTCACCAAAAGCACGGTTACCTACTTGATCGTGATTTTGCAAAAATAAAATAAATGCGGTGGGTGGGAGGTGCCCACTAAGTGTTCCGCGTGCTTGACCTTTTTGCGTGAGCTGGCCTTGGTAGATAAAACCTTCGCTTAAACAGCGTGCTAATTTTGCTGTGGGTAGTTCAGAAAAGTTTTCGTAGTAACCTTCTTTTTCATCGGTGAGGATATGATGCAAAATATTGTGGCCATCATCGTTCCACTGCGCATCAAACCCTTTTTCCAACAACCCAGCATTGTTGTCTTCATTCTCCAGCATTAGATGCACGTGTCGGCTAGGTGATATTGAGCTACGAACGCGTTCCGCCAATTCAATTAAAAAATCTTCTTCACTAATGGCGTGCACTGCATCGAAACGTAAACCATCTATGCGGTAATCAAGTATCCACATAAGTGCGTTTTCAATGAAAAAATCCCGTACTTGCTTTTTACGGAAATCAATCGCAGCACCCCATGGTGTTTGAATGTCATCGCGGAAAAAACTTTTCGCGTAACTGCCCAAATAATTTCCGTCAGGACCAAAATGGTTGTACACCACATCCAGGAAAACCATAAGGTTTAATGCGTGAGCGGTGTCAATTAAACTTTTCAATTCGTCAGGTGTGCCGTAAGAAGATTCCGGTGCAAACGGCAGTACACCGTCGTAGCCCCAGTTTCGAGAGCCGGGAAATTCAGCGAGCGGCATTAATTCAATTGCTGTGATGCCAAGCTCAACTAGTTGCGGTAAGTACTCTTCAACTTTTTTGTAACCGCCAAATAACCCGACATGTAATTCATAAATAACTGTTTCGTGCCACGGACGGCCATGCCAGGTAACGCTTTTCCACGGGTAATTTTGATCTACAACCTGACTTGGGCTATGCACATCATTGATTTGTGACCGGGAAGCGGGGTCAGGTACTTCTAGTTCGTTGTCGATAATATAAATGTAACGGGTTCCCGGAACGCATTCGATATTAAGCCAGTGCCAGCCATCCAACCCTTTAAGCAAATCGAATTTTTTTTCTTCCAGTTTCACTGCAACGCGCAACGCGTCCGGCGCCCAGATTGCAAATCGAGTCGTACCGTCTTTAGCAGGAAATGCACCGTGACGCTCTTCAGGGAATGACATTACGAGTGTC
>Ga0247740_1001172_pt1 | contig 11512 bp, 11 predicted proteins | sample UWRJL148409B2_FD_180942 | JGI IMG/M metagenome (GOLD analysis project Ga0247740, IMG submission 180942) | Plant litter microbial communities from Arlington Agricultural Research Station in Wisconsin, United States - UWRJ-L148-409B-2 | ecosystem: Environmental > Terrestrial > Plant litter >...
TCATCTATGCGCTGCTGCCGATCATCCACAACACTCTTGCCGGACTCGCCGGTGTCGACCCCCGGGTGCGCCGTGCGGCCATCGGGATCGGGCTGACCCCGCTGCAGACCCTCGTCAAGGTGGAGCTGCCGCTGGCCTGGCCCGTGATGCTGACCGGTATCCGTGTCGCGACTTTGATGACCGTGTCGAGTGCGGCGATCGCCGCCTACGTCAACGGACCGGGCCTCGGCGCCCCCATGTTCACCGGACTCAGCCGCATCGGTGGAGCGAACGCCGTCAACGAAGTGCTCAGCGCCGTGATCCTGGTGGTGCTGCTCGGCGCACTGTTTGATCTCGCCCTGCAGCTGCTCGGACGTCTGACCGGCGGACGCCCTGTCCGCACTGCATCGAACCGCACTGCAACTGCAACTGCAACTGCCCGAACCAGAACAGCGAAAGGTGCCTCAGCATGACGGCCATGATCAGCCTTCGAGGCGTCACCAAAAAGTACGAGGGCAGCACCGGCACCGCCGTGCACAACATCGACCTCGAGATCGAGGCGGGGGAGACCCTCGTGCTGCTCGGCCCCTCGGGCTGCGGCAAAACCACCACCCTCGAGATGATCAACCGCCTGGTCGAGCCGTCGACGGGCTCGATCCTGCTCGGCGGCGAAGACACCTCCGGCCTCAAACTCACGGATCTCCGCCGTCGCATCGGCTACGTCATCCAGGATGCCGGGCTCTTCCCGCACCGCACCGTCGCGCAGAACATCGCGACGGTTCCCGAGTTGCTGCACTGGGACAAAACCCGCATCAGCGCCCGCGTCGACGAACTTCTCGCCATGGTGCACCTCGACCCCGCGCTCTATCGCGATCGGCTTCCCGCTGAGCTCTCCGGTGGACAGCGCCAGCGTGTCGGCGTCGCCCGCGCCCTCGCGGCCGACCCCGACGTCATCCTGATGGACGAGCCCTTCGGCGCCCTTGACCCCATCACCCGCGATCACCTGCAGAGCGAATTCCGCCGGCTGCAGGCCGACATCCAGAAGACCATCGTCTTCGTCACCCACGACATCGACGAGGCCGTGCGAATGGGCGACCGCATCGCCGTCTTTGGACGCGACTCCGGCATCGTGCAGCTCGACGTTCCCATGGCGATTCTCACCCGCCCCGCGAATGACTACGTGCGCGACTTCATCGGTGCCGATTCGACCATGCGGGCGTTGAGCCTGCTCGCGGTGCCCGACCGTGCGGCGGACCTGGTGGATGCCTCCGTGTCAGTCATCGCGGAGCGCGACTTCACTCCGTCCACCCTCTCGGCCAATCCGAGCAGTCAGGCAGTTTTGATTGTGGACGCCGACGACCGCCCGGTGCGGTGGCTCGACGACACCACCGAGCTGCTCGTCATCCCGACCGGCTCCACACTCCGCACTGCGGTCGGCGCACTCCTCGGTGCAGCTGGCGCTGAAGCGCGGTTGGTTGTGGTCAACGACGCCGGACACTTCGTCGGAACCCTCACCCTCGAACGAGTGCACCAGGCCGTGCGTTCCTCTGGCATCGCGGTCTCCCGGAGCGTGGCATGACCACCATCGCCGAGAGCGCCGCCGCGGTCACCGCCGCGCCTCCCCGAACTCGCCGTCGCCCGCCCCTGTTTGTTCCGGTGCTGGTGGTGCTGATCGTCGTGGCCGTCGCGCTGTTTATCGCGCGTGCCGACCTCGACGCGATCGAGACCCGGGTGCTCAACTGGGACAACCTACTGACCCGTCTGCGCGAACACGTGGTGATCTCGCTGACCACCACGGTGATTGTGATGGCACTCGCCGTTCCCGGCGGCATCCTGCTCAGCCGCCGATGGGCCGCGCGCATCCAGGGTCCGTTCCTCGCTATCGCCGGCGCCGCCCAGGCCGTGCCCTCCATCGGCCTCATCGTTCTCCTCGCCCTGTGGATGGGCACCGGCATCACCACGGCGATCATCGCGATTGTCGCGTTCTCGGTTCTCCCGCTGCTGCGCAACACCCTCATTGCGATTCTGTCGTGCCCGCCGTCGGTGGCGAAGGCGGCGTCGGGAATGGGGATGTCTGCGACCCAGGTTCTCTTCCGGGTCGAACTGCCGCTCGGCGTACCCGTCATCCTCGCCGGGGTGCGCACGGTGCTTGTGCTCAACGTCGGCACCGCAGCGCTTGCCACCCTCATCGGTGCGGGTGGATTTGGCAGCTTGATTGACGCCGGGCTCTCCCTCAACCGCATCGACGTGGTGGTGGTCGGCAGCGCTCTCACCGCCGCGCTGGCCCTCTCGCTCGACTGGCTCGCGTCGCTCCTGCAGACCGCACTCAGCCCGCGCGTCACAACTCGGTAGCCCGGAGCATCCACCCACTTTTTCTGCACCTTTTCACCGCACCACAGCAGCACAGCAGCACAGCACACCAGCACACCAGCACACCAGCACCACGGCACCCCAGCACACCTGCACCCCTCACTCGACATTCCGAAGGACACGACATGTTTTTCACCCGCCGCACCGCCCGTACCACCCTCGCCCTGCTCGGCGGGGTTACCGCGCTCGCTCTCACCGGTTGTTCCGCGGGGGGATCGGCCGCCCTCGCCGAGGGATCGCTCGCCGAGGACTACGACCTCAGTGACGTCACCCTGACGGTTGGATCCGACAGCTACACCGAGCAGCTTGTTCTCGGCCAGATCGCACTTCTCGCACTGCAGGGCGCCGGCGCGGATGCCCAGGACGAAACCGGACTCACCGGCACCGCCACCGTGCGTGCTGCCCTCGAGTCGGAAGACATCGACGTGTACTGGGAGTACACGGGCACCGCCTGGGTCTCCTTCCTCGGCGAGACCACCCCCGTGGTCGGCAGCGACGAGCAGTATGCCGCAGTCGCGGAGGCCGACCTCGCGAACGGCATCACCTGGTTCGGAGCGACCCCCTTCAACAACACCTACCAGCTCGCCTACAGCGCCGAGAACAACCCCGACCTCGATGTCGAGACCATCAGCGATGTCGCGGAACTCATCAACGGTGGCGACGACTCGCTGTCGATCTGCGTCGGCCCCGAGTTCGACGTGCGCGACGACGGTCTGCCGGGGATGGAAGCGGCTTATGGCTTCGAGTTCCCGTCCGAGAACGTGGTGGTGCTTGACGACGGCGTCATCTACAACGAGATCGCCTCGAGCGACACCTGCACCTTCGGTGTGGTCTTCTCGACCGACGGACGTATCCCCGCACTCGACCTCAGTACCCTCGAGGACGACCTCGCGTTTTTCCCCAGCTACAACGCCGCGGCCATCACCCGCACCGACGTCGCCGAGGCGAACCCCGACCTCGAAGCGATGTTCACCGACATCGCCTCGAAGCTCACCGAAGAGGAGATGCAGGCGCTCAACGCGCAGGTCGACGTTGACGGCGACTCGCCGGAGCAGGTCGCCGAGGACTGGCTGCGCGCCCAGGGCTACATCGGCTAAGGCCCACCTTTCTTCACCCCTTCACACATCACCTCTCACACCAAGGAGGAGCGGTAGCATGCCGTTCGCTAAATCCCCCTACGCCGATGTCTACTTCGAACAACAGGGCGACGGGCCCGACATCGTCTGGCTCTCCGCCGGAGACATGCCGGGCAGTGTCTGGCACGAGTTCCAGACACCGGCATTTGCCGACGGCTTCCGCCAGACCACGTATGACGCACGGGGGATCGGCCAGACCGTCGACAACGCGCCCGACCGCTTCACCATCGAGGAGCACGCGGCCGACGCGGCGGCCGTTCTCGAGGCGGCCTGCAACGGACCCGCCATCCTGATCGGACTCTCCATGGGATCGCTCATTGCACAGGAGCTCGCCAGCACACGGCCCGACCTCGTGCGTGCCGCGATCGTGATGGGTACCTGCGTGAAAAAGACCGGGTTCATCCGCGAGTGGGAAGAGGCGGAGATCGCCTTCCGTCGCGCGGGCCACACGCTCACCACCGAGATGGCGATCGCGCACTACGCGATGCAGATGTACCCGGCGAACGCGCTCGGCGACGACGAGATCTGGGCGCGCATCCGTCCGATCGTCGAAGGCGACTACGGTAACCGCGACGGACTGGCCCTGGCCGCCCAGTGGGAGGCGTGCCTCGACTACGACTCAACCGACAAACTGCCGAACAGCACCATGCCGATCCACGTGGTGTCGTTCTCCGAAGACGTGCAGACCCCACCGCAGCGCGGGCGCGAGGTGGCGGAGCTCGCTCCGCACGGCGTCTTCCACCTCGTCGAGGGACTGGGCCACGCCTCTGCGTTCGGCCACCGTCCCGACCGAGTGAACGAAGTTCTCGTTGACATCGTTGCGGACATCGTCAGCAACTAGCGTCACCGTGCCGATGCCACCTCAGCACTTGCTGGGGTGGCATCGGCATTTTCTCTACCCGGAGAAGGTGGTCTCGCGCGTTAGCACTGGTCTGACCGCCGTAATGAGCTCACTGCTTCGGTCGCATGCGCACCCGCACCGCAAGTCCTGCGCACAGCACCACAGCGACACCGCCGAGAACAGTTGACCAGGTGAGTTCCTCACGGAGTATCAGCGCCGCCCACAGGATGGTTAGCACGGGTTGGACAAGCTGCACCTGGCTGACCTGCGCGATGGGTCCGATCGCGAGTCCTCGATACCAGGCAACAAAACCGAGGAACATACTCACCACAGCGAGGTAGGCGAACGCGGCCCACTTGGTCGGTGTTGCATCGAGCGGTTGCTGATCGATCGCAACGATCATCAGAACCACCATCAGCGGTGACGAGACCACTAGTGCCCAGGAGACCGTCTGCCACGATCCGAGCTCGCGTGCGAGCATCCCTCCCTCGGCATAGCCGATTGCCGCAGCGATGACCGCGCCGAACAGCAGCAGGTCAGACAGGGTGAGTCGGGCGAAGCCGCCACCCTGCAGGGACGCGAAGCCGATGGCCACAGCGGCTCCGATTGCCGCCATGGTCCAGAACGAGAGCGGCGGACGTTCTTTGCCTCGGATGACCGCCATGACTGCAGTAGCGGCGGGAAGAAGGGCGATCACCACAGCACCATGGCTAGCCGGTGCCGTGGTGAGGGCGAAGGAGGTGAGGAGAGGAAACCCGAAAACGACTCCGCCGGCAACAACAGCGACGCGAACCCACTGGCTCCCTCGGGGGAGCCGTTGCCGCGTGAGTGCGAGAGCAGCGGACGCAACCACTGCGGCCACCACGGCTCGGCCGGAACCGACGAAGAGCGGGGACATCCCTTCGACAGCGACCCGGGTGAAGGGCACGGTGAACGAGAAGGCGAGAACGCCGAGGAGACCCCAGGCGAGTCCGGATCGCGTTGACGATATCGGTGCCGGAATTGTGAGAGTAGCGCTACTCTTGTCTGTCATGAGCAACGATAGCAGTGGTCGGATCGTCGAGGTGTTGCGGTCGTGGATCTCGTCCGCGCCGGCAGGGGCGCAGCTTCCCTCGACACGAGAGTTGGTTGCCCGTCACGAGGCGAGTCCCGTCACTGTGCAGAAGGCTCTCCGCGTACTCACTGCGCAGGGACTCATCGAGAGTCGTCCGGGCGTGGGCACATTCGTGCGGGCCGTTCGAGCGGCCCGCCCACTCGACTTTGGCTGGCAGAGCGCCGCGCTGGGATCGCCCCACAACCGGCTCCCGACTTCAACTACCGCCATGCGCAGTACCCCAGCAGGTGCTATCCAGTTCCACATGGGCTACCCGGATCGCGAGCTGCTGCCCGAACGCTTGGTTCGAGGCGCACTCGCCCGAGCATCCCGAAGTGATGCCGCCTTTTCACGAACGGCGGCATCCGGGATGCCCGAGCTGCAGTCCTGGTTTGCGAACGAGCTTGCCCAGGCGACTCCGGTGGGAGTCACACCCGCGACGGCGAACGACGTGATCGTTCTACCTGGAAGTCAAAGCGGACTGAGCTCGATTTTTCGCGCTCTTGTGGGAACAGACCAGCCGCTGTTGATGGAGTCGCCGAGCTACTGGGGAGCAATACTCGCGGCAGCGCAGGCTGGCGTTCGAGTCATCCCGATCGCCAGCGGACCCAACGGACCCGACACGGATGAATTGACTCGCGCGTTCGAGGAGACCGGCGCTCGCGCCTTCTATGCGCAGCCCAATTTTGCGAACCCGACCGGTGCGCAATGGTCGGCCGACACGGCACGCGGGGTGCTCGACGTCCTTCGTGCGCACGGGGCGTTCCTCATCGAGGACGACTGGGCGCATGACTTCGGGATCACGTCGACGTCGACGCCGGTCGCCGCGCTGGATGACGCGGGGCATGTGGTGTACATCCGTTCGCTGACGAAGAGTGTGTCGCCGGCGGTCCGCATTGCGGCCGTTATCGCGCGGGGCCCGGCGCGAGAACGGATCCTCGCCGATCGCGGAGCCGCGTCGATGTATGTCAGCGGAATCCTGCAAGCCGCGGCGCTCGATGTTGTAACGCAACCCGGATGGCAGACGCACCTGCGCGGAGTGCGTCAGCAGCTCCGCTCACGAAGGGACCTGCTCATCGACAGCATGGCCGAGTGCGCGCCGCTCGCGGACCTCACTGCGATTCCGCAGGGCGGACTCAACCTTTGGTATCGGTTGCCTGACGGGACGGATCTGGCGGCACTCACTCGGGCCTGCGAGGACGAGAACGTGTTTATTGCGCCGGGGAGTGACTGGTTTCCCGCGGAGCCGACTGGACCGTTTATCCGGCTCAACTATTCGGGACCGAATGCCGGTGCGTTCTCGGATGGGGCGCAAGTCATTGGGCGGGCGCTGGAACGCGCTTAAGAAGCACATTGAATTCTCGGGGGCTCGTCCGCGGGTGGGCCCCAGCTCTGGGGGGAGAGGGAAACGCCGTTTATCAGTAACGTGAGAAATCGGCGGCAATCCTCTCAGTCGCACAATCAGAGAACGGAATCATGTCGACGCAGACGGCGACCATTGTGATCTTGGCCGCGGTCCTGATCTCGATCGCTGTGATTTGGATTCTGGTTGTCGCGAGACTGCGAAAACTGGTCTACAACGCGAGCCAGGCATTGATTCGGCTGGAAGCGTTAAATGCGACGGCCATCGCGTCCGTGGCTCCACGCCCGCCCATCTCCCACACCTTCACGCTGCATGCGACGTCGAAACAAAAGTTTGACCGATTCGATTTGCCCACTTGGATGGAGTCAAACGCCCTCGACAACGAGGCGTGGTTCGTGCAGGAAGTCAATTTTCGCGAGGCCGCGACACGCTATTTCCGCACCTACGATCTCGACGTTGTAGCTTTGGCCGGCCAATTCCTTGGGCAAAGCAGTCATCCCCGCGTCAAGGAAGCCCGATTCGCCTCAATCGAGATGAAGCGATTCGACCGGCGGAAGCTCCCGTTTCCGACCCCAACCGCTCGAGTGAGTTCCGTAGTCAAATACACAAGTCCGAAGGGGAAGAACTCATACTCCCGCAGCCTCATTTGGGATTTCGGCCAGCTCAAGGGCGGGCTTGAATCAGCTCAAGCGACGAGAGCGCGACAGTCAACAACGCAGGCGCTTAGGCAGCGAGAGCGCAGCCTCATGACGAGCAGCTTGCGGATGACAATCTTGCGCAGGGATAGCTATCGTTGCCGAATGTGCGGAGCATCCGCGGCAAACGGAGCGACATTGCACGTCGACCACATCATTCCCGTTAGTCGTGACGGGCGTACTGTCGCGGAAAATCTTCAGGCCCTCTGCGAACCGTGCAACCTTGGCAAGAGCAATCGCTTCATCGGGTAGCCACCAGACTAAGGCGTGCGACGGATCTAGGCCCGCGGCGCTCCGCCGACAATTCGGCGTCGCGTTGCGGCCGAGTCATGACACGTGGCGGGGCGAGGCGTGGCCGAACGCCGACCGAGCACACTCTGCCATTCGCTGGGTAAACGTGGGTCTGGTGGTCGGCCAGAATGAGGTCATGCCTCTTTACCGATACTCGTCAACCGACATCGTTCCTGTTGCGCGCACCACCATGGCAGGAGCAAGTATCCGAGAGCGCGAAGACCTTCAACGCCTACTCATGACGCGGATCAACATCATTGGCGACGATCTTCTCGTGATCGCGCAGGAATACAGCCTCTTTCAAGACTCACGCCGTCGCGTGGACATGCTCGCAATTGATCGTGCTGGAAACCTGGTCGTCATCGAGCTCAAACGCACCGAGGACGGCGGACATATGGAGCTGCAAGCGCTCCGCTATGCCGCAATGGTTTCGACTATCACCCTGGACCACCTAGCCGACGTTTACGCGGATGCTCAAGGTTTCAGTACCGCCGATGCCAGGGACGCAATCGTTGAGTGGATTGGCGAAGCAATCGAAGAGCTCCCAAATCACGTGCGAATAGTGCTGGTCTCAGCGGACTTTAGTACAGAAATTTCGAGCACGGTCCTGTGGCTGAATGAAAACTATGGCACTGACATCTCGTGCTTCAGGATTGTCACGTATCTCCTGGAGGAAGAAGTTCTCCTCGACGTGCAACAGATCATTCCCCTCCCAGAAGCGAAGGACTTCCAAATTCACCAACGTCAGAAGGGAGTCGCAGCGACGGCCAGCCGGGCTACGAGCGGGCGAGATTTCACCCAGTACAGCATTCGTATCGACAAAGTGGTGCTGGAACCCCTGAGCAAGCAACAAGCGGTCAAGCTGGCGATTCGTAACCTTCACGCCGCCGGTGTGTCGACGGAAGCGATTAGATCTGCAACGCGAGCGAATCAGTGGCGGCCAGTGCGCTGCCTCGATGGGGAGTCGGTTGTTGATGGATTCGCTCGTGAATATCCCGGAGTTAGCCCTTCACATCGTTGGTTCGATTTGGATGTTCGAGAAGATGGTGTCGACTGGGTCATTCCTCGGTTCGGGGGCAAGGAGACTGAAGAACTACTGAGCGCACTCGAGTCCGCCGCCGAGCCAACCGTCACGTTCAGTTGGACGACGGTCCAAGAAGCGTTGACGGGACCTGAGTCCTAGCGATAGCCCGCCAGCAAGCGCACGATTGTTCCTTGGGAAAGAGATACGGCGCGCCTTGCGTCGGCCGATGGTTTCGGCCAGCGCGCCCTCCACGCGAGGGTTCGTCCGCGCCATCGTATGCGAAGCGCTGAACCGGATTCTCGGGCACGCCTCACCCATGAGGTTCACCTTCTGCGGAAGGCGCGCGATCAACACCGACAAAGGATCGCAGACGCACCTGCGCGGGGTGCGCTAACAGCTTCGTTCGCGCAAGGCCTGCTCCTCGACAGCATGGTCGAGCACGCGCCGCTCGTACACCTCACCGCGTTTGATCCACTTCGAAACGCTAAAGCTCGATGAGTTCCAGGAAGGTCTGTTCCGTGATCACTTCGATGCCTTGGCCTTTGATTGCGAGTTCCATTGCTTTCTGTACTTTGTTGCTGAGCGTGGCACCCTGCCTCAGGGTTGCAGGATCGAACCCACCCATAACGACCAAAGAAGTCTTCTTTGTGACGCCTGCCGAAACTGTCGCACCGAACGAAGCGACGATGCCCTGCGCTGCGGACCGGGTGTGCGAATCCAGGTCGCCGGAAAAGCAAACCACCTCACCGAATAACGGATGACCCGGATCTGCGTCTGCGCTGGCGATCGGCAGCGGAGCCGCTTTCTCGTAGGTCCGGACTCGAGTCCTTGCCTTCTTCGCGTTCTCCGCGATTTCCCACAGCTCAGTTGTGCTGGTTACTCCGCGTTCCTCGGCGATACGAAGCGTGATTTGAGCACAGGCGAGTGAATCAGCGCCGGCCTCGTGATGCGTGAATTCAGGGAGATCGAAGTAATCCGCGACCTTCGACAGGCGATAGCCGTCGAGCTTGACATGCACGCGCACGAGGGCGAGTGCATCGAGAAAAATCAGCCCATTTGGCTCCATCTCAGTCAGCTTGTTTGCCGCGTTATACACGCCCTTATCGAACGGGCTGTAGGCGACGAGTGGCCTGGCGCCGGCGATCGCAGCGAGGCGCTGAAGTGTCCATTCCCAGGACGGGGCGCCGGCGACATGACTCGGTCCGATTCCATGAATGTAGGTGTTAGTGAAGTCCAAGCCGGTCGGCGGCATAACAAACCACGACTCAGTCGATACGATTCTGCCGTCGACGACGTCGGTGACACCCACAGCGCATACTGATCCACGGTCGAAGTTGGCTGTCTCAAAGTCGATGCTGACGAAGTCGAGACTCATTCTGGCTCAGCACCGACGGATGCCGACGACGCACTCGAAGGCTCGTGACCGATGGCTGGGAAGTTCACTTTGGCCCACACTCCAACCGCCCGGGTGCTGGCGAAGTTGACGCCACCACCGATGACTCCACCAACGACCGGCGCAAGCTTGGTCAAGTTGATGACGCCTTTCGTACCCGCCTTAGTTAGTAGCCGAAATCCGACCTTCTTATTGATCTCAATGAGCACCCGACCGGGAACCTGTCTGATGGCGCTGACGGCTGTCTTTGTCCCGATCTGGACGCCAGCTTGAGCCAACGCCTCGGTCGCGGATGATCCGATTAGGGACATCAGTACGACAGAGCGCACCTCCTCGGAGCGAACGTCGTAACCGCGGAGATGCGCGATTGCGCCAGCTAGACGTGCTTGGGTGAGCCACAAAGTCGTGAGGTCAGCGGGCAAGGCGACTGGCATAGTGATCAGCCCCCCGAGCCCCGTCAAGAAGCCTGTGCTCGTTGTGATGCGAACGTGCGTTGTGATGAGGCGTTTGATCGCCTTCTCGACATCACCGTGGTGTGCCAGGTGCTCGTCTGCAATCTGAGCAGATCCCTTCCACGGCCCCTTCCCGTCAACGCCGACATTTGTCACAGTGTCGCTGAGTTCCTGCGCCTTACTGGCGAGTCGCTCGAGCCGCGTTGAATCTACTGGCACGTCATCGTCGCCGTAGACCGAAATCTGAATTTGATCATCACTCATGGGTTGAGACTAGTGGGAGGGGACTCGGTCTGAAGCCAGAGCAGAAGACCCCTCCCTGTGAAATCCATTTGGCGCGTCAATCTAAAAAAAACTTGCACCGCGTCGATCCACAGAAGCGGGCTACTCAGCCAGCAGGCCGAACTCCTTCATCAGCTCACCGATTTCCGACGCGTCGAGCTTGCCGAGCAGACGCTTGCGCAGCAGCTCGGGCATCGGGATGTGCAGCTCCTTGCCGTCGCGCAGACGACTGGACGCATCCATCAGTTTGCGCACGTCGTAGGTCGAGTTGAAGACCTCCGGCACCCCACGCTCGATGCCGAGCAGCTGGTAGGCGGCCTCCATCCCGGTGCGCACCGAGTACTCGGTCGTGAAGATGGTGTCCCGCGTGGTCTCCGCGAACTGGCCAATGAACGCGAAGTTCACCGAGCCTGCTGGCACCACATCCGGACGATCCCCGGCCTTACGCGGCAGGAAGAACGACGTCACATACGGCATCATCACGGGAACACAGGTCGCGCCGTTCGCGGCGAGTTCGGGAATGTCTTCGACGGGAACCCCCAGGTGGAACAGCCACTCCTGCGTGATCTCCTCACCCGTGCTCTCCTGCATGG
>Ga0247740_1001177_pt1 | contig 11498 bp, 9 predicted proteins | sample UWRJL148409B2_FD_180942 | JGI IMG/M metagenome (GOLD analysis project Ga0247740, IMG submission 180942) | Plant litter microbial communities from Arlington Agricultural Research Station in Wisconsin, United States - UWRJ-L148-409B-2 | ecosystem: Environmental > Terrestrial > Plant litter >...
CCTAATTCGTTGGATGATCCTACAAACATCGAGTTTACGGCAGCGACACGACCACGCATATGATCTGGAGTTTTAAGCTGTAAAATTGTTTGGCGAATTACAACCGAAATTCCGTCAGCAAGTCCACTTAAAAATAATGCGAATACAGAAATCCAGAAAATAGTGGAAACTCCAAATAAAATAATTGATAATCCAAAAACAAAAATGGCTCCTAAAAGTTTCATTCCCGCTTTTTTGTACAAAGGAACATAAGCTGAAATCATCATTGTGATAAAAGCACCAACTGCCGGGGCAGCTCTCAGAACCCCAAAACCTTCTGGACCAACCTTTAAAATATCCTGAGCAAATACAGGTAATAAAGCAACGGCTCCGCCGAAAAGAACGGCAACCATATCAAGTGAAAGCACTCCTAAAATCGTTTTATTATTAAAAACGAACTTTAAACCTTCTTTAAGGCTTTCCATAATGGGTTCGCCTATTTTAGGATTCAGGATTGGTTTTTTACTAATTTGCGATAAAGCAATTAAAGCAAAAAGCGAACATGCAAAAACAGAACACATCGACCAGTGAACCCCAATATAATTAATAGAAAATCCGGCAATTGCAGGTCCTAAAACTGACCCAATTTGCCAAACCGAACTGCTCCAGGTTGCAGCATTAGGATATACTTTTTTGGGTACAATTAAAGATAAAAGCGAGAATATAGTTGGCCCTAAAAAAGCACGAACCAGTCCGCCAATAAAAACTAAAAAGTAAATCGAATATAAGATGGCTCCAGTTGACCAACCGTTAACAACTTTTGGCCAGGTTAGTAAGAAAAGTCCAAAGCTAATTACCGAAAACCCAAGAATACATTTTACCAATAAACCTTTTTTCTCTCGCTGATCGACCATATGTCCGGCAAATAATGCCATACCAACGGCAGGAATTACTTCCATTAAACCAATAAGTCCTAGAGAAAGTGGATCTTTGGTTAAACTATACACTTCCCATTCAATAACAATAAATTGCATCGACCAGGCAAAAACCATAGCGAAACGCAATAGTAGAAATACATTAAATTCTCTGTAACGTAACGCCTGATAAGGATCTTGCTTGTTTGTTTTAGTTGTCATTTGTTCTAATGTCTTTAAGCATAAGTTGGGTAGAAACAGTTCCGTTCCATTCGTTTTCAGCTAAAGAATAAGCTAACTGAAAAGGATTTTGATTTTTTACGATGTTTATTTTTTTGCCAAGGCCAAAACCTATGGCGGCAATTCCGTCTGAGCTGTTCTGTTTTACAAAAAGTCTCAAATGTTCTTCATCTGCACCTAAAGTTTTAGCGTAGCCCGTGTCTTTTGCATTTTTCGTCATAAAAACGGGTGTCATGTTCAGGGGGCCAAAAGGCTCAAATTGTTTTAAAATCCGGATTAGTTTTGGTGTAATGTCACTAAAATTAATTTCGGCATCAATTTCAATTTCCGGAGTTCGCATTTCAGGTAAAATGGTTTCCTCGACTTGTTTTTCAAAAGCATCTTTAAAGGTTTTATAGTTTTCAGCTTTCAAAGTCATTCCAGCTGCATACATATGGCCTCCAAATTGTTCTAAATGTTGCGAACAGGCATCAAGAGCGTTATACACATCAAATCCTTTTACAGATCTTGCAGATGCCGCATATTTATCGCCGCTTTTGGTAAAAACCAAAGTAGGTCGATAATAAGTTTCGATTAATCTTGAAGCCACAATTCCGATCACGCCTTTGTGCCAGTCTTCCTGAAAAACAACTGTTGAAAATCGTTCTTCTTCCTGATTTTGTATAATTTGCTGAAAAGCTTCTTTAGTAATTTGTTTGTCGAGATCTTTTCGGTCTGAGTTGTATTGCTCTATTTCGGATGCAAATTGTTGTGCTTGTTCAAAATTAAATTCCGTCAATAATTCAACCGCATGATTACCGTGTTTGATTCTTCCGGCAGCATTTATTCGGGGTGAAATAATAAAGACAACATCAGTTATATCAAGTGTTTTCTTTTTTACCTGATGTACCAAAGCTTTAATTCCGGGTCTCGGATCTGCATTGATAACCTGCAAACCAAAATAAGCCAAAACTCTGTTTTCGCCTGTTATGGGTACAATATCGGCTGCAATTGCTGTTGCAACCAAATCCAGATACGGAACTAAATCTTCTATTGTTTCATTTCTGTTTGTTCCTAAAGCCTGAATCAATTTAAAACCCACGCCGCAACCGCACAATTCATCGTACGGATAAAAACAATCCTCTCTTTTTGGATCCAGAATTGCAACGGCATCCGGAAGAAATTCTCCGGGGCGGTGGTGATCACAAATAATAAAATCGATGTTTTTTTCTTTCGCGTAGGCGATATGATCAATAGATTTTATTCCGCAGTCTAGTGCTATGATTAATGAAAATCCGTTATCATCAGCAAAGTCAATTCCTTTAAAAGAAATTCCGTAACCTTCGGCATAACGATCCGGTATATAAGTGGCAATATTGGGATAATGCGATTTTAAATAAGCCGAAACCAAAGAAACGGCAGTCGTTCCGTCGACATCATAATCGCCAAAAACCAAAATGTTTTCCTGGTTTTCAATCGCTAATTCTATTCGTGCAACCGCTTTATCCATGTCCTTCATCAGGAACGGATCATGAAGATGTTCTAGCGAAGGGCGAAAGAAATTCTTAGCGTCTTCAAAAGTTGCAATGCCACGCTGAATCAAAAGTGTTGCTACAAAATCTTCTACATTAAGGGCTTGTGCCAAATGTTTGACTTGATCTTCAGAAGGTTTTGGTTTTAATGTCCAACGCATTTTTTTATTGTAGATTTTTGATTTTAGATTTTAGATTGAAGAAATCGAAAATCGTTTAATCTGATATTTATTTTTTTTGCCACTCCCGATAGCTAATCATGATAAATGATTTTAAGGATTTTTTAATCTGTGCTAATCTTTTAATCTGTGGCAAATTTCCTGTTTTAATTTTAATGCGGTCTTTTAGAGTGTATTAGTTTTCAAAAAAAATTCTAAAATCTACACTCTAAAATCTAAAATTATTTCAACTCCAAAGCATTTCCTTCAAACTGAATTCCGTCCCAGCCTAAGTTGATGAAATTTCTAATGTTTTGATGGTTCGTTCCGTTTGGATCTCCTAAAACTTCTTCGAAATAAAAAGCTCCAAAACAGGCTAAAGTTTCGTCTTTGCTTAAGTTTTGCAGTTTTGCGAAAGAGAATAATTTACAAGAACCTGAGTTTTCACCGGCTGCATTATGCTGCGTTCCGTTCTGGAAAGCAGTTGGGGTAAAATTGTAATTTTCCTCGATTACTGCAATAGTTTCAGGGAATGTTATTTCGTTTGGAGTTTGTTTTACTTTTTCTAAAAAGGCTTGGATGCTCATATTATTGGTATTGTTTTTTTTGCCACGAATTTCACAAATTTCCACTAATTAAAATTCGTGATAATTTGTGAAATTCGTGGCAAACATTTTTTAATTTATTTAATTTGTGAATTCGTGGCGAAAATTATTCTTCTTCTTTTTCATCATCCTTAGAAAATTTACTTTTCTTAGGTTCTTTTATTATTGTTTTTCCGGCAACCACAACGACAATTTCGCCGCGTGGCGCTGTTTTTTCAAAATGGGTTAGAACTTCTTTTGCGGTTCCGCGTACGTTTTCTTCGTGTAGTTTTGATAATTCTCGTGAAACGCAAACTTGCCTGTCTTCGCCAAAATACTGAATAAACTCAGCTAAAGTCTTAACGAGTTTATGTGGCGAAACGTATAAAATCATCGTTCTTGTTTCTTCGGCTAAAGCCAAAAAACGAGTCTGGCGGCCTTTTTTATCAGGTAAGAAACCTTCAAAAACAAATTTGTCATTTGGCAGTCCGCTGTTTACCAAAGCCGGAACAAAAGCTGTTGCTCCTGGTAAACATTCTACTTCGATTTTATTTTCTACGCAAGCACGTGTCAATAAAAAGCCCGGATCTGAAATTGCCGGAGTTCCTGCATCCGAAATCAAGGCGATAGTTTCGCCGGCTTTCAAACGCGCAATCAAATTCTCGGTTGTTTTGTGCTCGTTGTGCATGTGATGGCTGTGCATGTGCGTGCCAATTTCAAAATGCTTTAACAATTTCCCACTCGTTCTGGTGTCTTCGGCCAAGATCAAATCGACTTCTTTCAGAATCCTTATGGCACGAAAAGTCATGTCTTCAAGATTGCCAATTGGCGTTGGAACGATATATAATTTAGACATATTTTTTTTATATTATAGCACGAATTTACTTCGTCTGTTCGCTGTCGCTCGAGTCACGAATTAACACAGATTGAGGTGCTTTTAAAATTTCACAAAGAAGAAATTCGTGTTAATTCGTGAAATCTGTGTTTGCTTTTTTTATGAGAATTTTTTCTCTACAATTCCCAGGAAACGTTCTGCGTAATCGTCTTTTCCTTCCCAATTGTTATAATCCGGTTTCACCATGTTTTCGATAAATTCCTGAGCTTCGTTGTAATTGTCAAAAGTCAATAGTTGATTTAGAACACGGCTATAGTCTTCAGAGCTGTTTCCGAAAAGGTTTTTTGTAAAAGCAATTCGGTCGTTTAGATCGATATGGAAACCTTTTGCCAGCTTTTCATTCAAAGTAACTGCCTTTGCCTCTGTTGGTTTTTCTATAACCACAGTTTCTATAATTTCTTTTTTCTCTTTAAATTCATTGACCACTGGAGCAGGAGTAGAAGCAACGTTTTCGAAACTTTCTACTTTTACAAATTGAGCGTCGGCATAATTCAATCCAAAATCTTCAAACAAGATTGTCATAGGATTTGGAATTGAAATTTCTGCTTTAGGTTCTTCTTTTTCCGGTTCTTTTTCTTCTGGTTTTTCCAATTCAAAAAGAGGTACAAAATCGGGGATTGGTTTTAAATCGCTAACTGTTGTAAAAGAAAGTTCTTCAGCAGGCTGTGTTTCTTCTTTAGTTTCGACAATTGGTTCCTCAGTTTTTTCAGCAACAGGTTCTTCGACAACTTCAGCAACTGGCTTGGCAACAGTTTCGATGATAGGTTCCGTAGTTATTTCTTCAGGTACTTCTGCGACAATTTCTTCCCCAGAAATCTCTTCTGGCGTAATTTCTTCAGTAACAGTTTCTTCTGCGTTGATTTCTTCTGTAACTTCTGGTTCAGCTACAGTTTCAATTGAAGTTTCTTCCACTGCAACCGGCTCTTCGATTTTAACTTCTGCAGGAATTGTTTCTTCTTTGTCAAAAATAGATTCAATTTCGGTACTAATTTCGCTGTGACCAATTGTTGGTTTCAAAGTGTCGAAATTCTCCTCTACAAATTTTAATACCGCTAATTTCTCGTATAACTTCTGAGTTTCAAGATACAATTGATTGATATCGGATTTATTTTTTATTTTTAAAATTCGATGTGCAATGCTGATTAAATCGGCTTCCAATTTTTTTTTCATAACTGTTGAAATTATAGTGAATAGGGTATTTTAGTATATTTTGTATTTGAATGTCTTTATTACCGGTAGAAATCTAAAAGATATTTTTTTATTTCTGTTAATAAGCGTTTGCGAATCTCCGATTTGATAAAAATTTTCTACTTTTGAAAAAGTGAAAAACAACGATTTCTCACGTCGATTTATTACCAGTACAAAGTAATAAAAACTATTCATTTTTAAAGGTAGAAAAATACAAAATGTTTCTCGAAAATACAGTAAATCACAAAGAACAATTTGGTTGGATTGAAGTTATTTGTGGATCAATGTTTTCGGGTAAAACCGAGGAGTTAATCCGCAGATTAAAACGCGCCCAATTTGCCAAACAAAGAGTCGAAATTTTTAAACCCGCTATTGATACCCGCTATCATGACGAAATGGTAGTGTCACACGATGCTAACGAAATTCGTTCTACTCCGGTTCCGGCCGCAGCCAATATTGCTATTTTGGCACAGGGTTGCGATGTTATAGGAATTGATGAAGCACAATTTTTTGATGATGAGATAGTTACAGTTTGTAATGATCTTGCCAATCAGGGAATTCGTGTGATAGTGGCAGGACTTGATATGGATTTTAAAGGAAATCCTTTTGGCCCAATGCCGGCACTTATGGCAACTGCCGAATATGTAACTAAAGTTCATGCCGTTTGTACCAGAACAGGAAATCTGGCAAATTATAGTTTTCGTAAAACAGATAACGATAAGTTAGTCATGCTGGGTGAAACGGAAGAATACGAACCGTTGAGCCGTGCTGCCTATTACAATGCGATGAAAAAAAATCAGGAGAAATAAATTTATTTAAGCCTTAAACAATGCAAGACAAGAAGAATAAAAGAAAACAAAATATCTTATTATTAGGTGTAATTGTAATTGCGGTGGCTTTAGCTGTTTATTTTCAGTTTTTTCTTTCTGAAAATAGAGGAGAAGTAAAAGTCGAAGTAACAGAATTGGTTGCAAAATACAATAAAAATTGCCCGCTTAAAATTCAGGAAGGTATTCGATTAGATAGTGTCAGCTTACCTAATTTACCGCAAGAAAGTGTGGTTCAGTATAATTTGACATTAACGAATGTAGAAAATGAAACTGCAGAGATTGATGTTATACAAGCGGAAATCGAAAAAAGTTTGATAAGTACTGCTAAAGCAAATCCGGGACTTCAGGTTTTTAGGGATAATGATTACACGCTGGTTTATAGTTACAAAGACAAAAAGAAAACTTTTTTGTTTGATGTGAAAATATTACCGGATCAATATAAATAATTTAGCTATTCTGATATAAAACAAAACCCGACAGATTTCAGAATCTGTCGGGTTTTGTTTTTCTTGTATATATCGTGTCTAAACTGGACTGAAGTCCAGCCCTACAATATAATATGTTCCTCCGGAACTGTAAAGAGCCTTAGGCTCGAACCATATTGTAGGGCCGGATTTTAATCCGGTTTGATATGTGAAAATATAGAGAATAAACCCTACAGATTTTTTAAATCTGTTGTTTTTTTGTTTTAAAGGATTTCATTCATTCCGTAGGAATGTCTGGTCGGTAGCTATTTTAAATTGGTTTGCGAATATACGTTCCGTAGGAACGTTGGAACAATCAAATGGATATGTTGTGGTTAATTGCATAAAACAAGTGTCCCTACAGGACACAATTGGAAAATCGTACTATTTTTTTCTACCGATGAAATATTCCTACGGAATAATGAATAATGTATATTTCTACAGATTAATAAACAGCAAACCCGATAGGTTTTTTTAACCTATCGGGTTTGCTATGTATTATAAACTCAAAGTAAGCTTAATTTTCTTTAATCTCTTAATGGTGAAAAAAACTTATATCTTCTTTCTCATTCTCGCTACCGGAATATCCAATTGTTCGCGATATTTGGCGATAGTTCTTCTGGCAATCGGATATCCTTTTTCTTTTAAGATTTCTGCCAGTTGATCGTCTGGTAAAGGTTTCTTTTTGTCTTCTTCTTCAATTGTATTTTTAAGAATCTTTTTGATTTCTAAAGTCGAAACATCTTCACCCTGATCATTTTTCATAGCTTCAGAGAAGAATTCTTTGATTAGTTTCGTTCCGTATGGAGTCTCCACATATTTACTGTTGGCTACACGCGAAATTGTCGAAATATCCAAACCAACCATATCCGCAATGTCTTTTAAGATCATTGGTTTTAGTTTGGTTTCGTCGCCATCTAAGAAATATTCTTCCTGATAATGCATAATCGCATTCATGGTCACAAAAAGGGTTTCCTGACGTTGTCTTATCGCATCGATAAACCATTTAGCCGAATCCAGTTTTTGTTTGATAAACTGAACCGCATCTTTTTGTGCCGATGATTTATCACGAGAATCTTTATACGTCTGCATCATTTCCTGATAATCCTTAGAAACGTGCAGGGAAGGAGCATTTCTTCCGTTTAAAGTTAATTCCAGTTCGCCATCAACAATTCTGATTGCGAAATCCGGAACCACATTCTCTGTGACTTTATTATTTCCGGTATAAGATCCTCCCGGTTTCGGGTTTAATCTTTCGATTTCGTGAATCGCTTTTTTAAGCTGTTCGTTCGAAACACCATATTTTTGAAGCAGTTTGTCGTAATGTTTTTTGGTAAAAGCATCAAACTGATTTTCGATAATATCAATTGCTAAATCAACATATTCAGTTGGCGTTTTATGCTTTAATTGTAACAACAAACATTCCTGCAAATCACGCGCTCCAACCCCTGAAGGTTCCAGCTCATGAATAACCTGAAGCATTTTTTCGACCATTTTCTCATCTGTATAAATACCCTGAGTAAATGCCATATCGTCTACAATATCCGGAACGCTTCTGCGGATGTAACCCATATCATCAATACTTCCGACAAGGAATTCAGCGATTTCGCGTTCTTCATCATTCAAAATAAAAGTATTCAGCTGATTGATTAAATCCTGATGAAAGCTTATCGGCGAAGCAAAAGGAGTTTCTCTTTCTTCGTCTTCACTATAATTATTCACCTGAGTTTTATAATCCGGAGTATCGTCGTCGCTTAAGTATTCGTCAATGTTAATATCGTCTGCTTCGATTCTGTCGCCTTCTGCATCATCATAATCATCGTATTCTTCATTAGCGAATTCATCCGCTTCGTATTCATCTTCTTTACCAGCTTCCAAAGCCGGATTTTCGTTCATTTCTTCTAATAAACGTTGTTCAAAAGCTTGCGTAGGCAATTGAATTAACTTCATCAGCTGAATTTGCTGTGGAGATAATTTTTGTGATAATTTTAAATTTAAAAATTGCTTTAGCATAATAAGGCACTAATTTTTTTAGCCACTAAGACGCGAAGGCGCAAAGTTTTTTATTTTTTAATTGCCTCAAAGGCTTTTATTGAAATCTTTTAAAATACTCTTTTCGTGTTTATAAATCTTTTAATACCACTTTTGATTAATGGTACATTGATTAATTAAAAAGCCTAAATCTTTATTTAGCAATTTTAATTGACTTATAATTTGTGCTTCCCAAACTGGATTTATTTGTTCAACTGCTTTTATTTCTATAATTATAGAATCTTCAATCAGCAAATCTAATCTTAATCCTTCTTCAAATTCAATTCCGTCATAAAAAATCGGAATGTCAACTTGTCGTTTTACATCAAGACCAGCTTTTGTGATTTCATGAGCCAAACAAACTTCATAAACTCTTTCTAATAATCCTGGTCCAAGTTGTTTATGAACTTTAAATGCTGAGTTTACTACTATTTTTCCAATTTCTTCTATTCTTTCAGAGAGCATATTTTTATGGGTTTTGCCACGAAGGCACAAAGACGCGAATTTAATTTTCTTTTTAAAGACATAATCTTAAAAAATAAAAATACATGATTGACTTACTTTGTGTCTTCGTGGTATTTTTATTTCTTTTAGAGTCTTTAGCAAAATTTATAAAAAAAACTTTGCGCCTTTGTGCCTTCGTGGCAAACTTTTACCAACAGGGTACAAAAAACTTAGTGTCCTTGTGCCTTCGTGGCAAATTCCTTTTTTCTAAAATTCCGCATTTCCAGGAGTTCTCGGGAAAGGAATTACGTCTCTAATGTTTGTCATACCTGTTACAAACAATACCAAACGCTCAAATCCTAATCCGAAACCTGCGTGAGTTGCAGAACCAAATCTTCTGGTATCTAAATACCATGATAATTCTTCTTCGTCAATTTCAAGGGCTTTCATTTTTTCGATTAGAATATCGTAACGCTCTTCTCTTTCAGAACCACCAACAATTTCTCCAATTCCAGGGAAAAGGATATCCATTGCACGAACCGTTTCTCTTCCAGGTTCTGTGTTGTCGTTCAAACGCATGTAAAACGCTTTAATGTTTGCAGGGTAATCAAACAAGATTACCGGACATTTAAAGTGTTTTTCAACCAAATAACGCTCGTGTTCTGATTGTAAATCAGCTCCCCATTCGTTGATGATGTATTGAAATTTTTTCTTCTTGTTTGGAGTTGAATCTCTCAAAATGTCAATTGCTTCAGTATAAGAAACACGTTTGAAGTTATTCTCCAAAACGAAGTTCAATTTTTCCAGCAAAGCCATTTCGCTTCTTTCTGCCTGAGGTTTTGATTTTTCTTCGTCTAAAAGTCTTCCTTCTAAGAATTTTAAATCATCCTGACAATTATCCAAAGCGTATTTTATAACGTACTGAATAAAATCTTCAGCTAAATCCATGTTGTCATCAAGATTGTTGAAAGCAACTTCCGGCTCAATCATCCAAAACTCAGCAAGGTGACGAGAAGTATTAGAGTTTTCAGCTCTAAAAGTTGGTCCAAAAGTATAAATCTGACCCAAAGCCATTGCGTAAGTTTCGCCTTCTAATTGTCCCGAAACTGTTAAGTTCGTTTCTTTTTCGAAGAAATCTTCTTTATAATTTACTTTTCCGTCTTCAGTTCTTGGCGTGTTGTCAAAAGGTAAAGCCGTAACCTTAAACATTTCTCCAGCGCCTTCAGCATCAGATCCGGTAATGATTGGCGTATTTACATACACAAATCCTTTTTGTTGAAAATAGTTGTGAACCGCAAACGATAATACCGAACGCACACGCATAATCGCACCAAACATATTCGTACGAACACGTAAATGTGCATTTTCGCGTAAGAAATCTAAACTAGGTTTGTTTTTTGGCTGTATCGGGAATTTTTCTGCATCAGAATCTCCTAAGATCTCCAATTTGTTTACCTGAATTTCGTATTTCTGGCCCGCACCTTTACTTTCGATCAAAGTACCAATTACAGAAATAGCAGCTCCAGTAGTAATTCTTTTTAAAGTTTCATCCGGTGTATTTTCAAAATCAACAACACATTGTATATTATTAATGGTAGAACCGTCATTAAGAGCGATGAACTGATTATTTCTAAAAGTTCTCACCCATCCTTTTGCATTAACCTCCTGAAGCGTCGTGGTACTGTTTAATAAGTCTTTAACTTTTGTGTGTTTCATTTTAATTTTAGATTTTAGATTGCTGATTTTAGATTAAAATCAAATCAGTGTTTTTATATCGAGTTGCAAATATAAACGATAATTATTAAAATTAGAAGCTGTTTCCCGCTATCCGCTATATCTTTTTATTGCTAAAGAAGCAAGAAAAAGGATACCGCTGCTATCGGGGCTAAGGGCAATCGTTTTCAAAAGCGCGTAACTGCTGCTTTATAATTTTTGTATCTCACTTTTTTTTGTCATTCCGAGGAACGAGGAATCCCCGCAAGTAACTCTACAATCAAAATCGTCAATCTTTGGCGAGCTTCTCACGGGGTTTCCTCGTTCCTCGGAATGACAAGATTGTGTATGAAAACTTTGTCAAAGTTTTAAACATTGACAAAGATGATATGTTTAATTCGTGAATTCGTGGCGAAAAGAAATCTAATTCTCCAATCCCTCCAAATCCTCTTTCTTAGCCTTCTTCTTCTCAAAAGTCAAAACCAAAGCAGGTAAAACCAATAAATTCGCGAACATTGCAAACGCCAAAGTACAAGAAATTAATCCA
>Ga0247740_1001178_pt1 | contig 11498 bp, 9 predicted proteins | sample UWRJL148409B2_FD_180942 | JGI IMG/M metagenome (GOLD analysis project Ga0247740, IMG submission 180942) | Plant litter microbial communities from Arlington Agricultural Research Station in Wisconsin, United States - UWRJ-L148-409B-2 | ecosystem: Environmental > Terrestrial > Plant litter >...
GGCGTGCAAGGGGAGTGGCTCGCCGATGTGAACAAGATCGGCCGCGCCTATCGGTTCGTGGGTCCCTGGGGTCACGCCATGACCCTTCACTGGGATGTCACCCGCCATCACGACACCGAGGGTGACACCGCCTCGATCTTCCCCGACCGTCCCTCGCGCCGCAGCCGCCACGCGGGTGCCCCGAGGCAGCTCGACCATGTGACGATCGCGGCGAGCAACGTGGACGAGTTCGCGAAGTGGTACAACGACGTGCTCGGGTTCCGCATCATGGCGCGCACGGTGCTCGACGAGGCCCCGATCTCCGTCTTCTCCGTGCTCACGGTGAACGAGAAGTCGCACGATCTGGGGATCGTGCTCGACGGGTCCACCATGGCAGGGCGCATCAATCACGTTGCCTTCTGGATGGACACCCGCGACGAGCTTTTCCTCGCCGCGGACGTGCTCGACGAGAACGGCACGCGGATCGAGTATGGCCCGTCCGTTCACGGCATCGGGGAGCAGAGCTACCTGTACGTGCGTGAACCCTCCTCGCTGCGCGTCGAACTGAACACCGGCGGATACCGCAACTACGTGCCCGACTGGACGCCGAACACGTGGAAGCCCTCGCTTGGCTCGCTCAACATGTTCCGCAACAGCTCCATGCCGATGTCGATGACGGAGTCGTTCCCGCCCGCGGATGGACCCAGCGCGACCGAGGAAGGCGTTCCCGAGGAGCTGCGCGACGTCCTGATCAATCCCTACATGAACCACGGCTAACTGACGCAGGCGGGGCAGGGAGGCATGTTCGCCTTCCTGCTCCACCCGCCTTAGATAGACGTTGCAATCACGTGTGTGATGTCTCAGTGCGATGTATCAAGACATCAGTGTGATGCATCAGGTGTGATCTATCAGGACATCCCTGACTCCTGCCCATATTTTGCCCACGATCGAGCAGATTCACCGTGATCACGTCGGCGTAGGTTGAGTCGGTAAATCGCTGACTACCGCGGAATTTGCGCCTAGTTGATTCGTCTTAGCAGCCCCGGCCCCGTGCCCGGGCTGAAGCACGGCAAGGGAGCGCTGGGCCGTCGCGGCTGGGTCGGGCCCGCCCGGTGCCGTCGCACGGATCGCACTCCTATGGTTTCCAGCTGTTCGCCCTCGACGCCGCATTCGCCCCGGCCGAGGTCACCCTCGAGGCCGCCATCGCCTGGATGAGGGGCACTCACGGGTCGGGCCCGACTGGACGGCACGTACGTGATCGCTTGACGCGCGGAGTTACCGGATAGTCCCGAGCGCTGCATCTCCCAGGGGGATGTTCTGCGCCACCCACGCCGCAAAGGGCTTCGCGAGCGAAGAACTCCAGAGCCGCTCGAGCTGCGCCATCACCGCTCCCGATGCGTGCGCGTCCAACGTCTCCTGCGAACTCCACTGCTCGACCATGACGCAGACCCGCCCGTCTGAGTGGACCGCGTACAGCTCGCAGCCGTTCTCTTCGTGCACCTTCGGCGTCACAACCTCGAGGGCCGCGATCAGGTGCGCAAGCCGGCCCGGTTTCGGAGTGAGTATGGCGACAACGACGACGGACACACTCACACGACGTTTTCCGGTGAATCCACAGCGACTGCCTGCCACGTGCCGTCCAGGGCCGAGCCGACGATGGCCTCCGTCAGCTGCGCGGCGCGCACGCCGGCGCGGAAGGTGGGCATGCCCTCGACCGGCACACCGCGGATGGTCGAGTGCACCTCCTCCATGAAGAGGGTGAACAGATCCTGATATCCCTGAGGATGCCCGGAGGGAACCATTAAGTACCGAGCGACGGCATCCGGGACTGCGGTGGTCTCCAGCCCCTTGGGCACGACGAGCGTGCCGCCAACCCTCCCGACCTCGAGCCTGTCCGGGCTCTCCTGGTCGAACGTGTACGACGCGTCCACGCCGTCCAGCTCGAACCACAAACGATTCTTACGACCGTGACTGGCCTGGGAGATCACCACGCTCCCGGTGGCACCGAGGTCCGTCGAGAAGATCAGCGTTACCGCGTCTTCGGTGAGCACGGGCACTTCTTGCCCCAGTGAGAACCGGGTCTCGTGCAACCGCGAAGTCTGCGCTACGAGTCGCGTTATCCGATGCCCGCTGACGAACTCGAACAGGTCGCACCAGTGCACGCCGATGTCGGCGAACGCGCGCGAAGCGCCGTCGGCCACTCGCCAGTTGTACGACTGCTCACTGACCAGCCAGTCTTGCAAGTAGTGTCCGTGGGCGAGCCAGACCCGGTCCCCCGAGTCCGCAATCCGCGCGCGTGCTTCTCGCACCGCGGGGTAGTAGCGGTACACGAACGGCACGGCGTTGACGACCCCGGCGTCACGCGCCGCGCGATCAAGCTCGCTCGCCTCACCGTAGGAGAGTGCGAGCGGCTTCTCGCAGATGACGCTCTTGCCGGCGGCGATCGCGGCAGACGCCAACTCGAAGTGCTGCGCGTTCGGTGTGCAGATGTGGATCAGGTCGATCTCGGGATGAACGACGAGCTCGTCGGGGGTCAGCGCCAACGGAACACCCGCCGCGGCCGCCGCCGCTGTGGTGGCCCCGAGGTCGCGACCCGCGTAGGCCACGACGGAGCCTCCCGAGGCGCGCACCGCGCGGGTGTGCACCCGACCCATGAACCCGGTACCGATGATCCCGCTGCGAATCGGGTCGCCGGCGTTCATCGTTTCCTCGACAGCGCGACTGCGGCGATGATGATGGCGCCGCGGACCACCTGCTGCTGGGCGACATCGAGGCCCGCGAGGATCAGGCCGTTGTTGATCAAGCCCATGAACAACGATCCGAACAGGGTGCCGATGATCGCGCCGCGCCCGCCGAACAGGCTCGTGCCTCCGAGGATGACCGCCGCGATGACCGTGAGCTCGTCTCCCTGGCCCCACTGGAACCGGCCGGACTCGAGCCGACCCGCGTAGAGCATGCCGGCGAGCGCAGCGACCACTCCGGAGGTCAGCAGCACCAGGAACTTGATCTTGGCGGTGCGGATCCCGGTGTAGGCGGCCGCGGTCGGGTTGCCTCCGGTGGCCAACACCCGACGCCCGTACCGCGTGCGGTTCATCACCACCCATCCGGTTGCCACGGCGACCGCGGTCCAGATGAGCAGGCCGGGCACCGGGCCGAGGTCGCCGCCGCCGAAGACCTCCACATAGAGGTCATTGGTGATGGGCTGTGGCGCCGAGCCGGTGATCCACTGCGCGAGCCCTGCCGCGAGGCCGAGCATCCCGAGCGTCACGAGGAATGACGGCACTTTGAGAATGGCCACGAGACCGCCGTTGATAGCTCCCACCACCGCTCCCGAGAGCAGCCCCGCGAGGATGCCGGGCACCAAGCCGACGTGCGTGATGGTGAGCGCGGTGACGACGGACGAGAGGCCCGCGATCGACCCCACGCTCAGGTCGATCTCCGCGTTGGCGATGACGAAGGTCATGGCCACGGCCATCACAGAGATGGTGGCCGTCTGGCGCACGATGTTGAGCAGGTTGTTGCCCGAGAGGAAGCCGTCGTTGCCGAGGGTGATCGCGAACAGGATGAACACCGCGATGAACGCGACGTAGATGATGTTGCTGCGCCAGTCCATTCGGGCCGAGAGCCGACTGACTAGGCTCCGCTGGGCGGTTGCGGGGATGGTCATGCGGGTTCTCCCTGGATGATTAGTTGCAATTGCTCTTCGCTCTCGATGTCGGATCGCTCGAGTTCTCGGTAGGTAGTGCCGCCCCTCAGGACCACGATTCGGTCGGACACGGCGAGCAGCTCAGGCAGTTCTGACGAGATGAACAGCACGCCGTTGCCCTGTGAGGCGAACTCGCGAACCATCTCGAGAATCTCGGTCTTGGTGCCGATGTCGACACCGGCGGTCGGCTCGTCCATGACGAGCACCCGGGGTTGCGTGTTGATCCACTTGGCGACGACCACCTTTTGCTGGTTGCCGCCGGAGAGCAGGCTTACCGGCGCGAACGGGTCGGACGCCTTGATCCCGAACCGCGACACGAGGTCGCCCGTGACCCGACTGGTCTTCGCCCTGCTGATGAACGGTCCGGACATGATCGAATCAAGGACGGGCAGCACGAGGTTGTCGGAGACGGAGTGCTCGAGCACGAGGCCCTGTTCGCGCCGGTCCTCGGGGATGAGAGCGACGCCCGCCCGCTGCGCCTTCTGCGTGCTCGAGAAGACGACCTTCCGGCCATCGATTCGCAGCTGGCCCTTGGTCGGGCGGTCCATGCCGCTGACGACTCGGGCGAACTCGGTGCGCCCGCTTCCCATCAGGCCGGCGAGCCCAACGATCTCGCCCGCTCGGACGCTCAGGTGGACATCGCGCAGGACATGGTCGCTCGCGATGCCGAGCGCCTCGAGGAGAACCGGCGCGCCGCGATCGGCACCGCGGTCGCGGTACACCAGCTCGGTGGCCAGCCGGCGTCCGATGATCGCCTCGATGATCTGGGCCGACGACGAGCTCTCGATCGTGTCGCTGAGCACCACGCTTCCGTCTCGCAGTACCGTGATCCGGTCGGCGATCCGGCGTATCTCGTCCATGCGGTGGGAGATGTAGACGATCGCGATACCGCGATCCTTGAGCTTCTCGATGATGCGGAAGAGGTTCTCCACCTCGTGCTTGGCCAGGCTCGCCGTGGGCTCATCCATCACCAGCACCGTTGCGTCCTTGGCAAGCGCTTTCGCAATCTCTACGAGCTGCCAGTAGGCGGTCCCGAGAGTGCCCACCGTGGCGCGAGGGTCGAGCTCGACGCCGAGGTCCTCGAAGATGCGGCGCGCCTCAACCTCCGCGGCCTTGTCGTCGACGAGGCCGAACCTGCCGAGCCGCTCCCGGTTGAGGGCGATGTTCTGCGCCACCGTCATCGAGGGGATGAGGCTGAACTCTTGGAAGACCATCCCGATGCCGGCGCGCTCCGCGTCGGACGTGTCGCGGATCACGATCGGCTCGCCGCGAACCTCGATGGTGCCCGACGTGATCGGGTAGACGCCCTGCAGCACCTTCATCAGGGTCGACTTGCCCGCGCCGTTCTCCCCCGCGAGGGCGTGCACTTCGCCGGCCCGGATGTCGATGTCCACCTTCTTGAGAACCTCGACCGGTCCGAAGTTCTTGACGATGTCGCGCATCCGCACCGCGGGCGGCGCCGCTGTCTCCACCATCAGCGACGTTCGTGCTCTTCGACGGCGATCCAGGCACCGGTCTCGCCGGACGCGAGGATCGCCTCGTCGACGAGGGCGGTCTGGTATCCGTCCGAGAAGTCGGGCCGAACGGTGCCGCCCTCGGCGATTGCCTTCATGAACTCGTAGGCCTCGATGATCTTCGTCTCGGCGTAGCCGATTCCGAGGGCCGGGATCGGCCAGAGCGCGTCGCCGTAGGGCGTGTTCGGCCCCGTGTAGACGGTGCGGAATCCGCGGCGGTCTGCGGGGTCGTCCTTGAACGCCACCTGCAGCTCGTCCCGGTTCTCGTAGTTGAAGTAGATCGTTCCCTTCGTGCCGTGGATCTCGAAGGTGATGAAGTTGTTGCGGCCCCAGGCGTTCCTGCTGGCCTCGATCGAGCCGACCGCACCGTCCTTGAACTTCACGAGGGTCACGGATTCATCATCGACGTCGACCGCGCCGCGCGGGCCGCCCGCCTTCGACGAAGCACCGAGGGCATCGAATCCACCGGCCTGCAGCGGGCGGTCCTTGATGTAGGTCGAGACGATCGAGTTGACCGCGCTGATCTCCCCCACCAGGTAGCGGGCGAGGTCGACGACGTGCGAGCCGATGTCGCCCACCGCTCCTGAGCCCGCGACCTTCTTCTGGAACCGCCAGCTCAGTGGTCCGTCGGGGTCGGCACTCCAGTCCTGGAGGTAGGTGCCGCGGAAGTTGAGGATCGTACCGATGGCGCCCTCGTCGATGTACTTCTTCGCCAGGGCGACCGCGGGCGTCCGACGGTAGTTGAACGCGACCGCGTTCACGACGCCCGCCTTCTCGACGGCGTCGAGCATCAGCTTGGCCTCGCTCGCGCTGGGCGCCAAGGGCTTCTCGCAGATCACGTGCTTGCCGGCTTCCGCCGCGGCTATGGCGATCTCCGCGTGGAGGTTGTTGGGGGTGGCGATATCGACGACATGGATGTCCGGGTCAGCGATCACGTCCTGCCACGAGGTCGAGTGACCCTCCCAGCCGTACCGCAGAGCTGCGGTGGAGGCCAGTTCCTCGGTGACATCCACGATGACTTTGCGCACGGGGCGAGCCGGGGCCGGCCAGAAGTACATGGGCATGGCGGCGTAGGCCAGCGAGTGGGCTTTGCCCATGAATCCGCCGCCGATGAGCGCGATGTTGATGTCTTGCATGGTTCTTCTTCACTTCTCTCTAGTGCGAGGAGGGCGGCGGGGTCTGGGCCGCCCTCCCAGCGTGACTACTTCTTGAATGCGTCCTTCACGGCGTCCGGCGCGTCCGCGTGGTAGACCTTCTTCCACGCGTCGAGCACGTTGTCGTGATCCACCGGCAGCGAACTGAGCGCGACGTAGACCGGAACGGTCTTGCCGAGCATGCTCAGCGCAGCCAGGTCGGCCTCCGCGACGCCCTGGTCGTACGGCAGCTGCGCACCGAGGCCCACCACCATCTCGTCCTTCGCGAGCGCGATGGCCACGTTCGTGCCGAGGTCTTCGGTGGCGATCTTGATGTCGGTGCGCCCGGTCTCGCGAGCGGCAGCCATGACGCCCTCCGCCGGCACGTCCCAGACCGCCCAGATACCATCGAGGTCGGCGTTCTTGGTCAGCATCGCGTTGGCGACACCCTGCGCGTCACCCGCGAAGTCCGGGCCGGCGATGCCCTGCTCGTCGACGATCGTGATGTCGGGGAACTCGTTCTCGATCGTCTCCTTGAAGCCCTGGTACCGCTGCTTGGTCACGAAGAAGTCGGCCTCGTGGTAGATCAAGCCGATCTCGCCGGCGCCCCCGAGTGAGCGCGCCAGCAGGTACGCCGACGTCACACCGTTCCCGTAGTTGTCGGCCGACACGACCGAGACGAAGTCCTCGCCAGCGACAAAGCCCTGGGGGACGTTGTCCATGAACACGAGCTTGACGCCCTGCTCGACGGCCTTGCGGTACGCCCCGGCGGTGGCCACCGGGTCGGTCGGGATCGAGACGATGATGTCGGGGTTCTTCGTGAGCACCGTCTCAATGTCCGACACCTGCTTGGCGGGGTCGAAGTTGGCATCGGTGGTCGCGACGACCTCGATGCCCAACCGGTCGAACTCGGCGTTGAGGCCGGCGATCTGGGCGTTCGCCCAGTCGTTGCCGCCGTAGTGCATCACGATCGCGGCCGTGAGACCCATGGCCTTGATCTGAGCGGCGTCATCGTCGCTGACTTCGGCCTCCGACACGGGAGAGGGATCCTCGCCGTTCGGGCCCTTGCTGAGGACGGTTCCCGTGATGTCCTTGAGAGCCGCGTCGATCTTCGCGACCACGGCGGGGTCGACCGTGTCAGTCGAGCCTCCGCCGCTCGTGCTGCAACCGCTGAGCGCGATGAGGGCGCCGAGCGTGACGGCGGCCAGAATTGTTCTGCCAGTTTTCATTGTGTGCACATGCTCCTTTGCTGTGTTTTACGATCGACCGCGAGTGCGGTCTGGTACTTCAGTCGAAAAAGCGCTGGTTGAGGAAGCTCAGACTCTGGGATGCCGCGGCGTCGAGATCGCCGCCGTAGCCATCCAGCTCGACGGTGATCCAGTCGTCATAGCCGCTGGCCCGAATCGCCGCGACGACCGCATCCAGGTCGATGTCGCCGGCGCCGAGCGGGAGAAACTCACCGGTCGACAGGTCGGCGTCTTTGAGGTGTACGTAGGCGAGCCGGTCGGCGTGGCGGCTGATGACGTCGGCGGGGTCCGCTCCGGCCACCGCGAGGTGGGCCACGTCGGCGCACAGCCCGATGCTCGATCGCGCGAACAGCGCGTCGACCTGGCTGGCCGTCTGGGCGAGGCTGCCCAGATGCGGGTGATAGCTGGGAATCAGCCCCTCGGACCGGGCGCGGTCGGCCACACGGTCGAGCAGTTCGGCCATCACGTCGAAGTCTTCGTCGCGTCGTCCGGTGGAGCGGATCGCTCCGCCGCCGACGATGTAGTGGCGCGCGCCCGCACGTGCGGCCAGGGCGATGGATCGCTCGAAGCGGGCGAACTCGTCGTCGTGGGCATCCCGGTAGATGAAGTGACCACCCGAATAGACGCCGGTGAGCTCGAGCCCCACGTCGGCCAGCGCGCCGTGGAAGAGGGCGAGGTCGGCGTCGTAGCCGAGCAGGTTGCCATCGAAGAGCTCGACGCCGGTGAACCCGGCTTCCGCGATGGCGGTCAGCGCCGCGCCGGTGTCTCCGGGAGTGAGGTAGAACCCGTTGGAGAGATCAGTGACGGACTGGGGAGTTCCGACGACACCACCCCATGCGTTTGCCTCGTAGGCGAACTGCACCATCTGATCCTCTTCTCGCCCTTGAAATAGTTCCGTGAAATAGTTCCGTGACCGGTCACGGAACTCCTCCATCGTGACCGGTCACGGGCTCGATGTCAAGACGAGGCTCGTCTGGTTCGGCTCAGCGTGACGGCCGAGCGGTCAGCGGCGAGGGGCCGGCGCGGCGCTCTTGCGGTCGACGAGCTTGGGCTGGATGGGGGCGCGGACCACGTCGCGGCCCTCAATCGCGCCCAGAAGAACCTCGATGCTCGCCTGGGCGAGAGCGGTGAAGTCCTGCCGGACGGTGGTGAGTGGCGGGAGGAAGAAGTCAGAGCCTTCGACATCGTCGTACCCGACGATGCTGACATCCTCCGGAACGCGGATGCCCGACTCGGTGAACGCGCGGATGAGGCCCAGCGCCGTGTGGTCGCTCGCAGCGAAGATGGCCTGCGGCACCTTCCCCTCCCTAGCCAGGCGGAGGCCGGTCTCGTAGGCCCACGCCGGGCTCCAGTCGCCCTCCAGGCACATCCCGGGCGTCAGGCCCGCATCGCGCAGCGCGCCCTCCCACCCGCTCTTGCGAACACGCCCGTCGAACCACTCCATGGATCCGGCGACGTGCGCGATGTCGGTGTGTCCGAGCTCGATGAGGTGCTGAGTCGCCATCCGGGCTCCCAGCTCCTGATCCTCCGAGTACGTGAAGAGGCTGGGGGTCGAGGAGACTCCGGCAGCGATCATCTCGACGGGAATCTGGATCGCGGCGCCCCGCACAGTTGCCGCCATCGAAAGCAGCGGAGCAATCACGATGATGCCGTCGACCTCGATCTCGTCCAAGGTCTCGAGTGCTTTGGGCACGGACTCCTCGTACGGTTCCTCGACCGTGACGACGGTCGTGAAGTAGCCCTTCTGCCTCGCGACCTTCTCGAGCGCTAGGAGCGTGCCCACCGGGCCGAAGCGCGGCGACCCGTCGGTCAGAATACCGATGGCGGTCGAGCGGCTCGTGGACAGGGCGGTGGCGGTTCTGCTGCGGCGGTACCTCAGGTCTTTGATGACCTGCTGGATCCGTTCCCGCGTCGCGTCGCTAACGTCCGGAGCATTGTTCAAGACCCGCGAGACAGTCTGATAGGAGACTCCGGCGACCTCAGCGACGTCACTGATGTTCGGCTTGCGCGGCCGCGAGGGAGAGACAGACACTACCTACGATCCTTCGCTCTCGTCGATCCGGCCACGCGTTTCCTGGGTCGCCCGGCTTGCGGCTCGCCCGTTCGCGACTACCTTACGCGGCTCTCGAGGCATCCAGTCGTGATCGAACCGGTCTGCGCGCGTTGCAGGTCAGAAGAGGTCCATGATCACCTCCGCGATGTCGTGGTGGCCCAGCGCGGTCGGATGCACCTGATCGACGAGGAACCCCCTCGAGTGAGCCGCGCGGTAGCCTCCCCACCTGCCGCCAACGTCGATGACCGGCACCCCGAATTCCCTCGCCACCGGTTGGTACATCACCGCGAACGCCTCCCGCTGACCCCAAGGACCGGGCTGGAAGTCGGATCGCACGGGGTTGGCGCCGATGAGGACGATGTTCCGAACCCCGGCGTCGCGAAACGATCCAAGCACAGCGCGGAGGTCGGCCACGCTGCGCTCGAGAGTGACTTCATCGGCGTGGATAGTGTTGTTCACGCCGATCTCGATCGAGAGCAAATCCGGATCGCTCGCGCCGTACGCCGCGTACCCCCGCCCACCGTCGGCTGACAGGTTCTCGTGCAAGTCGGCGACCCTCGAACCGCCGATGCCGCTCGTGTACCAGGTGATCGCGGCGGTCGAACTGGCGTACTCGAGGTGGCCGATCCGGGCCTCTGCACCAGCCGCCGCAAGCACGAGCGAGTGGGAGCCGGTCTGCGATGGGAACTCGGAGCGGGAGGTCTCCAACACTGACCAACTCCTCCCCTCGTCGAGGCTGAACGACACCGGTCCACTCGCGCTCACGGTGTACCGGACCGCGGCGGATCCGGGCACGTACCGGAGTCTCTCTCCCGGCCGAAGAAGCCACCCGGCGGAGCCGAAGAAGTCCCCGGGCACAGGCCCGAGCGCCCCCGACGCGTCCACTGCCCCATCCGAGAAGTCGTCACCCGCTGTGTGCACGTGACGCTCCGCGGGCACACCGAGCCGGTCTCCCAGAGCACGGGCGGCAACTGCCGCATAGTGCTGATCGGTGGAAGCGATGCCCCATTCACCGGTGGCGATCGAGTCGCCCACGTTGAACCACCGGAAATCCTGCTCGGCCCGAACAGCCGCTCGGACGGAATCCTGCAGGCGAGCGGACCACTCGCTGTTCAGGTTGGCAACCTCGGTCGGCACATCCACTCCCTTCGCAGCGATGAGCATCCCCCGGACAGGGACCGGGGGATGCTCATCGACCAACTAGACGACCGCCAAATCGCCTACTGCAGCGAGGTCTCCGTCTCGGCGATGAGGTTCTTCGCCGCCTCGTCGGGAGTCTGGCGCCCGAACAGCACTTCGCTCGCGTATCGCTGCATGTTCTTGGTGAAGGCCGACGCGCCTGCGGGAGCGAGACGGGACTGCACCACCTCGCCGCTGATCTCACTGAGGAAGTCGACCACCGTCTTGTCGTTCTCGGGGAGCTGCGGCAGGATCGCGTCGCGGATCTTGCTGTTCGCTGGAGTACCGCGCGTGATGCCGAGGATCTTGCCTGCCTCTTCGGAGTTCGCGAGGTAGTCGATCAGGAGCTGCGATTCGACCGGGTGCTCAGTTCGCGCGGAGGCAGCCCAGTACTGCGAGGCCACGAACATCATCTTGGCGTCGCCCTTCTTGCCGCTGTCCGACGGCAGGCGCAGGATCTTCAGCTCGCCACCGAGCGCCGTCGAGAGAGCGGGGTAGTTGCTGACCGCGTCGAGCTGCATCGCGTACCGACCGGTGGCGACACCCGACTGCTCCGGCGCGAGCGTGAGCTGCTCGCTCGACTCCGACGCGCTCGGCGAGCCGCCGTCCTCCATCATCTTCTTGGCCAACTCGAACAAGCTCGCGAAGTCATCGGTCTTGACGCCGAGCTCGCCCTTCTCGGTGAAC
>Ga0247740_1001179_pt1 | contig 11489 bp, 15 predicted proteins | sample UWRJL148409B2_FD_180942 | JGI IMG/M metagenome (GOLD analysis project Ga0247740, IMG submission 180942) | Plant litter microbial communities from Arlington Agricultural Research Station in Wisconsin, United States - UWRJ-L148-409B-2 | ecosystem: Environmental > Terrestrial > Plant litter >...
CACCTACAAGTGATGCAGCCAGTCTTGGTCTTTGGTCTCCACGCCTTCTTCCGGGTGTGTTCTTTCTTCCCGCCCGCTTTCGTCGTATCACCACTCTTCTTCGCATCCGCTTCGGCGCTCACACGAGAGTGTTGTGACATCTCGAATTTCGTGCTCCTACGGGAACGAGCGACCCCGTTGAGGGCTTTCTACGCATTCGGCAGCGTGCGGCAGGTTTGCAGGCCTTGGAAGCTCAGGTAAGCACGTTTCGGTAAACTGCTTGGCTCGTGAGGGAGTGCAAGCGTCTAGAACACAAAATGAGGCAAAGTCAGCGGATCTCTGATTGCGTTTGTTTCCACGACGGAGGCGTGTCATGATGTACCTAGACTGTGGGGTCCGATCAAGCACAAGCTTGGCATCCTCGGAAACTCGAACGCAAATAGCCCTCGCCCTAGACGATTTATGTCGAAACGACAAGTATGCACGAGCCTTAACACCGCCACGTTCCAAAGGAGTTCATCAGCATTTGACCTACGCTATCTTAGCAATCTACGACGGGCTCCGTACCTGAAGTACGCGACTCCGACCGCTCCCCCCAGCGGCCACAGTAGAAGCGACCGAACGACAGAACTTGGCGACGAACTTACATACATCACTCACGCCGCCTTAGATGGACCATCACTCAAATTTCTTTGCTACCTTCATTCTTGGTTAGTTCGGTCCTGGCGCGATTCACCTGGCGCATTAATCTGCCCAGGTGTACAAACCTTCGGGAGCTAATGTGACGCGGCGTATTCCCTCGAATGGCGAGTCTACGAGAGCGAAAGCTGCCATGATAGTAACGAGCGAAAAAATTCCCTATCACGGACGCCGTGCCTATGACACAGCCATGAATGGGTCAGCTTACCCTCGGCTAGAGGGCGCATGGGGAACGCATAGTACGTGCCGGGGCCATATCGATAGCTTAGACCCCGGTTGACACTTCACATATCGGGCCCATGTTTCACCTTTCGACCATTTGGCCCCTCGTTCCTCAGCCTTGTGGATGTATCGTATCACTCACGGGTCCGCCCGGCGGGTACTGCCTATTGCCTTTATCGACTCTTTTTACGACCCGGCCCGGTTCCAGCTCTCGTGACGTTGTGGAGATGCTTGGACACCGGATAGAAAAGGCGAGAGGTTGTGACGTTAGTTGACCGAGTGCCGCCAGCCTGATATCTTCCACTCTTTAACTCAGACATGCCTAGGCTCTCTCATGTACTGCGGTCATCGTCAAGTACTAATTATCCATTCTTTGCACGTAACCCTAATATCAAACTACAACTGATGCTTCTAGCGGTGGTCGGTCACACAGCAGTTTCGGGCCAGTGCTTCGTTCGCTTAAGTAGGTGCTTTCGGGTGCCGAACGGTGTGACCCCAGTTGACGTCGTACCGCAGCTGCATAGATCTGTCGCACGGCAAACATCCTGACGAACACTAGCTTGCGTACTGCAAACACAATTGGGAGGCTTCTCGTCATGGGAACGAAAGCATTAAAGAGGTTGCAGCCGGTGTTGCACTTCATGTTGGTGGACGCATCAATTTGATGAAGATTGAGGGGGTTTTGCGCGAACGGCCCTGCATTCCTCCAGTCTAAGCCACATATACCGCCTTCGCGCAATAACGAGACGGCAGCTGTTAACCAGCATCCAAACCCGGCACTGTACTTCAATAGGCTAAACAAACACAATATGCTTACGTTGATGAAGGTGCATAGCCCTTTATCAGAATTCAACGGGCAGTTGCAGTAAGATCGGCGCACCCCAGGAACAACGTTTCACAGAAACCCTTCGCAGGCGTTGGGTACATTCCTCTACCGGATCTAGTTCGCATGTCAGACCCAAACCCAACAGGCTTAAGGAGGAAATGCAAGGCGAGCATTGACCCGCTAGTTATACGATGTTGAGCGGGAAACGATTGGAACCCCGGTATGGCACTCTAGCCCTTACTCCCTGAACAACCACGCATGCACCGAAGGGTGTATAAAGGTATTCTTTCCCGCGGCTGCCTTTCCCTCATCATCACTGCTTTGGTTCAGTGAACGTCGCTTGTCTTTCTTTTGCTTTCCTTTGAGGATTGCTCTTGCTACAATCTTTCTGTTTCACTGTTTGCCTACTGGATACCTTAGCATATCTTCTACTGCGCCATCTTTGCGCATCTCCATTATTCACGAACCTTCGTTCGCGCGTTTACGCCGACTTTAAAAGGAAACTATCTCTTGACGATTCTTGCAACGCAAGCCCATTCTCTTCAACTCTGCAATTCCGACACTATCGACAAGGCGATTGCATTTCGCATACTATCGATTAGACTACCATGCATTTCGCCTCTACACTGGTAGCGCCGTTGGCCCTTGCGGCCACGGTAAGCGCTCGGTTCGTTATGTACTATGACGAGTAAGTTTCATGTCTATTTCCCCGTCAGCTATCAGGCTAACACATCATGCAGGTGGCATCCTTCACGCCCGACAAACGCGGCGGATCGGGCTGGCATCGACCACTTGATCCTTGCCTTTGCCAAATCCAATGACACAGTCAATTACAAGCCCAAGGTTGACATCCAAACCATCAAGTCGGAGTACCCGGAAGCCAAGATAATGGTTGCTATTGGTGGATGGGGTGACACCACTGGATTTTCGGAAGCGGTCAAGAGCGACGCCGGTATTGCCAAATTTGCGACTGATGTCAAGACTATGGTGGACACAAATGGTCTTGATGGCGTCGGTGGGTTCAGCCACGACTCATACAATGTGCATCTACTGACAAGACGCAGACATTGATTGGGAGTATCCCGGCGGCAACGGTGCCGACTACAAAGAGACACCCAACTCAGCAAAAGCCAACGAAGTTGAATGCTTTCCCAAACTCCTCGCTGCGATCCGCAAGGCTATCGGCAAAGAAAAAGTTCTTTCCATCGCTGTCCCCGGAAAGACTGGCGACATGCTGGCATACACCGAAGAGACGGGTTCTGCAATTTGGCCTTCAGTTGACTTCGTCAACGTCATGTCCTACGACCTCATGAACCGCCGCGACAAGGTAACAGCCCACCACACCTCGGTCGTTGGATCCACCCAATCGATCAAGGACTACACCTCCATCGGCTGCCCGGCTGAGAAGCTCAACCTGGGCTTCGCATACTATGCCAAGTACTTCACCACTGCAGGTGACTGCGGCACCAACGCCCTTGGCTGTCCCATAGTACCTGCCGAGAAGCCCGACGGCACCGACGCCCTCAATTCGGGCGCCTTTACCTTCGAAAAGAGTAACATGATATCCGCCTCCAACGCCACCCTCACCGTCTCTACCGACGGGACTTGCGGTCCCGAAAAGGGCAAGTGCGCAAGTGGCTGCTGTTCTCAATACGGAAACTGCGGTACCACAGCCGAGCACTGCAACGTCGCCTGTCAATTTGCCTACGGCACTGGCTGCCAAGGGCCCGATATTGCTGGCTCGTGGCAGAAGGCGCTCGTAGAGGGGACTCCTGACGAGGAGGAGGGCGGACAGTACTACTTCGATGCTGAGAACAACCTCTTCTGGACATGGGACACGCTCGATATCATCGACCGCAAGTACACTGAGATTGTCGAGGATTTGGGTGTTGGCGGTGTGATGGCTTGGAGCTTGGGCGAGGATAGTTATGACTGGAGTCATGTTAAGAGGCTGGCGCAGCTTTCGGGTGGTGGTGGTGGGTATGGTCCTGCTCCTGTGACGCCTGAGACGCCGACTACGCCTGAGCAGCCTAGCATTCCCGAAGCGCCTGTGTACCCCGCGCCTGCGACGCCTAGCACGTACAGCGACGTGCCGGTCGAGGAAGAAGCTAAAGAGGGAGACGACTACGTGTATGAGGAGACTTGCACTCGACGACGGGTGAAGAAACGGAGTGCTGTGCACCGGAAACGCGGACATGTTGGGACATCGTTCTACGCATAGATCGTTCCTGTCTCTCTGTCTCTGCGTCTGCACTTCGATCTGGGTTGATCGAAGTGGTTTCCTTTATCTCTGCATGGTGTCCTGGTCTTGGGTGGGTTATGGTTAGACCGGGCGGCGCATTTGTTATTACTTGATCAGCGAGCGAATTTGAGATTGGGGCCACTGCATTATACCAACAGCGTTGGGGTTCTTATTCTAACTGTCTTTTAGACATCGACTTGGTTTGGAGAGGAGTTTCAAGCATAGCAGTTCAGTTACACTGCAAACGTATTATCTCATGGCGATACGATGAATCCAAAACTACTTTCATATATCATGGGTATGATGTGTCGAGAGTGTTACCGTGATAAAGACACTTTGTTTTCTTTCCAAGTGGGTTCTTTCTTTCTTCATCATGCCTCTAATTTGGACCATGCCGTCGTCTTCAACCTCTCCACATATGGTGCTGCGTTGCTCGTATCATGCTATCATCTTCGGCGATCGCTACTCAGTTCCAACTCGCTACCTCCATCGCACACGACTCCACCAAGAACCCTATATATCAAACAGTACTCGGAAACATGAGAAGTGCCGGCCTATGCATAGATAAAGAGATCGCGACCCAGACCGGAGTTACGATGCTCAGCGAAGTCGTCCTCCGAGCTGCGGTCTCGCATGTCTCGCAGCCGAAACCGATATCCTAGCCTAGCCTTAACCCGGACGACGCTGCAGGCCTCTAAAGAAATGAGGTCTATCACAGGACAATGGGCGTCTGGAAGCTAGAGCAGGATTTGCAGTCGAAACGGTTCAACTAAACGCCGAGATCAGACGATGGATGAAGAACTCGTCAACAAGCGGGCAAACGACAAGTGACGACTTCCAGCGCGATATGGAAGTCAGCCACAACTATACAATCGAAGTGCTAGGCACGGGATCCAAGCCGCGTCAGGTTTTGCACGATTGTATGTCCTGTTTCGGGACAATAGGCACGGAGACCGCTCTGGAGGGCTTTGCAGCCTTTGTACGGCAGCCTTGATGCTAACAAAGGATGGCTACGATTCTGAGAATGCGGTTGCCGAAAAGGCTCTTCTGGCGGAGATTTGGACGGGTGAGGGTTTTGGGAGCTATCTGGAGGTGTTTGACGTGGGAAGTGGGGGACAAGCTAGTGGAGATCTATGGAAACAGTGACGGTGAGGAAGATGCACTGCGATGAGGGAAGCCCTTCGGCGTTGTTAGTGAGTAATGATTAGAGGGCGAATTACCTCACACCTTCCACCATCACTCTCGTGCAGCTTGTGGTAGACATTATCAATTCACCTCCTACAAACACCATCTATCCAATATCCAACACGACCAACGGGTATTCAACATCTCCACTTCCCCCCTGATACTCCTCTTGTACAGGTCTAGAGAAACGCTTGCCTTGTCCAGTCTTCTACTCCTACACTCCATCTCTACACCTCTATGCACTGATATTACACGCATAGCGAGAACAGCAGCCGCTCCAACGCATACATCGCTAAACCCAAGAAAAGACTTAAACTTTTGATACACCACCGCAAAACCAACCCAGAAACCAACGCAAGAAAAGCGCAAGACTAATACCAATAAATCTCGACGACCAAAAAGCGCCGTCATAATACATTACTCATCATATATTCCCTCCCTACGCGACGTACGCGGGCGGCGCATCGATCTCGTCCTCGCCACCTGCCCAAAGCCTCTTCAACCTCGCTGAGGCGTGCGGACTCGAGTCGCGCGAGGCTCTCCCCTTCTCTTCTTGCACCTTCTTAGCAATCTCATGTGCCATCTTGAGCATCCAAGCTTGCTCAAGAATGCCACCTGAACTCGCCGTGCTCTCAGCGTACGAAGGCGAAAGGAGCGGCAACCTGGTGGATGCATTTGCCGAGAGGGAAGAAACGCGGTCGAAGGAGAGAGAGCGGAGGAGCGGCGAGGTGGCTTGTTGTGTGGAGCGGAGACGGCTGTGTGTGAGTGGAGGACGGCTTGAGGAGCGCTTTTCCGGCTCTGGAGCTTCGAGGTGGGAGTGGAACTGTGCCTTTTGTTTCGACTTGTGAAGCTTGGGTGGGTCGGAGAGCAGCGGTGCGTCTACAGTTAGACCACTCGTATCGACAGTTTTCTCCGAGACTCTGCTTGGCTCGCCCACGTCCAGACTGCCGTGTCTGCCTTCGAAGCGCAGCCCTATCTTTACAGGACTCTTTGGTGGTGTCGCGAGCTCTTCCTCCTTCTCCCGTTCTTCGGGGATAACGCTGGCAGTTTCTGACACGTTGGTGCTGGCAAGTGGGGTATTTGCTGTAGAAGAAAAGGCCGAAGACTCGGCGCCGTCTCCATTCTTACGCAAGTCGACGACGCGCTTCTTGCGCTTACGCATCTGGTGGCCGCGTCCACGGCCAGTACCAAGACTCAAGCCTGCGGGCGCAGAGTAGTTGGAGATGAGGGTGGGGCGCGAGCTCTGTGTGTCTTGACCTGTGCTGCCCGAGGCGACGGATGAAGCCTGCGACCTGATGCTGCCGAATGTAGACTGTATTCTAGACAGACTCGACTGTGTAAGCGCAGGCGTGGTGGCGCCGGAATCGGGTCGGTCTGGGTTGCTTGCCCAGGCTCGAAAGACAGCGTCGCGAATGCCAGGTGTAAAGAGGGACAGAGTGCGCTGGGATTCGGACAGCGCAGCGAGACGGATCAAGTTTTTCTGCGAAAAGGACGTGTGCATTTCGGAAGGGTCGAGCGACAGAGCGGAGATGGACGAGTCGTCGATCGGGTTGCCGAAGGCATCTACGGCATCGTGCGGAGGTGTTGATAGCGGATCGATGGGTGCCGTCGTCTCTATTGAACCATCCAATCGCTCTTCTGTTTCAGACTCAAGCTCTTGGAATTCGGGCGAGCATAGCCGTAGCGACAAGCGATGGATGATGGCGGGCAAATCGTCCATGAACAAAACGCGTAATTGGCCCTCAATCTCCTTTTGAAGGTAGTCTCGCACGAACGGTATCGAGTCGAACGTCGAGGAAACCTTGAGCGACTCGAGCGGATCGTTTCGGAAGACCAGCGTCACGCCCTTTTGCTTGGAGAAGACTAGAATGACGAAGCCGGACAACCGGATGTCCGACAGTGTGATTTGTAGTGGTATCGTGAGGCCTGAGGCGGCAGCCAGCGGCTGGGGCGACGCGAAGTCGGACTTGGTGGACAGGTACGTGTTGAGCGGGTTGGCCTGGACTTTGGTCTTGAGCGTCAAAAAGGCATCGCCCGTGTACGTCATCTTGAAGATGCCTCTGAAGCGGTCCTCAGCCAAGTCCCCAACCTCGAGTATCTCCAGCTCGGGTGGTGTAGTGCCCAAGTTCAGCTCCGTTACGATGATGTCGTCGACGATGATGGGCGGCTTAGGCGACTTATTCAGCGCGGTTGTGAGCATGTCGCGCGCGCGAGAGGTGTCGGCGATCAGAGGCGACCAGTTGAAGTTAAACGCCATTGCGACAGAGGGCCTGCGCGGGCGGCGGCGAGTGAAGAAGTGCTGAAGGTTGTAGCGATGGGCTGGCTGGCTGTCTGGTGTGGGTGACGCTGTCGCGTGGGCATTCTTGGGCGACGCCGCGTGAACGGATCAGGTCGGCGGACTAGACGGGCTGATGCGGTGGGCCGGGCGGGGTGGTGAATTAATGGATCACGTGTGCGCAGTCGCTCGAGCGGAGATGGTCGAGAAGAAAGGCGATGGGCAGGCGAGAGTGGTGTGAGTGGCGTGAGGGAGGTGAGTTTGCGGAGAGGCGGAGATCAGGAGGATGACGATGCGTGAATGCAGCTCGCTCGGTTGTCAGACTAGCCTCGAGTTTTTCGTCGTCCGTGCACTCCAACTCCCAACAACAACATCAACAACAATAGAAGCCGGGTTTGTCAAGATGATGGCGATGATTACTCGTGCTTTGTACCACGCCGATAGGTAGCAACCATGGAAGCAAGGGCGAGTATGACCTCCTTAATCTCATCACACGCGCATCCCCGCCATGTCCATCCCAGACCCCGGCCGTTCACACGTCGAGTAGACGGCGAACCAATCGCAGAAAAGGGGCGCGGAAACCTGGTGATTGACTCACTTTGGCAAGCAGATCAACCAGCGCGCTTGCAGGAGCATGTCTTTGTTGACGCGACGGGTTTGTTTCGCATCTGGTAGATCGTGAGGTGGTTGCGGTGTAGACGCTACACGGTTGAACGGTATACTTTGTGATTAGTCGATAGTCGATGGTCGTCATGATTCGATCGTTCCGCGTGGTTTCTTTTAGGGATAGGGTTTCGCTCGGCTTTCATACATCTGATGGCGTTGCTTCTGGCATCAAGAGGGATCATGAAATGGGAGGGCTATATTTTAACCTGACTCCGTCCAAGCCATCTTGGGATGACACGGATCCGCGTCAACCTACGCATCCACAGCTTGAAGACAGGCTACCGTAACCTGGGGCACGACCCGACCCCACTAAAGCAAGCTTCCCTTTCTCATCTCATCCTCTCTCCTGCTCCATCGCCTCCCCTCACGCCCCGTCACCACCCAACAACTTCTCCACAGCATCAACCTTATCCTTGAACCCCTGCTTCTTATCCGTCCTCGTCCCTACCCTGATATCGCTATGGATCCTCACAAGCCCGTTCGCATGCAACATGGCATGGCACTGGCCGATGACCCTCATAACATCGTCCCATGAGCCGTCTACAACCCGAAAGGTCAGCCGTTAATGCCTGAAATCTTCCTCTTCTCTTCTAAGAAATCAAGCGTCATGCGATGAAGTGTGTTGGGCAAAGAATAAAGGATGAGATGGTCTACATACCCACAGTAGTCCCCGCCGAGTGCATAGAATAGTTCAACCCACTCTTCTTTAGTAGGCGCTGCACCTCAGCCACTTCCTTCGAGACAGAGGCTGTGGGTGTGCCGAGTGGGATGAGGCAGAAGTCTGCGGTACATGAGGGCGGAGTCTGAAGGGTTGAGAGATCGGTTGATGACATCGTCGCTGTTGGCGCGTTGCGTTGGTGTTGTGAGTGAACGTTTGCACGGAGACGATGGAGGCACGAGATGATTGGTTGAATGTGGGGCATCGCTGACGTCATGGTGTTGTGTCCACGGATAAACACCACTTGCGCGCGCTCTTGCGATCGCGTTACGCTGTCCTGTGAAGGGCATTATGATGGTTCCCGTGTGCCTCGAGTGGGTTTCTCGTTGCCAGTCATCGATGGAGAAGAGGTCTGAACCATTTCTGTAGAACGTTTCTCCACTGGCATTGGATCACGTTTCTCGGTTTCTTCACATTGATACATTATCTACATCTGCATGATCAAATCTACAACAGGTCCTCCTCTTATGACCTCATCATCTCCACATCTTTTACATGTTCTTCAACAGATACGCAAGCCCAGCCCAAGCCTCTTCTGCACTAGGCAAAATCTGGTTTGCTGGCAGCACAAACCCATAGTTGCCAGTATCACGAAGCTCCACAGTCATCGAGTAGGTGGCCTTTACATTCTCGGCCGCGTAATCAACCGAGCTGCCCGATACCTGGTAGATAGTGCTGCAGATGGGACCTTGTGTGTATGTCGTGCCATGCACAGCTTTCACCGCCGCAATAGCACCCTTGGAAAGGCTCGCGTAGCTTGCTGAGTTGGGTATGTTACCTTTGGGGCACAAAGTCAGCAAAGCCCATCCACGAGTGTGTCAGTGCCTATTGTCTTAGGATAGGGGCCGTGCTGCGTTACGGTTACGAAGCAATTTTGTTCCCAAGGTTACGTACCGGTGCAAGTGTAGCCATATGGGTACATCCAGAGCTGCGAGTACGAATGAATGTCCATGTACAGCTGGACACCCTTCCCGGCAGCGATGCCGTCCAATTGAGCCTTGAGGACCTTGTTCTCCACGGCATCACCGGCAGCAAGACCCTTGTAGTCTTCTGCGCAGGGGGAAGTGCTAGCGCCGCCTCTCTGATCCCAGTGGTTCGGCCTTTGTAAGGTTAGCAAATGCTCGAATAATTCCGGAGTCGGCGACGACGTCTTAGTCTATGCGAGAAGCGCGTAGAAGACGCGAAGGAGCAGCAGACTTTCAACGTGTACCCCAGGGCAACTCACCAGTTCCGGTTGATGTCGGTTCCGAGACAGCTGGAAGTCGAGACCTTCTGACGGTTTTTGCGCCACAAGCGATCGGTCGACTGGGTGTAGGCGAAACCGTCAGGGTTGACGATGGGAAAGATGTAAAAGTCGTATTTGTCCTTGAACGACTTGGTGTCCGCATTAGTCGATGTGAGCAGCTGGTAGGCCGCGTATTCAACCGTCATAGTGGTGATCCACTCTCGCGCATGCACAGTACCGTGCCATACGATACCCTTCTTGGAACCCTTGCCGCCGCTTCCCCAGATGTGTATACCCTGAATGTCGCGCCCCTCGAGGGACTTGCCAGCAACGAAAACCTCCGCATTGCTGGGGTAGGCGGCAGCAAGGTCTTTTAACCACTGAAAGTGGTCTGTCACGCTGTGATAGCTGTTGAACCAGGTGGCGTTGGGTGCGGCAGCGGCTGATTATGGTTAGCGCCTTGTGGGTAGGTTCACTCGGCAATGGAGGATAAATACCTGCGACACCGCCGTAGACACCGAATGCCTCCTCGTCTGCGATAGAAGCGCCAAGGTTCTCGTGGCTAGAAGTTGGGGTGTAAGGTCAGTAAAGGCCACGAGAGTGTATCACAGCGCGTTGAGCAGGTCAAAGTCACTCACAGGACTCTCGTGCTCAGACCATTGACACCGGCCTCGAACTGCAAGATGCTAGCAGGCGGCACAACAACGTCAACGACTTTGCTGGTTTCGACCTTGCCCTTCCAAGTGGAAAGTTGGAGCTTCTCGACGACTGAGCCGAGCTTGCTGGAGTCTTCACCGACATCTAACGTCACGCGGTAAACCTTGAAGTTGTCGTAGTTGGCCTTCTTCGTCACGGCAGCAGCAGACGCCAGAGCCAATGAGGCCAAAGAAACAGCGAGGAGCTTCATGTTGGAACGGGCACCGGAGCGGAGGAGGCCAAGGTGAGGACGAAAGCTAGAGCACTACCCAAGTATTTATGCACGTAGTACTCTGGGAGTTTTCTCGCCTGAGCACCTGCCAATCGCGACTTAATCTGCCACTCGCGGAGCAATGCCGCTTGGGGGAAGCTGTTCCCATCATAGTGGTATCTTGCTGTGGTTTAATATAAAGGGTCAAAGGGTAGCGAGCACTGTACGCGTGGCGATTCGTCCAGCGCTGCCCTACCAGCGATGGTTTATGCGGAGTGGCTGTTTGAAACAGCGGGCGGATCCTTTCCTAGCGATCATCGCTACATGCTTGGTCCGGGGCCTGGGCATAAACGACTTCGGTAGCAGCCTATTGGTGTCGGCATCTTGACCACCTTCTTCTTAGGGCCGGTGAGAGTGGCAAGAAGAGGAAGCTGCGGATGAACATGCAGATGTCGACATACGGTTTAACGCGTGCCTGCGATAAGGCTGCGCGATGGACATGCTTTACAAGAGCAGCGCTGATGTATGGAGCATGAGGGTGGTGG
>Ga0247740_1001182_pt1 | contig 11484 bp, 5 predicted proteins | sample UWRJL148409B2_FD_180942 | JGI IMG/M metagenome (GOLD analysis project Ga0247740, IMG submission 180942) | Plant litter microbial communities from Arlington Agricultural Research Station in Wisconsin, United States - UWRJ-L148-409B-2 | ecosystem: Environmental > Terrestrial > Plant litter >...
TTTATGATCTCCAGCAATGTAAGTATAACAAAAACATGTACGAATGGTTGATCGAATGAGATTGAAGGGAATTGTTAGTGTAACAAGTTTAACAATTTGCTGCTTTAAAGGCTAAAATAGGCTATAACCCGCCAAACTATTTCCCAACGGAAAGAATGCGCATACTTGTTAATTTCGCATCTCATTATAAAACCGGAGCGACGGAAGAGTGCATGAAATTATATCCCGAATCAGCTTATTTACAGCTGGAGTTTAATAAAGTAAAAGAACTGCTGGCGAACTATTGCCAGACCGACTATGCCCGTACCAAGGCACAGCAATTGCGCATACATACCCGTAAGGATTTTGTGGAAACAGAATTACGGCAAAGCCATGAGTACCGCCAGTTGGTGGTCAACAGTATTTATTTTCCCAATGACTATGTACTGAACCTGGCGAAAGAATTAAAATTACTCTCCATTCCGGGTGCTATGCTGAGCGGGGAGGAATTATTACTGCTGAGAAAACTGGCTGAGAGTATGGAAAAAATTTTCCGCTGGTTTGATGCGGAACGGAAAACAGCCTACGGATCACTCGCCAAAGTGATAGAAGGAACGTATTATGAGAAAGCGATCATTGCGCTTATAGATGAGGTGCTGGATGAAAGCGGGCAGGTGAAGGATAGTGCCTCCGAAGATTTGAAAGATATACGAATGAGCTTGTACCGCAAGCGGAATGAGTTGCGGAAAGTGTTTGATAGAATAGTATCGAAATTGAACAAGCAGGGCTACCTGGCAGAAATAGAAGAGAGTTTTATGAGTGGCCGCAGGGTGCTGGCGGTATTTGCAGAGCAAAAAAGAGTAGTAAAGGGCATTTTGCATGGCGAAAGCGAAAGCCGCAAAACGGCTTTTGTAGAACCAGAAGAAACGATAGAACTTAATAATACCATTTACGAGCTGGAGAATGATGAACGTAAGGAAGTATACCGTATCCTGAAACAATTGACAGCAACATTATCCATTTATGCCCCCTTGCTTTCTGCATGGCATAGAGTGGTAGGGGAATACGATTTTATAAGGGCCAAGGCAAAACTCGCAGCGGATATACAGGGCGAATTTCCCCTGGTAGTTGACAAAGCACATATACAGTTGCGGGATGCTTATCATCCCTTGTTATATCTCTATAATAAAAGGTCGGGCAAGCCCACTATACCGGTAACCATAACACTGGATGATGCACAACGAATGCTGGTAATAAGTGGCCCGAATGCGGGAGGTAAAACAGTGACGATGAAAACCATCGGCCTTTTGCAAATGATGGTGCAGAGTGGTTTGCTGGTGCCGGTACATCCTTCCTCGCAGTTTGGAATTTTTAAGCAACTGATGATCCATATAGGGGATACACAGAGTATAGAATTTGAATTGAGTACTTACAGCAGCCATTTATTACACATGAAGCATTTTATGGAAAATGCCAATGGTCGTACGCTATTCTTTATTGATGAGTTAGGTAGTGGAAGTGATCCTGCATTGGGCGGGGCGTTTGCAGAAGTGATTTTGCAGGAGCTTTCTAAAAAGCATGCTTTCGGTATTGTAACCACCCACTACCTGAACCTGAAAGCGATGGCAGGTAAAACACCTGGTATTGTGAATGGGGCTATGGCATTTGATGAAAAAAACTTACAACCCCTTTATAAATTACTAATAGGCAAACCGGGTAGTTCTTATACTTTTTCTATTGCAGAAAGAATCGGGTTGAACAAAGACTTAATTAACCGGGCAAGGCAATTGGTAGACCAGGATCAGTTTCGGCTCGATAAGTTATTGAATAGAACTGAACAGGATTTGCAGGATATAGAAAAGAAAGAAAAAGGCTTGAATCAACTGGTAAAAGAAAATGAGAAACTGAAGAAAGAGATGCAGTTGGTAATGGATAAGGAAAAGCACCGCCAGCAGGTAGAACTATTGAAAGAACAGAACAAAGTAGCCGAAGACAGGATAGCTTACCTGAAGGATATGGAACGTAAGCTGAAACAAATGCTGGTGGAATGGCGCAAAGAAGAAAATAAGAATAAAGTAATAAAGCAAATGGAAGCTTTATTATTTAAAAAAGATGAGAAGAAGGTGGTGAGTAAGATGCAGAAGAAGATCGATTCGAAATTTAATGAAATAGGCGGCGAAATAAAACCCGGCGATAAAGTAAAAATGAAACGAAACCACCAGGTAGGGCAGGTAATAGAAATGAGAGGGAAGAGGGCCGTGGTGAAAATTGGTATGCTGCCGATGCAGGTGGAAGTGAAGGACCTGGTAGTAGTAATTGAAAAGAACGATCCGGAGGAAGCTAAATGAACATTTCAGCCCCTTAATAACTTATAAAATAAAAAACGAAGCCTTACGGGGCTTCGTTGTTGTTTAACAGATAAGTAAGTTGCGGTTTACTGGTGGATATAACTTTCTAAGTGATTGATGGTTTCCTTCTGCATAATGATAGTTTCTTTCACAATATCACTCATAGAAATAATGCCGGTAAGTTTATTGTTGTCGAATACAGGCATGTAGCGGATATTTTTTTCTGTCATTAGCTGCATGCAATGGTCCACGGTATCGGTAGGTTTTACAGAAGGCAGCCCAACGGACATAATTTCTGATACAATGGTATGAGAAGAATCTTTATCCTTTAAAATTACTTTACGGGAATAATCTCTCTCGGTCATAATGCCCAGGTATTCTTCCCCGTTCATTACTACTACGGAGCCAATGTTCTGGTCCGACATAATTTGCAGGGCTTGAATTACCGTGGTATCCGAAGTTACAGAAACAGAAGCCCTCCCTTTACGGGAAATAATGGATGATACAGTATGCATAAGGAAGCAATTTTTCTTAATGGAATTTACGGAAAGTTATATTAACATCAAAAACTATTTGTTTATATAGCTGACGATGTTATAAAAAGAAACATATATTTGCCGCCATTACCTCAAGGCAGGAACCTACACCCCGAAAATCCTTTCCTGATTTATAGCCATGCTATCTGAACAGGAAGGAAGATTAAAGAGCAGCACCTAAGCGGAGCATACCTACAATAAAAGAAACAGTTGTTTAATAAATAAAACAAATCCCTTACTATTGGGTTTGTGTTTCTTTATGTAAAAATAATTTTGTACTTAAGTAGTATTAAACTGACAACCATTTAGTCGTTTACTTTTAAAACATATAATAGTTTTGTTGGAAATCCCAACCACCACTATGGAACAAAAACCAGCTACCATCAAAGAAATTGCCAGCCGATTGAATGTTTCAGTCTCTACCGTTTCAAGGGCTTTGCATAACCACCCGAGTATTGGCCTTCGCACCAAAACACAGGTACGAAAACTGGCCGAGGAATTAAATTACGAACCTAACCAGGCTGCTATTTCCTTCAAACAAGGAAAAACATTAACGCTTGGCGTAATACTCCCCAATCTGGGTGAAGAATATTTTTCTACTGCCATTAATGGGGTAGAAGATGTGGCCACTGCTAATAATTATACTGTTCTTATTGGTCAGTCGCATGACGATGTGGAGAGAGAAGCAAAAATTGTAGATAGTATGCGCCGTCATCGTGTAGATGGTATTATTATTTCGCTTTCTAAAACCACAAAGAGCTACGAGCATTTCGATCAGCTAAAGAAAAGCAATATTCCTATTGTATTTTTTGACCGGGTGCCCGATATGCCGGATGCATATTCTGTTTCCTGCAATCTGGAAAATAGTTCAATAGAATTAGTGGATTGGCTGGTAAGTACCGGGCATAAACAAATTGGTTTTATAAAAGGCCCCGATACATTGGTACACTCCAAACAAAGATTGAATGGCTACCAGGAAGGTTTGAAAAAACACAACCTAAAGGCAGAGTCATCCTTTGTAGTAGGCACTGATCTCAGCAAAGAAAAAACCCAGGATGCCATGCATAAATTGCTGGCATTAAAAAACAGGCCTACTGCCGTAATTGCTTTTAATGATTATGTGGCACTCGATGCTATTAAGTATACCCGCAGCCAGGGGCTTGAAATAAATAAAGATATTTTCTTTGTAAGCTATGCAAATCTGCCCATTACCAGCTATATGGATTATCCGCCATTGGCATCGGTAGAGCAGTTCCCTTACGAGCAGGCAGAAAAAGCAACCGAAATATTATTGCGTTTAATTCAGGCGAAAGGTTCTGATGAAACCATGCCCCACAAATTTATATTGCAAAGTAAAGTGGTGATTAACCAAAGCGGAAAGTAAATTTCATTCCAGAAAGTTATAGCGAAGTTGAATAACGGAATATTCATATCCTTATTTCGTACATGAAGAACAGCGAAAAACTAATAGCTAGACTTCACTGCCAGCTTCTGCAAGGTCCAATTGGAAATTGATTTATTAAAATTTCTGGTACCTCCATTATTGCCAAGGTTCAATAAATTGGATAGTGGATTTTTATCTTTACCTGCGGCCCTTACACCATCCTGGTTTAAGATGGCCGCATAATTTGCAATAGGCTCGTCGGATGCCAGTAAAAAATAGTTATCTGTACCTACCGGTTCGGATACTTCGCCTTCAAACAATAGTACATCTTTTACCATTTTATGGTCGTTATCAATTTTCGGGAATTGATTAGTTACGTTACCACTTTCTACATCCGGATAGCCAAGCAGCATATTGCCTTGTTTGTCTATCATAAAAACATACACGTATCTTTTTATTTTGTTAGAAACAGTATAGCCGGAATCGGTTACTAAATGAAATGCAACCTTATCACCCATCTTATAAGCACCATTTGTAATAGCAGCATTTGTAGTAGTGTTTTTTAATTCTAAATGAAAAGGAAAACTGCTGGTTTCTTCTTCCGGAGAAGTTAATTGCATCCATCCTCTTATTTTAGAAAGGCGCATGGCATATTCATACAAGCTGTCGGCAACAGCATTACCAGTAGCATTGCCACCATCGGCCAATGCAAAACTTTTCGTTTGTACCGGCATCGATTCAAGACTATCTCTGGCTGCAGTTTGTGCCCTACGAAAACCATAAGCTGGCTGGCCATCATCATTAATAGTGCCATACAAAATATAGTTGGCTTCCTCTGCATTGTTTACAATGGTTATACTTTTGCTCAACTTTAATTTTTCTTTAATCGCAGTTGTAAGATTGGACGATGCAGGCAACTCGAAATAAAAAGTAGAATCTGGTTTGGCTACACTCAAAATAGAGGCTTTGGTCAATGTTTTTGGAACCACTGCCTCTTTACCATCTACATTCATTTTATACTTATCACCATCATAAAAAAGAGAAGTATAAGGGTCTTGCTTTTCCAATTCATTGATCCATTTTATAGAGGAGCTTTGCTTCAATTCTTTGCTTACCGCAGCCAGTTTAGCTACATCTCCATACAGCATATTGCCCGAGGGAATATATAGTTTTAGAAGGGGGGCCGCCGAAGAAACCCAGTTGGTTACTTCCACCAGTTCGCCGGGTTTCAAATCTTTTCCACTCCCTTTTATTACCGTTGCCAGCGATCTGTTTACACTTAATACAGAATCTATCCGCAGAAGAACAGTAGTATCCTTGCCATTTAGTTTTGCCAATTCATTTTCTTTATACAATCCAACTGCAAAACCACCTTGCAGAATAACTTTATCTCTGTCAAATCCGGCAATCGCAATTTTCGATTTATCGGGCAATGTTCCTTTGGCTATGCCAAATAAAGTTTGTTGTTGTCTTTCTATGCTGCCACCCAGTACTGGCTCCTGTCGTTTGCCATTACTTTTTAGTATGGCCCTTGCGCTGGTAAATAAGTTAATTACCGAGGCATTTACCGATTGTTGTTCCATCGCTTTCATCAGGGCAATGCTGAAGGCACCATGCTGCATTTTATTTTCGTCTATTTGCTCCTGTGCAAATTCATTATCCTGTGCCGCAGATAGAATTAAAAAAGTTCCTTCCTTTCTTGTTTCCGGTGGCACGGGTTTCGAAGCATCTTTCGCATCGTAATTCGCATCGTCTATAAAACGAAAAAGACCGGGAGGATTTGGTCCCCTTGACAAAGAACCACTATGGCAGCAGTCCATTATTACTGTAAGCTTCACGCCTTTATCAATAAAGCGGTTAAAGATTTTTGCCAGTTCCTTATCTCTTATATCTTCTACACCAGGCTTCCAGGTATCGCTTGGTACAATAGATTCATCAATCTTATCTGCTTCAGCAGACAAAGTATTGGGTACACGGCTTCCATGCCCGGCATAAAATATAAAAGCAATATCATTGGCATTACTTTTATCCAGTAAGTCATTCATTGCCTTTAGTATCGCTGCACGGTTAGCTGCATCGTTGAATAAAGTATCCACCATAGCAGCAGTAAATTGAAATTTAGTAGTAACGATAGATTGCATAGAACGTCCATCATTAATGCAGCCATTCAGGTTCCTGAATTTGGAACGGCCTTTACCTGGTACTGGCTTATAGCTATCGGGTGGCAGGTATTTGTCTATCGCAATGATCAATGCCCGTTTTTCCTGTGCATTGCACAGAAGGGTTATTGCTAAAACAAAAAATATAAATAAACCTGTCTTTTTCATAATTTATTATCCCGTTTTATTGGTTGACGAGCTGCATTACTACTATCATCGTCCCTTGCGTCGCACTCGTTCAGTCCGCTACTGAGCATATGGCGAAGTATCCTACAGCTTTCTAAAATTGCCCGCTGCAATATAGTTGTATCTCCCTATAAAGTTAGAGTTATCAATATACAAAAAGCTACCGTATGCAGGGTATTTAAGGGGGCTATTTGATGCTATATCTTTATAGCCTACCTTAACATAAAATTGACCAATTTGAAATCCTCCGGCATTTTTCGCCAGGCGTATTGTATATGCCTGTTGCTCGTTTGTAGTTTAGTCTCTAAAACTGCTATTGGGGGGATGGTAATTTCCGATACTTATGTATTAGAGCCATCGCAGTTTCCCCAGGCATTAAAAAAGTATAATCCATCGCAGATATATGTGCTTTATGAAGGAAAAGCAGGCCTCTCAAAATATGAAGGAGTCTTTCTGAGAAAAGATACCATTACCAACCTGAAAAAATTTATGGATGCTGCCAGCAAGGAGATAGCTGGCTTCAGGCTTATTTATGGAACGGGCAATGTTATTGATAGCGTATGGCAAACGGACAATCAATTCCATCTTACCGATAAAGCCTATAATATTGGCAATAACCAATTGTATATGGTTGCGTACGATTCTGCTATGAAGGCGGTTGATAAATTTGTCTTCAACTATGATCAGAAATTAAAGGATAGGTACCGGATAAACAATGGAACGCTGGCCCAATTACTAAGAATCAACAAGGTTTATGATTCTTACGACAGGAATAAATTTTCTCTGGGCGCTGTTTATATACTGTCTATTGGTATAGATGATTATGGAAAAACACAATGGAAACATAGCAAGTCCGATGCAAAATCTTATATCGATTTTTTTAAAAGCCAGTATGGTAAAAATTTACCCGACTATGTGATTAATTCCCTTTTTCATGAGTATTTGCTACTGGATGCGGCGGCTACCAAAGAAGCTATCATCAATGCAGTGAAAGACATTGGCGCAAAAGCAACAGCGAATGATTATTTTATTTTCAATTTCAGCGGGCAGAGTAATTTGTTTACTACCGACTCCGTAAATTATACTACCTATTTCTTTCCCTATGATGTAGTGGGGTATATTTATAAACCTGCTAACCGTAACAGTAAAGACACAGCTAATGTATTAAAGAACCTGATCTCCTTAAATACACTACAGGAATACATACAATTAGTGCCTGCCAATAACCAGCTATTTATTTCAGAAGCCGGGCCTTCTAAGAAATTTAAAACAGAGTTTATAAAAACATTAATGCAGAATTCTCCCGCTGTTGCAAGTATTCTTAATAAGAACAGGGTAATAATTGTACCTAACGAGGCTGGTTACGATGGTGGCCAGTGCCAGGGCCGGGAAATGAATAAAGGCCCGATTAATTACTATATCACTTCGCTCGATCCGCAGTACAATATTTATGACCTGTTCAGTGAGAATGCAAAGGCAGATAATATTGCTTACCTGCTGAAGAACATGGACTATAACTGTAAGCCTTTTTCATTCGAATACTTCGATGTATTTTTCCAGAAAAAATTTCTACAGCAGTATAATGAATTACTGGGTGATGAAACAACAAGGGGATTAAAGCCAAAAGCATTGGAATTAAAACAGGCAGCCTCTGGCAAAGGAAAACAATATGCACTGGTAGTAGGAACAGATAGTTATAAAGCCACTGACTGGAAAAAATTACTGAACCCCATTTATGACGCCACAGAAATAGCAGATGAATTAAAAAATTCTTATGGTTACGACGTTCGCTTATTAAAAGACCCTCCAATGGATTCTGTTTACAATGCCATCCGGTATTATTACCGCCAATTGCAACCGGAGGATCAACTGATCATTTATTTTGCAGGGCATGGCGATATTGATGCCGAACTGCTGGATGATGGATTTATAGTTTGTGCCGATTCAAAAAATATTGATGCAGATCCAGTTCGAAATAGTTATATACAGCATTCTAAATTGAAGAAGATGATCAATAAAATTCCTGCAAGGCAGATTTTGGTGATGCTGGATATTTGCCATGGTGGTGCATTTGATGAAAATGTGTTAGGGGGTAAAGGAAGAACAACCGGAACGGAAAATAAAAGTAACAGGAACCTGGTTCAATTTATAAAAGAGAAGTCCCAATTTAAATTCCGCCGTTTTTTATCTTCAGTAGGTACCGATGTAGCCTTTGATGGTAAAGCAGGCAAGCATTCTCCTTTCGCCAATTATTTATTACAAATTTTAAGAGCAAGAGGTTCAGGCTCCAATGGAATAATTACACTCGCAGATATTTTTGCTGTATTACAGGCGGCTAGTTTAAATGAAACAGCTACTTTAAAAATCTCTCCGCATATGGCTGGCTTTGGCGATAATGATCCGTTTGGAGAGTATATATTAATTCCTGTAGAGCTTAAAGAATAATGGACAAGTTCAATAGAATTCATATTGTGCCCGAGAAAAAAATTGGGGTCTTGTATAAAATGTCGACACTTCGACAAGCTCAGTAGAATTACTACTGTACAAGAGTGCGACGCAAGGGACGATGATAGTAGTACTGCAGCTGGTCAACAAAAAAATTACTTCGCCTTATCAGGAAAATATTTCTTCAGTAATGTTTTATACTCCGGCGTATTGCGGATGAGTTTGAGATCATCATCACTTGTCAGCATAAAGTAATTACCGAAGCCCAGCTTCAATGCATTTTCAATGCTTACCAATGCAGCCGCTTTATTGTTCATTAATGCATTGTAGCATGCATGGTGGTACCAAGTGTACACATCATGATCCTTCATCATAAAGAGCCGGTCGAATGCAAGATTAATTCTTGCTGTATCATTTTTCAGGTAATCATCTCTAAAAAAACTATACAGAATAGAAACATAGCCCAGGTGCTGCATGTTGAAGATGAAAGTAGTAGTTTGAAAGTTTTTGAACGCAATGCTATCAGTAACAGTATAATGTTTATTGTAGTAAAGATCGAGATGCGTAACAAAGCCATCTAAAAAAGTCGGGGCATTATCAATAGAGGTAGCAAATCTTTTAATAGCACCTCTGTAATCGCCATTCATTGCATCGATCGTCCCTAAATTAAAATGAGGAAATGCATTCGTGCTATCAGTTGCCAGCACAAGGTTGAAATAATAAGTGGCAGAATCTATTTTGTTATTTACAAAAAAAGTATGCCCGATATTATTGTCGCAGGTAGTACAACCCGGTATCAACGATTTAGCCAATTTATAAAAATACACGGCACTATCCGGCTTATTCATCCTGGAATAAAGTATGCCGGAAATTAAATAACCATTGGCCCTATCCATGGAGTCAATTATATATCGGGTAGTGGACAAGGCTTCTTTATATTTACCACCATCGATATACGATTGAAATAACTGCGAACGCAGTATTAACATGCCGGGATATTTTTCTATCAATGTTTTATAGATCTCTTCTGCCTTGTCATACTGTTTCAGCTTCATGTATAAATTACCCAGCGAGTATTTTGAATAAAAATCATTGGGTCGCAGGTCAAGGTATTTTTGAAATGTTGCAAAGGCCTTTTCATATTCATACACATAAAAATAGCGGGTACCTAATGCAGATAAGGTATAAGCAGCATTGGGTTCCAGCTTTTCCGATTCTTCCAGGTAATCAATTGCTTCCTGCACCCAGGGTTTCAAACCAATGTTGTATTCCGATTCTGTAATAGCCCAGGTAATCGCCATTGCATCCATATACAATTTGCGGGCTTTTAAGTTGGTGTACATATAGTGTTGATCTCCCAGCAACTCCATGCAACTATCCAATTCCATAGCAGCATAATAACATTCATCTCTGCTGGAAGCACTCACAGAATCCCTGAGCAAAGGCTTTACTATTCTGTCAAAGCGTTGGTTAAGACTTGCAGCAAGATTGCGGCGCATAATAGCAGTAAGCGGGTTGCTGATATATTTTTTTTCAAACTGGCGATAATCTTTCAATGCGTTCGTATCCCGTGGCCATATCAATTGATCGTTCTCTATGTTTTTTAAAAACGAAGCATAAATTTTCTTTCCTGTAGCATCGAGAGAATCAATGTATTTATCATTCGTTCCTTTTGTATTTACTTTGGCCAGTATAGGATAGCTCTTTGCTTTTTCCACTTTTAGTGCAGCCAGCACAGTTGGGTTTACCGTTACAATAGCTTTGCTAAGATCACCGCTTATCAGTGGTATTTGTTTGCCCTCACTATATTTTGCCACATTGGTTTGTATATAGTTTTGCAATTCATACATATTCACTGTGCCATTATTGTCCATATCAGCAAGGCCTTTCAATCCTTCTTCCAGTTGCAACGAGAATAATCCTCTGCCGCCGCCCCATTCAGCACTCTCCAGCGAAAGTTGATTTGGCTGGCAGGAAAGTATTTTATATTCTTTGCCCCATGAAGCCGTAAGCGCAGCCGCTGTTTGTTGTACACCTTCTACGCCACCTTTTAAATTGCCCGAGTGGCAGGCATCTACAATAAAAATCATCTCTACACCACGTTGGGCTAATGGAGACAAGTAGCGTTTTAAATCAAGAATTTCCAGTACATCATCATTCATTCCAAAATAACCACCATCGGGACTGTTATACAAAAGCAATAATCCATTCTCTATCTGTGTAAGATCTTCCATATCGCCATGGCCTGCAAAGAAGAAATAAACCCTATCAGTAGGTTTTGCTTTTCTTGCTACTACCGATATAGCATCGCCAACATTTGTCCTGTTAGCATTTTCATTGAGAAAAGTTTCTATATTGATTTTGGGTATGCTGCCACCAGCAGGGCTGAGTAAAAAATTTTCAAAAGCCGTTGCATCTTTATCTGCAAACTGCAGATCAGTTACATT
>Ga0247740_1001183_pt1 | contig 11481 bp, 8 predicted proteins | sample UWRJL148409B2_FD_180942 | JGI IMG/M metagenome (GOLD analysis project Ga0247740, IMG submission 180942) | Plant litter microbial communities from Arlington Agricultural Research Station in Wisconsin, United States - UWRJ-L148-409B-2 | ecosystem: Environmental > Terrestrial > Plant litter >...
GAGGATGGTCTCGCCCTCGTCGGGGACGAAGCCGTTGATGTAGACGAGGGAGGTCACGTCGGGGTCGCTGAGGGCGGCGCCGCTGATGAGTGCTCCGCCGTAGGAGTGACCGACGAGGACGACGGGGCCCTCGGTGCGGGTCTCGAGGAACGAGGCCAGGTAGGTGGTGTCGGTGGCCAGCGATCGCAGCGGGTTGGCGAAGTTCACGACCGTGTAGCCGTCGTCGGCGAGCTGGGTGCGGGCGGCCTCGAACGGGCTGGCGTCGCTCCACGCACCGTGGACGAACACGATGGTCGGCTTCGGCTCGGTGGATGCGGCGGCTGCAGCGGAGTCGTTCGCGGCGGGGGCCGCGGCGGCAGCGCACCCGGTCAGGGCAGCGACGGCGACGAACGACGCCGCGGCGAGAACCGCGGTCTTACGGCCGGTGAGGCGGGAGAAGGAGGTCATGATGTCTGCTTTCGGTGAGAGGGAATGGTGCGGTGGTGATGAGACAAGAATGTTCGTCGCGAGATCGTGTAGCGGAGAGTCATTTGACTCAGTTCATCGAGATGAGTAACGCGGTATCGGCCGGGAAGCCGGATGCACTGAGAATGCACTTCCTCTGCGCAGCCCTGGTGTTGCATAAGGCGAGACGGCGAAGGGAACAGACATGACACTCACGAATCTGCCTTCGGTTGAGCGCCGCAATTGGAGCCAATCGGATGGCGCACCCGAGCGTCCATTGGTTGCGGCATCCCGCACATGGGCTCAGGCCCTCCATGGCGAAGGATTCTCTGCCATCGACAACGTCGACCGCTCTGGCTCCGGTGCCGAGTCCGCGGCCTTGCTCGCGCTGGCTGCCGGGCTGAGAGGAACGCCCAACCTCGCGCGTCGATCTGCCGCACGAGCCGAGCGTTTCACCGGAGAGAGATCACGCACGATAGTCGGGATCCAGCTCGCTCGCACGTTGGCTTGGATGTGGGACGCTGACATGGCCGCGGCATATCAGTCGGTCTCAATGTTGTTCATCGGTGACCGCGACCACGGAAGAGACGGCTCCGCCGCGGCGATCGGTATCTTCGCGGAGGTGGCTCTGCGTTGTGGACAGGGAGACACAGCGCGTCTGGCATTGGCCGGCTTTGAGGACTATCCGCGCGACGACAGCGCAGAGGCACAAGAGATCGCACTCGCTTACGCGATCTTGGGAGATGACAACGGATTGGAGAGTGCCGCGAGTGATCGCGCTCCGAAATCGGCTCTGGTGGTCGCTCGACTCAATCTCGCATGGGGACTACGCCTGCGCAGGACCGGTCGCACACGAGCGGCGCGAGCTCCCTTACAAGCCGCGCTGGAACTCTTCGACGAATTGGAGTCCGGCACATGGCGGCGAATCGCCGCGCGCGAGCTTCGTGGGGCGGGACACGGCGGCTCCTCCGAGACAACGGTCTCGCTTCTCTCGGTCCAGGAGTTGGCAGTCGCTCACGCTATCTCTCTGGGACTGAGTAATCGGGAGGCGGCAGATCTGCTGTATCTCTCTCCTCGAACAGTCAGCAACCATCTCTATTCGATATATCCGAAGCTGGGTGTCAGGTCACGCACGCAGCTTGCGCGCTGGTACGAGGGAAATCTCGACAGCTCGCGCGCCAGCAGTTTCGATTAGCGCCCGCACAGCTTCGACGCGGAGTTCCTCTTCGTAGTCATAGGCAATAGCACTGAAAACCTCACTGTAGGAGGATTCGGCTTCGTCGTAGACCCGCAGGGCGGTTGACGCTTTGGTCCAGTCGCCTAGCCCTGCCCACGCCCTCGTTACGATTCCGGCGAGCATCAGATCCACGGTGGGATCGGAGACCTCGCCCATTCCGTCCATCTCTTGTAGAGCTGCCAAATACTTGCCCATTTCCACGTGGGCGAGAGCTAGGTAGCATTTCGCATACGGGCGAAGGTATTCGAGACCGGACAGATCGATCATGCGGAGGGCCTCCAATGAGGCATCCGCCTTTTCCTGTGCTGAGCGCGGCGCCACGAGTGCGCCGGCGAGAATCAAGAGCGCGTTTGCCAGCGTGCCCTCATCCGCCGATCGCCGAGCAACGTCTACCGCTCGTTGCGCGTACTCAAGTCGTTTCGCTCCAATGTCGCTCGCGATGGCCATGTTCCTCCACGTGTTGGACTCTCCCATGAGGTCACCCAGCGCGCGATATCCCGACAACACCCTTTCGTATTCGATAGTCGATTGCTCTTGGTCGCCATTGGATGCGAGTTGGTGAGCGAGATCCCGGCGCAACTCGACTTCCAAACGGGGCTCATTGATGCGTACTGCGGTGGCTGTCGCTATTTTCGTCAATGGGAGAATCGTCGCAGCGCCCTCGACGGTCTGCATCATGGGTCGCCAGTCCAAGGCAAGGAAAGACGCTTCTCGGTCGAATCCTTCGGCAACCGCCCGGTGGAAAACGGCGCTCAATGCTTGACGCTCCGCCACAAACCAGACGATGGCCTCTTTCGTAGACGTGAAGTGCTCGATCTGATCACTGGGGCCGACATCGGAAAGTTTCAGCACGGGCGGGCGTCCGAACGTCAGGTATGCCTGCCGCACCGAGTGCACGTAGTAGAGAAGTAGCTGCTTTCTCGCATCCGCAATATCTGCACCCCTCGACGCCCGCTCTTCGGCGTAGATCCGAAGGAGATCGTGCATGAGGTACCGGTTTTCCGCGACCCGGATGAGCAGGCTTGCCGAGAACAGTTCGGAGACGGCGCGTGCAGCGCGACCCAGCTCGAGACCGGACACGGCGGCGAGAGCTTTGAGCGATAGCTGCGGCCCAGGATGAGCCGACGCTAGGCCGAATACCACGGCCGCGTCATGAGAGACCATCTCGAGCGACCACTCGAAGGTCGAACGAAGGTCATCAGATCCCTCCACCGAAAGTACATCGAGCGCGGTTGCGGTGGCGGCTAGGCGGTCGGCGACGTCGCCAACGTCAGAGTGCGCGTCCGTCGCTGACGCTGCGGCCGCGAGCGCGAGTGCGAGTGGCAATCCGCCGCAGGAGGCGATGATCGAGTCAACCGCGTCGCCTGCCGTAGCAAGCCGCTCGGATCCAAGACGCCGGGCGAGAAGCTCTCTGGAGGCAGTCGCATCCCACCGTTCCAGCGGAACCGGAACGGCCCCTTCCCTGACCACCAACCCACTCAGCTGCCTCCTGCTGGTGACGATGACCAAAGATCCCGGGGAGTCCGGCAGGAGTGATCGCACCTGCTCCAGATCGCCGGCGTTATCGAGGATGACGACCATTCTTCGCTTGCTCATGAGCCGCAGATAGACATCACGACGTGCGACTTCATCCGGGCTGACGCCCGCCAGGTTCACTCCCAACTCCTCCAGGATTCGTCCCAATTCGTCGGACCTCGACGCGCTCTCCGTAGAGCTGTCGAAGCCCCTCAGGTTGATCAGCAACTGTCCGTCGATAAAGCTCGGCGCGATCGAGTGCCCCCAAGCAAGGGCCAGTGTGGTCTTGCCTATCCCCGCCATCCCGCTGATGACCACAAGGGCGGAATCTCCCGCGAGGGCGCTGGCGGTCGCCTCCCCGAGAACAGAATCGAACTGGGATCGCGCCACGATCGCGCGAGGCAGAGCCGGCAGCCGACTACGACGGTCGGCCGGAGGTTCGGTGTCGTTCGACACCACCAGGTGAATTGCTGCCAGCAGTTCGGCGCCGGGGAGCATGTCTAGCTCTCGGGACAATGCCGCTTTGGTCGATTCAAAGACGTGGACCGCTTCCGCTCGTCGCCCTGCCCCGGCCAGAAGTGCAATGAGCCGCGCCTGCAGGCGTTCGTCGAGCGGCGCATCAGCCGCGATGATCTCAATCGCGCTCAGCGTCGTCGGCTTTGCTTCGCCCTTCAGGGCGACGTCGGCCGCATCGATCGCCAATGAGATCCTGTCGCGGCGGACTGCCGCAAACTCCGGTCGTTCGCGCATCGACCACGGTAGATCCGGGAGCGGAGGTTCGACGACGAGCGAAAGGGCGTCGTCGTATAACTGCGCCGCGAGGGCGGGGTTGGCCGCGCGGGCTGCCCTCCACAGGTCGAGGGCATCGCCCAAGTCGGACGAGCAAAGGGAGACGTTGAACCGATATGCCTCGCCGACCGCGTGAATGTAATTGCCACTCGCGCGCGGCGAGAGCATCGGTTCCAAGAGACGGCGAAGCTCACCGATATGACGTTGGATCTGGTTGACTGCGGTCGTCGGCGGGGCGTCATCCCACAGCGCATCAACGAGCTCGCTCGCGGATACCGGGGTGCCTCGAGCGGCGACGAGTCGGGCAAGAATGAGTCGTTCGCGGGGAGGCCTCAAAGCTAGATCGATGCTCGGACGAAGCAATTTCAGGCCGCCGAAGACCGTAACGTGCACGTCTGACTGTGCTGTGAATGCCATGCTGGCCCGTCGCTAGGGAGGGAAAAATCCGCTGGGTGTCGGCTTTGTCGGCAGAGCAGGGGCCCTCAGTGAGAACCCTCCGACGATTTCGGGGTAGAGATCGGCGGCCTCGGGTTGCGTGTTCGACTCGAACCTGCCAAGTTCAGAGAATGCTTCCGTCCCTAACTCAACTACTACGGCTCGGTGTGGCGGAACGCAGAAAACACGCAGAACTTCGTCGGCTTTTTTCGTGAGGCCCGGCGGCTCGCTCGCAGCGCTGGTGCGGTCCTCCCGGATCGCGGCCGATTTGACCCTTGACGCGCTCTCAGAGCGCTCCGGCGTCAGCGCCCGTGCCATCAGCGATATCGAGCGCGGCGTGAGCCTGTCACCACAGAAGCGCACGCTGGTCGCGTTGACCGATGCGCTAGGGATGGACCCCGCGTCGCGCGACGGGCTGTTGCGTGCGGCACGGGCGACCCCACGATCCAAGTATGTCGATAAGGATCGGTCCACCGCTGTGGCTCCGCACCGAAGCGCCGATTTCAGCGGGAGAGACCAGGAGATATCCGGGATTCTCGCTTTGCTTGCCGATTCGGACGATAAGAGAGTTCACGCGGTGCTGGTCTCGGGGCCGGCGGGTATCGGAAAGACGACTATCGCAATCGAACTGGCGGAACGTGTGCGCCCGTCGTCGAGCCGCACCCTTTTTGTCGACCTTGGAGGATTCAGCTCAGAGCCGTTGACAGCGCTAGAGGTACTTCGGGCCTTGCTTCGGCAAGTACCCCGAATCGGAGAAGGGGCCCCGATCACGCTCGATGACGCGGTGCGACGGTGGAAGCTCGAAACCGAAGCGTCCGTCTACGTGGTCGTCCTCGACAACGCAGCCCACGAGTCTCAGGTCCGGCCCGTGCTCACGCTCGACCCTCGCAGTCGAGTCGTGGTGACGTCAAGGCGAAGTCTGACCGGGCTCGAGGGCGTTCGCCGGGTGCGTCTCGGCCCCCTGAGCGAGGAGGATGCGATCGTCATGCTCGGCCGACTGATTCCGGAGTCGCAGCGGGTGCTCGGAGACCTGCGCGAGTTGGCCGACCTGTGCGAGCACATCCCGCTCGCCCTGCGCATCGTGGGGCATCGAGTGGCAAGTCGGCCCGCGTCCTCCACCGGAGATTTCCTCGTCAGGATGCGCGCCGCCGAAGATCGACTCCGCCTGCTCGTTGCGGGGGATCTGGCCGTGGAGGCGGCATTTGCTTTGAGTTACGACGAACTGGACGGCTCTACGGCGGCGCTGTTCCGTTCGATCTCCGTGATTGACGGCGCGACTTTCGACGCGCGAGTCGCGGCCGCGATCAACGATTCGAACGTGCTCGACACCGAGGAGCAACTCGACGAGCTGACCGACCTCGGTCTCGTCGAAGCGCGTGGCGGCAACCGCTATCGGGTTCACGATCTGCTGCGCCTGTTCGGTGCGGCCAGTCACAGGCGCGAGTCGGGGCGCCACGGCGTCGCAGATGCCAACCGCCGCCTGCGCGAATGGTTGATCTGCAGCCTTGAGCGCGGCGGCTCGTGGTTCGAGCCCGAGCGCTCGCCCGAGAATCCGAGTTCCGTCGGAATCGCGTTTCCAAACGCGACTACGGCTGAGGCATGGATCCGTCTTGAAGAGCCACACTGGTGGCCTGCGCTGCAAGCGGCATCGCGCGACGGCGAGCACCGGATTGTCGTCGAGGTTGCCGATGCGCTGCACTGGTTTTCAGAGTTATGGACCGAGTGGGGGCACTGGCAACAGCTCTTTGAGATGGCCGTGGTTTCGGCGCGCGCCCTCGGCGATACGCGACTCGAAGCCATGCACCTCGGTTATCTCGTATGGGCACAGGTTCACGAGTCTTATGATCGAGAACTGCCCCGCCAGACAGCGTTACTCGCTATCGAGGCGGCAGACCGGTCCGGCGACGCACAGCAGCGCGGATGGGCGAACTCCTACGCCGCCTGGACCCACCACCTTCTGGATCGGGACGCTGAAGCCGCCGAGCACAGCCGGTTGGCGATTGACCATTTCGGCAGAGCCGACAGCCTCGACGGAGCCGCACGCGCAATGTGGATTCTGACCAGCGCCACGAACGACCGACGTGGTCCCGAACTCGCACTCAAATCGTTGGAGGCTGTGCTCGAAGAAACGGATCAGGATGCTCGCGAGAAGTATGTACTCGTCGGCAACTTGACGCGACTCGTGGCATACGAATACATGGCTCTGAGCTATTCCGCCATCGGGCAGCACGATAAGGCGATCGCGGTGGCGACCCTGTCGGTCGAGCTCGCGGAGCGATTCGCGTCGCCGATCCGATCGGCTGGCGCCTTACGTCAGCGAATAACGGCGCATATCGCCGCCGGCGATGACGGCGCGGCTGAGAATGACATTGCCGCCGCGCTCGAGGGGCTGGAGTCGGTACCTCTGGACAGCTCCTATTCATGGCACCGCGAACGATTGCTCGCTCTGCGCCTTGGGCTCAGAAGCAAGCCGTGAGCCAAATCTTTGGGGGTACCTCGTCGGTAAGGGCTCAAGAAAAGCGTCAAATCATTGGCAGCACCTCGTCGGTAAGGGCTCAATAAAAGCGCCAAATCTTTGGCCCTTTTCTTGAGCCCCCTGTCGGATTCGAACCGACGACCCCCGCTTTACAAGAGCGGTGCTCTGGCCAACTGAGCTAAGGGGGCGGACGCACCATCAGAATGGCGCACGTCAATGTTACTCGGCGCCGCACCCGCCCCGAACAAAGCAGACCCCGACAAGACGCTTACGACAGGTCGGCGACGATCTCGTCGAGCACGCCCGTCCAGTGCGACAGCATCCGTTCCCTTTCGGGAGAGGTGGCCAGGCCCTCCTGGTGGAAGCCGATCGTCGTGCCCGAGGCGGCCGGCATCAGCGTCACCTGCAGCGTGGTGTCGTGGTCCCAGTCGTCGGGTTGCCAGGTGAGTCGGAGCCGCAGCTGGTCGATGCGGCTGAGAATCTCGCCGGCCACGCCGTCGGCGGTGAGGTACGGGTCGCCCTTGTGCAGCCCGAGCGTGGTATCGCCGAGCCATGTGGTGAGGCCATCGACGACGAAGTATTCCCAGACCTCTTCGACAGGGGCGTCGACGGTGCGCCGAAGCCCCACTTCCAGTGTTGTTGCGTCGTTCATGCAGCCAGTAATAGCGCTACTTCGCGACGAGCGCCAGCCTTACGCCGAACCCGATGAGGGCACCGCCGGTGATGCCGTCGATCCACTTGCGCACGATGTCGCGGGCGAGCCAGCGCCGCACACTGTTGGCCCCGAAGATGATGAGCGCGAACCAGGCGGCGGTCTCGATGCCATGCACGCCGGCGAGCAGAACGCCCATCAGCAGCTCGTTCGTACCGGCCGGGATGAAGCCGGGCAGCACCGCCACATAGAACGCCCCGACCTTGGGGTTGAGCAGATTGGTGAACAGTCCCTTGCTCCACGCGCCCCACCAGCGGCGGGGGAGCGCCCCGTCGGTCGTGGCGAGAGCCGCGGCATCCGTCTTCTTGATCACGCGGGTACAAATAAGGCGCGCGCCGAGCCAGATCATGTAGGCGGCGCCGACGAGTCGAAGAATCGTGAAGGCGGTTTCGGATGCGCGCAAGAGAGCGGCGAGGCCGACCGATGCGGCGACTCCCCACACAAAAGCTCCCGAGATGATTCCGACGCCGGTGGCGATCGCCAGCCGGTGGCCCTGCACGAGCGCCGACCGCAGAACGAGGGCCGTGTCGAGCCCCGGGGTGATCGTCAGTAACGCGGCGACCACCGCGAACGACAGCAGCGCCGCGGTGACCGTCACGAGAGTTCGCTGATGTAGCGGCCGACCTCGAGGCGCTTCTTCTTGTCGCTCTTCGTCTTGTCGGGCAGTCCACCGACGTAGAGCCAACCGAGCAGCTGCTCGTTCGGTGCGAGTTCGTGCATGCGGTGCACGGGCTCGCTACGGGTGAGAATCCCGGTGCGCCAGAACACGCCCCAGCCGGCCTCGTCGAGAAGAAGGCTCAGCGTGTGCGCGACGCCGGATGCCACGGCCTCCTGCTCCCATGCCGGAACCTTGAAGCTCGGCTTGTGCACGAACACGACCGCGATCAGAAGCGAAGCGCGCAGCGGCTTCGATCCGGCCTTCTCGGCGTCTTTGCCCTGCGCGCCGCTCGCCTCGGCGAAGGCAGCGCCGAGCCGCACGCGGGCGTCGCCGCGCAGCTCGATGAGGCGCCACGGCTTCAGCCCCGAGTGATCGGCGACCGTAGCCGCCGCCTCGACGAGAGGCAGCAGCTGCAGTCGGCTGGGGGCGTCGGCGGTCACCTTGGAGTGTGACTGCCGACGCATAACCGCGTCGAGTGCCGACAATTACTCTTCCTTGAATCCGAGCGAGAGCGAGTTCATGCAGTACCGGTCGCCGGTGGGCGTCTGGTACGCGTCGTCGAACAGGTGGCCGAGGTGCGAATCGCAGGTCGCGCAACGAATCTCGGTGCGCGTCATCCCGAGGCTCTTGTCGACGACCAGGGTGACGGCCTCGGGGTTGATGGATTCGTAGAAGCTGGGCCATCCGCTGCCCGACTCGAACTTCGCACCGCTCTTGAAGAGCTCCGCGCCACAGGCACCACAGGTGTAGACGCCGTCGCGCTTCTCGTCGAGCAGGGCGCCCGAGAACGGGCGCTCGGTGCCGGCTTCACGCAGAATCTTGTACTGAACCGGTCCGAGCTCGGCGAGCCACTCTTCCTCGGTCTTGACGATCTTGGTAGTCATGTCTGTTCTCCTTGTGAGACGGGAAGAAGTCTTCCGCTCTATTAAACTCAGGCGCATGCCCGATTGTTCCGTCGCCCACAAACAGTGGGGCGAACTCACAACCAACGAACTCTATTCGCTGATCAAGCTGCGCACCGACGTCTTCCTCGTCGAGCAGAAGGTCGATGAAGAAGAGCTCGACAACCGCGACCAGAGTGCCGAGCATTTCTATATTGCGGATGCGATCGGTACAGCCGCGTACTTGCGTGTGCTTTTCGACGAGTCGCCTGAGCACCTCGACGCCCACCGTGTCATCGGCCGCGTGGTCGTGCGGGCCGACCGCCGTGGTGAGGGTCTCGCGCAGGTGCTGCTGAACCGGGTCTTAAGCCTCTATGGCGGCGAAGCCCTGATGTTGCATGCTCAGGAGTACGTCGCACCGCTGTACGCGAAGGCCGGATTCGAGGCCTTCGGGAAGCCCTACCACGAAGCCGGTATCGCGCATATCTCGATGTATCGCGCCGCCAATATGTGACTAAAAATCGAGTAGGTAAGCCTAGCCTTACTAAATTTTGACAAGGTGAGTATCGAAGCCCTAGTGTTCGAAAAGTAAGCCAAGCCTTAGCTAACTCTTTCGTCCTTCCCGGCTCCGGTTACCACTCGATTTTTGCGGTCTCGTGCTGCGCGGTGGCACCGGTGCGACCCTTGGAGCAATCACCACCGTGAACACAGCAGTCACCTCACGCCTCAGCAGATGGGTGGCCGGCTTCATCGCCGTGGCGCTCGTCGCGGGCGGCAGCCTCATCGCAACGACCCCCGCAGTGGCGGCACCCGCCACCGTCACCGGCGGAAGCCTCGACTGGGGAGTGGCGGCCGACTATCGCGCCGTGTTCACCACGCGCGGCGTCGCCGCGGGAGCGACGCAGACCTCGAACGACACCTTCTCGTTCCCCGCCGCGACGACGTCGACCTACGACCCTGCGACGAAGAGCGGCACGCTCAACTTCACGGGCAACGCGCGCATCGGCTACATGGCCGGCTTCCCTCAGACGCCGGGCGTGGTTGCGGGCAACTACTTCTACCTCTCCAACCCGGTCGTGACGATCAATGGCAACAGCGGCACCCTTTCGGGCGTCACCGCGGGCGACTCGCACAAGACGAACCCAGAGCTGCCGACGGCCGCCCAAGCGGTGCGTACCGTGGCGAACCTCGACTTCTCGAGCGTCACACCGACCGTGAATGCCGAGGGAACGCTCATCACGTTCACCGCCGTGCCTGCGACGATCACCGAGGCGGGCACCTCGGTTCTCGCCACTTTCGTCAGCGCGACCGACAGCGCGGCGGGCAAGCGCGTTGCCGGCTCGGCGCTCGACCCCGTCACCATCCAGCTTGCGGTAACGGCGCCCGTTGCCCCGGCCGTTGCGACGACGACCACGCTCACCGCGCCGACCAGCGCGGCCGTCAACGCCGCTGTGCCGCTCTCTGCCGCGGTCGCTCCGGCCTCCGCCGCGGGCACAGTCGAGTTCTTCGACGGCGCGACGTCCATCGCGACCGCATCCGTCGCATCCGGAACCGCGTCGGCCAACGCAACGTTCACGACCGCCGGTGCGCACAGCATCACGGCGAAGTTCACCCCGGCCGACGCCGCGGCGTTCGTCGCATCGACCTCGGCCGCATCGACCGTCACTGCCACGACCGGTCCCAAGGTCACGATCTCGAAGTCGACGGTCAGCAGCGCCGGTGAGACGATCACGGTCACCGGAACCGGCTTCACGCCGAACGCTCCGGCGACGAGCGGTGCTCGTCCGCCGCTCGCGGGCAAGTTCGGCGGCGCGTATGTGACGTTCGGCAAGTTCGCCGACACCTGGAAGGCGAGCGCGGGAGCGCCGTCGTCGGCGCGTGTCGCCGATCGCACGACGACGAAGTGGTTCTTGAACGCCGAGGATGTCGCGACGGTCGGCGGCGCTGCCGCCGGTGCTGTCGCGATCAACGCCGATGGTTCGTTCTCGGTCGACATCCCGGTGAAGCCCGGCTTCAGCGGTGAGCCCGCCACGGGCAACTACGGCATCTACACCTACGCCGGAAGCGGCGCCGTCTACGCGCCCTTCGAGACCTACACCCCGATCACCTTCGCCTCGCCCAAGGTCTCGATCTCGAAGTCGACGGTCAGCAGCGCCGGTGAGACGATCACGGTCACCGGAACCGGCTTCACGCCGAACGCTCCGGCTACGAGCGGTGCTCGTCCGCCGCTCGCGGGCAAGTTCGGCGGCGCGTATGTGACGTTCGGCAAGTTCGCCGACACCTGGAAGGCGAGCGCGGGAGCGCCGTCGTCGGCGCGTGTCGCCGATCGCACGA
>Ga0247740_1001185_pt1 | contig 11476 bp, 13 predicted proteins | sample UWRJL148409B2_FD_180942 | JGI IMG/M metagenome (GOLD analysis project Ga0247740, IMG submission 180942) | Plant litter microbial communities from Arlington Agricultural Research Station in Wisconsin, United States - UWRJ-L148-409B-2 | ecosystem: Environmental > Terrestrial > Plant litter >...
TGCTAAAGTCCGCATAAGCCACCAACCCGCAAATATCGATTTGAGCGTTTGCTTTTCACAATCTTCATGGGTCGCTGACATACCTTCGAGCTGGGCGGCGGCGGTGAGAATCCAATCTATTCCATATCAGTGGCGATGGTCGCTGATGCGGCTGAAAGCCCTTCGATGCAGATCATTGGACGAGCGAACAATGTTACCCTTATCGCGCCACCCCGGTCATGTTGCAACCAAAGCATCTGTCATTGTATCGTGGCGGTGCAGCTCAGACATTAACATAGATCTTGTATGTTGGAGTTCGACCCTAAAGCATCGGACCAATCACAGAGCATGCCTTGATTCAGGTCAGCTGTCACTTGGATGCCATACTGCGGCATATGGAGGTGCGAAGACTGGGGAAGTTGATTTTCAACGAAGTTAGGCTGTAACGATGAATTTGTTGCCCACAGCGCTACCTAGCATAAATCCACCAGCTCCAACATCCATGTCAAAGGATTGGCTGGTGAAAATTCGAGGTACATGTTGGTGATTAGAGCCGCAATGCGGGTGGTCTGGCCCCCAATTCCGTTATTGTCGGAGTTCTCTTCGGTTGGAATGAGACGGGCGCGAAAGTCTACATCTGTGGACCTTTCCTGGGTCGGGAGCGGGGCGTTGGGCTCATCGATGCTGCACAATATGTCTCAGGTTTCGTTGACGTGCATGGCGAACCTGGGAAAGTAGAGCTGTGGTTCTGCAGCGTTTCAATGAATGCAACCAAGGACCAAAGCGTATTTTGGGGCTCGTGGTGTACGCTGAGCTGTCACGGTGACACGCATAAATGCTCGCATAGGAGGAGACATTATATAAAACGACGAAGCACGTTGCATCCCTATAGTAAGGTTCGTATTCCAACAAATCAGATGTCGAGGTGATGATTATGCCTATCGAAACGACGTGTTCGAGCACCTAGATTGAGGGTATGCGATAAGGTCCGGCGACGTCGAGGAGATAGCAGACTGAGGTAAAGCTTCGCGATAGGTTGGGTTGAGCAACCAGTAAAGCTCACGGTGGCAGTGATGGTAATAGATGTGTAACGATGAAAGTTGAGTGCTCGGAGGGACAGTGGCCCGGGTTGGACAGTATGAGATGCTGAGATGCAATTCTGTTGGCAACGAGTCGTATATGTCTTTGAACTTGTTCTCGTAGAACGAGATCATGCCATCGATTGTCAGGGATGCTGGATTTATTGTAGAGCCGCTTCGCGTACCTATGAACCGGATCAGCTCAGATTTTTAGAGATATTACTGATTTCCTTTGGGTTTTTTTTATTACGCACGTTGATCTATGATGATCAATCATGCCTGCACTGCAAAGCTAACGCTAACCCTTTCTCTAAAGCGCGGACACATTGATTTTCTTCCTAAGGTTAAAACGTAACATCGACCACTACACAGTCTCAGCATGTCACAGGTAATCCTCAAGCCTCTTCATCTAGTCAGTAATCATATCAGATGACCTATCTTCTGCTATTGGGGACATTATGATCCTTGGTCCGGCCGAAGAGTTCACAAACTTATCTACGCGCCTTGGCCAAGGCATCGTCAGACTCGTTAGCTTCATCCTGCTACCATGCGCTACGTAGATGAAATGGTAATATGTAGTGAAAAGAAGTGACAGAGGTCGGTGCAAGTACAGCGTAGACATTATCTGCTCTGTACAATTGATCTGATTCTATCAACTCAGAGCTATAAACCAATTTTTGACTTATGCCTTGCTACTGATCAACGAAGCTACCCTGAACCATTGGCGGAGAAGTAGGAGCACCGTTGAGGGAATATTGATAATGCAGATTCGACCATAATTCAGCCATCTTGTCCTTTTTCTGTAGCCAACTCTTGCCAGCAATGTCACTGAGAATAACATACCTAAGCAAAGAATAAGCACTCAACAATATACATCGCTTAGGGCGACCCAAACTTACACCCAGTAACGACAACCAGAGCCACCCCCAGACATATCATACAAATGACGGCGATAGTCATAGACCAACTTGACGATATGGGATGCGATAACTCACTGATAGTCGCATAGTCCCAGTACCTGGAGGTGGAATTGGTATGAACATAGTCGTACGGTCTTAAGGGCAATGAAACCATTGGCCGTTTGGGAACAAGAAAGCTCACAGCTGATTGAGAAGGCCTGGGGAAACAGCGCTCGATTCCACTAGTAGGTCACCTTTTATACTTGACCAATAAGTGCAAATTAACGAGGATGCAGCCCTCCCACGCCTCCACCGGCTTGAAAAGAGAATACTGACGATGATGGTACCAAAGTGACAAAGAAGACAAGCATGCACTAGATAGCGGCGACAGCGTGCTCAAAATGCGGACCGAGGCTCAACTCAACATTACTAGGGTCTCAGTGAAATCCCTTCTAAATCTTCAATAATGATTCTTGAAGCTCCACGCCCGCATACCCGTCAATCAAAGCCAAAGAAGGGGACGGAGCCGTTTCAGTTGTAGACCCTTGCGAGTGACCTTACGCATTGCAAAAGCATGGGACCACACTCCGCACCTTGCACTCATGATGTCAATTGAAGTCGTGGTCTACCTAGCAGCAGTTGAAGAGGCCTCACATGCGAGGAGCAAACAACCCCTCGCCGTGCAGGTTGGCGAAAAAGGATCTGAGCTCAAGGTTGACGGCACGCCCATTGCCAGCGTATCAACGCGTTTAATATGGCTCAACGCAGGCTCGAGGCGGTAGCTTATACGGTGAGATGTATGTGCGCTCTGCCAGTCGAGGTAGCAAGTGATGCTCGACGAACAGACTCTGCCTCACACTTTTGAGATTAGAGCGAAGTTCACATTATTCAATTATCAGAATTCGATTATCAGTGCTACATGAAACGATACCTCCGTACCATCTAGAGTATCGACAACAAAATCGGCTGTATGCTCGACTACCTAGACGAAGAATAACGGACAACACCATTGTTATATGCCAGGTGTGTCAATCCAGAGATTGCTGCAAGGACAGACCGACCAGATTGGCAACAAATCGCATACCTTCGGTACTAGATGCATAACAATATCGTCTATAGCGCGTACGCGCATTACGGTGTGAGGCCAGCGGTGCAAACTCATCTACTGGTACAGCGAGGGTGCGAGGCCGGCTGATGTGGAGCCCAAGCAGTAGGAGCTGTTCGACTGCCAGGAAGATCCTTTGGAACTGTTCAACGTCTACAGCGACCATCGGCGTACAAGAAGGTCGTGGAGGACATGACGACTCAACCGGAGGAAACGATGGCGGACAAAGACGATACGCCGATACATCCCACTAAAACTAGTCCATCTTGTTTGGTCTTCGCCAAAATATCCTCCCAGCGCCCCAGCTCTGCAGCGGATTCCCTTCTCCCATGCTTGCAGACCAGTATTCCTCTTTGAACCCGCATACGTGCTGATAAAAGGCCTCTTTTCCCCTGGTGCTGGAAACAGAGGCCCATATCTGCTCCTCGTTGGCGCGGTCGATTCCCCACTTCGAAAGCTTCTTTCCGATGCCTCGTCCTTGGTGGTCGGGATGTACGGCTAGCCATTCCAGATACCAGGATTCCGCTCGGTCGCCGGACCACACGGATCCGAAGACGCCGTACGCGCGCTCGAGGACGTCTTCGTCGGTTGGGGAGCAGGCGCGGTTGGGATAGAAGTATGCGTGGAGTTTGTTGTAGTAGGTGAAAAAATGGGTCATGTATCGTCCTATGTCACCCAAGGCAGTCGTGAGCAATCAAATTCCTTCAAAGCAACCCATGTACCAAGGGCGTGTGTAAACTTACGCGGATCATACATGGCGCATTCCAACGCATCACCCCCGGAGCCCATTCTCTCCCATTGGGCAACCCCCACCACATTTTCTTTTCCAGTTGTCTCGTCCTTATCCACGGCTACTAGCCATCTCCAGCGATAGTTCCAATAGTTCACGTACGCGCGACGGAGCCAGTACAGATTCACATCTTGGGGGTATTGGTTCCGGTGGGGGTGTATTATATCGCCGAAGAGATCGTCGTCGAAGAAAGCGGCGCCCATGCATCGCGCGATTGGCTGCAGATCCGCGAAACGGGCGAATCGAACCGTGACCTCGGGCCTAGACATAACGGCTTGCGTGTTGGGCGTTTGGGGGCGAGAATTATCCAATCGTCAAGTGCAGCTCAAAGTCGAGCTCGTAAAAGCACGCCTGCCGAGGTGGAAGAGTCGATGCTGATGTTTTTAACACGTGTAGCAATCTGCGGTAACACCAAATAATACGACTCAAATTTCTACCTGGACCCTCTGGTTACGTACACAGCAGTTAATTTTTCTTCAAATATAGCCCGTGCTCCGCGATCAGAACAGGGCCGCGACCCTGCCCTAGCTGCCCGTGCCGTGCCGCAAGCTCCTTTCTTCGCGCTTGCACGTCCGGCAATTCTGAGAACCGAAACCCCCACAGATGCAGTTGTTTCCGAATGGAGAGGTCATCCCACGCAACTGAGGTAACAGAATCGGTGTATCTGGAGTCCGATCCATCAGCTCCCGACTCTGGCAACGGGTAATCAATCGGACGGCCCTTGCATGGCGTTAATGGCTTGTGGGAGCTGATCGGTTTTTTTCTTTCTTTTCTTCGTAGTGTCCAGGATTTTGGGTCAAGGACCGTGATGGCGGTGAAGATTATGGAATTGTTTTTTTTTCGTTCTTCTTGTAGACGAGGATGGGAGGTGTAATGGTGGACGGTCGTCGACATGATCACAGAGTGGAACATGGAACGTTGCCTCTATTGTGTACTTATGTAGACGATTCGAGTCTCATGCAAGTTTTGTCATTCAGTCATAAATGTCTAATCGGTCTATATACAACACTTAGGTTTCCCACAGATTCAGTCCAAGCCCAGACCAGGCCATTCAACCCTGATCACACACGTACAACGTCCTGGTCACTCGACTCAGAACGCACATGCCAATCCACCACCTTCCTGATGATCAAGTCCTGACTCCCATGACTCCCAATGCTCGCGCTATCCCCCGTCGGATGCACGACCGTGGTGTTATGCTGATGAGGATCCGGTCTTAGACCCGAGCTAATTCCATCACCATGTATATCATCATTACGTGTCGAATGATCGTTCGCTTTACGCCAACCTCTCGTTTGCGCAGACCCAATCGTTAGGTTGTGTAACTGATAGTCTGAAGACTTTTGCGACTTGCTGAAGGCCAACCCTAACCCGAAGTCTAGCGAGAAGGACTTCATGAACGCCTTTAGGTTGGGTATGGTTGCGGAGATCAGGGACCAGAGCAACATGGCTTGTTGGTAGACGAGAGTGTTTGTGACGGAGTAGAGAGGTTGCGTGGCGGCGGGGTACTTGGTGAGGCGGACAAAATGGAGAGCGGAGAGGATGACGATTGGGAGGCGGAAGGCGAAGGCTATCACGACCTGTATTTTCTTCTTCGTAGGCATCTGGAGAGGCCATGTCAAGGCGACGGGTAAGAAGAAGATGAAGACCTCAGTGACAATGTCGGTTATGGTCAGGATCCGCCAGCGGTCGACCTAAGACTCTTAGTTTTGTTGTCGTGTGGCGGATGGGAAGGAGCTCACCTGTGCAGGACATACTTCAACGCTCCTGCTTGTCAGTACCAAATCAGCATTGCAATGCGTGGCAACGAGAATGATGCCTGCCAGACCCCATGCAACACTCAAGAGGAAAATCGCGATGCGCAACCAGAGCTTCCATCCTGCGTTGCTCGAGAAAACACGATGCATGAGCAAGATTGTGCAGCATTTCGCCAGACAGAGGGTAAGGATGGCGAGGATCTCGGACGCAATGAAAGAGCGGCCAGCGACCGCCCATTGATCCTCGGTGGTGATGGAGTTGAATTTAGATAGGCCGTGGCTGAGACCATGGAAGATGGCACCCGACTGGCCAATACACACAAACTGTGAGGAACGTTTAGCTAGGAAGCAGCGCGCTACGTGGAAATGTTGATCAACGCACCGTTGCGATAGCCAGTAGGTAGTCATCGATCCCGTAGATACCCCATTTAACGTATGCTCGCACGAGCGCCGACAGAATCACGTAGATGGTGGCTAGGATGGTGACGATCCACAGCGTACCAGCCTGGTCGTTAAAAGAGATGGCCGCCAGTGGTGGCGCCGTCCCAAGGCCCTGTTGCTCGGTCATGAATCGAAGACCCGTCAGATCAAACTGGCGAAGATTGATACTCACTCGAGAGAATGTTGTGTCTACATGTACATAAACCGGAACGGCCGCGCAGGTGCCGTACCGCGCCGCCGGTCCCACCCCCTACGTGATACATCTAGGCCGCAGTGCTTTTTCCTCGTGTTCTCTGACTGGCGATAAGAGTGCTGACGGGTGAAGCTCGCTTGTGCATGCAGCGCGGCGCATCGGCCGAGCGGCAGCGCGCCTGAGATAGACCCATGGCGGCGTGGGTGAAGCACATGCAGCCATCGGATATTGGAGTCGTGTGTTGTGGTGTCGAAGCGTGCTCAGCATCGTTCCGACCGGTTCCTTTAGACGGGGATCGAGCGGGAGATGCGCCAGAAACGGCGACGCCTGCGGACCCGTAATGAAACCCCCGTGTGCAAGCCTGTGCAGAGCTTGTGGTGCGAGGCGAGCATGTAGTCCCCGCCCCAACGGGACGGAACGCTAGTGGTAGGGATAATACGTTCATCCCTTATGAGTCTGCGGTTATATTCCAAGGTGCTGCGCTTGTTACGGGGGTAACACCACTGCCGTCCCCTGCACCTGATGCACCTGCAAGGCCTTTGAGCCAGAAATATTTCACGACTCCTAGGGACTGAAGGTTTCTCAAGGTTCAGCCTCCACCTACTCACGACAACCTCCAAGGTCTGCCAGGCTGCGCCTGCCAACCATCATGCCTTCCAAGGCACACGACACGTACGGCGATACTATCTTCGCAGACGAGGTCCAAGATGGCAACGGCAAGAAGCAGGGCAATGCCCACGATCGCGCCGACATGTATCGCATGGGCAAAACGCAGGAGTTGAACAGAGGTTTCCGCTTCATGTCCATCTTCAGCTTCTGCACTATCCTCATGTCGACGTGGGAGGTGCAATTTCCGTTCGTTGGTCCTTGACCCAATACGCATGGACTGCCTCACTGACGGTGGATCGTAGTATCTCTCCCATCGCCCTCGTGAATGGCGGCACTGCGGGCTACATCTGGGCCTTCCTCCTCAGCTGGATCGGCTTTCTGGTCATCAATACCTCGCTGGCTGAAATGGGCTCCATGGCACCGACAACAGGTGGACAATACCACTGGATCTCCGAATTTGCGCCCCGCAAGCATCAGAAGATCATGAGTTACCTAATGGGGTGGATCTGTGTACTAGGCTGGCAGAGTCTCTGCGCTACCTCTGCGTATTTAGCTGGAACCCAGATTCAAGCCCTCGTCGCCCTCAACTATCCCAGCTATGTCGCTCAGAACTGGCACGGCAGCCTCCTCACCATCGCGGTGGCAGCGTACGGTGTCATCTTCAATACTTGGCTGGCCAAGAAGTTACCACTAGTCGAAGGGCTCGTCCTGGTCATACACGTACTAGGCTTCTTCGGCATCCTCGTACCGCTCTGGGTTCTTTCCCCGCGAACAGACGCCAAAGCCGTCTTCACAAGCTTCAACAACGGCGGTGGATGGAACAACATGGCGACAAGCTTCGTAGCCGGTATCTCAGCGGGCATTGGCCCACTGCTAGGCGCAGATGCCTCTGTGCACATGTCCGAGGAACTGCAGGACGCCGCGAGAGTAGTGCCGCGAAGCATGATCTTGACCACCATTTGCAATGGTCTCTTGGGCTGGGTCATGGTCATAACGTATTGTTTCTGCCTTGGCGATCTCGAAGTTCTGGAATCTCCATACGGTGCATACATTCAAGTCTTCTACAACTCAACGAAATCTGCGGGCGCGACTACGGGCATGGTCATTGTCCTCATAGTCATGATCATCTTCTGCAACCTCACCATGATCGCAACGGCTTCGAGACAACTCTTCGCTTTCGCCCGCGACGATGCGATACCCTTCCACAACTGGTTCGCCGACGTGAAGCCCGGCTGGGACGTCCCCTTCAACTCCGTCATTACTACCTTCGTTACTACAAGTCTTCTCTCGTTCATTAGTATCGGATCTCCCGTGGCACTCAACTCCATCCTATCGCTTACCACCGTCGCCATCCTCACTAGCTACATTTGCTCCATCGGCTGCATCATATGGCGACGTTGGACGAACCAGCCATTGCTACCGTCTAAGTTCAATCTCGGGAAATGGGGGCTTCCGGTCAACATCCTTTCGGAAGTGTTTCTGATCTTTTTCCTTGTAGCAACTTTCTTTCCGCCGACACCTAATCCAGCGCCCGAGGATATGAACTGGAGTATTGTCATCTATGCGGGGACTATGATTTTTTCGGTGACGTATTATTACTTCTATGGACGGCATAAGTATGCGGGGCCTGTGGAGTATGTGAGGAAGTTGGAGTGAGGCGTGGGACCTTGGATGTACAGACGAGTCACGTATACCCAAAGATGACTAGACGATAGAACTTCACGATTTAGGCTTGAAAAAGAACAATACACATGAGATACGGTCGACTATTTAGTTCTGATTCACCCTGAAGTATTCCCTTCACATCATTCACGCAATTGCTGCAGCCCCTGTTATGGATAGGTCACCAGAAGGTCTTGACAGTATCTTTGCAGTCCCTTTCAGCGACACCACATATGTGATACCTACTCGCGCTTCACAAGCACCACATGAATGCAGCCACCGCCAGTTATACACCTTTAGACACTCACTGCTCAACTGCACATCAGTCCTTCTTCTTTCCATTGTGTATATTAACCAACTCCCCTCGTAGTCCCACAGTCTAAACTCCTTTATCAAAAGCCTCATCAAGCGATATTCCATGTGCAGAACAACAACCTTTACCTGCACGCTTTGCGGCCGCGAGTCCACGCGTCCACCCACTCTATGCCCTATCGCTGAGGGAACAGGCAGAGCGTGCAAGAGCGGCGAGCCGAGCAATGTCCACGCGACGATCCGTACCACGTGTCGAGGGGAGTGTAAGAAGCGGAGAATGGGGGCCATGGGGAGGAGGGAGAAAGGGAGGGCAAACATGTAGGTGAGGAGTAGGAGGATGTTGCGAAGGGGAAATGTAGCTCTTCAGCATAATTTTCATCTCTCATACTCATGGGCATATTTAACTGGTCTACAATTGGTCATTGTTTGCAACCTACACGTTTGGGCGCCGTCACCTCTCTACTGAGGTGCTGCAGCCCCATCACCCCTCAAGTCGCTACCTCCGCTCCATACCAGAATTCCATCATCGACGTGTTGGCGGATGATCTGTCCACGACCAAACAAGCCTCTTCCGTACCCTTCAAGCTGCTGAACATTGTGCCCCATATCCTTCAATTCTTTCACGACCTGGGGGTCGATGCCCTCCTCAATGTTGATAGTAGCATCGGTCATTCGTCCGTCTGCGCTGGGCATTCCCGCGCCGATGCAAAAGCGGGGTGCATCGAGAGCATGTTGCGGGTTTAGCTTGAAGACCTCCTGGTTGAGAAGGACTTGTACATGGCCTTGGGGCTGCATGAAGCCGCCCATGACACCATACACACTATGTAGACTCTGGTCTTTGCTGTATGTGATGAGACCAGGAATGATGGTGTGATAAGGTCGCTTCCTTGGTTCTAGCACATTCGGATGATCTTTAGATAGACTGAAGTTGGCGCCGCGGTTCTGAAGTGTGAAGCCACAACCCTTAGGAATGATTCCAGTCCCGAAGCCACCATAGTTGCTATTGATGAAGGAGATTGCGTTCCCTTCGGAGTCAGAACAGCAGAAGTATACTGTGTCGCTTTGAAGGTGAGCTGGAGAACCGTGTAATGGAGCCGACATTGCCTTCTTTGGATCGAAAAGCTTTGCGCGCTCGGCGAGGTATTCTTGCGAAATGAGCTCGGCGGAGGGTACCTTGGTGACATTCGGATCCGTAACAAACCAGTGTGCATCGGCAAAGGCAATTCGAAGAGCTTCAATCACGGCGTGTAGATGTGCAGTGCGATTGTGCTCGTCGTGGCTCCACTTGGATATCTTGCCTTGCTTCTCCAGCTCCTGGATGATGCCGAGCGCCATCAAGGCTACGATACCCTGTCCATTTGGTGGATGCTCCCACAGTTCGATGCCACCATCGGTATTCTCGCCTACACCCTGTCCAGTATACTTTAAGGAGATAGCATCGACCGGTTCGGAGCCTGTTTCAGCGTGGTGCTTCAGATCATCGAGTATCAAGTGGCCGCCTAGATCGGACACGACTTTAATGAGTTGCTCGGCTACCTCGCCCTCGTAGAACCCCTTCTTGCCATGCTTGGCGAGGAGCTTGAAGGTGTTCGCTATGGTTGGGTTCTTCATGATTTCTCCAGCCTTGGGAGCTCTGCAGCCGTCTTTGGCAGAAGCATCTTTCTTAAGCATTTCCGCACCATTGGGAGAGGCACGCTTGATGTCGGCCTCGCTAGCAGCCCACTGTATTCAATTAGCAAGACGTTTCTGGTGAATGGCTTTGGTCTTACAAAAGTAGCAGAAAGCTCCGATACCGGAAACCCTTTCTCTGAAAGCTCGATGGCAGGCCCAAGGACATCCTCCATGCTAACATTGCCACTACCGAAACGCTCCACGCAGTCAACCCAGCCTGCTGCGGCTCCAGGGACCGTGGCGGTATGAACGCTGTTCATCGGAATGTGGCCGTGTTCTCCATCCGCCAGATTGAGGTCTTTACGGATGCGATCAAGCGTGACATTTTGACCCGAGCGTCCTGATCCATTCATAGCATCCACCTTTTTCGTCTTGGCATTGTAAAAGAGGCAGAACATATCACCTCCGATACCGGTTGAGCCAGGCTCAGTGACATTGAGGGCAGCTGCAACGGCGACTGCTGCGTCCTGTTCGTGTTCAGTTGCGTTCCCAAGTCGACATGGGGTTACATCATACCGCTGCATTTCCTCCTTTTCGAAGTATTTCTAGGCCAGCGGCGGTCGCGAGAGGCTGGGTGCTGGACACGATGCCTTTGGTGCTGTGTACAACAGAACGGCGGCTGGGAAAGTGGAGAAACTGGGGCTCCGGATGGGGATATACTTTGGACGCCATGGCGGGGTCAATTATGAGATATTTGAGCTTTCGATGTAGAGGATCCGACTGTCACGGTGACTGAGATATACGTCGACTATAAACAACCAAACGTCGGCGAAGCACCTGGATAGATGAGAATGGAATGACTGGAATGGACGGCTATCCCCGGAGGCGCGATGCCGCTCTGGTTGCCGATGGGTGATTGGATCCACCGCAGCTCCATGACGTGTAGTTGAGGAGATAGGGCAGATGAGGGGTGACGGGGCGATAGCAGGGGGTAGGACAATGAAGCCCGGGACGGATGCTTGTGTTCGGCTGATGGTAT
>Ga0247740_1001186_pt1 | contig 11474 bp, 11 predicted proteins | sample UWRJL148409B2_FD_180942 | JGI IMG/M metagenome (GOLD analysis project Ga0247740, IMG submission 180942) | Plant litter microbial communities from Arlington Agricultural Research Station in Wisconsin, United States - UWRJ-L148-409B-2 | ecosystem: Environmental > Terrestrial > Plant litter >...
GCCTCCCGATTCCTCTCGCCCATCGAGTGGCTGGGACCGGACTTCCCGCCCGCATTCGTGACCACCTCCCGCCGCGACTACCTGTACCGGTCGAACGTGAACTTCATCTCCGCCCTTCGGGGACACGGGGTGCGCACCGAGACCCTGGTCGACGACGACGCGCTGCACACCTGGCAGCAGGACAGCCGCCACCCGGGCTCGGCGCGGGTGTACCTGAAACTGCAGTCATTCGTCCGCTCCGTCACGTCGCACGTCGGGCTTACTATGTTCCGGTGACTGCCGGGACCCCGCAGGACGACTTCGGATCTGCAACCTACGACACCGCCGCGCGCCTCGACGAGGCCCTGCCGGACTTGGACTGGACCGCGCTGCCGCCCGGTGCCGAGCGCAGCTGGGCCGACGCGCCGAGCGGCCGTCTCGCCGTCGTCTCGATGGGCGCCGGCCCCCGAGTCCTGCTCGTGCCCGGCGTCACGGGTTCGAAGGAGGACTTCTCGCTCATGCTGCCCCTGCTCGCGGCCGCCGGGTTCCGGGCGGAGAGCTACGACATGGCAGGGCAGTACGAGTCGGCGGCGGCCGGACCCGAGCACGGCCACTACGACCATCGCCTGTTCGTCGACGACCTCGTGTTCTTCCTCGAACGGGCGGGCGGACCCGCGCACGTGCTTGGCTACTCCTTCGCCGGGACAGTGGCCCAACTCGCTTTCGCCGAGCGGCCGGAACTCTTCGCGAGCCTGACGCTGCTGAGCGCTCCGCCGGAGCCGGGACAGGGCTTCCGCGGGGTCAAGAAGCTGGGTCCGTTCACCGACCTCGCCACGGGGCGCATCGGGGCCGCTCTCATGATCTGGGGCGTCAGGCAGAATTTCACCAAGGTGCCGCCGGGGCGACTCGCGTTCGTGCGCGCGAGGTTCGCCCTCACCCGGCGCTCGAGCGTCGCGGACATCATCCGGCTCATGAAGCGCGCGCCGGATGTGCGGTCGGTGCTGGCCGCGTCGGGCATCCCCAAGCTCGTCGCCGTGGGCGAGCACGACCTCTGGCCCCTCGCCCTGCACGCAGCCAACGCGGAGGCGATCGGTGCCCGGCTCGCGGTCTACCGAACGGGTCACAGCCCGTGCGAGACCGCCCCGCACCAGTTGGTGCGCGACCTGCTCGAGCTCTACGCCCGGGCCTGACGGGCCTCGCGCTCCCACTGCCGGCGGGCGGCCCTGCGCTGCAGCAACGACCGCTCCCTCCAGTTGAGCCCGAGGGTGCCGAAGGCCCAGCTGATCCGCCTCGAGAAACCATCCCACGTCGCGAACGGGCGTGCCGACACACCCACCCGAAGGTCGCGGTCGAACCGCACCACCATGTCCGGCTCCACGTGGATCGCGATGTCGAGGTCGTCGTGGATCTCCCGAAGGGTGCGGTGCACCTGCGACCTCAGCCGGCGCCACGCGTCCGCCCTCAGTGCGAGATTCGAGCCGAACAGCGGGGGATGCCCGAGCAGCAGCCCCACGAACCACACGTACCCCCCGATGTAGAGCCTCTCCGCCGCCCAGTGCACGAACGGCGACGCGCCGTAGAAGTCGCCAGGGCCGCTGAGGAAGTCGAGGTCCGGCTCCGCGTCGAACGCCGCAACTATGCGCTCGATCCAGTCGCGCGGAGGTACCGAGTCCGCGTCGAGTCGGGCGATCACGTCACCCGTGGCCGAGTCGAAGCCCGCCGCCGTGGCCGGGAAGATCCCGCGGAGTGGTTCGACCACCACCCGAGCGCCGGCAGTGCGTGCGACGTCCGCCGTGGAATCCGTGCTGCCGTTGTCGACCACCACGACCTCGTCGGGAAGGCGGGACTGCAGGGCCAGCGCGGCGAGGCACCGGCGGAGCATGGCCGAGTCGTTGAGGGACGGAATCACCACGGATACGCGGGTCATAGCCCGGCAAGCCTACCGAGTGGCGGTGCGGGGCGTCAGGTGTAAGAATCGACAGCGGTGGACATCTGGCTCATTGTCGCGCTGGTGATCGCACTGGCTCTCTTTTTCGACTTCACCAACGGTTTCCACGACACGGCGAACGCCATGGCGACTCCTATCGCGACCGGTGCGTTGAAGCCCAAGGTCGCGGTCGCCCTTGCGGCGATCCTCAACCTGGTCGGGGCCTTCCTGTCGACCGAGGTGGCGAAGACCATCAGCGGCGGCCTCATCCGGGAGGGCGAGGGCGGCGTGCAGATCACGCCGGTGCTCATCCTCGCCGGCCTCATCGGCGCGATCGTGTGGAACCTCGTGACTTGGCTCAACGGGCTTCCCTCGTCGTCGAGCCACGCGCTGTTCGGCGGACTCATCGGGGCCGTGGTGGTCGGAGCCGGGTTCGGCGCGATCGATGGCTCGGTGCTCGTCTCGAAGATCCTCATTCCCGCGGTGCTCGCGCCCGTGACGGCCGGGGTCATCTCCTTCATCGTCACCAAGATCGCCTACGCCATCACGAAGAAGCGCGAGCGTGACGGCTTCAAGCGTGGCCAGATCTTCACGTCCTCCCTCGTGTCGCTCGCGCACGGCACGAATGACGCGCAGAAGACCATGGGCGTCATCACCCTCACGCTCATCGCCGCCGGTTGGCAGGACTCCGGCACCGGGCCCGCGTTCTGGGTGATCTGCGCGTGCGCCCTCGCCATCGCGGCGGGTACCTACTCGGGCGGCTGGCGCATCATCAAGACGCTCGGCCGCGACATCACCGACATCGAGCCCGCCCAGGGGTTCGCCGCCGAGGCGGCGACCACCGCGACGATCCTCGCGTCGACGCACCTCGGTTTCGCGCTCTCCACCACGCAGGTCGCGTCCGGATCGGTCATCGGCACCGGGGTCGGCCGCAAGGGTGCGTCGGTGCGGTGGAGGACCGCCGGGCGGATCGCCCTCGGCTGGCTGATCACCATCCCCGCCGCAGGCCTGGTCGGTGCGCTCGCAGCATTCATCGCCGGGCTCGGACTGTGGGGCATCGTCCTCGACGTCGTTCTCGCGATCGGCGCCATCCTCACCATCTTCCTGCGGTCCCGCCGCAACCGCGTGGACCACCGCACCTTCCACGTGCCCGAGCCCGGAGTCTTCGTGCGCCCCAAGAAGCGCAAGGGGAAGCGCCGATGATCAACTGGTGGTCGTTCGTCGAGGTCGTGCTCGCCGCGCTGATCTCCGCGGGGCTCCTCGTCACACTGTTCTCCGCTGCTCTGCGCCTGGGAGACGGGGACGCGCGGTGGCGCCGTCCCCTGTCGGTGGCGCTGTTCGTGCTCTGCGGGCTCGTCGTGGCGTTCGGGATCTACCTGATCGTCCCCGCGCTGCACGCCTTCGGCAGCTAGCCCACGACTCAGTCGATCAGGGCGCGGACGGCGAAAGCGGCGTCGATGGCCGTGGGCACGGTGAGCTGCGGGAGCGTCTCGACGGTCGAGCCGCTCTCCGAGATTCCCTGGATCGTGATCGAGATGGACGAATCGAACAGGTACAGCGACGAGTCCAGGTGCCCGTCGGTCGGGTCGCCCGCCGCGAAGGTCTGCAGCACGCCGCCGTAGGGCGTCAAGCGGTCGTCGGCGATCGCGTTCGGAAGGGTCGCGTACGAGTCGAGCTCCGTCTGCTGGAACGGGATAGCCGCGAGGGTGACCCCGAGCTGCGTTTCGGCATCCGGTGAGACGAACACGCAGACCCGCTGCTCGTAGGCCTCGTCGGCGGTGTTGGTCGTCGAGGTGGCCTCGTCGTAGACGAGCCCGTCGAGCAGGGCGCCCATGGCCCCGGCGATCGCGTCGCACCCCGGGAGGGTGGACGGTCCGCCGCCCGACGGGGGAGCCGTGGGTGTGGCGGACGGCGTGAGCTGGGGTGCGGCACCCGTCTGCTGCGGCGCCGGCGTCGAACATGCAACGAGGGCGACGGCAGCCAGCACCGAGGCGGAGGCGGCGAGCAGGCGACGTGGCATCCCACGACCCTAACAACGATGGCTGGGTAGAGTTGAGGGGTCGCCAAGTCAAAGGAGATAAGACGATGAACAGTACGCCACAAGCGTCGCACCTGTTGAGTACGGACACCGCGCAAACCATTGCGGGGGACGAGAACTCACCACGAAGGGCCTACGAGACGGCCCTCGACCACACCGCGGAGACGCGGGAGGAGACCGATTCGCTCGGGTCGATGGCCATTCCGGCCGACGCCTACTGGGGAATCCACACCGCGAGGGCGCTGGAGAACTTCCCGATCACCCGGCGCGCGATCTACAACTACCCCGACCTCGTCCGTGCTCTCGCGCGGGTGAAGCAAGCTTGCGCCCGGGCCAACGCCGAGATCGGGGTGCTGAGCCCGGAGAAGGCCGAGATCATCGACCGGGTCTGCGAGGAGATCATCGCGGGGGAGCTGCACGCCGAGTTCCGGGTGGGCGTCATCCAGGGTGGCGCGGGTACCTCGACGAACATGAACGCGAACGAGGTGATCGCGAACCGCGGCCTCGAGATCATGGGGTTCGCGAAGGGCGAGTACTCACATCTCAGCCCGATCGACGACGTCAACCGCAGCCAGTCGACGAACGACGTGTACCCGACGGCCATCAAACTCGCGATGGTGTTCGGGCTGCAGCGGCTGCTGGCCGAGCACAAGCTGCTCACCGCGTCGTTCGCAGCCAAGGGCCGCGAGTTCTCGACCGTGCTCAAGATCGGCCGTACCCAGCTGCAGGACGCCGTGCCGATGACCCTCGGCCAGGAGTTCATGGGGTTCGCCCACACCCTGGACGAGGACCACGACCGACTCAGTGAGACGATCCCGTGGCTCAACGAGATCAACATGGGTGCCACCGCGATCGGCACGGGCATCACGGCCGACCCCCGCTATGCCGAGGCCGTGCTGCGGCACCTCATCGACGTCACCGGGATCGACATGGAGACCGCGCCCGACCTGATCGAGGCGACGAGCGACGCGGGCATCTTCATGACGGTGAGCGGCATCCTGAAGCGCGCCGCGGTGAAGCTGTCCAAGATCTGCAACGACCTGCGGCTGCTGTCGAGCGGTCCGCAGGCCGGCATCGGGGAGATCAACCTCCCGCCGCGCCAGGCGGGATCCTCGATCATGCCGGGCAAGGTCAACCCGGTCATCCCGGAGGTCGTCAACCAGGTCGCCTTCAGCGTCATCGGCGCGGATGCGACGGTCACGGCCGCTGCGGAGGGCGGGCAGCTGCAGCTCAACGCGTTCGAACCCGTGATCGCGCACTCGATCCTGCAGTCCATCGCGTGGATGACCAACGCCTGCTACACGCTGCGGGTCAACTGCATCGACGGCATCACCGCCAACTACGAGCGGCTCGCCGCGCAGGTGGAGTCGAGCGTCGGCGTGGTCACCGCACTGACGCCGTACATCGGCTACGCGGCCGCCGCCACCCTCGCGCACACCGCGCTCACGACGAAGGCCTCGATCGCCGAACTGGTGATCGAGGCCGGGCTGATGACGCCGGAGAAGGTCGCGGTGGTGCTCTCGCCCGAGCGGCTCAGCGGCATGGTCGCGATGACCGGGCCGTTGACCCTCCCGAAACTCGGGAACCCGCCGAAGGGCTAGACGGGCTTCGGGTCGTCCTCGTCGGCGTCTGCATCGGGCAGCACGTCGAGGGCGGCCTCGCGGGCCTTCCCAGCGGTCTCGACAGCCGAGTCGACGGCGGCCTCTCCGCGCTCGCGCAGGTCGGAGGCGACCTCGCCCGCGCGGTCGCGGACGTCCTTGGCCGTCGAGGTGGCCTTGTCGGCGACGTCCTTTGCCGTCGCCGAAGCCTTGCCCGCGACATCCTTCGCCGTGTCGGTGGCCTTGCCGGCGACGTCCTTCGCGGTGTCGCTCACCTGACCCGCGACATCCTTGGCGGTCTCGGCGACCTGACCGGCGACATCGGTGGCGACGGTCGCGACCTTGCCCGCGACATCCTTCGCGACACCCGGCGCTGCCTTCACGGCCGCCTCGGCACGCTCGCGAATGACCGGCGCCTGCTCACGTGCGTAGCTCTCCACGTCGCGACGGGCCTTCGCCACGCGGGGGTTCTCCCAGACCTGGGTCGCCTTCGCCTTGATCTGTTCGTAGCGCTCCCGGCCGTCGCGCGTGCCGAGCACGTATCCGATGGCCACACCGACGCCGAGCATGAGGATTCTGGGGTTCATGCTGTCAGCCTAGGTGGGGGCCGAAAATTCAGGCAGGGTCTTGCATTTCGGGCACGACGTCGGTCGGGTCCTTGTCCGTGCGCCACCCGCGCCAACTCGGCTGCCGGAGTTTGCCGGTGGGCGTCCACTCCGCGAACTCGACCTCGCCCACGAGCGTCGGCGTCAGGTAGTGGGCATCCTTGGCCTCGGGTGCGGGCAGCTCGTCGAACGGGCTCGTCTTGCGCTCGAGGCGCCGGAAGCGGGTCGCCATCGCGTCGAGATCGCGGTCGGTGAACCCGGTTCCCACCTTCCCCACGAATCGCAGGCTTTCGCCGTCGGGGATGCCCATCAGCAGCGATCCCACGCGGTGCGCCCGGTTGCCCGCGCCCGGCTTCCACGCGCCGATGACGACCTCCTGCGTGAGGTGGTGCTTGAGCTTGATCCACGATCGCACGCGCTTGCCGGGGGAGTACGTGCTCGTGCGGCGCTTGGCCATGACGCCCTCGAGCCCGAGCTTGCGGCTCATGGCCATCGCGGCTGCGACATCGCCCTCGAAGACCGGGGGCACCTGCACCACCCCGGTCGAACGTACGGACTTCTCCAGCAACTCGCGACGCTCGGTGTAGTCCTGCTTCGCAACGCTCCGCCCGTCGAGCTCGAGGATGTCGAATGCCATGAAGTGCACGGGCACCTTCTTCATGGCGGCCTCGACCTCGGCGAGCTTCGTGAGGCCCATCCGCCGCTGCAGCAGCCCGAAGTCCGGCCGCCCGGCCCGCGTGAGTGCGACGATCTCGCCGTCGATCACGGCATCCACATCGACGGCGTCGGCGAGCGACTCGAGCTCGGGGTATCGGGAGGTCACGTCCACGCCGTTCCGGCTCGTGAGCCGCACCTGTCCGTGAACAATCTGCGCGATCGCGCGGATGCCGTCCCACTTCATTTCGAAGGCCCACTCCTCGGTGTCGCCGAGCTCGCCCTCCTTTCCCAGCGTCGCGAGCATGGGGGAGGGGGCATCCCTGTCCCTGGTGTCTTTCGAGCCGCCGATCACCTTGCGCCGCGAGTCCGCCTTGGCGTGACGGGTCGGCTGCTCCTCCGCAGACTTCATCAGGTGGATCAACCAGTTGTTCTCGGCACCGTCCCGCCCTCCCGTCTGGATCAGGGCATAGCGGTGCGAACCGTGCTTCTCGCCGTGCAGCGTCGCGATGACCTCCTTGCCGTCGCGCCACTTCTCGAGGTCGTACGTACCTCTGTCCCAGATCGTGACGTCCCCGGCGCCGTACTGGCCGGCCGGGATGCTGCCCTCGAACGTGCCGTACTCGAGCGGGTGATCCTCGGTCTGCACGGCGAGGTGGTTCTTGGCGACGTCCGTGGGAACGCCCTTCGGCAGCGCCCAACTCACGAGCACCCCGTCGTGCTCGAGCCGGAAGTCGTAGTGCAACCTCGATGCGTGGTGCTCCTGGATCACGAACGTCTTCCCCGCAGTGGGCGGCGCGACACCCGCGGGTACCGGCTCGGGCGTGATCGAGCCGTCGCGCATGCTGCGGTACTTCGCGAGCCGGTCGTCGGCCCCGTCCGCGTGCTCGAACCCGGCCATCCTCTCGGGTGTCGGCTCCAGGGAGGAGAGGTGCCCCGCCGTCAGGTCGGCGAGCGGGTCGGGCTTCTTCTCGACCCGCTTGATGACCTCGTGGTAGTCGAGTTGCGCCAGGGTGGGGGAGTCGAGCTCCTTCCACGTCCGGGGCGCGGCCACCATGGGGTGCGAGCGGCCGCGCAGGGAGTACGGCGTGATCGTGGTCTTGTTGCCGTTGTTCTGGCTCCAGTCGACGAGGACCTTTCCGTCGCGCAGCGCCTTCTTCATGTCGCTGACCACGAGATCGGGATGATCGGCCTCGAGCGCCCGCGCCAGCTCGTGCGCGACCTCCGAGACCTGCTCGCTGGTCTGCTTCCCGTCGAGCGGTGCGTACAGGTGGATGCCCTTGCTGCCGCTCGTCACCGGCATCGGGTCCAACCCCATGTCCTTGAGGATCGCCCTCGCCCAACGGGCTACCTCCGCGCACTCCTGCAATCCCGCGCCCGGACCAGGGTCGAGGTCGAGCACGAGCCGATCGGGGTTCTTGCGCGCGCCGGTCCGGCCGAACTGCCACTGGGGCACGTGGATCTCGAGGGCGGCGATCTGGCCGAGCCAGGTGAGGGTCGCGACGTCGTTCACGAGCGGGTAGACGTTGACGTGGTCGGAGTGCTGGATCTCGCGGCGCCGCACCCACTGGGGAGTGGAGCGCTCGTCGAGGTTCTTCTGGAAGAACATCTCGCCCGGATTCTCGTCCGTGCCGACGCCGTGCACCCAGCGCTTGCGCGTGGCGGGGCGGTTGGCGGCGTGGGGGATGAGCACATCGGCGACACGGGCGTAGTAGTCGAGCACGTCGGCCTTCGTCGTGCCGGTCTCGGGGTAGAGCACCTTGTCGAGGTTCGTCAGCTTGAGCCGGTGCCCGTCTATCACGACCGTCTGGTCTTCTGCCGCCATTGCCCCATCATCCCCGGCAGTGTTTGATTGAGGCAATGTGTACTGAGTACACATCGGAAAGGGTATGCTCATGCGCTCCATCTGGAAGGGTGCCATCACCTTCGGGCTCGTCAACGTGCCCGTGAAGGTCTACAGCGCCACCGAGGACCACGACGTGTCGCTGCACCAGGTGCACGCGAAGGACGGCGGGCGCATCCGGTACAAGCGCACGTGCGAGCTCGACGGCCAGGTCGTAGAGTACGCCGATATCGCGAAGGCCTACGACGACGGCGAGAAGACGGTCATCCTCACCGACGACGACATCGCCCTCCTGCCGGCCGAGAAGAGCCGCGAGATCGACGTCGTCGAGTTCGTGCCGAGCGACCAGGTCGACCCGATCATGTTCGAGAAGAGCTACTACCTCGAACCCGACTCGAAGTCGGTGAAGGCGTACGCCCTGTTGCGCCAGACCCTCGAGCAGACCGACCGCACCGCGATCGTGCAGTTCGCGCTCCGGCAGAAGACCCGTCTCGGCGCACTCCGCGTACGCGGCGACGTGCTCATGCTGCAGGCGCTGCTCTGGGACGACGAGGTGCGCGAGGCCAAGTTCGCCTCCCTGGACGAGAAGGTCAGCATCTCGAAGAAGGAGCTCGAGATGTCGGAGGCGCTGGTGAAGAGCTTCGAGGCCGATTTCGATCCGGCGCGGTTCACCGACGACTACCAGGACCAGCTCAAGGAGCTGATCGAGGCGAAGCTCGAGAAGGGTGACGCGGTCGACACCGCGGAGACCTTCGGAGACACCGCGGAGGAGTCCGAGGGTGGCGGCGAAGTGCTCGACCTCATGGAGGCCCTCCGGCGCAGCGTCGAGAAGAACCGTGCATCCAAGGAGCCCGCCAAGAAGGCTCCGGCCAAGAAGGCCGCGACCAAGAAGACCAAGGCTGGTTGAGTAGCGAGCCGCGCGCGTATCGTCAGTCCCTAGCTCTCCCGCAACGCCTTCACGAGTTCGCTCTTGCGCTTCCCCGAGTACCCGGTCAGCCCGAGTTCCTTGGCGCGCTTGCGTAGTTCCGGCACGGTCCAGTCGTCGTAGTCGCCCGACTTGCCGCCCTTGCGCCCGATGGCCGACCGGCCCCGAGCCGCAGCGGCGTTGCTGATGCGGGCAGCCTTCTGCTTGCTGTTGCCGTCCTTGCGGAGCTCCTCGTAGAGCTCCGGATCCTTGAGGCTGTTGTTCCGTGAATCTGGCATGGTTCCACGCTACGCAGCGCTGTCCGCCGGGCAAGGGGGTTGCAGCTGAGCACCCGGCAGGATCAACTGCGCAACCGCGGGAACGGCGGTGGGTCAGCCCCGGGGCGAACCAGCGTCCTCGCGGATCGCGCGGCCCTCCGACTCGTCCTGGGAGCGCTGCCGGGCGAGCATGAGGTTGCGGGTGGTGTCGCGCATCGGCAGCTGCACGACCTCCTCGGCGGGGATGCCCGCGCGCAACTGCCGCAGCCGCACGAGCTCGGCGTCCACCTCGGCTCCGAGAACGAGCACCAGGTTCGTCAGGTACAACCAGATCAGCAGGGCGACGCCGCCCCCGAGCCATCCGTAGACGCGGTCGTAGGTGCCGACGGTGGAGACGTAGACGGCGAAGGCGGCCGTGGCGACACCCCACGCGATGATCGCGAACAGCGCGCCGAAGCTCACCCAGCGCATCCTGTCGTGCCGCACGTTGGGCGTGAAGTAGTAGAGCACCGCGATGAGGAGGGTGAACAGGACTACCACCGCGGGCCAGCGGCCGAGCACCCATACCTCGAGCCAGGGCTGCACGATACCGACCGCGCTCGCGACCCGCTCGGTGGTGAGGAGCAGGACGGCGATACCCGCGAAGACGATCAGGAGGAAGACGGCGAGCACCAGCATGAGCCCGCGGAACTTCCAGATCTGGCGTCCCTCCTGCACCTCGTAGACCGTGTTCACTGCGCGTCCGAAGGCAGTCGCGTAGCTCGAGAGCGACCACAGGGAGAGAAGCAACCCGATGGCGAGGGCGATACCGGGGTTGCCTATCGTGAAGAGCTGGGTGAGGGGCTCCCGAAGGGTCTCGACGGTGTCCTTCTGCACCACCTCGTCGACGATGTCGAGGATCTCGGCCGCCGCGTTCTCCTTGCCGTTGCCGATCGCGAACGCCGACACCACCGCGAGGGCCATCGGGAACAGCGCGAGCGAGGAGAAGAACGTGAGCGCGGCCGCGGAGTCGATCCCGCGGTGGCGCACGAACCCGTGCCACGCGCGTCGGGCGGCGAAGCGCCAGTCGGAGCGCTGCAGCGCCCGAGCAGTGGGCGCGGCCGGATCAGCCACGGGGGTTCTTGACGAAGACATGGTTGCTGCGGATGATCGAGGGCACCACCAGCCAGCCGATGCCGACCACCACGAGTGCGAGCACCCCGGCGACGATGCCGGCGGAACGGCTGATCACGACGTCGAAGATGAGCATCGCGGTGCCGGCGAGAGTCAGCCCGACCGCGGTGAGGGTGGCTTTGAGCATCCCGTTCGCGATCCTCACGATCGTGCCCTTCGCGCGTTTACGGAACAGGGCCCGGTGCAGGGCCACCGGCGTGAGCGCGAGCGTGGTAGCCAGCACCGCAGCGACGACCAACGCGAGGTAGGTGTTCACCTGGTACGTGTCCAGGTCAGTGAACCGCTGCTGGAACGCGAGGGTGAGCAGGAATCCCGTCAGGATCTGCGTGCCGGTCTGGATGACTCGGAGCTCCTGGAGGATCTCCGTCCAGTTGCGGTCGTTGCGCTCCATCTCGGTCTCGTCACGACCGTCGTGCGGGTCGATGTCGGCGTGCGGGCTCGTCATGCCTCGATCGTACGGGCTGACCTGCGCACG
>Ga0247740_1001187_pt1 | contig 11470 bp, 14 predicted proteins | sample UWRJL148409B2_FD_180942 | JGI IMG/M metagenome (GOLD analysis project Ga0247740, IMG submission 180942) | Plant litter microbial communities from Arlington Agricultural Research Station in Wisconsin, United States - UWRJ-L148-409B-2 | ecosystem: Environmental > Terrestrial > Plant litter >...
TTTGAGGCGTTGAGCATCGTGGAGAAGGCTGCGGAAAAGCATGGCTTGACGTTGCTGGAAATTGCGCTGCGCTGGGTTGTCCACCACTCTGAGTTGAAGACGAGGGCCAAGGGTGGCAACGACGGGGTTATCATTGGGGTGAGTAGCTTCAAGCAGTTGGAAGGGAATCTGGGGGATCTGGAGAAGGGACCGTTGCCTGAGGACGTTGTCAAGGCGCTGGATGAGGCATGGTTGGTTGCGAAGCCGACGACCCCGAACTACTTTCGTTAAAGAACGCGTTTGAGCTAGTCGGTTGCAGGCAGTGAAGTGTACGATTTCCTCGACACCCGGGCGGTGATGCTGTGCACGCTCCGTAGTGACCACTCAAATGCTTTAAACCCTTCTAGCGAATAGATTTGGCAATGCCCATCCATTCGAGACGCGCGATGAACAATGAATTGAATCAGGTGAATGATCGACAATGCTCACGTTGGTGTTGACTTTAGGAAAGGCCAATTCATTAGCGTGATTATATCATCTACGCGCACGGACACCACTCTAGTCGCGGTTCGCGTCGTCTTCGCGTCTCCCCAAGATGTCGCATCGCTTCCTTTTATTCTTGTTCCCGAAAACACGCCAGTCTTTCACACGCGTAGCCTCGCCATGGTTCGCGGCATAGAAGGCAACGAGATGTCAACTCCTCGTCCCTCGTCACAGAAGAAGCAACCTGCTTCTGCTTCTCAATCTTCCAAAACCCAAAAGTCCATCCTCGGCTTCTTCCAGAAGAAACCCACGGGTTCGCCCAATTCAGCCCCATCACCTGTACCTTCTGTGAAGAAGACCCCCACATCGTCTTTCTCAAAGAAAGCTTTCGCCAAAGGTGGCCCGTCTTTGACTCCACAACCCAGTAGCGATCCAGCTCTGCCCTCGAGTCCGATTCGGCAGCAGCAGGACAGTAGATCAGGAAAGAACAAGGAGAATGGTCTGCAATCACCTGTGGAACTTTCTGATGCGGAAGCTAATCGTGTCCCGCTAGAAGTTGCAGGTATCGCTGTGAGCAGCCCTTCTCGAAAGGTACTATGTTCTCCCTCTGACATTGGAGTCACCCGCTAATAACTCCTCAGGCGAAGAAATCGGTCAATTATGCAGAGTCCGACAACGATGACGATGACGACGACGAAGACGAGGAGGTCTTCCAGCCGATCGCGAACAATGCCAGAAAGGGACGTGCAACCAAACGTAGGAGGGTGGCATTAGAAGATTCTGAAGATGAGTTTGGGCTCGACGAGGCAACACAGCAGGCCATGGCCGAGGAAGACATGGACGACTTCATTGCGCCAGATGACTCTGACGAAGACGTCAAGGTGCCTCAGAAGCGAAAGCGACCACAGTCCACGAAGCCGAGCAAGAAGGCGACCCCTGCATCCTCCCCGCCGGCCCGGACCGCTACACCCGACGAAGACAACGACGAGGATAAAGACGTTGTGATGGTGGGTACATCTACCGCGCAGCAATGGGCTTACGACCCGGACAATCTCGAGCCGTTGAACCCCCGACCAGCCACGCAGGCTACCAAGAAGACGTCGAAGAGCAAGCAAAAGGCGTCAGCCTCCGAACCCTCCAAGAGGCACACTTGGCTGGCGAATGTACAAGACCTTGATCGTCATGCACCAGATCATCCCGATTACGACGAGCGAACATTGTACATACCACCTGCGGCGTGGAACGGGTTCTCTGCTTTCGAGAAGCAGTACTGGGAGATAAAGCACAAGTTCTGGAATACCATTGTCTTTTTCAAGAAGGGCAAGTTTTACGAACTCTACGAGAGGGATGCAACCATTGGCCACCAGCTATTCGACCTCAAGTTGACGGATCGCGTTAACATGTGCATGGTGGGCGTGCCCGAGGCGTCGCTTGACTTGTGGGCCAGCCAATTCGTTGCCAAAGGGTACAAAGTCGCTAGAGTTGACCAGCTGGAATCGGCTCTTGCAAAGGAGATGCGAGAGCGTGACGACGAGCAGCCGATAAAGGCAGGCAAAGCCAAATTCAAGACAAAAGAAGACAAGATCATACGACGCGAGCTTGCTGCCGTCCTCACTACTGGCACCTTGGTCGATCCTGGCATGCTGCAGGGCGACATGTCAACTTACTGCATGGCCATCAAAGAGATCGATCGTGACAACCTTCCTGCCTTCGGTATAGCGTTCGTCGATACTGCAACGGCGCATTTCCAGCTGTGCGAGTTCACAGACGACATCGACATGACCAAGTTCGAGACACTGATTGCGCAAATGCGGCCTGTTGAGCTGGTCTATGAGAAGTCTTGTCTTTCTGCAAAAGCTCTGCGCATCTTGAAGAACAACACCACGCCGACGACTCTGTGGAACTCACTGAAGCCCACAAAAGAATTCTGGCCAGCCGACATTACTATCCGAGAACTAGAAGCATCTGGATATTTCGAGTCGGCCACCGAGGACAATATTGAAGCATGGCCGCCAGTTCTTCGTGAAGCTCGCGAGCAAGAACTCGCCATGTCGGCTTTTGGAGCTTTGCTCCATTATCTCAGGACCAACAAGATTGAGCGCGAGCTCGTAAGCCAGGGCAATTTCGAGTGGTACGATCCTATTCGAAAGGCATCAAGCTTGGTCCTTGACGGACAGAGCTTGATCAATCTGGAGATCTTTGCCAACACCTTCGATGGATCGCTCGATGGGACGCTGTTCGCTATGCTGAACAGATGCATCACACCTTTCGGAAAGCGGCTGCTCAAACAGTGGGTTTGCCACCCATTGGCGGATGCGAAGAAGATCAACGCTCGTCTCGATGCTGTTGACACACTAAACGCAGACTCAAACATCATGGACAACTTCACCGTATCGCTCAGCAAGCTTCCGGATCTGGAGCGCATGATCTCGCGGATTCATGCGAATCGTTGCAAGGCCCAGGATTTCCTCAAGGTCCTCGAAGGCTTTGAACAAATTGAATACACAGTCGGTCTTCTCAAACAGTTTGGTGATGGCGAAGGTGTCATTGGGCAACTCATTTCATCTATGCCTGACCTTGCTGGCGCTCTTGAAAACTGGAAGACGGCTTTCGATCGCGATTTGGCCAGAACCGAGGGCGTCTTTGTCCCTGAGCCGGGTATCGAAGAAGACTTTGACAACAGCCAACAGGAGATCGATGACTGCAAAGCTAAACTCGCCGCTTTGAAGAAGAGGGCCCGCAAGGAGCTTGGCTCTGATGCTATCGAATATAACGACATCGGAAAGGAGATCTACCAACTCGAGGTACCCAAGAAGGTCAAGGTTCCGAGCAGCTGGGATCAGATGTCGGCTACAGCCAAGGTCACCCGATACTATACCCCTGAGCTTCGCAAGTTAGTGCGGACTCTACAGGAAGCGCAAGAGAGCCATGGTCAGATCAGTCGTGAGGTGGCAACCCGTTTCTGTGGTAGATTCGGCGAAGAGAATAAAATCTGGCTCGCGGCGGTCAAGATCATCGCTCAGCTTGACTGTCTGATCAGTCTTGCAAAGGCCTCTGCTTCCTTGGGGGAACCCAGCTGTCGACCGGTCTTTACGGAGGCAAAACGCACCGTTGTTGATTTTCAAGAGCTACGCCATCCTTGTATGCTGAACACAGTCGACGACTTCATTCCGAACGACATTAAACTAGGCGGCGACTCGGCGAACATCGACCTTCTCACCGGTGCTAACGCGGCTGGCAAGTCGACGATTCTTCGGATGACTTGCGTCGCCGTTATCATGGCACAAGTTGGCTGTTACTTGCCATGCACCTCCGCGACACTTACACCAGTCGACCGTATCATGTCACGTCTGGGCGCCAACGACAACATCTTCGCCGCACAGTCTACCTTCTTCGTAGAGCTTGCCGAAACGCAAAAGATTCTCTCGGAAGCTACGCCTCGCTCACTCGTTATCCTGGATGAGCTCGGTCGTGGTACCTCGTCTTACGACGGTGTTGCCGTTGCCCAAGCAGTTCTCCACGATATCAGCACACGGGTAGGTTGTGTCGGCTTCTTTGCTACGCACTATCGATCGCTCGCAAAGGAATTCGAGTATCACCCCGAAGTGGCGAACAAGCGCATGCGCATCCACGTGGACAATGCATCAAAGTCGATTACCTTCCTGTACAAGCTGGAAAACGGTGTGGCGGAGGGCAGCTTTGGCATGCACTGCGCGGCCATGTGCGGTATCCCAAGCAAGGTGATCGAAAACGCGGAGGTTGCGGCACGCGAGTGGGAGCATACATCTCGCCTGGGTGAGCGCATGGAGGTCAACAAGGACGAAGGCGGTGTGTATGTGCCGCTCGGTTTGCAGAGTGATATCGCATGGGCACTCCGAGAGGGCTTGGAAGGTGTAGGGGAGAGGGCGCTCGACGTGCTGAGGGAAGCTATCGCTGCGCTATGATGCACAACCATGGCAAAGCAGTGTTTCATTTCAAGTGTAAGCGTTTATGCGTCTGTTTGAAAGCGGGAGCAGCGTCATTCTGTTACATGGGTCAATCTCGTTGGGCTTCGGCTGGTATTTATAATTGGGGCATCGCTAGGTATGAGAGTTTTAGTATGGGATGGAGTTGGAACGATCTGATCTTCAACGCTGCGTATAGCGCCTATGTATCCATATGATGGAGATCAAAAAGAAGTATTGGGGTTTCATTTCCAAAAGGGAAACAAGGTCGGTGCCACTGTGCATCGCAATCCGTTGTGTCATCGTGGAAGCTCGGACACCCGGAGTTTGAGTCAGCCTAACGGAACATTGATGAACCCGGGGATGCAAACTGACCACGATCGCACGTGGGGTATGTATGCAGCGGGCCAGCCTTGAGTTATGGTATACATCCGCGACGCAATAATGACATGTAGATGGATGAGAAGCGGCATACTTTCCGCGGTTTCCGCTACCTCTGGTCAAGGCAAGCGTTCCGAAGTTGACATGAGCCAGCCGGGTCATGTCTGACATGTGATAGCAGGTTAGACGAGCCACCCGGTGCCTTGCCGCTGTCTTTATGAAAGCCCGCGGATATTCTGGAGACTGGGCCAACCCGAGCTCATGCTGGTGTATCGCGTGAGGTCGCAAAATCGACGATGGCAGATGCATGGGGAAATGATGGGGAGTAGAGCCTTGTTGTTGCGCTAGCTTTCCCACGTTTGCGGTACAATGTACCCTGCGACGTGTGCGTGACCTCGAAAGATCCTCTCGCTTCGGGGTGGCTGCTGTGTAGTGGATGAGACATGTGAATGAGCGAGCCAACACTGTCATGGTCAATTCCACGCCTGGGCATTGTGGGTCGAAGAATGACAACGATGGCTGGAGTAAAATTGCAATGCGAGCCATCACGAAGCAAACCGGTAGAGTCTACGGGTTGACGGAGAGATACAGGAATCCACCGCCGCGTGGTTGTGCAGTGTGCAGCCAGGCCCGATGGGTCCGTGCGCGCGCCCTCGCCGCGTTTGTCCAGCAGCGAGCCGATGACGCCGTACACATCATGCCTCGTTCACCCTTGCTGCGCTGGCGTCGTCAAGCCGCGCACATGGAACCACATGCTATGCGTCGGCACGCTCGTGAAATCTGTCGCTGCTGATGTCCTCCTCCTTTATACTCATCCAGCATCCGCCCGGTGCAGTGTCCGTAATGCGCTTTCCGACCCAACAGCCTCACTAGCGACACGGACTTCCGCTGCTAACGTACCGCTTGGTACCTCCGTCCGTCACCACTTGCGACGGGCCCGACCAACGGACTCGGCGCTGCATCCCGACAACACACCTCCTCTTCACCACCTGACCAGCACCGTGCTGCAGCCAGTTTGTTGTTAACGTCAGGGTGCCCACTTCCTAGACACGTCCACCACGACGGCCACGCGCGGCCTCCTACACCGTACCACCTGCATATGGCGCATATACACTCTCAATGTCATTCGTGCCTAACACCGTCTTTACCAGCAGTGCTCGCTTGCATGGCGGTAGCAGAGGGGCTACCGCAAGCAATGCCGTCAAGGGAGCGAGCCAACCCTCGGGAGGGCTATTCACGCCGCTCTTCCAGCTCGTCAGGAACCCGTATGGAACATTAGTCGGCACGGCGAACCCGCAAGAAGCGCCCGTTGTCGAAGAGGAGGAAGACCGCAAGCAGGTCTTGTATCTGCGCATGAAAGATGTGGGTGCTACCACTTCCATGCCATCTTCACATGCTAATGTCTTTGCAGGCCGAGTCGTACGAGGACTGGATGGCGGCTGCATCCGAGCTCGACACACTAGAAGGCAACGACAACTGGAAGAACGAGGACGAATCCCTCGAATACGATGCCGCACTGGTCAAGGCGCGTCTGGACCAGCTCGACGAGGCTCGAACGAACTGCGATGTGAAGCGCATGCTGTTCCTCATCCGGACGTCACTGGCACGCGGACTGGGGGGCATGGGCGATCTCCGACTGTACAAACACTCCCATATCGGCACCAAGGCGCTGATCGAGCGATACATCGATTCGGCTGTGCAGACGCTCGCCGCGTTGCCGGATGTGGTCGCGAAACAAGGAGACAATTCTCCCGTCAAGGACTATGTCGTCTACGAGGAACTGCTCCGCACTCGCCAGTCGTTTGGTCGGACGGCCCTGCTTCTGTCTGGTGGCGGCACCTTTGGCATGAACCACATCGGCGTGGTCAAATGTCTGTGGGAGCAGCGTCTCCTTCCCCGCATCATCTCGGGCGCATCTGCCGGAAGCATCGTCTGTGCCATCCTCTGCTCGAAGACTGATGAGGAGATGCCCGCCGTGTTGCACGACTTTTGTCACGGCGATCTGGCTGTATTCGAGGAGGCGGGCAAGGCCGAAAGTGTCATGGACAAGGTCGCCAGGTTCATGAAGTACGGTTCACTCTACGACATTTCGCATCTGGAGCGGGTCATGAAGATCATGCTCGGCGACACCACATTTCAGGAATCGTATAACCGGACTCAACGGGTCCTCAACATCACCGTCTCGAGCGCAAGTGTGTACGAGCTGCCCAGGTTGCTCAACTACGCCACAGCTCCGGACGTCATGATCTGGTCTGCAGTGTGAGTCTGAAATCCCCGACCCGTAATCATTACTAATGGCCTTAGATGTGCGTCTTGTTCTGTTCCGTTCGTCTTCAATGCGGCCTCTTTGATGGCCAAAGACCGGATTACCGGCAAAGCGATTCCATGGGACCCCATCGCAAGCGAGGGTTGGGTTGACGGCTCCGTCGATAACGATCTACCTATGAATCGTCTTGCCGAAATGTTTTGCGTCAACCACTTCATCGTCTCTCAGGTCAATCCTCACGTGGTTCCTTTCCTGGCCAAGGAAGAAGAGGCTCTCAGCGCGGCGGTGCAACAGGATGTTCCTGTCTCTACAGGTCCCGGATGGATGCACAATATGGCAGCTTTTGCGAAAGGAGAAGCGTTGCACCGTCTCGACATGCTCGCAGAAATGGGCGTGTTCCCCAATGCTGTCACCAAAGCTCGATCCGTCCTGAACCAGCGGTACTCCGGCGACATCACCATATTCCCAACAATCCACTACACCAACTTTCCGAAAATCCTGACCAATCCGACAACCGAATACATGCTACGGTCCATGCGCAACGGCGAGCAGGCGACATGGCCCAAAGTATCGCGGGTCAAGAACCATGTCGCAGTCGAACTTGCCTTAGACCAGACCATCAACAAGATGGCATCGCGGGTCGTCTTCAGCCCCAACCAAATCAATCTTCGGCTTTTGAACTTCACGCGACATTCGGCACAAACCGGAGAGGCATCTCGAAACAGACGGCTGAACAAGTCGGAGCACTTTATAAATCTGTCAAACCAGCATACACCTGCTGAAGAGAAATCGACGCCGTCTTTCCCGCACCGCCGCAACCCGCAGGTCAAGATATCCCCCGGGTCGAATTCGCATTTAGCTGTGCCTGGTTCAAGTATCGCCACGCAGCCATTAGATTCCTGTAAGCACAGTTGTTCGACCGCAGACGCAACCTCTACAGACCTAGACTCATCCGGAGACGAAGGTTCCTACTCGAACGAAGACTCTAATACATCTGAAATACTTTCCTCTTCTTCTCCGCCCTGTTCACCGCCTCGTGGGCCGGAACTGTGGCCCTCCGCACGACAGCCTACTCGCAACATTTTCTCCAACACATTGACCCCCGCTTTATCGTCAAGCACCTCGGGTCACCACCGGTACAACTCCTCCATCAGCGCTAGATTGAGGTCCTCTGGGACACCAAGCTCACCGGAGCTCCGTTACAAGCGCCTTTTCCACCCACCACCCGGAACCCCGCCTCCTGAGTCGCCGCACATCCACTCCGAATACCAGAATGAGACTAGAACGTCATTACAGCCACTTACTGAGATCCCTAATTCTCAAGAAACGATGTCACCACTTGGCCTCCAGAAATCACCACCACCTGCCGACATGTTTGGCACGGACATTCTTGAAGACCACACGATCCGTGCATTCAATCCTCCGTCTTTCTCCCCAGCCATGAGTCCGCGCATACCTCGAGACGATGGGCGAGCGAAAGCCAAGTTCCACCAACGGCAACAGAGTGAGATCGAGGACGCGGAGCAAGCGAGTCGAGATAACGAGAATACACAGGGTTTGGGGCTGGGCCTCGGCTTCGATTACTCGGGAACTCGGGGCATGATGTTGAGGAAGCAGCAGTCCAGGAGCAACGGCTTCCTTAACTAAGCGAAGAACGAGCGCTTGAAACACCATTCTTTCTTTTGTTTGGCATTTGCATCATCGGTGTTTGTGGGATTAGAATATCAAGAGGGCGATACACGTTATGATAGCATATAAGATGGCGCTGATTATTGGGTTGGGTAGACGACATCGGCATGGTGGCTCACTGGTGTGTGGAGGATTGTTGAGTGACGGCATGGTTATACCCGCATGGACCTTTTCTTTTCTTCGATTCTGCAATCGCTATTGTATTGGTAATCCTTTAAATTCTAGTACTCTTATTACTATATTCATGATCATCGCCTTGACTCGCTACTCCGCTCATGGTGACAATCGTCTGCTTCACTGCCCCTGTCTCTATGAAGTCGCTCTCGGTGTCTTCAATTTTATGTGATGTAAACAACTTCCATGACAGAAACACAATGAAATTATACATATGGCTGTAGCCCAGATAGATTATATGTACAGATTATGCGTTACATTGACCTCGTCATACATGGACCTCGTCAATCAAGAATGGCTATGCGATGTAGTGGAGTATGCTATAGGCGTTGTATATACAATGGCGGTTCCATATCGACACGTACGCCGCCGCGCTGCAGGGTATTCACACGAGCTTCTATGCTGGCGAAGACGGAGGCGGAGACGGAGACTGAGACACCACACTCCCCTCCGATCTCACAATCGGCCTCACACTCTCCACCGGGTATTTAGCGCGAATCGTCTTATCATCTAATCACTCATTAGCAAACATGCTCTTCAGCTACTCCACAGAATAACAGAGTATATACTCACAGCGTCCCCACAGCTCCCACCCCACAACCACCACAACGGGAACCCCGACCATGATGGCCGTCACGCGTCTCCCCGCGGCCTTGTATTTCGGCGGCATGCGCCCCGTGCGAATCGCCTCTTCGGTTTGCTGTGCGGATTGCTGCGAGGGGGTGAGGGGCTTGGGGCGGGGAGGGGCCGGTTTGGCGGGGAGGGGGATCGTGGATATGCGGGGGTAGGGGAGGGGTGTGGGTTTGGCTGTGGGTGGTGGTGGTGTGGATGAGGATGGGCGGGGTGCAAGAGGAGTTGGAGCAGAGGGTGTCGAGGGCGTTATTGGTGTTGCGGTTGGTGTGGGTTTCGACGCTGTGGTCAGAGGAGATCGTATGGGTTGTGGGACGGAGGTAGGCGTTGGTGTGGGTTTCGCGGAGACAGGTGGAGGCTGTGATGAGGGCGGTGTTTGCACTCCTGGTTGCGACGGTGCTGGTATCGGCGAAGCTTGAGGTGCTGTCTGTGCCTGTACCGGTGTCTCTGTGGTAGCAACATCCCCATTGCCTCTCTCCGCCGCCTGCCCTGTCGTCTCCGTATTCGCACTAGGCTTCTTCAATGTCCCCGTCGCAAACACCTCCTCCAATATGCGACTCGACGACGGCGTCGCAGGCGTGGGCTTCTGCGTCTTCGCCGGCGCAACAACTTTTTCCACAACCTTCTCCACCACCTTCGCAGGCGCAGCTTTCGCAACCGTCTTAGCTACCGGTACAGCCTTCTCCCCTGTCTTCGCCTTCGCACTCGCAGCCTTCGTAGGAGCCGTCTTCACCGCCTTCGTAGGTATTGTCTTCGCCGCCGCAGGAGCCGCCTTCGCCGCCGTCGTCTTGACCGCCACCTTCTTAACGCCCTCCTTCTTCCCCGCCGCCGCCGCCGCCTTCGTACTCGCCTTCCGCAGGCCACTCGCACTCATCCCGTCTCCCTCCATCTCTGCGACCACTTTCTTCGGCCGTCCGCGCTTCTTGACAGGTTCGGTGGTTGCAGCTGCGTCCATGGCGGGCAATTGGGCGTGCAAAATACCCTAGTTGCAATGGGGATGGAGGAATTAAGTGGTTGGGGGTAAAGACGACTCGAAAAGTGCTGTTGTGGGGTACTGCGACGCGAGAAAGGAGTCGACGCGTCGCAAGGCGATGGGTCGGAAATTTCGGGATGCGCACTTGGTTGGGCGAGCAGGTGCCCTGTTTGGGGGACAGGGGTGCTGCAGGGGCGTGCGGGGAGACCCTCTGCTAGTCTTGCAGGAAGTTGAACTCGAAAATCTCCAACTGTCGCTCCTAGTACTGAACGTGTAGCTACAGAGTCAAGCTCTAGCTTTAGACTTGAGCGTGATATACAGCCACAGTTAGGTACAGGCGGGCAACGTAGAGATTTCAGGGTAGTAAAAGTGTAAGAGGCAGGACCGCGAAGGGTTTGAAATGCTAGGTGTACATAACAGAGCCGCTACTCTAAAAAAATGATTTGCGTAATCCTCACGCCAGGTACATGGTACATATCGCAGTGTATACATAATGGTGATTGCAAATCGATACTTCAACGTTTTTTCTCATTGGACTTGGTAGACCCAGTTCTGATCGTTGTATCGGGGGTAATTGGCTGACGGCTTAGCCGACTGTTTGGTACCTCTCAAACATCGTCTGGGCCGTACCTTCAAGCCGTTGCGATAATCCTGAGCGTGAAGAGAACGATTCCGGATCTTGTTCGGAGACATCGAAGTCTAAATCAGCTGGTAGCATATCGATGATGTCGCAGATTCTTTTAAAGTGCTTCGGAAGCCACAAATCGTAAATGTTTCGGACGAAAGTATATGCGGTCCACCTCTCCTTCCCATTCAACTCTGTGAAATCGAATTTGCGGATCGGGTGGCGGTAATACTTGACATCGTTTCCATCAATGACGGCGTAATGGCCCCAAATCCTCACATCTACATCGCTGTGAGATGTTGAAAAGCCATTGATTTCTCGATGGA
>Ga0247740_1001188_pt1 | contig 11467 bp, 10 predicted proteins | sample UWRJL148409B2_FD_180942 | JGI IMG/M metagenome (GOLD analysis project Ga0247740, IMG submission 180942) | Plant litter microbial communities from Arlington Agricultural Research Station in Wisconsin, United States - UWRJ-L148-409B-2 | ecosystem: Environmental > Terrestrial > Plant litter >...
GGTCTAACAAATTAGTTACTGACCGCTGGCCCGTAGCACTGCCCTTTCTGGCACGTGGTCTTGCTGGTACCACCATCGACACACTTTTCGACACATTCATTAAAGACATCGGAGAATTGGGCGGTCCTTTGCAGCAGATTGCTGTGGCCGTGACGAAGATTGCAGCGAAGACGAAGAAGATAGGTTGGAGTTGCATAATGGCGGTAGTGTGATTGGAAACGTAGATATCCGGTTGATTGTCTGATGAATGCGAGGTATTGGAAGTTGATGATGGTAATTTTGAGTGAAGAAAGACGCCTTTATATATTTGATCTCTACACGCTTCGTTTCCCATTGAGCAAGCAAAATAATCACCCGGCTCTCATTAGTTTCATGGAGTCCTCTGTCTTCAACTTTACCCGCTTGATCCCACTAAGGATTTAAAATGAATCGCTGAGCTATGACAGGATGGCTATTCAACTATCACCTTACGCCGCACGCCCTGTGCTCTCGCCTTCGTCTTCCCCGAGACAAGTGTGAGACTATGTCAGAAACAGCGCGGCACTGCAATGAAGGATGCGGCAGGGCAATCAAAGATGATCCGCTGACGTTTAACACGATGTAGCCGTCATTGCAAGTTCAACGCGCATGTATCCATGCTATATGATTATTCTCGTGGTAGCAGGTCGGAGACATTGACGTTTGCGGCGTAAAAAGAGGAAGATGTTTTAGTTGTTCGTAGTCGGCCTAATTTGGGAGGGCTATATTTTGCACGATGGGAGCTCCCTTCAAATGTTGGAAAATCGACAATGACTCAATCAATCGCCAGGTCGAAGCTTGCAACACGTACGATTTTCCTCGTTGTCAACGTTGTAGACAGCGATCTTTCATAATTCGTTGAGTCTTTGATAGCCATCAGGATTTCCTCCTAGAATGAAGATTTGCTAAGACTGTACGGCCACTGCATATTTTTCTAGGCTGCAAAAACGTGCGCGGAACGCAAGTGGGTAGAAGGTAATGTGATTTGAAGAGATTTAGTGTTAAGGAGAGGGACTGTAATATGCCCCCACTGCGGTTTGGCTCATTGAGGTACCTTCGCGGCGCAGCTTTGTAATATAAGACAGTGACGTATAGTGACATCACCCTTCGTAATTAGAGGGGGTGGATTTACAAGCTGTGCCCCAAAGGTACATGTACAATGTGCCCGCAACAGATTTGGTATGTAAGACAATGACGTATAACATATTCGGTGACATCACCCTTTGACGACGGACGCGGTCCGAGAAGGCACCCATACACACCTAACCCCTAGTGTCGGAGTTTTGGTCGTTCTGGGGCAACCTTGGACGTGTCGATTCCTTCGATCAGTTCTATTGGTCAGTCGATCTTTAGTCATAGGCGAGTTTGAGACGAAGGATCGATTATATATTATATGGATCAATGGATGTTTCGTCGCTGTCATCCACCATATCTACGCTCCCGCTTTTCACGCATCAATAACTTCAGACTACGGAACTTGTGGCCAACGCCCCCAAGAAATACTACGTTCTTTACGCGGGACAGTACAACATGCCATCTGCATCGCATAATTATGGATGTTTGTTTCTTCCCATCGCCGAACAGAGATTTACCTGACTCATCAAAAGGTGGCGCCTCGATCACATCCACAGAGGGGCTTCTACAAAGCCCCGACCAAAAGAAAGTGGGCGGAGAAAAACTGTCGAAAACCAAAAGCTTCTTGAAGAAGCTTAAAGAAGATAATGAAAAGCGCAAGGAGAAAGTACAACACGTCAGTCACGAAGAGGCTGAGCGAATGACAGGATATGGCGAAAACACTAGAAAAGAGAGTGATGGCAAGGAGAAGAGGAACAAAGTGCCGTCTTTGACTACTCTGCTTTTCTGAGCGTGTATGTATCGAGGAGACTAGGCAGGCCAGCAGAGCATCTTCAGCAGTAATCCGATGTGTACGGGTATGTGTACTGATTATGTGGCATGAAGGCCTGCAGTATATAACCAGGCATATTGGAAGTCCGGTGAGTTTTGGGTGTATCAGTAGATAAATGACATGGACTTTACCTTGGAATGAACAATACCACATCCACTACTCCGTCGTGCTTTGAGAGGAATAACTCTTAACAAGCGGTAATCTTTCCTCTATATCGTGGGGCAAAACAGGAGTAACGCAAGACTAGATTATAGAAGATTCTGTAGCATATTAGTCGGTGCGGGCAAGTCTAAATGGACCACCACGTGAAAATACAGGCTTTAATATCGAATGCCATTTGGCCACGCGCTAGATTTTCCTAACACGTTGGCCCGTTTCGGTACTTCTGTAATTACATTCACTGTTAACTACAGATATTTATTAAGTAGTCGTACACTAAGTCCTTTTGTAATCTTGAACATGGCACATGAAACATGTTGGTGGCGCGCGCTGGCTGGCCAGTTTGAATAGCGCGGCAAGAAAGAGCTAGTCTACCCTCTCTTGCAAGGCTCTGGGCGTTGTTGCGGAGTCATTGTGAGTTCTGTTGAAAGGCGCGTCTTTTTTGGTAGGGCTGGACCACTGACAAGGGATGGCCACTGAGTGGTAAAACACGTTCGTCGTTAATAACTATGCCGCGTTGACTTAGTAAGCACATTTTAAAAATCACTAACGTGTCTGGGCAGCAAGCTGCCCACCCCATCAGATCGCAACTGTGAACAGAATTTCAATCTCTAATCGACTACAAGCTCTCTACAGTCATTCTCTGCAAAGTACAACTAGACTATCTAAGATATCAGCAGCACTTATTAGCGACCTCACCAAAAACGATTGGAAGAGGCTATTCGCAAATTCCATAACACCATTGACAGCAAAGCAATTGCCAAGCAAAAGGGGTCTATGTTGTCGTAAGCTAGACCCCACGGAGCCTGTTGTTCAATCGACCGCAACAATAAACACGACAAGAATGATTCTTCCTTCTTTGCCACTCGAGTTGCTGCAGCAGATAGCAGCTTGTGTCGAAACCGTGCATCCGCCTAGCCTTTACGCCTTTAGCTTGGCGAGCAAGGCTTGCCACAACGCCTCAGCCTTTCTCATCTTTCGGCAAATCAATGTTACAATCCACCATCACGAAGGATTGCGGCGCGATGCCAACAGACTTGTTGAGGCTCTCTCCCGCACGGATTCCGCTCGCCACGTCCAACGCATCAGCATCGAAGGGGCTCTACGGCTAAACGCCCAAAAGACGGACAGTGATGGCCAGGCTACGGATAGGTTTAGTCAGCCTAGCCTTGAGCAGATAATGATTGACGAGGAAACAATGGATTATTCGCGCCCATATGTGGTTTATGACGAACCGGTCATTGTAAGGTCTTCTGAAGAGGACGTGGCATGGGCTCCCGTTGTGAAACTTCTCCAAGCGATACCTCACCTGAACGATATGGTCTACAGCTGCCAGAGTCAATTTCCGCCAAGTCTTCTCAGCACCCTTCGCGAGCAGCATCCTCAATGCAGACTTCACCATCTCGCGTTCCGATTCCGGACCTTGTTGTGGGGTGTCCCTTATCCTTACGAGATGGAGCTTGCCACGTTCCCATCTCTGTACAGAGTGAAGGTTACCTGCGCTCCACAAGATACAGATGGCGACGATGATTTCAATTTGGAGGCCATGATGGAGCTCGCTGCTGGGCTTGCTCCTAATCTTAAGGAAGTCATCATTTTGAATCTCAGTCCAAGACACTCTTGGAAGTACCGCCGCTCCCGAGAGTCGTGGCAAGGTCTCCGAGGCTTTACCGGCGAGGCAATGGGATCCTTGACATCACTGTCACTCAAAGGGTGCTCACACTTGACTTCGCCAACCCTGCTACAGAACTGGGCCAAACATACGGATTTTGCTTGCCTGCGGCACCTTGCTCTTGGGGGAGGCTATGAAGCAAAGACGTATGCACTCAGTGGTGAGACCATGGAGTGGGTTGCCCAGAACCATTCATTTCCCCGGTTGAGGACACTCAGCGTTTATCTTACTCGAGACGACCTGATTCACGAAAGACCGCACTACAGAGATAATGCAGTCTCCTTTTTCCAGGCTTTCGAATCTCTTGAGGATTTATCCGTCCATGGGCCAATTGACTCACATATCGTGGACGCTATTTTGTCCTATCATGGACAGAAACTAAAGAAGCTCAATTTGCGTCCTTTTGAGGAACATTTCAACTTCTCCAATGGTCGCGATCGACGAGATATCCCTATGGAGTTCACCAAGGATCATATTTTACAGATTCACGATCAGTGTCCGGTACTAGAAGAGCTCGCCATTCCAGTCAAGCGCAACAAGTCCAGTGCGTCCGAGGCTGAGATGTACAGATGCTTCAACAAGATGGAAAGTTTGCGATTTCTCTTTCTTACTCTGGATTGTTCGAATTGGCGGGTCTCTCGAGACAGTATGTTCAACCCCCAGTTTGATAAGGAAGATGAAATGCCTGTAAACTATCCACACCCACTGAAGAGGGGTAATCTGAAGGAAACCTTTATCAATTGCGCAGTGGACGAGACGCTGGCCCGCTCCATCTGGAAGACTATTAGCCGGAGCAAGACGGGCAGACAATTGGAGCGTCTCAAACTGTGGACTACTGGGGGTGGTGAATATGGCGGGATAACGTTCGTGTCTTTTAGCACAATCATCCAGAATTTGAGTCAGTCATGGCTAATTGAGCGCGATCCGCGAGACGATCAAGAGGATGTCATTATTAGGGAGCTGGGGCAGCATGTAATGGAGCCCGACGATATACAGGTGAGGCGCAGTCTTGAGTCTAATGCTGGGCAAGTATTCCGTACTATTTGGCCCTGCAAGGAAGGTAGCAAGGATTGGCGAGAAGACTGGTCGAGTTTTCCTCTCCAGTTCTAGGATTTCCATGGGACTTCGTTTGTAGATTGCTGTGCCTCTCGGAAATTCAAAAGCTCGGGTTCGGATGCTGCGCCCCTTGCTCGTTTGATTGAATTCCGGAGTACGGATTCTACGCCATACGGCGTGGTCAATAACAACCGCAATGCCGCAGTCCGTGCTATTTTACTGACAGATCCGAGAAGACTGCAAGAGTTACGGAGCCTTGGACACCCGGGCGAGGCACAAACTATCAGACAGCCTACTTTCCAAGTGCGTAGGTACTTCTATTATCTATAATATCATTTTCAGTCTACTGTAGTGTCAGCTATAAACAGTTTATGCTCCTCGGTTTACTCCTCCGTGAGCGTAGGATGACGGCCACTTCATCTATTGGGTAACCCTGTGCTGGAGAATGTATTGAACTTGGTCCCGTGCACAGGCTACACGCTCAGCAATCTTCTTGTACGAATTCCCCCGTCATTGGCGAGGTGCGCGAGTGAGGTCCTTGCTCATGACGGATATCCGAGCTTGTCCCACCCCCTGTGTAGATGGTCATCGATTACGGACATCCGAGCTTTGCCTACCACTGTCTAGATGGTTGCATCGACCAAAGTATGGTAGAGTACAAAGTAATACGGATTCAGCTATACACGTAACAGTGTCCGTAAAGCGGAGACTGTCAGATGATCAATTCACTCGTGCCAATTCCCATCTCACTACGAGAGAAGTGGACTTTGGACACGATGAATTGGGAGTATTATAGGGCGTACAATTTTTCAACTTAACCAACAACAGAACACCGACTTTTCGCATAGGAACTGGTTTTCCTTCGTAACTCTGTTATACTTCACTGTCAACTCATTATTAGTCATTGCAACATACTTTGGTACTTTCGTTCTTTTCTCCAACCTCGCATTCTGTTTAACCTGCGAAGGGTGGATCCATGAAGAGAGTCAAGCTCACTACTCTGGCTGGAAGCATGGACCTTCGAGACGAGCTTATTCAGGGTTGTTCAAGGCAGGCTCAAGGGTTTTAGGCACATGTTGTGTAACGGGCTGGTAGCAAAGTGATTGATTAAGGCAGTAGTAAGGCGCAGCTTAGCATTAAAATGCTAAATGTTAAAGTAGCGCATTCAAGCTGCAACTATTTATTTTTCTTCCGTGGAATTCGTTCTTCTGTTTGCAAAAGAATTCGCACAAGACACAGTACAATTTGTATACAATAAAGGTGCTATACCCACACCTTTCATAGAATGCAAGCTACAACTATATCTGTACTAAATGAATGAAAGTACTACATAGGGAAGAGTGAATGGGTCGAGGACTATGTTGGGACGGCACATTCATAGCCAGATATCTTTCATAAACAATCTAAGCATAATGCTGCCAGATCATCCTAAAATCAGACACGTTTATAGCTAATGCCTGGGGTGTCTGCAAGGCAAACGCACAAGCAAATGCACAAGCAAACGCACAAGCAAGCACCATTTTCCCTACTTCACATTAGGATACGTCATATCGATCATAAAATGAGCTTCTCGATAACTGTGGAGATCGTCTATAGTTCCTAATCATTGCGATGGCTAATTAGACTTCAGAGCTTAACCTCCATTTCACTTAAACACTCCACTAGCTCAACGTCGATTGAGCGACTATAAGTCCTAGTCAGGCGATACGACTAGTGTCAGGACATGGTACTTATTATGCTACAAAATTCAGCTATGTAGAGTATAAGACAATTCTGGGTCAAGACAGGGAACATGTGGACGCCTCATGAGCTATCCTTGAGTAAGGGTCGACGAGTCGAGAGCCAGATCGTGGTTAACTTTATTCCACTTTTTTCTATCAGTTCAAACTAGATTGGGGAGGATCCGCTCTGAACATCACAGAAGCATATACGTAGAGTCATTCACAAAAACATGTCATCTCAAACTTGAACCGTTTTAGAGAAGCACCATTGACAGCTTAGCTGTTCCTATTCTACGAAAAAGAAACTTTGATACTCCGCACTCTACGCCTTCGGTTTCGCAACAATGATGCAGTCATCGCATTCTTCAGTGTACTTCCAAACATTAACAATATTGAGTCCTGCCTTCTCCAGAAGCGCATACCACTGCTTCTCCGACCGCTCCATAGCCGCAAGTGCCGCCAGCATAGTCATGTCGAGCTGGGTGGCGCGCCAAGGCGACCCCTTCTCAGGCAGTACCATGTCATCGATTAGGATGACCGATTCCTCCGACATGGCAGAGATCTGGTTCTTCAGAATTGCAATGGCCTGCTCATCAGCCCAGTCGTGGATAACATTTCGAAGGTAATACGCCCGCGCACCTAAACCTATCAGCTTTCATGCAATATCTAGCGGTCTATTGCGTACCCTTGACCGGCTGGGGCGTAAAGAAGTTGTAAATCTGAGGCTCGATCTCATGGCTAGGCTTCATCATGCCAATGACCTGCGGCGTGTCCTGGATGATGACGCGGCCGGGCAGATTTGGGAAGCGCTCACGCAGGAGAATGCTCTGGTGACCGAGAGCACTTCCAACATCAACAAACAGAACCGTGTTTTTGTCGCTCTTCTGAGCGACGACCTCCTCGAATGGGAACGTGTCGAGCCATGTTGGGAGCCCGGCTCGACTGAGATGAACCCACTGCATGAAGAGCCCAAAGTGGTCGGGATTGCTTTGTAGCCAGACGAATGGGTGGTCTTCGGTCCCATAACCCTCCTGCCATGGAGAATCTGATGGATTGGTCGGGTTCTGGTAGTTGTGGCTTTTGAGGTAACGGGGAATTGCTTCGAATGGCTTCTGGAGAACAGTAGTACTGCATATGGTCAGCGACGATTCGACAATGCCAAAGCTGTCTTACAAGTACTCGGATGCTATTCCATCAGGTCCAGCCAAGGCTTTAGTCACGTTGTTTGCGACATATTCATCGTCAGCAGGTTGAGCCACCATGCGAAATGACTGGTAATAGCGTAATACACGCTCTAAATAATCGAGCATTAGCAACCGGAAGGACACTTTGCAATTCGACGTACTGAGTAGAATAGGGTTAAATGCAGTCTTCTCCGCAATTTGGGCTACGCTCAGCGGGGTTTTGCTTTCCGCCAGCACCTTCCAGATCTTGCTGTCGTAGCCCACTCTGGCCATGTACAGTTGCATTGCCTGGGGATGTCAGTCATTGTCCACCACTAGTAAATTCTGGAGTCACGTACAGAGTTGCCAACGCGATGTACGGTATCTCCATGGATCTCAACTGCAATGCTCAAGTTCTTCGATGCTTCTCGGAGCTTGATGCGAGTCGAGTCATTGATGCCTTGCGGTGGAGCATCGGTAAATTGCTCCAACTTGGCAATAAGGTTCTGGATCTCTTCAGATTGCGACATCTTGACGAAGGGGTCCGCGCGACGCTTTAACGAGCTAGGACGTAAAAGGAGTTGATGCCGAGATGCAAAATAGAGTCAAGAAAGGTGAGTGTAATGTGCAATTATACACATCTCACCTGTGATGATGGGACCGAAGGCATGTATAACTTGTATAGGATATTGAGGCGTTGTTGTTACAGTGTGGACTGTGCCGCAATCGCCGTCTCCACAGCGGGGTCCGAAGATAAGGTGTATTGGTAGAGCGGCTCTCGATCAAGCTTGCGACATAAGACCCCGAAAGATACCAACTCTGAATTTAACTGCCCACTTCGGAGTACGACTTGCAGTGTACATGTTGCAAAAGGAGCTGGAGTAATTACGGACAACTCGACTGACTAGAATCCTACTTTGAAACTACCCCTGCAATCTGTACTCTATAGGACTAACAATTGTGCATGATTGACTAAGCGTCGTCTTGCCATGGCTTTCATTGACAATGTTTCGCAATGTTCAGACGTCGGAAAGATTTTTGATGGCATTGAGAAGAATTATACTGCCGCTCATCCTTGATCCACATCGGCATCGACTACACCGCATTCACATTTATCACGCATAGTAAGTGGAACATGGGCCACTGGACATGTCGCTATCTTGAGCAGGCTCCAGGTCTTTACTATATATGGCGCCAATAACTGCTCTATGGGGCGAACGAGCTAAGGTGCAAAAGCATTTCGCATAGCTTACATGCAAGCTACTATAAGAATACTTTAATGTAGTAAGCTGCCTGTGGAATAAACACAACAAATCTTAGATGATAATAAACAGGTTCTTGTTTTGCTTCAGCTTAGATGCAAGTACAAAGAAAGAGCCAACAACTAGTGATACTCCGCCGTATTGTGTAAGGGCAATGTAGCCATACTTGGTAGCTAGCTCGCCAGCAATGGGGGTTCCGATAAGACCACTACGCGAAGGTAAGCAAGCGATACAAATCGCAGAAAGGGAAGACGTACGCAATGGAGCAGACGGCCATCATAGAGCCCATAGCCGCACCATAAGACTCCGGGCTGACAAGTTTTGTAGAGCAGGCGCCCTGGAGGCTGAGAATAGCACCTGACGCAAGACCGTAGGCAGCGGCGATTGCGACAAGCCCCGCCATCGTCGTTGCGCTTGTCATGAAACAACAGATTACGCCAGAGAAGAGGGTGGCGACGAAGATCATATTGAATGCGCCATATCTGTCCGCTAGTATGCCTGGTAGTATACGCCCAAGGAGACTGACACCGTTGAGGATCGAGACGAGGTAGAAGGACATGTCGGGGTCTTTGCCGATTGAGGTGCTGTAGGACGTGATGTAAAAGAAGGGGATGAAGAGACCCATGGAGGCGAGGAACATGAATACAGCAAGTAGACCGAATGCAGGCGTCTTCATCGAGCTCATATCAGGCTTAGGTTTCGGTTTACCAGGTTTCGAGTCGATAGGTTGACGGACCGTCAGGCAGCCAAAGATTAACAGCGGCATCATGATGAAGGCGGCGGTGCGCATCGTCCATGGAAAGCCAATATCGACCAGCAAGCGCCGTAGAATGATAGGCCAGGCGACACCGCCTATTGAAGAGCCACCGATCGTGATTCCGAGTGCCAATGCGCGGTGCTTTGTGAAGTAGAGCGCAATTGTCGCAAAACCGGGAAGGAAGAGCGCAGCGACACCGAAGCCGAAGAGCATAGCCTGAGCGAGGAAGAACTGGTAGTATTGGGTACAGAGCGAGGTCATGAACAATCCAAGGAGGGCCAAGATGGTTCCGGCGCGAAGAAGCCACTAGATTAAGCCAAATCAGAGGTTTGTTGATGCCGGTACAAAAGGAGAAAGCTTACTTTGGGGCCATAGATGTCGTTGAGAATGCCTGTGACTAACGCACCCCCGAACATGCAAAAGATGTTGAATGAGCCAAGCCAGGAAATCTCTGAAAGTGACTTTTGTTGGAAGTATGTCTCGGCGTAATACTGTTCGAACACTCCAAAGGCGTTGACAAAGCCAACTGTCGAGAACAGAATGCAACTGGTGCCTAGCACCGCGAGACACGAGCGAAACCTGTTGCACTGATTAGATACAGTTGCAATGACAATAAGATGCTACCTATGGACAAACTTACGTCCACTCCGATCCTTTCGGCACATTGAGTTCGTTCTGGTTCTCCTCGACCATTGGAAGTTCGAACGCGGGCTTCTCCATGTCTGCTGTAAGACAAATGTTGCAGGTGATGGAAAGATGCTAAAATTTGTAACTAAAAATGATGGGAAGCGCAACCATAGAATATATACATACGCAGGCACAATCGAAGGTCGTCCAAGCTCACGGCCGGATGGTCCGCGGCGCTCGGAGGCTCCGGGTCTGACCTGAGGTGCGCGAGCGCGAGAAGCGAGAATATGAAGGGGGGATGTCCAGGACTTTTATGACTAATGTGGATATGCGATACACTATCTGCACGCCGCTTGCACACGCAAAGTATGCTAGGAGTGCTAGCAGGTACAGTGTAGATGTTGGGATATTATCAAAGATGTAAGTCCTCTTCTACACCATAGATTTCTCATAGCCGTGATCTTAAAACAGACGAGAGCTTGTGCATTCAAACACCGACTGAGCTTGTGAACGAGATTTATGGTAGTGGAGTGTCTGACGTGCGGTTAATGAGTGTCGAGTGTACTCGAGTTCCTCAACCTGCCAGGCGAATCCTTCGCTCCTATTGGTTGATCAGCAACGTCCCCGGACCTTCCGTGGCCTCGGCACACCGGACGAAGACACCTTCCTTTCACGACACTTTTTTCCAGCTCCGCGCGACCCTGTATTACACCGGCCTTTTTGCATGAACCGGTAATAATATGAAGAGAACGCATGACTCCATAGATACTTCGCAGGCGCGATCACAGGCACCTGCGCGTCGTCAAGAACCCGTCTCCTGCCAATTTTGCCGTGTGAAGAAGCTGAAATGCAGTCGCGAGTCGCCATGCTCGAACTGTCTTGCGCGTAACATCGAGTGTGTCGGTGTGCAGGCGACGTCTCGCGGCACCGCCGCTACAAATGCGCTACCCAACGTACGTCATATTTCGGCAAGCATAAGCTGCACCGATATAAAATGACCGGTGTCGACACTCCTCTAGTTTGAGCATCACTGACTGTCTTCCATCAGGCTCATGGACTGCCCGCAGATCAACTGTAAGCTTCTTCAAGTGACACGTCAACCTCACGTAACTTGAATTGACCTCCA
>Ga0247740_1001189_pt1 | contig 11465 bp, 7 predicted proteins | sample UWRJL148409B2_FD_180942 | JGI IMG/M metagenome (GOLD analysis project Ga0247740, IMG submission 180942) | Plant litter microbial communities from Arlington Agricultural Research Station in Wisconsin, United States - UWRJ-L148-409B-2 | ecosystem: Environmental > Terrestrial > Plant litter >...
GCGCGCCACCCCGCCTCCAAGCGGCGAGCCTCCACGTAGCGCGATGAGGCCGCCGAAACCTGACGCGCGCGGGCAATGGCTTGAGGCAGATCTTTCAAATCCGAAGCCAGCACCATGGCCAGGTCGATCAAGGCGTCGGCGTCGGGCTGACCGTTTCGCTCGGACAGGCTGACCGCACGTGCCAAGAGCGCGGTCGCCCGCTCGCGCTGACCGGCTTCGAGCAACGCGCGGGCAAGGCCGGCGGTGGCACGCGCGTCGTCCGGCGCGTAGCGCAGCGCGCGCTCGAAGCAGCGCCGGGCCTCGCGCACGTGACCCGCGGCGAAGAACGAGCGCGCGGCGTGCAGATTGAGCTCGTGTTTACCGCGTGCGCCGGGCGTCATCGCCTCCAAGTGCTCGGTATCGGCCAAGGCGCCCTCACTGTCACCGCGCGCGAGGCGCGCCGCGAAGCGCCGCGTGCGCGGCAACTCGAGCCCGGGAGAAAGCGCCACCGCGCGGTCGAGCGCGTTGCGTCGTTCGACCACCGAGGGATCGCGCTCGGCCGAGCGGCACCACAAGAGCGCGGCGAGCGGTGCGAAGTGCTCGAGCGCGGCCGCTTCGCTCAAGGCTTGGCGCGCGCCGTCGAAGTCGCCGATGCGCCACAAGAGCTCGGCGCCCGTGATGCCGGCTCGTGTCGCGGGCATGCTCTCGACCACCATGCCCAGCGCCGCCTCCGCGCGATCCGGAACCTGCAGATCGATGTCCGCCACCAGGCGCACCAGTTCCGGGTGCCGTGGGGCTTGCTCGAGGGCCAACAAGTAGCCTGCGCGAGCTTCGTCCGTGGCGCCGCGCGAAAGTGCGTCATCCGCGCTCGCAACCAAGCGGGCCAGCTCGAGGGCCCGCGTTCCGAGCGGCGTGAGCTCCGCCGGCGCGAACGTCGCGTCGAGCTCGACGCGAGCCTCGTCTCCGTCGATGTGCAGCGGGCCGAAACGCACGCGACGCGCCGACGGAGCGCGCGCGCCCACCGCCGGCAAGAGCACGCGGGCCAAAGTAGCGCCTGCATCCGCCACCGAGATCACGCGCCCGTGGCGAGCGCCCAGTCCGCCGAACGCGCCGTCCAGCGCCCGAAGCGCAAAGCCGAGCGCCGCGCCGGGTAAACCCACGCCGCGCGCGTCGCTCACCACGAAACGTGCATGGCGCTCTTCAGGCACCCAAAGCAAATCGAAAGCGAGCGCCCGGCCGCGTGCGACCAAGCCAACTCCAATGCCCTGCGGTCGAGCGAACACCGACACGGGACGCACCAGCGGACCGAGCACGTCTCCCAGCCGGCTCTCGAAGTAGCGAGCGAGACGGCCGAGCGAGCTCGTCAGCCGCGCGTGCTCGAGCTCACCGCGCCGATGTCGAAATTGCGGCACGCCGCCGCTCAAGTCGAGCGGGAACTTCAGATTGGGCAGCGTGATCGCCAGCTGGGTTACGTCGAACGGGCCAAGCTCGATCGGCTCGTACAGCTCCATCCCGAGGACGCCGCGGGTCACCGTGAGCCGCAAGGGCACTCGCTGCTCGTCGCGCAGCGCGAACGCAAACGCGGGCGCAGGCGCGACCGCGTCGGGCAACTGCGCCAGAGGCGGGACGCTGGACGGATTCCGAGACAGACCCAAGGTCCGTCGATCGTACCAGCCGGGCGCCCCGGGCGGGCAATTTCAGGCCCTCAAAAGCGCCCCTGCCGCCGAACAGCGGGAATCTACGGCGGGGAGCGGCGGAAACTCAGCCGACGTCCCCGCCCTTGTCGCGCTTGGCCTTCATTCGCTTCAATAACTCGTCGAAGCCCTTCTTCTCGATCACCTTCCGAAATTGATTTCGGTAGTTGCGGGCCAGGCTCGAACCTTCGGTCACGATGTCGGCAATCAGCCACTTTCCGCCGACCTGGTGCACCACGTAGTCGATGCTTACCGGCTCTTCACGAGCGTTCTTCTTGTTGTGGGCCACGGTGCGCACGACCTTGCCGGCGTCGCCGTCTTGCTCGCCCTTGTAATCGACCTCGTAGCCGAGCGTTTTCTTGATGTTGCGGCGGTAGGCGCCGCGCACCAAGTCTTTGAGCACGGTCGTGAACTCGGCGCGCTCAGTGGGTGTGCGCTGCTCCCAAGAGTCTTTGAGTGTGGTCTTGGCGAGCCCTTCGTAGTCGAACACCGCGTCGAACGCCGCATCCAGCTTCTTCTCGTCGTCGGCCGACTTGGCCTTGGTGACGAGCTCGGTCAGCTCGGTGTGCTTGCCCTTCACGAAGTTCTCGGCTTCTGCGCCGAAAGCCGGCAGGGACAGCGACAAGGCCAGCGCCAGGCTGGCAAGGACGGGAACTTTGCGTCGGATGATGGTCATGATTGATCTCGCGGTTCGGGTACCTATGTGCGTTCTCGAGTGGTGATACGCAAGTGGGGTGCCAAAGCTTCTCGCACTGAGCTCGGCGGGCTAAATAGTTGTAAACAATGTAAAAAGTGCCCGAAGGGAGCTCGCGCGGGCCCTCCTTTGATGGCTCTGAAACAGCCTGTGGCAGCGGCGGCACGTGGACTGCCGTTCACGATCCCGAATGCCTCAGTCGGCCGGGGGCGGCTGAGACGCTCGCGGGGCACCCAAGTTGACGCGAAAAGTCGCGCCCCGGCCGCGACTGCTGTCGACCAGGATCTGGAATGCATGGTCGTCTGCAATTCGTTTCACCACCGCGAGGCCCATGCCCGTGCCTTGCGAGCGCGTGGTGAAGAACGCGTCGAACAAGCGCTCGCGCGCGGCTTCGTCGATACCCGCGCCGCGGTCGGACACGCGCAGCCAAGTGCTCTTGGCGACGATCTCGACCGCGACCTCCACGCTGTCTCCAGGGCTGCTCGCTTGCACGGCGTTGCGCACCAGGTTCCAAATCATTTGTCGCAGCTGCGCGCCATCCGCCCAGATCGGCGCGTTCTCTGCGCCCGAGTACGACACCTCCACGTCCGAAACGGCGCGGCCGCTGCGCGCGGTCAGCGCCACCACTTCACGGGCCACGCGCGCGGCGTCGATGCTCGCGAACATCGGCTTTTTGGGCTTCGACAGGTCGACCATGTCGGTCACCAAGTCGTTCAAACGGCCCGTTTCGCGCTGGATGATGTCGCACAGCCGCTGGTCTTCGTCGGACAAGCCGGTCGCCGTGCGTAGCAATTGAATCGATCCTGCGATGGAACCGAGGGGGTTGCGAATTTCGTGGGCGAGGCCCGCTGCCAGTCGACCGAGGCCCGCCATGCGTTCGGCTTGGTCGGCGCGCTCCGTCGCGAGCGCGAGTTCGCCGCCCGTCCAGCGCAGGCGGTCGGCCAATGTGCCCGCGAGCAGCGCGACTACGATCAGCACCAACAAATTGACGAGCAGGTAGAACGTCAGTTCGTCGGAGGACAAATGGTAGATCGAGGCGGGCTGATCGCGCGGCGCGGACAACACCCCGCGTTGCAACGCGAACACCAAGCTGCCGTAACAGAGCGCACCCGAAAGCGCGGCGAGGAACGCGCCGCGCAAACCCAGCAGGCTCGCGCCCACCAGGCACGACAAACCGTAAAACGACGTCGCCCCGCTCGAGGCGCCACCGGTCAGGTACGCCACCACCGTCCAGGTCAACTGGTCGAGCACCAACTGAGCCTCGGCCAAGCGCTCGAGGTGCTTGCCATTGCGCAGCAGCGCCGCGTACACGCCCGTCAGCGCGAACGAGAGCCCGAACGTCTCGAGCGCGACCCGCAACGTGTACGATGCGAAGCCGAACTTGCCGCGCAGATAGAATGCGCCCACGAGGGCCAAAGACAGCGTGAGCAGCAGCAAGCGCGCCGCTGTCAGCCCCGCCAGCCGCCGCGCCAGCGGGGCCGAACCGAGCATGTCCGGAATGCCGAGTTTGAGACGCATGCTCAGCGCGCGCAGCCTGCGCGCTCCCGATCAATCCGCGTGAATGTTACCTGCGAGCGAGAACACGGGGAGATACATGGCGATCAGTACCACGCCAACCATGCCGCCCACGCCGACCATCATGATTGGCTCGAGCGCAGCGGTCAGCGCACCTACCGCCACGTCCGTCTCTTCTTCGTAAAAGTCGGCGATCTTGTTGAGCATCTGATCGAGGGCGCCGGTTTGCTCCCCCACCGCGATCATTTGCACGACCATGTCCGGGAAGACCTTCGTCTCCGTCAACGGCTCGGCCATGTTCTTGCCTTCGCTGATGCTTTGACGCACGTGCATCACGGCGCCTTCGATCACGACGTTGCCGGAGGTGACCGCACAGATCTCGAGCGCATCCAAGATCGGAACACCGGACTGGAGCAACGTGCCGAGCGTGCGCGTGAAACGCGCCACCGCGATTTTGCGCAAGACCCCGCCGATGATAGGCAGCTTCAAGATCGTGCGGTGGACGAAGGCTTTGCCCGCCGGCTGCCGATTCATGTACCCAAAGCCGACGCCCAGCGCGATCACGGCCACGACGATGAACGGAAAGTAACTGACGAAGTTGTGCGAAATGCCGACCATCACCTGGGTCAGCCACGGCAGCTGGGCTTTGCCACCGCCGAAGTCTTTGAACATGCCCTCGAACGCCGGGATGACGAACGTGAGCAGCACCGTCATCACCAGCGCGGCGATCACGACCACGACCGACGGATAAACCAGCGCCCCTCGCACCTGACGGATGAGCTTTTGACGCTTCTCCAAGTACACGGACAGACGGCTCATGATGCCGTCCAAAATGCCGCCCACTTCACCGGCGTGCACCAAGTTGGTGAACAACTCGTCGAACACCTTGGGGTGGCGCTTGAGCGCTTCACTGAAGGTTGCGCCTTGTTCGACCGCGCTGCGCACGTCTTTCAAAATTGCGCCAAACGCCGCGTTGGTTTGTTGTGAGCCCAGAATTTCCAAGCACTGCACGAGCGGCAAGCCGGCGTCGATCATGGTCGCGAACAAGCGCGTGAAGGTCACCAGGTCCTTGGTGTTGACCTTCGGACTGCCGAACTTGATCTCGCTGAGGCGACTCTTCTTTTTGACCTTGACGGGCGCGAGTTGCTGCTGACGAAGGCGGTTGTTTACCGCTTCTTCGTTCTCAGCCTCCATGACGCCCTTGCGGACCTCTCCGGTCCGGCCACGGGCTTCCCAAGTAAACTCGGCCATGTGTTCTCGCCTTCCAATCCGTCTACGGCAGCTTCACAATACCGATGCAGCACCCAGATGCCAAAATGCTTCGAATTCGTGGGTTCGCCGGCTTACATGATGCCACATTCGCGCCTTGCTGAAATTGCACGCCAATTCATCGTCGAGCCGGAGGTCGCCCCCGCAGCCGTAGTCGCGACCGGTTGGCGTGGACCGAGCGGCTTCGAGTTCGCCGAAGGGGCTGCGTTCAAGGGCGAAAGCGCAGCTTCCGACACGCGAGCGGTGTTCGATCTGGCTTCGATCACGAAATCGTTCGTGGCCGCGACGGTAGCCCGTTTGGTGCAACGGGAGAAGCTGAGCTTCGACACGAAGCTTCATGATCTACTTCCGGAAGCGAGCGGATCTGCAACGGGTTCGGCCAGCCTCTTGCTCTTGCTCTCGCATCGCGCCGGGCTACTCGCGCATCGCACGCTGTTCGCGCCGCTGCTCGCGGGCCTGCCCTTCGAGCGAGAGGCCGCGATTCGCGAGGCGGTGAATGGACGCAGGCCGGAGTGCGCCTTGCCCGCGCCACCATCCGGTCACCCGCCCGTGTACAGCGACTTGGGTTTCGCCCTCGTCGGCTTGGCATTGGAGCGCCTGGAGCAGCTGCCGCTCGATGCACTCGTCGCGCGGGAAGTGTGCGCGCCGCTTGGACTCGAAGTCGGCTCCGCGCGAGCGCTACGCGCGCGCGGAGCCGACTTCGCCACGCGCTGCATGCCCACCGAGACCGTGCCCTTTCGTGGCGGTGAAGTGCGCGGTGTCGTGCACGACGAGAACGCGTGGGCGCTCTCCGGGCACGGTCTATCGGGTCACGCCGGCTTATTCGGAACGGCGGCGGGGGTAGCGCGCTTCGGAGCCGCGTTGCTCGACGCAAGCCACGGTCGCCTACCCGGCTGGCTCGAGGCAAGCGCCCTCGCGCCGCTGCTGGCCGAGCGACCCGGCGGCACACTTCGAGCCGGCTTCGATGGCAAATCGAGTGAGCAATCCTCGGCGGGCAGCTTGGCCAGTGGGCGCACTTTTGGTCACCTCGGTTTTACCGGGACCAGCTTTTGGTGCGATCCGGAGGCCGACCGGGTGCTCGTTCTGCTCACGAATCGCGTCTGTCCTACCCGGAACAATCCACGGATTCGAGCGGCCCGGCCCGCCGTGCACGACGCGCTCTACGCCTTCCGCGCCTGAAATGGCCGGGCGCCGTCGACAGCCCTTTAAACCCGCGCAGAACCATGACAAATTTAGCGACGGGCCTGCGCGGGTAGAGCCGTTTTCGAGACGAAACAATTGCGACGAGGCATGTGGGCGCACCGATGTGGAAGCTGACGATCGAGGACGACCAGGCGAGTAAGACCGTCGTCCACCTCGTTCGCGACGATTACACGATCGGGCGCGCCGAGGAGAATACGGTTCGGCTGACCGAGCGCAACATCTCTCGCCGTCATGCGCGCCTGACGAAGTCCGGCGAGCGCTGGCTGTTGCTCGACTTCACGAGCTACAACGGCTGCTACGTCAACGGTCAGCGCGTCAGCGAAAAGCACGAGATCGTGCACGGTGACTTGGTGCAGCTCGGTGACTATCGGTTGCAGGTGCTGGACGACTCGATCCTCGAGCCGATCGCTTTCGACAAGGCGGTGACGATGCCCGCGGCCCCCCGCAGCCAAGCGCTGCTCGGGCAGCCCGATCGCTTGGTGATGGTAGCGGGGCCCACCGTCGGCGCAGAGTTCCCCCTCACCCAAGACCAGCCGCTCGTGCTCGGCCGTGGGGAGGAATGCGACGTCTCGGTCAATCACCCGTCAGTGAGCCGGGTCCATGCAGAAATACAGCCATTGGGTGATGGCCGCTACGAAATCGTCGATCGCGAAAGCGCCAACGGCGTGCGCGTGAACGGCGTCGAGCTGCCCCGCTCCTTGCTCGATGCGCGCGACGTCGTCGAGCTGGGCGACGTGATCATGAAGTTCATTCCGGCTGGCGACATCTACGTGCCCGGCGCCGACGAGAGCCAGCAGGCGAGCGCACTCACACTGGGGGGAGCGACGGACACCCCACAGCCAGGCACGAGCCTGGGCCGGCTGCCGCATGGCGTGAAGCTCGCGGCCATCGGCGGCATCGCGGCCATCGTCGTCGCGCTGGGCGTCGTGCTCGCCACGCGCAGCAGCTCTCCGCAACCCGAGATCGCAGCAGGCGCAGACCCCGCCGACTCGGCACTGCGCACATTGACCGAAGCCAAAGCCCTGCTCGACAAGGGTGATCTCGAAGCCGCGGTACGCAAGGCCGCCGAGCTGCCGCAAGACAGCAACGCGCGCAAGACCGCAGATTTTCGTCAAATCCAAGGCGCCTGGGCCGACGCCCTGTTCAGCAAGGCGCAAGCCAGCGAAGATCCCGCACAGAAACGCGCATTTCTGGATCGCGTCGCGCGGGCGACCAATGTCGATTCGGTGCGCCGCAAGCGGGCCGCCAACGAGCTTGCCGCGCTCGAAGTTCAAACCGTAGACGTGAGCGAACTGCCGAGTGCCACTAAGAAAATAGCGCAGGCCGCGCGGACGGCCCCGGGCTCCGCCGACGAGCCCGGATCTCCCGCTACCAAGACCGTGGCTCCCAAAGACCCGGCCGCCACGCTCGTGCGCAAAAATCCATTCGACGACGAGGCTGCGCCCAGCGGCGTGCCGGACGCGGACCGCACCAAGTTGCTGCAAGCCAAGGCCACGCTGCGACAAAAAGTGCAAAGCGGCCAGGCCACGGATCGCGATTTGAAAATGCTGCGCGCCGTCTGTAGACAGCTCGGCGATGCCTCCTGTAGCAACTGAGCCAGGGAAAGATTCGGGCTCCGGGTTCGCGCTCACGCCGTTCACGTCTCGCGCCAGCGTCGCCGTTGTCACGGTGCTCGCGTTGGGCCTCAGCGTCGAGTACGTGCCCGCGCTGGCCCCACTCCGGATCTTTCGCGCAGCGCCACAGGCGGAGCCGGCCCCGCGCCAGCAACTCGAGCCCGCGCCCGCGATCGGCGAAGCCAAAATTACGAGCGAACCGCAGACGCGCAGCGAGCTATCTCAACCCGATTCCGCCGCCCTGAAGGCCGCGCAGGGCGCGCTCACGGGCTCGCCGCAAGCGGGAGATTCCGCGTTGCCCGCGATCGACGCGGCCGAGCCGCCGCTGCCCTTGGCCGATCCCGGCGGCCAGGCGCTGAATGGATTTTTCACGGCGCTCACTCGCACGGCCCACAAGCAGCCACGCGCGCTGACGCGCATCGCTCACTTCGGTGATTCGATCGTCGTGAGTGACTTGGTTTCGGGCACCCTGCGCCGCAAACTGCAAGCCGAGTTCGGCGACGCCGGGCACGGTTTCATGCTGATCGCCAACGCTTGGCCCGCGTACTTCCACAACGACGTCTCGCGTTTCGCGACCGCAGGCTGGAGCGTGAGCCGCATCGTCGGGCCATACGCCGAAGACGGTCTCTATGGTTTGGGCGGGGTGTCGTTCAAGGCCGAGCGCAACACGGTCGCGCGCTTCGGCACCGCAAAGAGTGGACCGTACGGTAAGCACGTCTCGCGCTTCGTCCTCGACTATTTGGAAGATCCGAGCGGTGGCACCCTGCAAGTGAGCGTAGATGGCGTAGCGAAAGCGACCGTCGACACCCGCGGGCCGCGCAAAAAATCAGCGCAATTCGAGCTCGAAGTGCCGGACGGCGAACACGAGTTCGAGCTGTACACCAAGACGGGCGTGACGCGCGCCTTCGGCGTCGTGCTCGAGCGTGACACGCCGGGCGTGGTGGTCGATGCCCTCGGCGTGCAAGGCGCACGCATTCGCTTCTTGGACAAGCAAGACGACGCGCATTGGGCCGAGCAGCTCGCTTGGCGGAAGCCCGATCTGTTGATCTACGAATTCGGTGCCAACGAGAGCGGCGACGGCTTCTTGTACCCGATGGTCGACTACCACCGCACGATGAAAGAGGTCATCGCGCAGGGGCAGCGCGCCCTGCCCGAGTCGAGTTGCCTCGTGATTGGCGCGATGGATCGCGCCGCCAAGGTCGGCGAGGAAATCGTCAGCATGCGCGTGATTCCATCGATCGTGGAAGAGCAACGGCGCGCCGCGGCGGAGCTCGGTTGCGCGTTCTTCGACACCTACACGGCGATGGGCGGCGCGCGGTCGATGCCCACCTGGGTCCGCCGCGGACTCGGCCAAGCCGATCTCACCCATCCCAGCGCGATCGGCGCGGAAGTAATCGGTAACTGGGTTTTCCGCGCGCTGATGAAAGCCTACAACGCGCACCTCGCCGCCCCGCCGAAATGAGCGCGGGCCTCGGCGCCGTCTCGGCTCGAATACGCGTCAAGGCTTGCGAGCGTCGTAGCCCGCGAGCAGGTCGTCGGCGATGCCACTGGCCATCACTTCGTAGCCTTTGGCCGACAAATGCAGCCGATCACCCCGTGCGAGCGCGGGAGTTTGGCGCGCCCAGCGCGCATAGCCGCCCGCGCCGCCCATGATCTGCAACTGACTCACGAAGCCGCAACCCAGCTCGGCCGCGACCGAGCGCTGCAGTGCATCGAGCTCCGTCACGCGGGGCTCGGACCCGCCCGCGACCGCGACTGCGTCGGGTGGCCCCACGATCAAGCAGTCGGCGTCGGGCGCAGCGAGACGCACCCGTGCCAGTAAATCTCGATACTGCGCGCGATATTTTTCGACTCGGTCGGCGTCGAATGCCTCGTTCGTACCGAACGCGAGCGCGACCAAGGCGGGCGCTCGCGAGCGCAGCGCGCCTTCGAACGACGTTTCGCTCCAAGCCAGCGCCGTCGCCAAGCGAGCGCCGTCGATGCCCACCGCGTCGAGCACCACGCCGGGCTCGGAGCCTTCGACAATCAGCCCAAAAAAGCGCGGGCTGCCGCCGAGCGTGAGCAGCTCGAATTTTTCGTTGGCGGCGCTCTCGAGCGCCAAGTTCGAAAAGCCCGCTCCTGGCAGCTCGGCAACGGCGCTCGGGTTCGCGATCACTTGCGCGATACCGCCCAGCGTCACTCGGAAGCTCGCTCCCGGTTTCAGCGAAAACCACAGCTGCCAGCGCGCGCGGCCGAGCACCGAAGCGGGCGTCAGTTCGAATGACGCCTGCGCTGCGCCCCCTTCCGGCAGGGCTCGCATGCCACCCAAGCCGAACACGCCGTCATCGAACGATGTGCGTCGCGCTGGCGGCACCGGCTCGATCTTCCACGGACCGTCACACGACCAGCGCACTTGCGAATGCCGATACGGCTTCAGGCCGACGCGCACGAAGCCAGGTCCGCCCACTCCGAAGCGCTTCTGAAGGCGCGTCCGCAACGCGCCCGTCAAATAGTCGGCGGCCGTGTGCGAATCACCGAGCCAAACGATGCGCACGCTGCTCGTGCGCGTGCGTGCTTCGAGCCCGGCCAAACCTGCGTAAAACCTGCCCAAGCCTCGCGCCCCCGCGTGTGCCGCGAGCGCACCAGGCGCGACTGGCTCGAACCTCGACGCCGAACCCGCACCTGCAGCCGAACCGAGCCCCGACCCGCCCCCCGACCCCGGGTCGACTGACGAACCTCCCGCCGCACCGAGCACCAGGGGAGCGATCGGCCCATGCTCCAACCTACTCCGGCTCGCACAGGTGACCGCGATCAGCGCCGCGACGGCCGCGAGCCCCACGCTCAACCCGCGCTCGAGCGGTGACTGCGCGCTCTCGTCACTCATCGGCCTCCGCGGTCGCTGCGGCCTCCAATGGTTCGACTTCGTGCGCCGCCGCGCCGGCGCGCGCGCGCTCCAAGAGCGAGTTCAAGTAGCTCGCTACCGGCGGGCAGGAGAACCCGCCTTGGGCGAGCGCGCGATCGGCATTGCGCGCGTCGAACACCGGGCTGCCCACGAACAGATCGATCAGGCCCCGCGCGCCCTGAGTCAGCATGCGCAGTCCGGGCTTGGCCGCCAACCCGCGCGTGAACGCGCTGGGATTGAAATTCTCGGCCAGGTGCTTGCCACAGGCCTGCGCGGCGAGTTGCAGGAACTCCTTCAGCGTCGGCGGATCGGGATCCACCAAGTGGTAGCGCTTGCCGTACGCTTCCGGGCGAGCCCCCAAGAAATGCGCCGCGCGGACGACGAAATCGATCGGCACGATTTGAACCAGCGCCTCGGGACGGTGCGGCACCGGCACCACGAGCTCGCTCGGCCCGCGGTCGACGAACGCCAGCCAGGGGTACGGAAAGCCTGGGCTGTCGATTTCGCCGGTCAACGAATCGCCCACGATCTGCCCGGGTCGCAGCACGATCTGCGGCACGCTGCCGAGACGCGAGCACATCAGCTCGACCGTCGCCAAGGATTCGTCCAAACGCCTG
>Ga0247740_1001192_pt1 | contig 11427 bp, 12 predicted proteins | sample UWRJL148409B2_FD_180942 | JGI IMG/M metagenome (GOLD analysis project Ga0247740, IMG submission 180942) | Plant litter microbial communities from Arlington Agricultural Research Station in Wisconsin, United States - UWRJ-L148-409B-2 | ecosystem: Environmental > Terrestrial > Plant litter >...
TTTCCAATGCACTGAAACTATTCGAGCATATTCATCGACTCCACTGTCCCAGCAAGATTCGCCTTGGATTCTTCGGCAAATTGCGCGAGCTTATCTTGAGCTGGGCGCGTACTCGGAATCGGCGACGTATTTTGAACATGCGCGCTCCAAAGCCCCCACCGTTGTGAAGGACATGGACCTTTATTCGACTGTATTATGGCACCAGAAGCGCGAGGTAGATTTGTCGATGCTCGCTCGCTCACTTTTCGAAGCCAACCCCCTGTCTCCCGAGACGTGGTGTGCTACCGGAAATGCATTCTCGCTTCAGCTGGACCATGTGAATGCGTTGGAGTGTTTCGAAAAGTCAACCGAACTTGATGCACAGTTTGCATATGGCTTTACCCTGCAGGGCCACGAGCATCGAAGCATGAACGATTTTGAAAGAGCATCACATGCATACTCACGTGCTATTGCAGCGAACAAAATGCATTACAATGCGTGGTACGGTCTGGGTCTGGTTCATTTCGCAAGGGAAAAGTATGATCAAGCATGGCATTATTTTAATTCTGCGCTGAAGATCAATCCAAACCATTCTGTTCTTCTGACACATGGAGGAATGGTAAGTGTCATCTCCAATCCTACTTTGTTTTCTAACAACATCGAATTAGACTTTTGAAAAGAGGCATGACCTCACTACAGCTTTGCAATACTTTTCGAAGGCTTGCAATAAATCCCCGGGTTTGGCCTTTGCTCGCCAGAAAAAGGTGGAAGCACTACTTCAGCTTAAGAACCCTGATGGAGCTTTAGAAGAGCTAGAAGTTTTGAAGGGGATCACAGACAACCGCCATGCCGGATTGCATTTCTTATTTGGAAAAGCCTACCGCATGAAGCATGATCTGAGGAATGCTGTCAAAAGCCTTACTTATGCACACTCCTTGGACCCAGTAAGCATGACCCCTACACATTGATTTGCACAACATACGAAAACTCATAGAGCGGCCGACTGATCGCTGCGATTTAGCGTGACCAAAGGATCAAAGAAGAATTGGCAAGTATCTGTGACGACACGGATGTGGAGCACAGTTCTTCGTCAGAGCACTGATTCCGACCACACTCCATCGACGGTTTACGGATAGATTCTGGAATTGCTAATCATTGACCTGGCTGCTCATAAGAATTTTCTACCGTAAAAGCCAACTCCATGAGGTTGAGATCCAACTGTGATTTTACTCGAAAGACTTAACACTTGAATCTAGGAATTGAACTCACGATCGAGCTGACCCATGATTGACGCTTGCTGGTCCCTGAGCACAGCTTAAAGGGTCTGTGAATAGAAACCAGAAGAACGGCGACATTAGCTTCGAGGATGCCATGACATACTAAGCCATGTCGCTCAATTGACCTAGACCCAGCTAGACGAGTCATAGTGTTGAAGGATGATGTCGTAATTGCCAGAGTAAGATACTCGTGCGTAGGACCAGCTGAGTCTTTGCTAATCAAAAGGAAAGCCATACTGAACGGTATCAGTGTAGAATTGCCTTCTTCATCGTTTGAACAGGTGTTGTTCGAGGCCGCATGGCCCAATTCCCAATCTAGGTCTAGATTGCGGAGAATACCATGCCGGAGAAAGACGTAAGACTGACTGGCAGGACATATGCCTGTCGATTCGATTGGGCGTTCGGGATTATTTGGAACCTGCGGCATAGGAGCTTTTACGGCGGGAAAGCTCCTGTGGTAACCCATGATGCTGTTTTGCGGGGCCAGGAGAGGAAGCTGCGGAAAAGTGGAGATGGATGACTTTGGTGGATACCGCACAGTCAACTACGAGGCGCGGTTATCCTCAGCATAGAAGTATTTCTGGACTTTGCTAGGATTGATTCAAAGCTATACGGATATGCACGTCATTTTGCTAATCGGACATCGCTTGGCATGTCTGAACGGGAACGCACACTACGGTATCAACGGCCGTCGGACTCCAGATGAGCATGATTATCAGCCCTGAATCGGGAGTTCCATACCTAATCTAGCAAAGCGCGGCACGGAAATAACGTCCCACACGATGAATCCATGTATCAGTGGTTCGTGGGGTACTGCGATGTCAGCCTTGCGTTCCTCGCACGACACGGTGATTGCTTAAAGCGAATGCATACGTTGATGCGTCGTCGCGAAACACTGCTCTGGGGTCGATATGAAAGAGGTCTGAGCGGTCTATGCTTGATTGCGAGGATGCTCTCTCCGCAATGCGTTGCTTTGCAAGTCCTGTGGCGGTGCGTATGTCGTTGTCGAGCTGCGCAGAGACATTGAGTCGTACAAGCACAAACCGTGCTGGTTCTCGGAAGAACTCGTCATCGTGGGTGGGGCATGACGCTCTAACACTGAAAAGGGTACGTGACTACGTTGTCCTTCCTGATTTCGGGTGCAAAGTGGAACGTTTCCGACGGACAATTGAGATGACCGGCGCTCATGTAAGAGTCCGCGAGCGAAGATACTGCAGCGCGAGGAACGTTTCCAGAAGGACCGCAGGCTTGTTCCCAGAGGATGGCAAACGAGAAGACGTAGACGGTTGTTGCTCATGCATTGCGACTCTGGTTGTCAATGCCAGAAGTTGGTGTGACGGTCGGACTTCAAGACACCGACGTCACGTGCGATTGGGGAGCCACTTCCCTGGGACCCTTGCGAACGCCATCCCAACACCCCACACATCACCACTCTATCGCGGAGGGTTTGACGGCTCCAATAGAGTTGTTTCACGTTTCGCCCGGCGGATGCACCTTCTTGATTCCGTTCAGGAAAGGCTTGACGCCAGCATGAAATGCTTGCGCACTCGCATTCCCGCCGGCAGAGGGTGAAACGGACGCGTCCGCCAATAACGCATCAGCAACGCTACCTTCCATCGCACCCCTTTCCGCCATCATCACTCCGGCAGGAAGCGCAGTGCGAGCTCCACCGAACCTCGACCAATGTTGAGACATGTCCTGGGAACGCATGTGCTCAGAAGAATAGCCAGATTCTGGCGTGTCTCACTTCCCAACATCTGGCTTCTTGTCACTCGCCTTCCGCTTTAGGAGCGGATCTCCGCGCCTCTCAACAGCCATCAAGCGAGCAGTCTGTGTTTCTCTATATGCAGTCGAGGATGCGGAGCCCACAGTAGTCCAGAGCCTTCCTCTGAGTACACGGTGGTCTCAGCCTCCCTTGGTGTTAGTTCGTGGAGAGTCCGACCATCTCGGCGAAGTTACCCCAGCCACACTCCTTGCCAGTGGCGGCCTCGCCGTGCTGCCACTCAGGAGCACGGTTACGACGAACAGACGCGCCTCGGCCGTGACGGCAGAGCTTGTCGAGCGAGCAGTACTAGCGATATTACTCTACCACCAGAGCGGACCTACCAGAGCGTGCAGCGGGTCTTGGTCTCACCCCGGCTCTTCGCTTTTTCCGCCATCAGCTGTGGCGCTGGCACGAAAAAGAACGTGGGGTTCGGACTGTCAGGCCGCCCAGGAGATTCCTGCGCTGTAGGTCGTGTCTCGCACCTGGTACCTGCGTCTTTCGCCATCACACGGCTGATTGACTGACCACTCCCGTATGAAGGGGGATTCACAAAATCGCTAGGTGGCGGCGTAGCTGCAGCGGGGCGGGCATTCTTCGAGCTCAGTTCCCGTCCATCCCGTGACAGATTGCTACGGCAGAGGTGTTACTATCCCGAGAATTGCTTATCGATTAACGCACCGAGCAGCCGCTGCTTTGGAGATTGACCGCTCTTGGTAACGCCGGTTAAAAGCGCCTGTGTCTAGGTTGAGCAAAGTATTAACGTGCATGTAAGATCCGTTTCTCTGATGAGCACATTTGACTAACTACAGACTAGTTCCGTTTCACCGCTGCACCATTCACCTAAGCTTTTCTAGCCGCTACGGACAGCCGCCAGGAACACACAGATGGCGCATGCACCTGGTTCGCTAGTGTCCGCTTCCCTACACCCTACAGGGATCTTCGGTGCCGTTCGCGAGTGAACATGGCTGCCAGATCTAGGCACGCGGCCGACGCCCTCCCGGATGCCCATCACTTTGGGGTAGGTGCGTCTTAGATGGTCTTTGAAATGCGCCCCGCCGCCGGAAGTCCACTTTGTTTAATAGCTGGGCTGGCCCGCTGCTATACATTCATCATCACAGTATCACCACCACCAGCTTCACTGTCCTTTCTACAGAGGCTTGCCTCCACCTCTTTGCACTTTCAGATCCGCTAGCCGGACTAACATTCCCTCTTTCTTACTTCTGTTCTTACTTTGTTCTCAACGCACTTGCAGCTTCATCTCACTCCTTTTCGAAACGATCAACCAGAACCGACACTACATATCCACTTTCAAAATGAAGCTCTCCAGCTCCTACATCATCGCTGCTAGCCAGCTCTTCGCCGTGGCCTTCGGTGCTCCCCTCTACAAGGCTGATGCCTTGTCTGCTCGTTCCTTGGTGGCGCGCGTTGCTTACAAGGTCTTTGGCGGTGACGGCACGACGGCGCAAGGATGGCCTGCCGAGTCCGACTGGGCTTCGTTTGAAGAGATCTGGTGAGTAGATACCTCGAAGAAGTATGGAACGGGACGCTAATCAACCTTAGGGCTGCCAACGAGGCAACAATGGGCAAGTCTTGCAGTCAGTGGGGCCAGGAGAACAATAGCCCAGAGGAGACTTCTGCTATTAAGAAAGCTATCATGGAAGTCGCCGGAACGTCGGGTATCGCAGAGCACTTCCTTCTCACCTTCATGATGCAAGAGTCCAAGGGCTGTGTCCGCGCCCCGACGACCAACTATGGCGTCAACAACCCCGGTTTGATGCAGTCTTTCAACGGCAAATCTTCCTGCAACCCGGATGGCAATGGCGTCGTTCCCTGCCCTGACGACATGATCAAGGGAATGATCAGCGAAGGTGCTGGTATTGGCCTCGAGTTTGGCTTGGGTCAAGCTATCGAACAGTCCGGCGCGAGCGATGTCAGCAAGTACTACAAGGCCGCTCGCATTTACAACTCTGGCTCTGTCGCCTCCTCCGGCAACCTCGGTGACGGCATTGCTACCCATTGCTATTCTACCGATATCGCCAACCGTCTTCTTGGTTGGGCTAGCGACGGTGCAAGCGGATGCGAAGAGGCCTCCATTGGCAGCATCGGTGGCGGTGCTCCCAATGCTGCCGGGACCTCCGATTACAAGAAGGACGAGACTACAGCCGAGGGTCCTTCTACCGAGACGCCCACCCAAGCTCCTACCGAAACTCCTGCTGCCACTGGTGGCGACTCCAGTCCTTCTGGTACCAAGGCTGAGGGCGCCGCCACCGGCTGCACCAAGTGGTACAGTGTCAAGGCGGGTGACACTTGCGCCTCCGCTGGCGTTGATGTCGCTGAGTTGACCAAGCTCAATACCAGCCTCAAGTCGGACTGCAGCAACCTTGTGGCTGGTTCGGCTTACTGCGTCGCGGCATAGACGTACAACAATGCAGCGACTTCACGACATCTTCTTCTCTGACAGCGGATACATGAGCCCAGCGATGCGTATCTTGGTGGCCTTGATGGTTGTATCATATTCTCTTCTACTCAGGACCATTCTTCCCATTTTCTTCATTCCTTTTCACTTTCTTTCACTTTCTTGTTCATATCCATTTTTTCTCAGTCTACTTATACCATTTTCTTTACTGTCTTTCACACCTTTTGCATTTACGAAGGCGAGTGGAACGGACTGGCATGGAACGGGAAGGGCAATGCAGCGATGAGCCTTCTTCGTCGGTCTTGCATGTCAGCCAGCTCTTTTTTTCTCCACATAGACTCGGCTTCTTCTCAATCAGGAAATGGAAAAGCGTCTTTTGGATTATTGATTCATGCATAGAATGCGATGTGACGATGACAACGACGACGAAGTGATGTTCCGAGCTGACATCCGCAACCGGTTTGGAAGAGTGATCTGTGCGGCTCCTCTCGCCTCTCCGTCGGGCTTGCCGGTCACTGACAGATGATGAGGCGAGGGCGAGGCGACAGGGGCAGAGATCCTCGCTACTGGCGAGTTCCACACCTTCGGCCTATCGATTACGCGGGCAGGGTTACGATGCGCAAGTAATTTTGGGCACCACCATCTAGGAATAACGTTTCATCTGTTCGTGAATGGAGGGGTGGATCCGATGCACGCGCCAAAGTACGTGCTTTCAGCTCAGAAGGTTGGCTGCCACCTAGAAGGGCGGATGGGTTTGCAGGATGGGGTGGGGCGGCTTGGGGGGTGTCCGCATGGTAAGACACGGCGTTTCGTAAAGGGCGTTTTTCCGCACTCTCTCGTTCACTTTCTCGTGCTCACGATGTTGGTAATTTGTCCGTTACCCCACCATTACGTGTGCGCGCATACGCATCTAACAGGCGTCGGACGGAGGGTATTCTGGGAGGTTTACGATTGATTTAGACACACCGCCTACTTCCCTGGAATACACGTATGCAGATTGTCCAAACGCAGATGGTTCATCTAGACCACTTACTGCAAATGCGCTTGTGCAGGTGGTTATTACTCCGCAATAAGTATGTGCTTCATCGGACGCACATCTACATATAGAAGGCCACTGTGTCATTTTTCTCTCTAGTCGTCTTCTTCGCTGCATATGTGCTGCGGGATATGCATGTGTATGTGCATCTTTTGCCGGTCATACATTCCAGCTTCGCGCCCTCGCCTTTAGTTCGTGCAGTTGACTCACCCCCGCTTCTTCCTTTCCTCCCTGCATGGCATGCACGTTCAAATTGTGAATCGGGTTCAAGATGAGTGCGGCGCAGAAGACGTTACTGTATCCCAGACCAAGGACCTGAGGTCAACCAATCATCGATCGGGCAATTGCAGCAAGCATCAACGTGTTATTCGCGGATCTCACGTCCTGCTGTGCGTACTGTAATATACAAGCGGGTGGCTATTCCCAGCGCGAGCGCGTCGTATCGGATGCCTATCGATAGCTCTCCGCTGCACCCCACATGCACAGAATGCGGCGCCTAATTGCCACCTATCAGCCAGACGAACGAAGGATGCACTTCGGTGAGACATGAGATGGCGACATGGTGGTTTATTCAGGCTGGCGGGCTTAGGACCGTCGTTTCGAGGGCGCATGTTGCCAGTGTAATGTGCAGAGGTGTCGTTCGTGCTTAGGCGGTAGAGTTTGCCGCGCCATTTCTTGCATGGTGTGGTACGAGGGAGGGTGCTGGCTGACGGGCGACTGGACCGGTGGATCGACCTTCGGACTTGTGCGATACGTGATGCCTAGTGTGGCGGTGCACAGCCACATCCACGCCAGCGTGGCAGCCCGTCGACTATTGAGATCCGTCTCAGCATCGTTCAAGCGCTCGTATACCACGCCGCATTGCGATGCTAAAGTTGGTCTGAAAACGAAGTCTGATCCAGCCGCAGAGTCATTCGATATGGCGGGCGTCCGTAACCGCGCACGCATCGCATCACCGGACTTGGCCTCTATACGTGCATCTGGCATGTAGGGATCGCGGGCTTGGTGTTTGTCTGAGCGAGAGAGGCGTTCGTATGCATCGAGCTCAAAAAAGAAAACAAAGGGCAGGTGGTAGACCTGGGCCAACTTGCCAATCCAAGGGGTAAATGTGGGCGTAGAACGCAATGGGTACCTTCCGCAAATGGTGAAAGGGCAAAGACATAATTACATGTCCACCTTCTAGAAACGATGAACGGGCGTTAGGCGTTGTATACTCGGGGTATACAAGGCGACATTCGCTCCGAGGGGCATCACGAGTGCGACCTACCTGTTAGTTCGTATTCGGGAGGTGGACGTGTCTTAGATGTAAAGAGAAATCGGTCTTCCCCATATATGGCCTACCCTCCTTTGATATCTTTTCTAGTCATTCGTATTACGTATCAACCGTATGTTCTTCAACACTCGAAGTGCATGTTATCCTTCCTCAAGCTCAATACGAGTAGCCATTCATGCTTGGTATTCTGTAAGATGAAATCTAACGGTCCGTGGTAATAAAAAATAGAACATCCCATCTCCTGCCCGTGCTTCGCCTTTGTGACTCCTTCTCTTGTACAAAACAACCGCCCAAACCAACGCCTCACCCGGAGGTGCATAACTCCACTCTCAATGCCTTTGAGAGTATGCTCTCAGGTATATTACCAAGCTTTTCTTTGATGTGGTTCCGTGATTCTTCAGCCTGCACTGTAACCTCGTGTTCGCCGTCCTCGGCAGCTCATCGTTTAATTGGCACGTCCAACAGCTCCCCAGCTCCTTTATAAGATGCAGTACAGCGCACCACCAGAGGCAGTAAGAACTACTCCAACCCACCACCATCGATCTGCCTGTTGTTGTTGAGGCGTCCGCGTTACGAGTACGTTGTGGTTTAGCGGCAATTCGGCGCGCTTGACCTTGCCGGTTGCTTTCGCGCCGCCAGGTGTCGCGGTCGTGAGCGGATTCAGTGTCGACGTGGGAAGCATCTCAGGCAACGACATAGCGAGGTATAGTGGCATGATGGGGGAGCCGTCATGCTTGTACAGTGTAAGGCGGGGGATCAAATGGACGGGATCTTTGGCGATGTCATATTGCTTCAACAGAGCTTGTTAGCTGCATACTCGCGTTGCGATTCCCATAGTCGCGGGTTCCAAAACGTCGAGAACGTACCTTGAGCATTTCGGACGCATTGTACCGTGTATATACCGAGTTCTTGTACGAGCAAGGATCCGAGTACAGTTGCCGCCCGTCCACGGCGATAGGCTTTAGGCTGAGCGATCCATTTGCGAGCTTCGTGAAGGTGCCGTGTTGCCACTGTATTATGCCTTTCGGGCATTTTGGGTTTGTTGCTGCGTCATACCGTTAGCCTGCACATCTTCCATATCTCGTGTTCATGTTCCCCAGATGCTTAAGTGTGTATGGAAGCGTAGACGTACGGTTCGCAATAGCGCGGTAGTAGGCCTCCTCGTAGTGTCCGTCCGCGGTGAAAGAGTAGGATATCCCGGTGTGTTTCGGCTCCGTGAACTGCTCCTTGACTGGGTCGTAGAATCCCTGTGCTGCTGTCAGTGTACGAACCGGACTCTTCGTAGTTGCAAGGTCGTACCGGCCCCGTCAGCGTCGAGTTCGACTTGCTGCTCCACGTCCCGACGAGATCCGTGACCGGCAATGAATCGGTGGCCTGCGCCGTCGCGAGACCTGCGCTGAACAAGCCCAAGACCAGTCCGAGTGTGGAGGACACCATGACGGAGAACGTATGCGACTGAAGCGAGTGTAGATGGTCGGAGGTGCGCAATGCGGGGGCGTAACGTAAGATGTGGTGTGGTGTGGTGTTCAGGAGGAGGGAGTGGTGGTGCTCAATCTCGCAATGTTGATGGACCCGCCAGCCAAGTTTGGCAAGGAGGCAAGAATGAGGGAAGGAGCCGCCGTCGGCAGGGGTCTGACGCGGCTAGTGGCAGATCCAGCCGCAAGCCACTCCGCGACATCGACTGGAACTTTTTGCTTCCAACGGGATACGAAGGATCTCAAGGGCTATTGTTCAACGCTTCCGATTACGTGGGGAGTGTTGCCGACCTTCACTTCACTCGCATCGACTCATCCCGTCCCCGAAGACTTTCTCTCAGTCTTGAGAAAAGAGAGCAAGCGCACTCTATCTGCATTGCAAGGTACTCTTCCTGGACACGGTCGACTCCACCGTCATGGCTTCAATGGCTGCCTTGAAAAAAGATTTCAGAAAGAAGATCAAGAAGGTCCTGGCTGATGTTTCCGACGGTGCAGCATCCACCCAAAGTGAGTATTTGCATCATTATCATTTGCAGGATGCGCTGGCCCAACCTTGTTCCATGATGCTAAGTGTGCTAGCTTCCAATGCTACAAGAACATTGCTATCCCTACCGGAATACAAAGCAGCCAAGCGGATAAGCGTGTACCTGTCAATGCCCTCTGGCGAAATTTCGACATCGGGCATAGTTAAGGACGCGCTTGCACAAGGGAAACGTGTGTTCATCCCATACACATATCAGCTCAGCGAGCCAAAGGACGGACAACCTAAATCGATCATGGATATGGTTGAGCTACTCTCTATCAAGGACTTTGAGTCGCTAGAATCTGACAGATGGAACATTCCTACCCCTAGCGAGGCTTCGATATCATCACGCGCCAATTCCTTCGGCGGGAAGGGGACCACCGACGGAGCACAAATCAAGGCTGCTGAAGACAACGCTGGTTTGGACTTGATCGTCATGCCCGGTATGGCATTCGACTCGGGCTTTGGCCGTCTCGGCCACGGCAAAGGCTTCTACGACTACTTTCTGCGGCGCAGTCAAGATTCGTCGCGGATGCCTTTTCGCGGTAAGAAACACTGATATTCATTTGGGTGGGCGTGCTAACTAACCACGAAAGTCGGTCTCGCTTTGACGGAGCAGCTACTGCCATCGAACGAAAGCGTACCCATGGACACTTCCGATTTCCGCCTAGATGCCCTCATAACCGGGGATGGCGAGCTTCGACGAGCTCATACATGAACGGTCGCCGTGCCCTTGAAAAGACTCATTGTGCGGAGCTGCTTGATTGCGCTCCTCGCTTCCAATTCCAATCCAAATCCAACCGCGCGCAAACTTTCGGTCGCTCCCGTGTCGCTTCACAAACGGTCGAGTGTAGCTAGTTCTAGATCTGTTGAATGAGCGAGATGTTGTCGCCTTTGAGGAGGACTTGGCCTGGATGCGCGTCAGTATACAGAGGCTTCAATGAAAGGGTTCTCTGCTCACCAAGTTTCCGTCGTTCTTCTGGCGCGTCCTTCTTTGCTAGTTTGACCTCGACCGCGTCGTCAATGACGAGGTTCATGAACTCGTCGAAACCCTGTAGCCGTCAGCAATCCCATTCGACCAAAGCAAAGCAGTATATCCGTGCATACCCTCAGCTTGCCCTCGATCCGCAGGCCCAGGTTCTCGTATAGCCATATTGACACGTTCGCGCGCGCTTGTAGGAGCTTGAAGATGAAGTTGATCGGGGGAAGGAGTACTGCAGCACGTTAGGACCGAGAATGCGCGCTCATCTAGGGTCGAGGTACCTTTCCCGCCGCCGCGGCCTATATGTTCTGGTCAGCGTTCATTCCGAAAGGTCGAGGGCGGCACACTCACCTCCACGTCCAGTCATGGTGAAAGATTTGAGTGTAAGTGAGGGCGCAGAGTCGTGACTTGGGTAGCGCAGGGTCGACGTAGCTGTGGTGTAGTGGAGGGACGAGGCAGCGAAGCTCCGACAAAATCAGAAGCGAGCAGCAAGCAGACAAGCAGCCTTGGCAGGCGCGGGACCGTTGACAGGACTTTAACGACGTAACTTCAACGACCTGACAAACAAACACCGAACACACGCCCTCACGCCCTCACATCCTCGCCCTCCGCTTTTCCTGGCCGGCGCCGCCCACACTCGAAGTGCACTCCCTCGCCAGTTCATGAGCGCACGATAGGCTGCACACCCCACCATCGCCCCC
>Ga0247740_1001193_pt1 | contig 11426 bp, 7 predicted proteins | sample UWRJL148409B2_FD_180942 | JGI IMG/M metagenome (GOLD analysis project Ga0247740, IMG submission 180942) | Plant litter microbial communities from Arlington Agricultural Research Station in Wisconsin, United States - UWRJ-L148-409B-2 | ecosystem: Environmental > Terrestrial > Plant litter >...
GCAACCGGCCCCGTACCGGCCGCGTCGAGCCACAGCCCGAGCCCAGGAAACCAGGCGTTTCCAGGCACGAAATCGGCGAGCGCGGCGCGCTCGGCCAAGCTCCAACCGGCCACGATTGGGAGCGCAATGGGCAGATCTCCGAGTTCGGCGAGGGGCAGCGCGGGCGCGGGTTCCAAGTCCGCGAGCGCGAGCGCGGCCAGCGCTTGATACGGCCGACCGTCGACCAGCACGGTCGCCTCGACGTACACGTCGTGCGCGCGTGCGTGGGCCGCGCCCGCCTCGAGCAGATGCAGCACGCCACGCGCGCCCGAGCGCCGCGCCACCTCCAGCGCCAAGGCGTGCAGCGCGCCCGCCAGCGCGTCGTCGAGTGCTCCGTGTTGGCCGAGCGTGATCGGCCGCCTGAGGACGCGCGACAAGACGTTCACGGCCAACTCGGGCTCGAGGGCCAACGTGCACTGTACGCCGCCCTCGCCCAGCTCGAAGCCGACCTCGGTCAGCGGTCGACGCCGCGGTGCCGTGCACGTGACTCGCTGCACGATGATCGAGACTTCGCTCTCGGTGAGCTCCGCCAGCGCTGCGCCCAACCGGCGCGGGTCGAGCACGGCTTGCACTTGGCGCCGCGCGCGAGCGGCACGCCGCGCCGTCGCGCGGGGCACGCTCTCGAGCGTGTTCCAGGGGTAAGCGGTCATCGCGCGCGAGCTCATTGCGGCCGATGGTAACCCGCGCTGCCCGGCCCACACGCGGCATTGCGAGCCCCAGTTATTCACTAATAAATACGGATAGTTGTCGTGTTTTCCACAGGTGCCACACAGGGCTGTGGAGGCCGGTTACTGCCCCTCAAAGCCGCCGGTTGATAGTCTGAGCCGATGGTCCTAAGGCGATCCGCGGCGTCGCTCGCTCTGCTGCTCGCGCTCGTTGCGCGCGCATCGGCCGAGCCGGTCGCGGCTGGCAATGAGACGACCCCCGCCCCGCGGCGCGACCCGCGCGGCATCAAGGGTATCAGCCCGTTTCGCGAAGCCCTCAAACGAGGTGACAGCGCGCTGCTCGCGCGTGATTTCGAGGCGGCGATCATCGCCTATCGCGAGGCCATCACCCAGGAGCCGCAAAATGCGCTCGGTCACTATCGCGTGGGCGAAGCGCAGCTGCTCGAGGGCGACCTGCACCAAGCCGAGGAGGTGTTCAACGCCGGCTTGCGCTTCGTCACCACAACGCAGCCCAGCTTGAAGGCCAAGCTGACGTTCGCCTTGGCAGATCTGCGCGAGCGCCAGAAAGCGTACGACGAGGCGCTCGCAGGGTGGAGTGAATACGAGACGTTCACGACCGAGCAAAAGGATGCGGGGGGCTTTCCGGCTTCCGGCGTCGAGCGTAAAAAAGTGCTCGAAACCTGGAAAAATGTGAGCGCCGAAGCGCTGCAAGTGAAGGCGCGCATCGAGAGCGGCTTGCGCGCCGCAGACGAAGCCGTGCGCAAGAGCTCGAAGTGAACGCGGCGCGTCCGCCGCGCCGATTCACTGCACCTTGACGCGCACGCTTTGCGAGAGCGCTTCGTCCGCGCGCCGCGCGAAGGCGAGGAAACGCGGGTAGTCTTTGGGCTGCACGCGCCCCGCGGGCAAATTCACCTCGCGTACCAAGGTGAGCTCTCCCGGCTTGGCGGCATCGGCCACGCGCACCGAGCGATCGCCGTCATTGATCGTGACGGGTGCTAGATCGTTGATCAGCGTGGCGCCCTTGGGTAGCAAGAGGCGCAAGTTGATCTCGCGGTGGGTGGCCTCGGCCATGAGCAGCGGCGTTTGGCGTTGCGGCAAGGCGGCGAGCTGGCTGACGCGCGGTCCGAACGGGGGAGCGATCAACAGCATGTCCCCCGAGCGCTGCGCAAAGGCCGGAATTCTTGCCTTGGCACGGATCACCAGCGGGCTGTCCAAGTCGTCGAAGTGATCGAGCGCGTAGCTCTTCAACTCGAGGCCGCGCAGCTCGGGGCCGAGCAAGCGCGACTCGAGCACGTCGCGCAGCTGCTCCTCGGGAATCTCGGACAGCGCGTTGCGCAGGCCCATCGCGTACTTGCCGAAGAAGCTTTGTTCGAGCTCCAGATCCGCCGAGCCATCCGTATTGAGTTGGATCGTGCCACCGTAGCGCACGTTGTCCTGCGCGCCCGCGGTGGGCACCTTGGCCGCCACCGGTTTGCCTTCGGATAGGACGTACGCGGGCATGCCGCGCGTCTCGGCGGAGACGTAGGCAAACGGCGTGTATTTGCCACCGAAGCTGAGCCAGATGGGCTCGCGATCGGCCGTGACCCGGAGCAGCGGCTGAGTGAACAGCGTGGCCTCCGAAAACGGCCCATTGGGCGGCAAACTCAAGCGATTTTGCGCGACCGCGTAGTTGACGGGGATGCGCAATGCGCGGCACAGCGTGATGTACCCGCGCCACTGATTGCCATTCTTGCCGATCACCACGCGGCGACCATCGCTCTCGTCACCCTCTTGGACATTGGCGACGATCCAGCGATACAGGCGCTTGGCGCGCTCGGTGCGCGAGCTTTCGGGCACGCCCAGGACGATGTGCTGCGCGATGCGCACCAGCCGCGGATCGACGGGTGACATATCCGCTACCGCGTCGCTCATCGAGCGCAAGGTGTCGTTCAAGCTCACGCCCCAGCCGAGCTGCACGCTGGGCAAGAACTCGGTGACCGGCGCGCCGAACGGCTCGACGGGCGCGGCCGGGCTGTTCTGCACGCGCCAGCGGCGCACCACGAGCGGCCCATTTTCGGTCACTTCCGGCTGCGGAACGTCGTTTCGTGTTTCGATCGCGAGCGGCTTCTGCTTGGGCGAAATCACGACCAGCTCGCTGCGCGCGTAGGCGATGTTCTCTTCGCGGAAGAACCAGCGCGGGCCGGTGTAGTTGAGCCCGCGTTGGCCGTCGCCCGGGTTGCTCTCGATGCGCTCGGTCTCGATGTAGTCGCCCACTTCGAGGTGGGGCATGGTCACCGTTTGCTTGCCCTCGATCAGCTCGGGCTCGAGGATCTTGCCGTCTTTCTTGATCACGCGCATGTGCAAGATCAAGCCGTTTTGCAGCTGCTGCTCGGCCATCGAGGTGATCGCTTCCGCGCTCTGCACGCGGATCAGCTCGTGTTCGAGCATGCGGCTCGAGCCGTCGGCGTGCACCCAGGTCGCGGCGTAGTCGAGGACGCGCGCCGCGGTACCGGGCAGCACCGTGCCCGACTTCTCGTATTCTGCGATCAACGGCATCGTCTTCAGCCGGTACGGCTCGAGCTCACTCAAGCCCTCGACCAAATCCAACGCTTGCTCGAGCGGCGCGGTGGGCGCGCCGTTTTGCACGGCGTCGACCAGGGCCCGCACGAGGGCATCGCGTGAGCCACTCGCGTAGCGCGCGTCCGCGAGATCCAAGCGCGCACGGGCATTGCGCGGCTCTTTCTTGATCGCGGCTTCTAGCTTGTTCCAGCTCTCCTGCTCGTTGCCCGCGCGCACCATCACGTCGTAGATGCGCTCGGCGATATCTTTGCGTTCGGGGCGGCGCACGGCGATGCGCTTCAACTCGGCCAGTACGGTCGGATAGTCTTGTTGGCCGAGCGCGCGGCTGAGCACGATCTCACTGTCGCGATCGAGCTTCTTGATGCGCTCCACCAGGGCGTCCGCGGTTTTGCTGTCGCCCACTGCGTCGAACGCCGAAACTGCGGCCGTCAGCGCGTCCGGGTCGTCGGGGAAGCGCTTGGCGAGCTCACGCACGCTACGCGAGTTGTCCGACGTCCATCCGAGTTCGTTGTACATGCCGGCCAGCGCCGTCAAAATGTCGGGCACACCGGGGAAGGCGTCGACGAGCGTCGCCACGCGTCTCACGCCTTCCGTCATGCCGCTCTTCTCGGCTTCCCAGAGCGCGAGCGCCAGCTGGGACGACCAAAGTTTGGCGTCCTTCTTGATCGCGTTTTCGCGCAGCGAGCGCGTCAGATCGCGACGCTGACTCTGGGCGAAGATCGGATCGCTCGAGCCGAACCCCGCGGCGGCCTCGAGCACGATCCCCGTGGCGCGCGTCGGGTCTTTGAGCAGCGGTTCGAGCATGACGGAGGCCACGTCGCTCTGGCCCTCCCAGTTGGCCAAGAAAGCGCCGGAAAAGCGCAGCAGATCGTCCCCTGGGTCAATCAGCGTGCCGTTCTTGACGAACGGGTCGAACACGTTCGCGCCATCGACCACCTGCGGCGGAACGACCGAATAGGGGGCGGTCGGATCGTCCGACACGGTCGCTCCGAGCGGACGTCCATCGGGCCGCAAGAAGCGCACGATGACCTGCGGCTCACCCACTTGCATCAGCACGCGGTGACGGCCGGCCGCGAGTTTCACTCGCACGCCGAGTCGCGTCCAGACGCCCCACTCGCGCGGGTCTTTGCGGCGCACGAGTTGGTCGTCGACCCAAATCGCGAACGTGCTTTGCGGCGCGATCAGGACCTCCTGCGCCTCCGCCAACTCCAGGTACGTCTCGGCGTAGTAAAGGCCGGGCCCGACCGGCTCGTCGATGCTGAAACTGCAGCCCGTACGCTTTACGGTGAGCACGCGGGGGGCTTCCCCCACGGCGGGGTCGGGGTCCCAGCGACGCGCCCAGGGCCCCGGCAATTCTGCCGGAAAAGAGCGCAGGGCATCGCTCGACACGTTGCGCCCGAAGGGCCCCGCGATGCGCAGCTTGGTGGCGCAGCCGTGCAGATCGGCGGCTGAGTCGTCGAAGCCTTTCTGCGCTTCTTGATAGGCTTCGAGTCGCCACCAGTCGACCAGCTCTTCTCGGGCGCGCCAGCCGATGTTGCGCGGATCTTTGAGCGTGCTCTCGACGAATGGCTTCCAGTTTTGCCAAAGATCCTTGGCGTTGTGACGGAAGGCGACCGCTTGGTGGGCCGCATACCAAGCGACGAACGGCGCGCGTTCGTCGCTCGATTCACGCGCGGCCTTCAGCGCTTGCAGGTAGTGCCCCGACACGACACCGAACTGGCCGTGGCTCGAAGCCTCGAGGCCGAGCGCGAAGTGGCCCACCATGTCCTTCGGGCCGAGCTCCACGAGCCGCGCTTTGGCGCGCGCGGCGCGCTCCGAGTTGCCCCCGGGCGCGATCAATTCCGCCAACAGCCAGCGCCCGACGAGCGACGAATCGGGGCTAACGGCCCCGGTTTTGCGCAATGTTTCGACGCCCTCGGACTTGCTCGTTTGGGCATGCGGGGCGCAGCCACCGAGAAGGCCGAGGCAAACGACCCAAGCCGCAACGTGCGGACCAGACAAGAGACGCATCACTCGATCACCAATCGGGGGCTGAGGGCGCGGTCGGCTGCTTCGCAGAAGCGCTTCCATGCCGGGTAGTCTTTGGGGGTTACGCGCGACACTTTCACGATCAAGCGACTGGAGACGGTGACCTGATCGCGGTCGGTCTGCACGCTGATCGAGTACGAGCCAAAGGGCCCGTCTTGAGTGGCGTCGCTGGGCGCCGAAACCACTTTGGAGCCGGGCGGCAATTTGACCGTGTACTGATCTTCCAAGGTGGAGAAGGCTAGCAAGCGCACGTCGTGACGGCGCTGCGAGAGCGAGGCGTAGCTGGGGGTGAGTCGGAAGCCGTTCGTCACGGCCATGCTCAGCTGATTGCCCTCGCGCCGCGCGAAAGACGGGGCCGAACCACGCACCTTGATGTGCACGGGCTCTTCGACCTTGGTCAAATCACTCGTCACGATGCCCAGGTTGCCCGGGGCGATCTCGAAGCCCGGGAACTCACGGCCGAGGTCGTTGTTGATACGGTCGGTGCGCGTGGCTTCCGACTGGTACTGGCTGCGCCATTGTGGCGCGTTGAAGCCGCCCGTCGCGTAGTCGAACTCGAGCTTCGCCTCACCGCTCTTGGTGAGCTGCACCTTGACCTCGCGGCGCACGAAGTTCTTTTCCGGCGCGACGTTCGGCACGTGGGTCACTTCCGTGTTGCCCTCGTTCACGAGCAGGCCCAGCGCGCCGATGTCCATGCGCGGAAGCTCGTTGATGCCGGTCAGCTCGGCCGTGCCGTCCAAGTACAGGTTCATCGAAGGCACGTAGGCAATGGCATGGTCGAAGGGCGCGAAGCTGGCGATGCTAGAGCGGAAATCACCCTTCATTTGCGTGCGCAGCACGACCATCGTGGTCTTGATGCCGAGCTCGTTCAGGAGCGTGGCGATGACGGTGGCCTTGTCTTTGCAATCGCCCCAACCGCGCGCCACGGTCTGCACGCAGCGGCGTGGTTTGTAGCCGTAGATGCCGAACTCGAGCGCGACGTAGCGCGTGTTCTTGGTCACCCATTCGTAGACGGCTTTGACCTTGTCGACGTCGCTGGTCTTGCCCTCGGTGATCTTCTTGGCGAGTTTGCGCGTCTCGTCGTCCAGGTCGAACTGATCTTTGACCAGGCCCCAGTACCAGCGGCCGAGGTCTTTCCAGTCCTTGTACGTGGACACGTGCACGAAGCCCAAAACCTCTTGCAAGGGAGGCATCGCGGGCTCGGGTGCGACCGCCGCCACCTGCGGCGCGAAGAAGTGGTAGAGGCGCTGATTGCCGACCACCTCGTTGCTCTGCACCAACTGCGGCACGTTTTGATCGATGTAAAACGTGCGTGATTTGGGCGTGATCAGCACGTACTCGGCGTTTTGAACCGGGTCCGTGCCCTGCAGGTACGTGATCTCCCCGAAGTAGTTGCCAAAGTCGTTCTTGGGCGTCACGTCATCCACGCGGTAGCGCAGCTCGACCACGTCGCCCGGATCCAAGCGCGGGAACTGAATGTAAAACGTGCGCGCCGAGGTGTAAGTCGCGATCGACGGATCGTCCGCGGGGCCCTCGCCAGATTCGATCGCCTCGTCGACGCGACCGTCGCCCCGGTACACGCGCGCGCCGCGCAGCTGCACGACTTGGCTATCCGCTTCGTAGCCAAAGCCGTACTGGCGCGCGGCGGCGGCGGCCGCGTCGGTCAGCGGTTGGAACACGATTTGGCGGTACGAGCTGCTGAGCCCGTTTTCGAACACCGTAGACACGGTGAGATCGCGCAAAACGCGGCGATTTTGCCCGTTCGCCGGCGCGTGGCGCAGCTTCAGGAATTTGCTGGACTCCCAGGCGTACGCCTCGTCGGCGCGAGGCTTGTGTGGTTCCAAGTGCTCGACGTACTCGCGCACGTCTTTGTCTTGCGGGCGGATGCGCAAGATGTCGCGCAAGAGCGCGAGCTGTTCGTCCTTCTTACCCAGGTCGCCGTCGAGATCCGCCAGGGCACGCAGGGAGCCGGCATCTTCTGGTGCGAGGGCGAGCGCGCGGCGATAGGTGGCCACGGCGCGCTCGGGCTGGCCCAGCGAGCGATACGTACGCGCGGCCAGACCGAGCGCCCACAGTCCGTCGGGGTGCGTGTCGAGCAAGCGCGCGACCCAGCGCTCGGCCGCTGGGCGGTCTCGGCGCAGCGTCGACAGCTCGATCATTTGGCCCATGAAGCCCGCGTCATCGAAGCGCAGCGCGGCATAGCGGCTCTCGGCTTCGGCGGCGTCCGTTGCGCGGCCCAGCATGCGTAGCTGCGACGCGTACATGTTCAGCAAATTGACCGAGTTGGGGTTCCGCGCGACGGCTTTCTCGAGCGTGTCGAGCGCGGTGCGCGGCAGACCCGCCAAGTTGTACAGCTCGACGCGCCCACGGAGCGCGAGCGAGTCATCCGGATCGATGGCCAGGACCTGGTCGAAATAGGGGAACGCATCACGCCAATTGGGGCTCGTGCGGCGATCCAACGCGCGCGCCAAGAGCACGTCACGATTCGGTTTTGGATCACGCGCCGCGATGGCTTCGGCCTTCTTGATCCATTCGCCGGATTGGTTTCGGTCTTCGGCCAAGCGCCCCGCGAGCAGCGCCCGACGGATCGTGGGCTCGCTGTCGGCGGCCTGTTTGGCGAAATCACGCGCTTCATGGCGCGCGGGGTCATCACCGCCGGTATCCGCCAGGTAACGCGCGTACGCTTCGAGCGCGGCCGGGGCCGCCTTTTTGCCGCCCGCGAGCGTCAGCTTTTGAAACAGCTGGATTGGGCCTTCGGGGCCCGCGTGCGCGCGCAGTTTGTCGCTCGGCTTCTTCTTGGCGAACGCCTTGGCGAAGGCTTGGCTCTGCACGACGTCGTTGGAGAAAACCAAGGTCGTGTCGGGCGCGCCGTCAGGACCGGCCACGCGCACCGAGCCGACCGGCGAGGAGTCGTCTCCGCACAGCTTGATCGTGAGCTCGTTGGGGCCGGCCTCGAGATCGACCAAGGTCGCGGAGCGGTCGTAGTCGTGACCGCGGTACGCGCTGTCTTGCAGCACGAGGTCACCGTTCCAAAACAACTTGAACGAGCCGCCTGCGCCGGCCCACACGCTGAGCTTGCGCGAAGCTTTGGGCGCGCTCACGAACGTCGTAGCAAACACGCAGATTTTCGACTCTGGCCTGACCAGCGAACCGGCATCGAAGTAACCGTAAGGAAACACGGAGGGAATCGGCCGATAGCGAACCGGCCGCTCTTTTCCCGTGTAGGCCTTGCCTGGCACGATCGCCTCGAGCAACTCGGGCTCCGGCCCGCTGGGCGTATCGAGCCCCGACTTGCCCTCGTTGTCGAACGGCCCGACCACCAGCCACTGATCGACATAACCGAGCGCGCGGATCGAATCACGAGCGGCTTTCAGATCACCACGGCGCGCGCGGCCTAGCGCCGACAGCGTGCCGGCGTAGGCGCGCGCGGGTGCGCTCAGGCGCGTGTCGCGAGTGGCGGCTCGCAGCGCCTCTTCCACGTGGCTCGGGTCGGCTCGATCCCAGGTGCCCCAGATCTTACGCAGCGTTGCATACACTTCCGGACCTCTCGCGAGGTCGAGTTGCTTGCTGAGGTCGTGCAGATCGCGATGAAACGCGGTTTGCCCGGCGTGCGCGAGAGCGGACACGCACAGCGTGCCGACGAGAACCGCAACCGCCTGGACAATCGTTCTTGGGGCCGGCCTGTTTTCCACGGGCTTAGCTTTAGCGCTTGGCGATCCGGTTGGGCCGGAAATCGGAGTCGGCGCGACGCCCGTTCGGTCACTTTTTTATTCCCCCCTCACCGCCGCCGGCCGGCCGAGGTTCGATTGCCCACATTGGCAAAGCCGCACACGCAACGCACTCACGCGAAGCGCGCGCCCTCGGCGGGTCTGCCCCTCACGCTCGGAAGAGACAACGGACTTGTGGGTCAGGGGGTCGTCAGATAGAACTAATGGCTCAGGTTTCTCGCCCGATTTGTGACTTGGAGAGCTAGTTGCCGACAGATTTTGCGGTCGACTAGCGGAGGCTCGCGATGGTCAATCCCCAGATGGTGATGTACGAGGAGGAGTTCAACCAGATCCAGACGGTCGTGGACCGACTGGTTCGGGAAGCGAACGCCAAAGTCGTCTTCATCGTCGACAAGAACGGTCAGCTCATCGCAGCGAGTGGGGACGTCGACAACATCGACACCACGTCGCTTGCGTCTCTCACGGCCGGCAACATCGCCGCCACGGGAGGCATCGCCAAATTGCTTCGCGAAAACGAATTCGCGACTCAATTCCACGAGGGCGAGAAGGCCAACATCCACATCCAGTTGGTCGGCAACCGCGTAATCCTGGTCGTGATTTTCGACTCGAAATCGAGCCTCGGCTTGGTTCGCTTGCGCGTCCGCAAGGCGAGTGACGAGCTGAACCGCATCTTCGAAGCCTTGCTCAGCAAGGTGCACGAGCCGGGCAGCGACTCGCCGTTCGCCGAGATCACCGACGAGGACATCGACAACCTTTTCAACGACTGAGGCGCCGGGCGATGAGTTTCATCAATTACATGGCCCGGGAGATCAACTGCAAGATCGTCTATTACGGGCCTGGGCTGTGCGGCAAAACGACGAATCTGCAGTACATCTACGAGCGCACGAATCCAGACGCGAAGGGCAAGATGATCAGCCTCGCGACGGAGACCGAGCGCACGCTGTTCTTCGACTTTCTGCCGCTCTCGCTGGGTGAGATCCGCGGCTTCAAGACTCGCTTCCACCTGTACACGGTGCCCGGTCAGGTCTTCTACGACGCGAGCCGCAAGCTGATCCTCAAGGGTGTCGACGGCGTGATCTTCGTCGCCGACTCGCAGATGGAGCGCTTGGAGGCGAACGAAGAGAGCGTGGAGAACCTGCGCACCAACTTGGCCGAGCAGGGCTACTCGCTCGAGAAGATCCCGTACGTCATCCAGTACAACAAGCGCGACTTGCCGAACGCGGTTTCGGTCGAAGAGCTGCGCCCGTTGATCAACCCGATGAACGTGCCTGATTTCGAGGCCAACGCGCGTAGCGGCGTGGGCGTGTTCGATACGCTCAAGGCCGTGAGCAAGCTGGTCTTGAACGAGCTCAAGCGCGGCGGCTGAGTCGCGCCTCGTGCCTGGCTTCGGGAAGACGAAGTCGAAGTCTGCTCGAGAGAAGCGCCCGCCGAACGTCACGCGCGCGGGCCTCGAGGCTTCGGCGCTGCGCTACCTAGAGCGCTTCGATTGCTCCACCGCGCGGCTGCGCAAGGTGCTGAGTGAGCGCGTGGCCAAGGCGGCGCGCGCCGGGGTGGAGAGCGCCGCCGCCGCCCCCGCGATCATCGAAGAGCTGCTCGAACGCTATCAATCGTCGGGCCTGCTGAACGACGTTCGCTTTGCGCAAAACTACGCCCAGGGCTTGCGCAGCCGCGGCGGTTCCAAGCGCGTGATCGAGATGAAGCTACGCGCGCGCGGCATCTCGGGAGAGCTCGCGAAGGTGGCGCTCACGAGCGACGACTCGACGGCCACGAGCGAGCTCGAAGCGGCGCAGGCCTTCGTGCGCAGACGCCGGCTCGGGCCGCACCGCAAAGCGGAGACGCGCGCCGAATATCGGCAGAAAGACATGATGGCTGTCGCTCGCGCAGGCTTCGACTTCGACATCGCAAAACGCGTCATCGGCAACGCGTCGTCGAAAGACGACGAGTTCTGAAGAGCCGCGCGAGCCAACGCCCGCGTCGCGCGAGCCAACGCCCGCGCTCGACGACCGCGAGAATTACTTCTGCAGACCGTTGCGACGGCCGCGGTTCTTGGCCTTGACCTTCGAGCGGAGGAGCTTGGAGCGCTTGCGGTCGAGCTTACGGGGGGTCTTGGTCGGGATGTACATGAGGGGGCGGCTTTTAAGCCGAAACGAACGGCCGCGCAAGGTTTGGCGGGTACTGCGCGCTTGTTCCGGGGTGCGATGCTGGATTGGGGGCGCCCAAAATCCAGCAAAGCAGCTCTAGACACGCCGAATTGTCCGGTCGGTCCAGGGGTCGGTTGAGCGCCACTGGGGAGTCGGTGCGAGCCGCGGAAAGCACTGTGCGAACACAGTCCTTTTGCGACGCGACAGGGGTCGTTCGGCGTGCGGCAGCTTGAGCTTGAGCTTGAGCTTGAGCTTGAGCTTGAGCT
>Ga0247740_1001194_pt1 | contig 11415 bp, 11 predicted proteins | sample UWRJL148409B2_FD_180942 | JGI IMG/M metagenome (GOLD analysis project Ga0247740, IMG submission 180942) | Plant litter microbial communities from Arlington Agricultural Research Station in Wisconsin, United States - UWRJ-L148-409B-2 | ecosystem: Environmental > Terrestrial > Plant litter >...
GGGACCTCATCCTGGGTCGGGGGATGGGGGGGCGGGGGCGCGGGGGTTGGGCGCTGTTTGGCTTGGGCAGCGTCTTCCGCGTCGTCCGCCATGGGGTGCTCGCGGTACCGCGAACGGCGGAGAGGGGCAACACTGGTTTGACGAGGCCACAAAGCAGAACAGGCCGGGTCCGAGGACCCAGCCTGTTCTACTTTGCGGCTACTCGGGCCGCTCGGAGCGGCTCAGGTTCCAGCGGGCTTCGGCGCGCCGAAGATGCTCGCAGGGCGCCGCTTCTCGACCTTGTCTTTGCGCTTGTCGGCGTACGACGGGATGACCACACGATGGCGAGAGGGCAACTCGCGGCCCTCGAGGCAGGCTGCGATCTCTTCTGAGTCGAGGGTTTCACGCTCGAGCAGTGACTGCGCCAGGCGCTCGAGCTTGTCGCGGTTTTCGACCACGACGGCTTTGGCGACGGCGTATTGCTCTTCGACGATGCGGCGCACCTCGTTGTCGATCTCGCGCGCGGTGTCTTCGGCGTAGTCGGCTTTGCGCGAGGTCATCTCGCGGCCGAGGAACACGTTCTCCTCGTTTTCGCCGTAGGCGACAGGGCCGAGCTTGGACGTCATGCCCAGCTCGCACACCATGGAGTGGGCCAAGCGCGTGGCGCGCTTGATGTCGTCCGAGGCGCCGGTGGTGATTTCGCCGAAGACGACTTCTTCCGCGACGCGACCACCGAGGGCCATGGCGATGCGCGCGAGCATTTGGCCTTTGGTCATCAAGTGACGGTCTTCGACAGGTAAGAACATGGTCACGCCCAGGGCTGCACCGCGGGGGATGATGGAGACCTTGTGCACCGAGTCGTTGCCGGGCACGAGCTTGCCGACGATCGTGTGACCCGACTCGTGCCAAGCGGCGGTGCGGCGCTCCTCCACGCTCATCACCATCGAGCGGCGCTCGGTGCCCATGAGCACCTTGTCCTTCGCCATCTCGAAGTCTTCCATCGTGACCGCTTCTTTGTCCTGACGAGCCGCTAGGAGCGCGGCTTCGTTGACCAAGTTCTCCAAATCAGCACCGACGAAGCCGGGGGTACCAGCGGCGATGATGCCGAGTTGCACGTCACCAGAGAGCGGCACCTTCTTCGTGTGCACCGCCAGGATGCCTTCGCGGCCGCGGATGTCGGGGCGGGGCACGGTGATGCGACGGTCGAAGCGACCGGGGCGCAAGATTGCGGGGTCGAGCACGTCCGGACGATTGGTGGCCGCGATGATGATCACGCCCTCGTTCGACTCGAAGCCGTCCATCTCGACGAGCAACTGGTTGAGCGTTTGCTCACGCTCGTCATGACCGCCACCGAGGCCGGCGCCGCGATGACGACCGACCGCGTCGATCTCGTCGATGAAGATGATGCAGGGCGCGTGCTTCTTGCCCTGCTCGAACAGGTCGCGGACGCGGCTGGCGCCGACGCCCACGAACATCTCCACGAAATCCGAGCCCGAGATGCTGAAGAACGGCACGCCCGCTTCACCCGCGATGGCGCGAGCGAGCAAGGTTTTACCCGTGCCGGGCGGGCCCATCATCAGCACGCCCTTGGGGATGCGCCCACCGAGCCGCTGAAACTTCTTCGGGTCCTTGAGGAAGGCGATGATCTCTTCGACCTCGTCCTTGGCCTCGTCGATACCGGCGACGTCCGCGAAGGTGATCTTGTTCTGCGACTCGCTCAGCAAGCGCGCGCGGCTCTTGCCGAAGCTCATTGCCTTGCCACCGCCAGCTTGGAGCTGACGCATGAACAAGTAGAACATCACGATCACGAACACCATCGGCAGGACGATCGTCAGCACCGGCGTCAGGAAGGGGCTGCCCTCTTCCTTCTGGTAGGTGACCTTCACGCCGTGCGCGAGCAAGTCTTGCGCGTTGTCTTCGGCAGGTCCCACGGTGCGACCGCGAGGTGGTGCGCCCTTGGCATTGGGGTCTTTGATCTGGAACGTGTACTCACGATCCTTGATGTCGACCTCCTCGATGTGCTTGGCGTCACGCGGCGCCTTGGCGAGTGCGATGAACTCGCTGTACGGGATGTCCGGGTTCCTCGGATTCTCGGGATTCAGGAATTGCCAAATCGCGAGAAAGGCGACGATCAGGACGACCCACAACAACAGGGTCTTGTGCGGTTGTTTCACTCTAAACCTCTGAGACTCGTGCCTAAGACTTCCCTGAGCATGCCACCCGAACGGTCAAACGTCGATTCTAGAGTAGCCATACTTTCCACAATGTTTTGTGTGGCCATTCGGGCCAGATCGTAAGTGGCCGGGCGGGGCAATCACCGGCACCGGACCGCGCGCACGGTGGGCGCTCGGCCACACCAACGCGGCGTCACGTCAGTGTGGCCCCGAAAACACCCGAAACATTCGAGGCACGGGAAACCATGCTCGGGTGCGCGGAATTTCGTGGCTGCGTCAGCGTTTTCGCGGTCGAGCCGCGGACAGAACAGGCTGCAGGGTCGCGGAATCCAGTTTGAGCTCACGCCCGTGGGACAAGCTCACCCTCGCCGTGCGCTGCCCGAAAGCCCGTGCGCGCCCGACCATCTGACGTTGCGCACGATTGAGCAACAGCGCAACACCATGCTCGTCGGTGAGCGCGCCCAGATCGACATCGCGGTGCGCGTCTGGACCGAGCGCGTCCGCGAGTGCGCATAAATGGCTCACAATCTGGGGCGAGAGCCGCTCCAGGAGCGGCAAGAGTTCGAAGCGCACCTGGGTGCGCAAAAATCGCGGCTCACGGTTCGACGGATCTTCCGCAAAATCGAGCGCATGGCGGCCCAGGTGAGCCACGATGTCCGCTTTGCGCGCACGGCACTGGGGGCGAATCCAGCGACCGGCACGCGGCGGCAACGCGGCCAGGCCGGGCGGCCCACTGCCACGCAATAGACGAAGCAGCATGGTCTCCGCGCGATCGTCCGCGTGGTGCGCGGTGGCGATCAGTCCGGCGCCGACGCGCGCGGCCGCCTGTAACAGCGCGGCTCGGCGGGCATCGCGCGCGCGTGCCTGCAAATTGCCGCCACTGCTCAACGCGAGAACGGTGCGCGAGAACGGCACGCCGAGCGCGACGCATCGTGCCTCGGCGCGGTCGAGCTCCGCACTCGCGCCTGCGCGCAAGCCGTGATCGACCCCGTGCGCGGATAGCAAGAATCCCTGCTTCTTAGCTAGCAGAGCGAGCACGTGTAAGAGCGCAATCGAATCTCCGCCGCCCGAAAGCGCGAGCAACACGTGCGCATCCGGGGTCACACCGCATTCTTCGCGCAGCGCACGCGTGACGATCGTGATCAGGGTCGGAGGGTGCGAGCGAGCCAACTCAAACCAACTCGAATTCCTTGCAGAATTCGAAGCTCTCCGCGCGCTCCAAATCCACATCGAGGTGGGCGTCGGTGGGATACCCGTTGGCGCACGCGCGGCGGTCCTCCGCGAAGTGCACGCAGTCCCCACAGGTAAAGCGCAATTGGAAGCGCGTCGCTTCCTCGCGTAGGCGTGGGTCGATCAGCGTTCGCACGGCGTTATTGAAACGGCTGTGACGGCTGCCCGCGCTGAAAAAAGAACCGAAAATCACCGACTACGCGACTCTTCAGCGCCTCTCTTTCCACGTCATCCGTGACGTCTAGCAGTTCGCGCGGGTCGGCGAATCGAGCATCGAAAGTAGCTTCCGTCAGGCGCGCCTCGGACGATCCTTCGTTCGGATCACCGCTGAACAACGACGTGAAGTTGATCGTGCCCTCGACCGAGTAAATCGTACCGTTTTGCTGGTGACAGGTGTTGTGGAGGTAAAGCGCCAGACTGATTTTCGGCGGGTCCGGGTCGTACACGACCGGCGTACCCGAAGGCGTGACTCCACGCGGCAACCCCACCCTCAGATCTTCACCCACCCGCTTTCGGATCTCCGGCAAGTCGTTGACCAGCACGATCAGACCGTCCGACACGTCTTCGATGTTGTCTCCGCGCTGCACGCGAATCATCAACGATTCGCCGGGGTCGGGGTTCGCGCCGAAGAAATCCGGTTTCAGATCGAACGCGCCATTCCAGCAGCCATTCACGTACAGGTGCTGGCTCGAGACGCTGCCCTCGCCCTCGCCCACGGTACAGCCGAGAGCCGAAAGCCCGACGACCATCAGTGCCAGTCGCGCCGCCCAAGCCATCACGCGAAACTCTCCACGGCGGCAATCGTCGAAGAATCAGCCGTGAACTCGCTGCGCGGCGCGCGCGCGGCGGCCTGGATCATGCCGCCGCCCAGCACGCGATCACCCTGAAAAAAGACCGCAAATTGACCTTTGACGACCGCGCGCTGTGGCTCGTCGAAGAACACGTGCACCGCACCTCCGACGCGCCGAACTTCAGCAGGAGTGGGGCGCCCGCGGTACCGAACCTGCACCTCGCAGCGCAACGGTAAGCTCACATCCGAGGCGAGCGCGACTTCACATAGCTCGGCGCTGCTGGAGTTCAGCGAGTCTACCGAACCCAGGGTCACGGTCGCCGTCTCGGCATCCACCCCCACGACGTAAGCGCGCTGACCGAGCGCCACGCCCAAATTCTTGCGCTGCCCGAGCGTGAACCGGAACACGCCATCATGCTCGCCCACTTGCTGCCCGCGCTCGTCCAAGATCGGGCCCGGGCGCACGCGGTCCGGCGCGCGCTCGGCCACGAACGCGTCATAACGACCCGTGGGCACGAAGCACAGCTCCTGACTCTCACCCTTGTGCGCGCCCGGCAAATTCAGCTTCACCGCTTCGGCGCGGATCTCCGGCTTGTCACTGTCACCGAGCGGGAAGAGCAAACGCGAGAGCGCCTCTTGGCCCAGCATGTGCAAAAAATAGCTCTGATCTTTACCGTGATCACGGCCGCGGTGCAGCTCGAAGTGCGCGCCGTTGGGCACCACGCGCGCATAGTGCCCGGTCGCCACGTGCGTCGCGCTCAAGCGATCCGCAAGCTGAAACAGCTCGCGGATCTTCACCCCGCGGTTGCAGCGCACGCATGGGCTTGGCGTCTCGCCCTCCAAGTACGACTCGACGAACGGCGCGACTACCTCGCGCTGAAACAGCTCACGCCGATCGAAAGCGTAGTGCGGAATGCCCAGCAAATCCGCGACGCGGCGCGCGTCATGCACGTCCTCCGGCGCGCAGCAGCGGCTCTTCACCGAGCCGTCGTCCGGGTAGTCCCACAGATGCAGAGTGACGCCCACGACGTCATATCCCTGCGCGCAAAGCCGCGCCGCCGCGACCGACGAATCGACGCCGCCACTCATGGCGATCAGCACGCGCTCGGACATCGGGGGCGAGCGTAACACGCGCCCCCGCCTGAAGCCGCTAATGCCCGCCGCCCTGCAGCACCGTGCGCACCGCGTTGGTCGCGCGATCGACGATTTTCGACGCTAAATCCACCGCTTCCGTGTAGCGATAAATGCCGACCTGCAGCGCGATCAGGGACGCCGTATCGTAATTGCGCAGCTGCGACGCCCCTGCCGTCCGCGCCTCCCCCACGTCGATTTCGCGCCCCAGCCCGCGCAGGGTGCGCGCAAACACGCCCTCCCCCTCACCGGCCTGCACCCGCCGCGCCGGAGTTTGCGCCGGCAAATGCCGCTCAATCGCCATACCCTCGCTACTCACGCCAGAAATTGCCATCCCCCCCACGTCGGTCACCCGCCACCCCAGTTGCGCCCCAAAAATGAAACCCTCCCAGGATGAGGAAACCCTCCCAGGATGAGGAAACCCTCCCAGGATGAGGAAACCCTCCCAGGATGAGGAAACCCTCCCAGGATGAGGAAACCCTCCCAGGATGAGGAAACCCTCCAGGATGAGGAAACCCTCCCAGGATGAGGAGGGCCGCAAAGTGACCGGCTGGTCGGCCTCGATGGGCGGGGCGCGTGGATGGCACCCGGCCTTTTGACGCGGGTTACTCGGAGAGGGCGCGGAGGCGCTTGGAGAGGCGTGTGAGGGCGCGGGTATGGAGGCGGCTCGCCCAGGATTTGCTCAGGCCGAGTTCGGTGGCCACGTGGTCGAAGCGCGCGCCCTCGAGGTAGTGACGGCGCACGAGTTCGGCTTCTTCGTGCGGTAATTCCTTGATCGCGGAGCGGATTAGCTCGAGCAGTTGCGCGTGGCTGTAGGCTTGCTCCGGGGTGTCGGCGAGGTCCACCAGGGTGCGCTCGCCCGCCTCGCCGTGCGCGGTCGGAGCGATGAGACCCGCCGCCATCGCGGTGGCCATCGCGGCCAAGTGTTCGTTCAAGGCTTGTTCGGCTTCGGCCGCGCCGGAGCCGGGTGGCCGCGGGACGGAGACGTCTTCGATCGCCCCCTCGCTGACGCGCGCGGCGGCTTGCAAGCCGTTCAGGCGTTCGTGGGTACGGCGTGAAAGGCGCGAGGACGCGCGAACGCCATCGATGATCGCGCCGCGGACGCGGAAATTCGCGTAGCCACGGAATGGGACACCGCGCGTTTCGTCGAAGCGGCGTGCGGCGTCCCACAGACCCTCGCGCCCAAAGCTGAGCAGCTCTTCGAGCTCAGCAGCGCCCCCGAGCGTGCGCAGGATTTGCCGCGCCACGATGTCCACCAGCCCGAGGGCTGACGAAAACCGCTCCGTTACTTCCGGCGAATCCTTGTTCTCTCCCACGAGGGCGCGACTCTAACAAACTCCGGCGGGCCGCATCACTAGCTTTCTAGCTTTTGACCGAACGCGCGACTCGAACGCGCGACTCGAACGCGCGACTCGAACGCGCAACTCGAGCCGGCGAGAGGCGCGGCGCCGGTTACGGTCGCACGTTCCGGCTTGGTTTCGGCTGACACGATGATCGCGCAGCAATCGCTCAGGTGCGAGCGCGAGGCGGGCGTGCCATATTCCGAATCAAGCAATGCTTCGCTGGGGCAGAGTCGCAGTCGCCTACCTCGCAGCCAGCGTGAGCGCGATGGCGCTCGCCGTCTTTTGGCATGGCGCTTCGCCGTTCGTGTACGTCGACCCTTGGCTGGCGTTGCCGAGCGTGCTCGGCCACATTTACAGTTTGGTGATCGGGCTCGCGCTCGGTGGCCTGGTTGCTTTCAGCACGCGCATCTTCGTGACACGCTATGCTTGGGCGAGGAATCTGCACCGCGAACTGCGACCGGTCGCGCGTGATTTGAGCACCGCCGGCATCGTCGCCGTGGCGGCGTTCAGCGCGCTCGGTGAAGAGTTGTGGTTTCGGGGCATTCTGCAACCGTGGCTGGGGCTATGGTTGCAAGCAGCGGCGTTCGGCATCGTGCACGCGCAGCTGCGCGGGCCGAGCCGCTGGGCGTGGATCAGTTGGGCCACGATCATGGGCTTGGCGTTCGGCGCGGTGTTCGCGCTCACTGGCTCCCTCGCGGGACCAATCGCGGCGCACGCCGTGATCAACTGCTTGAACTTGGCCTACCTCAAGAGCCACGACCCCGAGCCACGGAGACGCGCCCTGGGTGGCCTGCTCAGCCAGCGCAGCTGAGACCGCCGACGGAAAAAACTGTCCGCAGCTGATTTCCGGCCCTTCTCGGCGCGCCGCGTACCCCACGTCACGGGGCGTGCTAGGTGCGCGATCGAAAGGCTATTCTGTTACTCTGAGCTCCACCGAAAGCACACCATCCAGGATGGCCGAGTCTGACTCGAGTTACCCCGAAGAGCGCCCCCGGGTGCTCGTCGTGGATGACGAGAAATTCATCCGAGACATCATCGCCGATTTCCTCGGCATGGAGGGCTACATCGTGCGCACCGCCGAAGACGGCGTGAGCGCAACGAACGAGCTCGAGCGCGCCCGCTACGACATGGTCATCAGTGACCTGAAGATGCCGAAGATGGGCGGCCTCGATTTGCTGCGCGAGGTCGCGCGCACGCATCCCGACACGCTGACCGTAATCATGACCGGTTTCGGCACCGTCGAAACCGCGATCGATGCCATGAAGCGCGGCGCGTACGACTACATCTTGAAGCCGTTCAAGGTCGAAGAAATCGTGCACATCGTGCAGCGCGGTTTGGAGAAACGGCGACTCTCGGCGGAAAATCTGCGCCTGCGCGAGGCGCTCTCGCTCTACAAAGTGAGTGAAGCGATCACGGCCAGCCTCTCACTCGACGAAGTGATCGCGACCGTGGCCGATAGCGGCTTGAACGAAATCCGCGCCGACATGGTGATGACTTGGCTGGACAACGGCGAGGGCGCGTTTTTTCCGCGCAATGTCAGCCTAGCCGAAGCATTTCCCGATGATGAAGAGGCGGGAGAATTGAGCGCGCAGACGGTGGTGCAGCGGCTCAAGCACGAGAGTTTTTTGGTGGAGCATGGCGCTCGCGCCCGCGAACTGTTTTCGACGCATCCGTCGCGTCAGGTGCAGAGTATTACCATCATCCCGCTGAAAATGCGGGACCGTTTGCTGGGCTGGATCGCGGTGGTGTCGCTCACCGCGAGCAAGCGCTTCGACGAAGGGCAGCGCAAGTTGCTCAGCATCATCGCTTCGCGCGCGGCCGCCGCAATCGAGAACGCGCGTCTGTACGAAGACCTGCAGGCCACGTTCCAGCAGACGATTACCAGCTTGGCGCGCACGATCGACAAGATGGATCGCTACACCTCCGGACACTCGGAGCGTGTGGCGCGCTACGCGGTCAACTTGGCGCGCTGGCTGGGCTTGGACGACACGCAGATCGAGCACGTGCGTCACTCCGCGTTGATGCACGACATCGGCAAAATCGGCTGCGTGATGAACTTGAACAAGACCGGCAAGCTCACCGCCCTCGAGTATGAAGTGTTCAAGCGCCACCCCACGTACGGCCGCGAGATTTTGGATCCGATCAAGTTCCTGCAGCCGGTCATCCCGGGCGTGCACTTGCACCACGAGCGCTGGGACGGCCGCGGCTATCCGCTCGGGCTGGCCGGCAACGACATCCCGCTGATCGCGCGCATCATCGCCGTGGCCGACACGTACGACGCGATGACCAGCGATCGCGCTTACCGCCGCGCGCTGCCGCACGAAGTCACCGTGAACGAGATTTTGCGCTGCTCGGGCTCGCAGTTCGACCCCGACGTGGCCAACATTTTCACCGAACAAATCGACGGGCTGCGTAGTGAACTCGTCGATTCCGGTGCCAAGATCCCGGAATGACGAGCGAGCGAGCGTTGCGTGCATTTTGGCTGGGCCGCGCCGCCTATGAGCCGGTGCATGCGTTGCAACACGAGCTGCAAGAGGCGCGCAAGGCCGGCAAGATCGCGGACACGGTGCTATTCGTCGAGCACGAGCCGACTATCACGCTCGGTCGCGGCGCCACCGCGGACCACTTGTTGACCTCCGAGTCCGCCTTGGCCGAAGCCGGCATCGCCTTGGTTTCGACCGGCCGCGGCGGTGACGTCACGCTGCACGCGCCGGGCCAGCTCGTGTGTTACCCGATCTTGGATTTGCACCCGGACCGCATGGACGTGCGGCGCTACGTGAAAGACTTGAACCGCGTGATGATGAGCCTCGCTCAGAGCTACGGCATCCACAGCGGCCTGATCGAGAAGTACATCGGTCTGTGGGCGGACCAAAGCGATCCGAACCACTGGCCCGGCGTGGAGACCGCGCGCACCCCCGTGAAGATCGGCGCCATCGGCGTGCGCATCTCGCGCTGGGTGACGATGCACGGCTTTGCCTTCAATCTGAGCACGGATTTGTCGCTCTTTCGCTTGATCGTGCCGTGCGGTATCCAGGAGTTCGGCGTCGGCTCGGTGGCGTCTTTGACGGGTGAGACGCCGAGCGTGGAGAGCGCCGCTCAGCGCGCGCTACCGATGCTCGCCGAGGTCTTCGGCTACGAAACGCCAGCGTTGCGCGTGGCCACGATCAGCACGTTGGCGAACGGCGTGCCTTCCGACGCGCCGAGCACCTCGGCCGAAAATCCAGCGCGCGCCAGCTGAGCCACAATCTCGCTCGCAGGGCGATAGTGACGCCCCGCGCGACCCCGATTGTAGCCCGAGACCTTGGCCAGCCACTCGAAGGCGCGTGTGATCGTGCTGCGCGCGGCGGGTCCTGCGTCGAGTTCGCGGATCACGATCCGCCCGCGTGAGACCGAGCGCGCGGCGCGACGCAAGAGCTCGTCTTGTTCGGGCCGCGGCAGGTAGTGCAAGACGTCGATCAAGAGCAGCGTGTCGACTTCACGCGCGTTCGACTCGAGTGCATCTCGAGTTTCGTAGTGTGCGTCGCCCGCGGCGGCACGCTCCGCGACCGCCACCTTGCGTGCGTCCGTGTCGAACCCTCGAAGTTCCGTGCACCTACCGAGTTCCCACAAAAACAGGCCGAATTGACCGCGGCCCGCACCCGCATCGAGTACGCGTCCGAAGTCGCCCGGCAGGGCGGCCAAGAGCCGAGTCAGCGGATCGGTGTGGAGCTTGATCGAGACGTAGATTCGATCACCGCGGGGGACCGAATGGTAGCGTTGGATCGTGCGCCTGACCGCGGTCTCGACCGCCATTCCTTCCTCGATCTCGTCTGCTGGCGCGCCGGCGCGTTCGCGCGCGATGAGGTAAGCGAGCGCGCTGCCGATCGCCCCGAGCACCGCACCGACGACGACGCTGCCGACCACTGCCTGCCAGACAAACCCCAAAATCCCAGTGAGCTTGGCCTGCTCCAAAGTGAAGGCAGCGTGGTGGCCCGTGGTCAAGAGCGATCCAACTTCGACCTCGAGCGTGATCAAGAACGGTGCCACCAGCGGGTTCGAGATATTGGCGACCAAGTAAGCCAGCACCAGGTCCAAACCGAACGGCAAGCACACCAATACGCAGAGCACGAAGTGCAAGCCGTACACGGGTAAGCAGCCAATGAACAGCCCGAGCGCGACGGCCAACGCCACGCGGGAGGGAGACTGCCGCTCGCCGCGCAGTCGACGCCAAATTCGCAGAAAGCTAGAGCGCAACGCGCGACATCAGGCAGGAGGAAAGAGCGATTGACGCTGCTGCGTTTGGGCAATTTTCAGGTACATTTGTGCGCCCTTGTGCTCGGGGTCGCGCTGTAGCACGTCTTCGAACTCGCCAATGGCCGCTTCGTATTCGCCGGCCGACAAGAGCGACACGCCTAGCAGCACGCGCGCTTGCACGTAGTTCGGGTTGTGCTGTTTTGCCATCTCGAGCTGCTCGCGCGCGCGTTCTTTTTGCCCCGTGTCGCGGTACAGTGTAGCGAGCCGCGTGCGCAGATCGGCGAACGTCGGGCACAGCGCGACCGCACGTTCGAGTTCGATCACCGCCTCCGAAGGCATGCCCGCGTCTTGATACGCCTGGCTGATCTCCGCGTGCATGTTGGCGATCTTTCCCATCGCGAAAGGATCACTCGGACCTTCACCGCCCGCCGCGCGGCCGCGGATGCGCGAGTAAATCTCGCGCGCCGAATCGTACTTACCGAGGTCGTTGTACGTGACCATCAAGTTCAGCTGAGCTTCGGTGTAGTTCGGATTC
>Ga0247740_1001195_pt1 | contig 11413 bp, 10 predicted proteins | sample UWRJL148409B2_FD_180942 | JGI IMG/M metagenome (GOLD analysis project Ga0247740, IMG submission 180942) | Plant litter microbial communities from Arlington Agricultural Research Station in Wisconsin, United States - UWRJ-L148-409B-2 | ecosystem: Environmental > Terrestrial > Plant litter >...
ATCCGTGGACCGGCTCGAACATGCTGGGGAAGGTTCCATCCGGGTTGATGTTGCCGGAGGCGGCCAGTCCGATTCCGCCGCTGATAGCGGCAGCTAGATCGGTGATGATGTCGCCGAAGAGGTTGTCCGTGACGATGGTGTCAAATCTACCCGGATTTGTGACGAGGAATATAGTCACCGCGTCGATGTGCAGGTAGTCGACGGCGACGCCCGGGTATTCGAGGGCGACGCGGTCGACCGTGCGCTGCCAGAGCGAGCCCGCGAAGACCAGCACGTTGGTCTTGTGCACGAGCGTCAATTTCTTGGCGGGTCTGGATGACGCGGTCTCGAAGCCGAACCTCACGAGCCGTTCCACGCCGAAGGCCGTGTTCACGGAGACCTCGTTGGCCACCTCGGCGGGCGTTCCGACGCGGATGGCGCCGCCGTTGCCGACGTACGGCCCCTCGGTACCCTCGCGCACGACCACGAAGTCGACGTCGCCCGGGCTCGCGAGCGGCGACTGCACGTTCGGGAACAGGGTGGTGGGGCGCAGGTTCACGTAGTGGTCGAGCGCGAAACGCAGCTTGAGCAGCAGGCCCCGCTCGATGATGCCGCCCTTGAGGCGCGGGTCGCGCGGATCGCCGCCGACGGCCCCGAGCAGGATCGCGTCGTGCTGCTTCAGGGCGTCGAGGTCGGCGTCGTCGAGGATGCGCCCCGTCTCGAGAAAGTGGGTTGCGCCGAACGGGTACTCGGTCGCGGTGACGGCGAAGTCGCTGTCGACGGCGGCACGCAATACCTTCAGTGCTTCGGCGATGACTTCTGGTCCGATTCCGTCTCCGGGAATGACGGCGAGATTGAGAGAAGAGGGCATTGGTAAATCGTACTGCGCGGGGGCCTAGCAGCGCGGATGTCGTCGGCGCAAGGTGCCCACGTTATATCGCCGATGGGCGTCGCGTCGCTAATGTGGGGCGCATGAGTATTGGAAGCGGTATTGCCCTGTTCGTCATCGGCGCCATCCTGGCCTTCGCCGTCAACGTGCAGCTGGACTGGGTCGAGCTGAGCACCATCGGCTACCTGTTGATGGGTGCCGGAGTGCTGATCTTCATCCTCGGCCTCGTGCTGATGATGCGTAAGCGCCAGTCAACCACCACGGTGCGTTCGAACGTCGACCCCGCGAGCGGCGAAGCCGTGCAGCAGCGCTCGACGAGCACGCCGAACGACACGATCTAATCACAGCAACGCGACTCGGTCGCTGAGCCCGTCGAAGCGCCCCCGCCTGGGGCCCTTCGACAGGCTCAGGGGCCGTTTTGTCGTTAACCCCTGGCCTTGCGCAGCGTCACCAGCGTGACCGTGATCGCGAGCGCCATGAGCGCCACCGCGACCCACGACGTCGTCACGACGCCCGAGTCGAACGCGTGCCTGGCCGAGGCGAGCAGCGCATCGCCGACCCCTCCGGGGAGGGTCGAGGCGACCTCGACCGCTCCGCCGAGGGTTTCGCGGGCGGCGCCGGCGTCAGCTGCGGTGACACCCGAGGGAACGACGATCGACGACCGGTACGACGCGGTGAGCACGCTGCCGAGCACGGCGGTTCCGAGAACCGCGCCGAGCTCGTAGGCCGTCTCGGAGACACCGGATGCGGCACCCGCCTTGTCGGCTGGGACACTCGAGATGATGAGGTCGTTCGACAGGGTCTCCGCGGCGCCGATGCCCGCGCCGAGCACGCAGAACGCGACGATGAGACTGACGATCGTGGCATCCGAACCGATGATCGCGATCGAGGCGTAGGCCAGCAACGACAGGGTGAGCCCGAAAGCCATCACGAAGCCGGGCCGAACCCAGCGCACGACCGGCACCACGGCCAGCCCCGCGACGATGATCACGACGATGCCGGGCGCGAGCGCCATGGCGGCGTCGAACGGGCTGAGCCCGATCACGAGCTGCAGGTGCTGCGTGATGAAGTAGAGGAAGCCGACGAGCGAGAACACACTGACCAGGTTGACGACGACGGCACCGCTGAACGACGGCACCCGGAACAGCCGCATGTCGAGCATCGGGTTCTCGCTGCCGAGCAGGCGGCGCACGAACAGCACGCCCGAGGCGACGCTGACCGCGAGCAGCACGATCGGCACGGGCCCGAGCCCGGCGGTCGCGAACTCCTTGATGGCGTACACGGCGGGCGCGAGCGTCAGCATCGACAGCACGATGCTGAGCGGGTCGAACGGGCCGGGCGTCGGGTCCTTCGACTCGCGCACCAAAATCGGGGCGAGCACGAGCAGCGGCAGCAACAGCGGCACCGCGATGAGGAACACCGAGCCCCACCAGAAGTGCTCGAGCAGCACGCCGCCGACGAGAGGTCCGACGGCGGATCCGGCCGAGAACCCCGAAGCCCAGATGGCGATCGCGAGCCGACGCTGCCGACGGTCGACGAAGAGCGAACGCAGCAGCGACAGCGTCGCCGGCATGATCATCGCGCCGAAGATGCCGAGCAGCACGCGGGCAGCGATCAGCCACGTGGCATCCGGAGCGAACGCCGCGAAGACCGAGACGACCCCAAATCCGGATGCACCGATCATCAGCATGCGGCGGCGACCGAGCCGGTCGCCGAGGTTGCCCATGGCGACGAGCAAGCCGGCGAGCACGAGCGGGTAGACGTCGACGATCCAGAGTTGCGCGGCGGCGGTCGGGCGCAGGTCGCGGGCGATGCTGGGCAGCGCGAAGCTGAGCACGGTGTTGTCGATCGAGACCAGGAGGGTCGGCAGCATCAGCACGGCGAGGGCGGCCCACTGTTTGCGGGATGCGCGTACGCGCGGCTGTTCGACGGTGGTCGTTCCTGTGGTGCTCATGCCTGTGCTGCTCATACGCGTTACTGTACCGTCTGGACGGTACAGTTTTCAACCTACTGTCGCTATAGTTTTCGGATGGCACAGAAGACCTCGGCGAAAGAAGCGGTGCTCGACGCGTTCGAACGCGTGGTGATCGACCGCGGCGAACGTGCAGCGACCCTCGAGGCCGTCGCCGTCGAGGCCGGGGTGTCGAAGGGCGGTCTGCTCTATCACTTCGGCGCGAAGAAAGACCTGGTCGAGGGGCTCGTGGGCCGCATGACCGGGCTCGCCGAGACGGATCTCGAGCAGCTGAGAGACGCCCCCGACGGGATCGTGAGCCGCTTCATCCGCTCGTCCGTCGTTATCGGCACGCCCTTCGACAGCACCTACATCGCGATGACCAGGCTCGCGCAGTCGGGGCTCTACCCCGAGGCGAACGCGTCACTCGCCGGAGTCGAGCAGGGCTGGCGTGCCCTCATCGAGGGCGCCGTGGGCGACCCTGCCGTGGCGCGGCTCGTGCTGCTCGTCGGAGACGGGCTGTACTACAACGCGGCGCTGTTTCCGTTCGACAAGCTGCCGACGCCGGCGGCCGAACTCGACGACGTCATCACGGCGATCGAGGACCTGGCGCGGTCGCGCACTGCGTGACGGCTGGCTTGCGCGCCACCTAGGTACGAGCGCTGCAGCTCGACGCGTAGCGCAGGTCCCGGGATGGCGCGCAAACGCCGCTAGTGCTTCGCCACGTGCTTCACGGGCTCGGGCAGGCCGCGCTCCGCACGCACCGAGCGCGACAGGCGTTCGATCGACTTCAGTGCGTCGACGACGTCGTCGGCCGTGACCACGAACGGCATGCTGTGGATCGTCTCGGTCGGCACCGTCGCGAGCTCGGCGATCGCGCGCAGCTCGGTCTCGTCGTCGATCGTCAGGCCGATCTCGGTGAGCGTCGTGGGCAGTCCGACGCGGGTCGTGAACTCGATGAAGTCCTCGATCTCGGCGCGCGGTGCGCCCTCGAGCACCAGCTGGGTCAGCGAGCCGATGTTGACCTTCTGCCCGTGCGACAGGCCGTGGGTCTGCGGCGCCGCGGTGAGTCCGTTGTGGATCGCGTGGGCCGCGGCGAGGCCGCCTGACTCGAAGCCGAGACCGGAGAGCAGCGTGTTCGCCTCGACGAGGTTCTCGAGCGCGGGCGTCACGACGCTGTCGCGCACGGCGTCGAGGGCCGAGAACGCGTTCTCGTGGATGATGTCCCACGAGAGCTTGGCGAGCGCGGTGCCGGTCTGTGTGGGCTGGCCGCCGGCCATGGTGGCCGAGTTGGATGCCGCGGTGGCGCGAGCCTCGAGCCAGGTGGCGAGCGCGTCGCCGATGCCCGCGACGAGGAAGGCCACGGGCGCGTCTGCCACGAACTGGGTGTCGATGAGCACGAGGTCGGGGTTGCGCGGGAAGAAGCGGTATTCGACGAACTCGCCCTCCTCGGTGTAGATCACGGCGAGGGCCGACGTGGGCGCGTCGGTGGATGCCACCGTCGGCACGCTCACCCAGCGGATGCCGGCGAGATGTCCGGCCGACTTGGCGGCGTCGATCGCGCTGCCTCCACCGACGGCGACGACCACGTCGGTGCCGGTCTCCTCGATCTTCGCGACGAGGGCGTCGACGGCTGCCGCGGTGGCGAACCGGCCGAACCCGACTCGCTCGACGCGCAGGTCCGCGGCGGTGAAGCTGTCGGTGAGCTGGGTCTCGGCGATGCCCCAGACGAAGTCGTCAGCGATGATCAGCGGCGAGGTGCCGATCTGGGCGACGAACTCGCCGAGACGGCCGAGCGCTCCCTTGCCCTGGACGTAGCGGCCCGGGCTCATTACGGTGCGGATGGGGGTTGTACTGATGGTTTCACTCATGCGGGTGCTTCTCTCCGGGGCCGCACGCCCGGCCGCGTCGTGAGCAACCGTGTGGGGCGCGAAACTCCCTCACAACCACCGTACGCCCGTCACCTGTCGCCGATCCCAGATTGCACGGACGTGCAACGACGAAGGGCCGCCCCGCGAACGGGACGGCCCTCGACGGGTGTCGCTACTGCGTGACGGTGATCTCGCGCATCAGGTCGGCGTCGATAGCGACGCGCACCTTCTCGATCAGGTCGTCGGGCGCGGGCGAGTCGACGGTGAGCACGCTGAGCGCGGCTCCTCCGGCTTCCTTGCGGGCGATCTGCATGCCAGCGATGTTGATCGACGCGTCGCCGAACTCCTTGCCGTAGACCGCGACGATGCCGGGACGGTCGGTGTAGACCATCACGATGAGGTGCTCGGCGAACGGGACCTCGACGTCGTAGCCGTTGATCTCGACGATCTTCTCGGTCTGCTTGGTGCCAGTGAGCGTTCCGGAGACCGACACCTGCGAGCCGTCGCTGAGCGCGCCGGTGATCGTGAGCAGGTTGCGGTACTCCTCGCTCTCACTCTCGGTGATCAGGCGCACGGTGACACCGCGCTGCTCTGCGAGCAGCGGTGCGTTCACATAGCTCACCGACTCGCTGACGATGTTCGAGAAGATGCCCTTGAGCGCCGCGAGCTTGAGCACGCTCACGTCGAAGTCGGCGATCTCACCGCGCACCTCGACGTCGATCGACGTGATCGGGCTGTCGGCGAGGCCGGAGAAGACCTGGCCGAGCTTCTCCATCAGCGGGATACCGGGGCGCACGCTCGGGTCGATGACGCCGCCCGCGACGTTGACGGCGTCGGGCACGAGCTCCCCGCCGAGTGCGAGGCGCACCGACTTGGCGACGGCGACGCCGGCCTTCTCCTGCGCTTCGTCGGTCGACGCACCGAGGTGCGGCGTGAGGATGATGTTATCGAGCGAGAGCAGCGGCGAATCGAGCGGCGGCTCGTTGACGAACACGTCGAGGCCGGCGCCGGCGATGCGGTTCGACTTGAGCGCGGCGTAGAGCGCGTCCTCGTCGATGAGGCCGCCGCGCGCGACGTTCACGATGAACGCGGTGGGCTTCATGGTCGCGAACTGCTCGGTCGAGATCATGCCGGTGGTCTCGGGAGTCTTCGGCATGTGGATGGTGATGAAGTCGCTCTGCGCGAGCAGTTCGTCGAGCGTGAGCAGCGTGACGCCGAGCTGCTGCGCGCGCGCCGAGGTGACGTAGGGGTCGAAGGCGACGACGTTCATGCCGAACGCCTGCAGGCGGGCGGTGATGAGCGCGCCGATGCGGCCGAGGCCGATGATGCCGACGGTCTTCTCGTAGAGCTCGACGCCGGTGTACTTGCTGCGCTTCCAGGTGCCGGCCGCGAGGCTCGCGTGCGCCGCCGGGATGAACCGCGAGAGGCTGATGATGTGGCCGACGGTGAGCTCGGCCGCCGAGATGATGTTCGAGGTCGGCGCGTTGACGACCATGACGCCAGCGGTCGTCGCCGACTTGATGTCGACGTTGTCGAGGCCGACTCCCGCACGGGCGATCACCTTGAGCTTCGGGGCGGCCGCGATGGCCTCCGCGTCGACCTTGGTCGCGGAGCGGATCAGGATGGCGTCGGCGTCGGACAGCGCGGAGAGCAGCGCCGGACGGTCGGTCCCGTCGACGTTGCGCACGTCGAAGTCGGGGCCGAGGGCCTCAACGGTTGCGGGGGAGAGTTCTTCTGCAATCAGCACGATCGGCTTGGCCACGAATCAAGTCCTTTGAGGGGTGCAATGGAATGTCGAACGCTATTCGCACAACCCCGCGAGTCTACTCCGAGGCACAATGGCTGAATGGGCGACGCTGCATTCGACGTAATACGGGCGATAGCGCTCTGGGCGCTGGTAGTGGTCTTTGTCGTGATGGGGGTCAACCACTTCAGGCCGGGGCCGGCCAGGGTGATGGCCGCGATGATCCCTCCCGGGATGCGCAGCCGCGGGCTGCTCAAACCCATCACCCTGGTCTACGTCACGGGCGTGTGCGAGATCGCGGGAGGGCTGGGGCTCGCGATCCCGGCGACCCGGCTCGCGGCATCCGTGGCTCTCATCGTCTTTCTCATCGCCGTTTTCCCTGCCAATGCGTACGCATCGAAGCACAAGGAGAAGTTCGGGCGTGGCGCGATCCCCTTTTGGCCGAGACTTGCTGGTCAGATGGCACTTATCGGGCTGCTGGTTTTCGTCGTTTTATAGGCTTTCGGATGACACGATCCGACCTCTCCCACACATGTCTGTTACCTTGGGGGAAGGAAATTCATTTCCCTTCATCTTGGACGCGACCTCGTGGCTGCCCTTAGGGCGGCGCCACGTGTGCGTACGGTGAGACCCTGACGGAACGGTCCCGAGATCGTTCCCGCACAGCTCCAGAGCACGATTGCCGGAGCCGCGCAGCTCCAGGGCTACCCGTCCACAAAGCACAGTCGCCCAGGTTCTCATATCCGTTTAACAGCGGTTGATTTGTGGCGCGCACGGGAGTTTTCGCGTGACCGAAACACAGCAGCAATCCAGCATCCTGACGGCCTCCGGCCTCAGCAAGACCTTCGGAAAGAACCGCGCGGTCATCGACGCGTCGTTCGACGTCAAGCGCGGCGAGATCTTTGTCGTGATGGGCCTGTCGGGCTCCGGCAAGTCGACCCTCATCCGCATGCTCAACGGGCTCCTCGAGCCGACCTCCGGCAGCGTCAGCGTCGCGGGCACCACGATCTCCGGCCTTCCCGCCGCGAAACTGCGCGAGGTGCGCAAGCGCAGCGTGTCGATGGTCTTCCAGCACTTCGCGCTTCTCCCCCACCGCACGGTGATCGACAACGTGGCCTACGGCCTCGAGATCCAGGGCGTCGCCAAGGCCGAGCGTCTCGAGCGCGCCAACACGATCATCCGACTGGTCGGACTCGACGGGCGCCAGAACAGCCTGCCTTCGCAGCTCTCCGGCGGAATGCAGCAGCGCGTCGGCCTCGGTCGCGCGCTCGCCAGTGACACCGACATTCTGCTGATGGACGAGGCGTTCTCCGCCCTCGACCCGCTGATCCGCCGCGAGATGCAGGAGCAGCTCATCGAGCTGCAGAGCGAACTCGGCAAGACCATCATCTTCATCACGCACGACCTGAACGAGGCCATGTTCCTCGGCGACCGCATCGCGGTCATGCGCGACGGCAGCATCGTGCAGATCGGCACGCCCGAGGAGATCCTCACCGACCCGGCCAACGACTACGTCGCCCAGTTCGTGCAGGACGTCGACCGTGCCCGCGTGCTCACCGCCGCGAGCGTGATGGAACCGGCCCGCTCGGTCGTCACCGTGACCGCCGGCCCCCGTGCCGCGCTACGCACCATGCGCGACATGCAGTCGGGCGCCACCTTCGTGCTCGGCCGCGACCGCCGCTTCGCCGGCGTCGTGCGCGACCGCGACGTGATGCGCCAGGTGAAGAGGGGCGAGACCGACCTCCGCGCCGTTCTGCTCGACGACGCCACGACGGTCACCTCCGACGTCGTGATCAGCGAACTCGTCGAGCTCTCGGTGGGCAGCGACCTGCCCATCGCCGTGCTCGACGACAAGCAGCGCCTGATCGGGGTCATCCCCCGCGTCACACTGCTCGCCGCCCTCGGCAACGTGAGCAGCACCACCGGTGAGATCCCCATCACCGAGACCATCGCCACCGTCACGGTGAGCGAAATGACCGATGTGCTCGATACCAACCTCGAAGGAGCGGTCAAATGAACGACTTCAGATTCCCCCTCGGCCAGTGGGTCGAAGACGCCATCGACTGGATCACCCAGACCTTCGGCTTCCTCTTCGACTTCGTGGCGACGGTCGTTCAAGGCGCCTACGACGGCGTCGACTCGGTCTTCTCCACCCCGCCGTTCTGGGCGGTCATCCTCGTGCTCGCCGCCCTCGGCTTCGCCGTGCGCGGCTGGAAGTTCGCCATCGGCACCGTGATCGGTCTCACGATCATCGTCGGCGTCGACCAGTGGGAGAACGCGATGGACACCCTCGCGCTCGTGATCGTCGCCAGCGTGATCTCGATCCTCATCGCCGTGCCGCTCGGCATCGCCGCGGCGAGAAACCGCGCGACCTCGAACTTCCTGCGGCCCATCCTCGACCTCACACAGACGATGCCCGCCTTCGTCTACCTGATCCCCGCCCTCATCCTCTTCGGTATCGGCGCGGTGCCCGGCGTGGTCGCGACGATCATCTTCTCGGTCGCGCCCGGCGTGCGGCTCACCGAGTTGGGCATCCGCGGCGTCGACTCCGAGGTCGTCGAGGCCGGCCAGGCCTTCGGCGCTTCGCCGTGGCGCATCCTGCGTCAGATCCAGCTGCCGCTCGCCCTGCCGAGCATCATGGCCGGCATCAACCAGGTCATCATGCTCTCGCTTTCGATGGTCGTCATCGCCGGCATGGTCGGCGCCGGCGGGCTCGGTCGCGACGTCGTCGCGAGCCTCAACCGCATCGACGTCGCCCTCGGCTTCGAGGCCGGCCTCTCGGTGGTCATCCTCGCGATCTTCCTCGACCGCATCACCGCGGCCCTCGGCGGCGGCAACACCCCGCTCGGACGCCTCTTCGGCATCCGCGGCCGCAAGCGTCTCGAGCTCGAGAACCGCGCCGCGCCCAGCGCACCCGAGCAGAAGCCCGCTCCCGAGCGCGAGCTCGTCGACGCCTGATCCCACCCCTTACTTACGGGCGCCTCCGCGCTCGTGACCCGGAGCTCGCACGCTCCTGCAATCTCCAATCACGGTCGTCCACAGCAGTCGGCCAAGAAAGGCAGAACACCTTGAAGAACAAGAACCGCTCCATCTCCTACGTCGCCGTCGGCGCCGTCAGCATGCTGGCCCTCGCGGGCTGCGCATCCGGTCCGGCCGAGACCGTCGGCGACGGCAACGACGACACCAAGGCCGTCAGCCTCGCCGTCTTCAACGGCTGGGACGAGGGCATCGCCGCGTCCGAGCTGTGGAAGGCCATCCTCGACGAGAAGGGCTACGACGTCGAGCTCGAGTACGCCGACGCCGCCCCCGTCTTCCTCGGCCTCTCGAAGGGCGACTACGACCTGACGATGGACGTCTGGCTGCCCGACACCCACGCCGCCTACCTCGACGAGTACGGCGACGACATCTCCGAGCTCGGCGCCTGGAACAAGGAGTCGAAGCTCACCGTCGCGGTGAACGAAGACGCCCCGATCGACTCGCTCGCCGAGCTCGCCGACAACGCCGACCTGTTCGACAACGAGATCATCGGCATCGAGCCCGGTGCCGGCCTCACCGCCGCGATGGAAGAGCGCGTCATTCCCGGCTACGGCCTCGAAGGCATGGACTTCACCACCTCGTCGACCGCAGCCATGCTGACCTCGCTCACCAAGGCGACCGACGCCGGCGAGAACATCGTCGTGACCCTGTGGGAGCCGCACTGGGCCAACTCCGCCTTCCCGATCAAGACGCTCGACGACCCCGAGGGAACCCTCGCCGACCTCGAGACCCTGAACTCCTTCGGCAAGGCCGGATTCGCCGACGAGTACCCGCAGCTCGCCGAGTGGCTGGCCGACTTCGAGATGGACCTCGACACGCTCTACTCGCTCGAGCAGGCCATGTTCGTCGACTACGAGGGCTCGGACTACGCGCCCATCGTCGAGAAGTGGATCGAAGACAACCAGGAGTACGTCGACTCGCTCACGAGCTAGTCACCGCCTGTAAGTCCTGAAAACGGCCCCTGTCGCATCGCGGTGGGGGCCTTTTCTTTTCAGCTACACCCCGAAGGAACACCTGTGAAACTGCGCAACCTGACCATCGTCGCCGCCGGCGCCCTCCTGCTCTCCGGCTGCACCGCCGCCGAGAGCGAGCCCGTGAGCGACGACAATTCCGACAACCGCGACATGACGATCGCGGTGTTCAACGGCTGGGACGAGGGCATCGCCGCGTCCGAACTCTGGAAGGCGGTGCTCGAAGAGGAGGGCTACGACGTCGAGCTCGAGTACGCCGACCCCGCGCCCGTCTTCGTCGGTCTCGCAGCGGGCGACTACGACGTCAACTTCGACATCTGGCTGCCGAACACGCACAAGTCGTACCTCGAGACCTACGGAGACGAGATCGTCGACCTCGGCGCGTGGAATGTCGAGTCGAAGAACACGATCGCCGTGAACGCGGATGCCCCGATCGATTCGCTCGCGGAGCTGGCCGACAACGCCGATCTGTTCGGCGACCGTATCGTCGGCATCGAGGCCGGTGCCGGGCTCACCGAGATCGTCGGCGACAGCGTCATCCCCACCTACGGTCTCGACGACATGGAGTTCGTCACGTCGTCGATGCCCGCCATGCTCGCCGAACTGAGCGCCGCGACCGCCGCGGGCGAGAACATCGCCGTCACGCTCGCCGAACCCCACTGGGCGTACCGCGAGTTCCCACTCAAGAACCTCGAAGACCCAGAGGGCGCGCTCGGCGGAACCGAGGGCATCCACTCCTATTCGTCCACCGACTTCGCCGACGAATTTCCGCAGGCCGCTGAGTGGATCGGCGACTTCGAGATGGATCTCGAGATGCTCTACTCGCTCGAGGGCGCCATGTTCATCGACTACGAGGGTTCGGACTACGGCCCCGTCGTGGCCGACTGGATCGCCGAGAACCGCGAGTACGTCGACGGCCTCACGAGCTAGTCGCGACGGCACGGCCGTCGCGGCCCGCTCAGACCGCGACGA